>Ga0307408_100000130_pt1 | contig 83482 bp, 70 predicted proteins | sample 322Cmetagenome_FD_202116 | JGI IMG/M metagenome (GOLD analysis project Ga0307408, IMG submission 202116) | Maize rhizosphere microbial communities from greenhouse at UC Davis, California, United States - 322HYB-C-3 | ecosystem: Host-associated > Plants > Roots > Rhizosphere > Soil | place... | reverse complement strand
TCTGGATATTATCGTAGATCGTATCTTTTGTAACACCTTTCAATGGTTCGAAAGCCGCATTCGGACGAGGAACCTTGTTTGCCATTGCACTGTATTTTTTCAATACTTCCTTGGCCTTACCGTCTTTTGGATTGTTGAAATTCTTAGCATCGAAACTCGATTTTGGAACACCGTATTTCGTGTTGAAATCAGCATCGCTCAGGTTTTCAAAATCACGGAACAAGTTGATAGCTTCACCTGCCGGAATAGAAGCGAAATACTTGTCGATCCACTTTTTTGTTTGCTCGATGTTCAAATCTCCTGCAATAGAAAGAACCGCATTTGAAGGAACATAGAACGTACGGTAGAAATTCACGTAATCGATTTCCTGTGCAGCATCCAAATCCGCCATACTTCCGATAGGAACCCAGTTATAAGGATGGGTAGTATAAGCACGTTTGAACATTTCTTCCATAAAAGAACCGTAAGGCTGGTTGTCAACTCGCTGACGTTTTTCCTCCTTAACAACTTCTCTTTGTGTTTCTACACCTGTATTATCAACCTTGGCATGAAGCAAACGCTCACTTTCCAGCCACAAACCAAGTTCTAACTGGTTTGAAGGAAGAATCTCGTAGTAATACGTTCTGTCCTGTGAAGTGTTGGCATTCAGCGCACCACCATTTTTTTCAACCAAAGTAGAGTACTCTCCACGTGGAATATTTGTTGATCCTTCAAATAAAAGGTGCTCAAAGAAATGAGCAAATCCTGTTCTGTCCGGATTCTCATTTTTAGAGCCAACATGGTACATCACCGATACAGCAACAATTGGGGTAGCGTGTTCTTCGTGAAGGATTACGTGCAGCCCATTCGGTAAATCATACTCTACGTATTTTACCGGAGTTGGAGCTTGGGCAAATATTCCTGTTACACTAAAAACCGACGCAAAGAGAAGCGTTTTTTTCATGGTTTATTGTTTTCGAAAAATTTTCCCGAAAATAACAACAAAATCCTTTTAGATGTTGTCATATACTGCTAATTGCAAAGGACATTGAGATGGAAGAGAAAGACATAAATTGAGAAAATCAATAATAACTGACTTCTTGAGTCGTTTGACAACGTGGATGGTTATCTTTTTTTAAGATTTTTAACATTCAGTCTCAAATGCTTAAGATTGTGTTAAGGACTATTTTTTAGCACAGTTTTTGACTAACTTCGGCAAAACAACTTGAAACTATGCGTATTCTTCTGTTAACGCTTTTGTTACTTCCCTCATTTTCGTTTTCCCAGGCTTTGTTCGGGTATACTGATTTCAACCTTTACTTTCGATCTTTTGTGAATGGGAACTATGGGCAGATTGAGCACCAGGAAGTGAGCGATGTAGGAATGGGAGATGAGTTCATTGTTTACAAAAATTCTCAAAAGGACTTTAAAGTGTTCAATGGAACATCAACGAAGATCATAACCAATCAATTTGTTACTTACAAGCATTCGGACCACCTGATCGCCTGGAAATTGGCTTCTTTACTTTATTATTATGAAGATGGAAAGCCGCATAACTTGACGAATTGGGGAGGGGAGTTTGCTGTTTCAGATTCATTGGTTGTTTTCCAGGATACGCGCTTTTACACACTCAACGTGGTTTATAAAGGTGAAGTCATCCAACTAATGCAGCAAACCGCCGATATGTACATGCCTGAAATTATTGGGGAGAACATGGTGGTTTTCAGAGATAATGGAAATGTGTATCGCGTTTTTTACCGGGGAGAGATTTATGAATTGGGGGTTTGGAATGGAAATCAACCCTTCCAGTTTTTTGCAGGAACGGATATGCTGGCTTTTAATGATCCGCAATCAAGAACATTTGCCGTGTTTGAGAACGGAGAATTTATGGATGTGGAAGACATGCACGCCCGCAAAGTGAAAGTGGGTCGTGGATTCATGATCTACGAGGATAACATTGGGAACCTGAAAAAATATAGCAAAGGAAAAGTAGAAACCATTTCTTCTTATTTCAACGAATGGGACGCATACGATGATGTTTTTGTCTGGAATGAGTCCAATTCGCTTTATACAATGGTTGGTAACGAGAAAACAAAAATAGCAGGCTACGAGGTCAAAGAATGGAAACTGAAGAACGACGTTATTGCTATTCGAAATCAGATGGGGGGAGTTTCTGTATTTCACAATAATAAACTGACAGAAATCACCAACATTCCTGACACGGAATTCGATCTGAATGCACATGCTGTAATGGTTCACCTGATGAATAAATCAGTTATTTGTTATTACAACGGAAGGGTTTTTCGCGACTAATGGAAGCAAAGTATTATCCTCCGTTAAATCTGCCCCAGGCAAAGCTTAAGATCTCACGAATTACGAATGGCTACCAGGTTTGGTGTGAGCTTCGTAAAAAACAACTTGTTCTCACGCCCGAAGAATGGGTGCGGCAGCATGTAATCCATTTCCTGGTCTTTGAGAAGAACATCTCCGTTGCTAAGATCGTATCCGAACGATTGGTTGTCATTAACGGTCAAAATCGTCGCTGCGATATTATGGTAGTTGATGAGTTTGGTCAACCTCTGCTGATTGTGGAGTGCAAAGCAAGCGATATAACCGTTGACGAGAAAACCTTTTTGCAGACCAGCAACTACGTACGTCAAACAAAAGCACGCTATTTCTGGATGACAAACGGTATTCAGCACTCGCTGGTAGATTGCCGGAATCCGGAGGTTCTATTGGAAGACTTCCCTTTGATTTAAACACATAGGGACATAGATAACATAGGAAAGATGATTAAATCTATGTGTCCTATGATTCTATGTGGTGATTAAGCCTTGGCCTCTAGTTTGAACTCACTAGTCGTATGGAATGTCAAATCAGGATAATCTTTCTCGGCCATTTGCAGCAAGAACTGTGTTTCAGCCATGAAAACGATATTATCATCCTTATCCTTTGCCAAATAGTTAGCTTTTGCTCGTTTGAAGTCGTTTAACTGTTCTTCGTTATCCGTTGTGATCCAGCATGCTTTGTAGAAATTGCGAGGCACAAAACGACACTTAGCGCCGTATTCATGTTCTAAACGGTAAGAGATTACTTCGAACTGTAGTTGTCCAACGGTTCCAACGATCTTTCTGTTCCCTGGCTGTTGAATGAACAACTGGGCAACACCTTCGTCCATTAGCTGGGTAATTCCTTTCTCCAATTGTTTTGATTTCATCGGATCAAGGTTTTCCAATTCCTGGAACATTTCCGGGGAGAAACTTGGAATTCCCTTGAACATAAAGTTCTCGCCTTCATTCAATGTATCACCGATTTTGAAATTTCCCGTATCGTATAAACCAACAACATCTCCCGGGAAAGCCTCGTCAATTACGCTTTTGTCCTGCGCCATGAACGAAGTCGGGTTCGGAAACTTGAACTTCTTGTCCAGGCGAACGTGGTTGTAGAAAGTATTTCGCTCAAACTTTCCTGAAACTACACGTAAAAAGGCAATTCTATCACGGTGTTTAGGATCAAGGTTAGCATGAATCTTAAAGATGAAACCTGAGAACTTTTTGTCATCCGGTTCAACGCGTTTGATATCAGCATCACGTCCGCGTGGAGAAGGTGAAATACGAACGAACGTATCGAGCAATTCCTTTACACCAAAGTTATTTACTGCCGATCCGAAGAAAACAGGAGCTACATCACCGGCAAGATAATTATCCCTGTCAAATTCGTCGTAAACAGCTTCAATTGTTTCCAATTCATCGCGCAGTTCTGCTGCCGGAGCTTCACCAACCAATTCGTCCAGTTCAGAAGAGTTGATATCAGAAAGTGAAATAATATCTGTTGAGATCTTTGTTTTATTCGCCGCGAAAAGATTGATGTTCTTGTCGTAAATGTTGTAAACACCTTTGAAGCGATCTCCCATTCCAATTGGCCATGCAAGCGGTCGAACTTTAATATCAAGGGTTGATTCCAATTCATCCAGCAATTCGAACGGATCTTTACCGTCGCGGTCCATTTTATTAATGAAAATGATCACGGGAGTTTTACGCATACGACAAACTTCCATCAAACGCTTCGTTTGTTCCTCAACTCCGTTTGCACAGTCAATCACAAGGATTACGCTGTCTACGGCTGTCAAGGTTCTGTAAGTATCTTCTGCAAAGTCCTTGTGACCGGGAGTATCCAAAATATTGATCTGCTTTCCTGAATATTCGAAAGCCATAACGGAAGTAGCAACAGAGATTCCACGTTGTTTTTCAATCTCCATGAAATCGGAAGTAGCGGATTTTTTGATCTTATTGTTTTTTACAGCGCCCGCCGACTGGATTGCTCCACCGAAAAGGAGTAGTTTCTCCGTAAGTGTAGTTTTTCCTGCATCGGGGTGAGAAATAATCCCAAAAGTCCTGCGTTTTTCTATTGCTTCAATGTTACTCATAGCTCGAATTTCGAGCACAAAGGTAAGGCTTTGGTGGGATTGGACAAGATTACAAACAGTGATTTGGTTGTAATTCGGGTTCGTTCTGACAAAACAATTCACCAAAAACAGTAATTTGGAGGATGTTTAAATCAATTTTAATCGTTTTTACCTTATTCCTTTCCGGAAATCATTTCTGTTATTCCCAAGGGCGTGAAACCTGGAACGGAGAATATTATTTCTCAGAAGAACCTGCAAAAGCCGACGCCGGGTACAATATGGTAATGGAATGGAAACTCAGTTTATATCCAACTGATGGCAATGCATTGGAATTGGGAGTTCTTGAAGTTAACGGCCAGCAAACCGAATTGAAGTTCAACGTTTATATACAGGGAGATTCTGAAAACTTCATGGTCTTCTTTAGTGAAGCTTTTTCTGAAACTAATCCGGGATATAAAAAAGGAGACATTCTTTTCTCAATAAAGAGAACGAGCAAAGGAATAATTACCACCTGGGGAACTATGGAGCCTCGACTTGCTGAGAACTATGAAAGAGAATGCGTTGATTGTTTTGAAGAAGTAAAATAGAGATTTCTTTTACCATTAAGGAATTAAGATTCATTAAGCAAACACCCTTAATGTTCCTTAATCTCTTAATGGTTTAGATCTTCTTGGTTAGTATTTAATGAATTGTTCTGAACCGGTTATCCCATTTTCATCCTCAAACGAAACCAAATAACTCCCGGAACTCAATTTTTCCAAGGAAACACCACTTTCCTTATCGTAAGGAAGCTCTGCTACCAATTGCCCAAGTGAGTTTAGAATTCGAACGTTTTGAGGTGAAACTCCTTCGATAAACAGAGTATTTTCTGTTGGATTTGGATAAATTGAAAAGTTCGCAGCGGCTAATTCCTCTGCTGAAAGCGTTTGAGAGATATCAAGACTGGCCAGTAGAAAAACGTAATAACCAGTATTCCACCCGGTTCCAGCTATCAGAAGATGACCGGGATCCAGAAATTCCAGGCTGTACATATCATCTACATAACCAGTGATCTCAAGTACGCAACTTCCATCGCTACAGAACATTGGATCTAATTGACCATTAGCTGTAAACCGATAAAAATAAATGTCAAGATCATTTGGTCCACTAACAGCAGAGCCCCCAGCAATAATTTTGTTATCTTCCTGCACCAGCATGCACCTGTGATTAAAATGATAACCGAATTCAACAATTCCATTAGTACCAAAAGCAGAGTCAATGGTTCCATCCGGATTGATCAAACTAATAAAATTGTCATCAGACACGCCTAAAAGAGCAATTTTACCATCAGCTCTTTCAATTGCCTGGGAAATGGATTCCCAAGGTGAACCGGTATTAATATCATAAATTAAATGGCCGTTTTGACCGAAGCTGGTTATGAGTTCGCCATCTAAAGTTAATTTTTGACAACTGATTTGTGTATAGCCTTCACTACCAACTGACAAAATGTTTCCGTCAGCCAAAAGGATTGCAGAACTGTTATTGAAATTATAACCATTCTCAATAAGTTCAATTAAGCCATTTGTTCCAAAAGTGTTGTCCGGAGTACCGTATTCGTTCAGTTTATAGAGCATGGCTGCGTTATAGGTGTTCCCTGAAATCAAAATGGAATGATCCGGGTTGACGAAAACAGTATTGAAACTATCAAAGTTACCTGAGATCAGACTTCCATTCGTTGCAAAACTTGAATCAAGTTCTCCATTTGATTTCAGACGTGATATAAATACATGTTCATCTCCCATATCGTATCCTTCTTCGTTAAGATATGTAGTGCCGATCAAAATTATCTTGCCATCTTCCTGTAAAACTCCATTAAAAGCCTGACAGGAGTAATTAAGTTGAAATTGGAGAACCCCGTTTATTCCGAAGTTGAGATCAAGATTACCGGTCAGATCATGTTTTGTCAATGCGGCTGATTCAATGTATGTTGGTGGGTTTTGAGAATAACCGATGCTTACAATTTTTCCATCTTGTGTAAGTAGTGTTTTATGAATTCGAAATGTATTGGAAACGCGTGTAAAACCATTAGTTCCAAAAGAATTATCCAAAGACACGGTTTGTGCGGACAGTGAACCAGATAGAAGAAGACTCAAAATTAAGATGGCTTTCATAAATAAGTTGTTAAGTATGAAAACAAGATACACAAAACAGGACAAAGTTGTAAAGGTAATGGATTTAAACTTTGACAAACCGCCAGGAAAAAGTTATTCCATTCTCATCCTCAAACGAAACCAAATAACTCCCGGAACTCAATTTTTCCAAGGAAACACCACTTTCCTTATCGTAAGGAAGCTCTGCTACCAATTGTCCAAGTGAGTTTAGAATCCGAACGTTTTGAGGGGAAACTCCTTCAATAAACAGAGTATTTTCTGTTGGATTTGGATAGATTGCGAAATCATTAGCTGCTAATTCCTCTGCTGAAAGTGTTTGAGAAATGTCCAATCTTGCAAGCATAAAACTGGCTTCATTGTCATAGAATCTGGAAGAACCACTTACCAGTAAATGCGTGCTGTCCATAAACTGGAATTCCTGCAGGTAGTCATTTTCCTCTGAAATATCCAGTTGGTAATTACCTGTGTAATTGAAGGATTCATCTAAATCTCCGTTTTCAGCTAAACGCGTGATGGAAATTCCATAATTGTAATCTGAAACCACGACATTTCCGCCGATCAGGATCTTGTTGTCTTCCTGTAAAACGACATCTGAACACGGGTAACTATGCGAAACGACACCTGCGTTTCCGAAGCTTTCGTCGATTTCACCGGTTTCATCAAGCAGGAGCAACTTTTGCTGTGAAGATGTCCCCGCCAACAAGATTTTTCCATCGCTTCGCACTTTCACCATTGAGAAAAAGTCTGTGATCTCCGGCATTCCGGAATATGGATCATATAAAAACCGACCGTTATCTGCAAAATCGGTAATAAGGTTTCCATCCAAATCGATCTTCATGCAGCTCATCTTTGTATCGTCGAAATTGGTGAAATCAAATCCAACCGAGAGTAAGTTTCCGTCTTCAAGAAGAACCGCGTCCCAATTAAGGAATAAGAATCCTGCTTCTGAAAGTGCACGCATCCCGTTTACGCCATAATTTGAATCCGGATTTCCGTTTTCATCCAGTTTGTACAAAATTCCACCGTTGTAAATGTTTCCCGAGAGAAGAATGGAGTTGTCGGGAAGAATGAACATGTCGTTGAAATGAGAATCATCAACAGCCAGCGTAAATGTTCCATCCGTTGCGAAGCTGGAATCTATTGATCCGTCGGCGAAACACCTTGTTACGAAAGCCTGAAGTGTTCCCGGGCCGCTTTGTGTTGGACCCAAATAAACGAAACCGGCGATTAGGATCTTTCCGTCGTTTAAGATTTTGATATCAAACGGCTGACTTGCGTAATTGATCTCATGGATGATGATTCCATTGTTTCCGAAGGCAGGAACCAGGTATCCATCCGAATCGTGTTTTGAAAGCGTGAGGTGATACGCACCCGAATTGTCAGGAATTGTATATCCGGCACTCAATATGTCTCCGTTCTCCAGAATCGCCGATCGGTTAATCTCGGTTGTATTTTGTTCAATAGCAATTCCTTCAATACCGAAATAATTGTCAAGCGCTACATCCTGCCCGAAATGGAAGAAAGGGATAAAAAGAAAAAAGAATAGTGCTGCTTTCATATACATAGATTATCAATGTTCAAGTAAAACGATGGACATCCTCTTTTGGTTGGGTAATCTAAAAAATGTGTAAAAAAATGCGTTATCTGCGTGTAATGTTTTCGCGCTGATTGCATGGAATTATATACTGTAATTAGTTACTTCCCGCTATGGTGCGGAGGCAATTCTCCTTCAATTTTTGCAGCTCTGTCGTGACACACGATACTTCCCGTAACTGCTACATTCAATGAAGAATTTCCGGGAAGTTTGACAATTGCATTACAGCGTTCGAGAATGGGGTCCGGTAAACCCTGGTCTTCGGAACCGAGCAAATAAATAGCACGTTTCGGATGTTCGAAATCGTGCAGGAATTGTGCGTCGTCGGTCAATTCCACTCCAACCAATAAACAATCGTAAGGGATATTATTGGTAAGATCTTCCAGCGTATCGTAATGAAAATAGGGGATACGTGCCCACGTCCGTGTAACGTCGGAAGTTTGTTTTTTATAGCGCTTTCCGACCGTGAAAATGTATGAAGCGCCTAAAATGTAAGCACTTCTCCAAAGCGTTCCGATGTTATGATCCGTTTTTGGATTGAAAACACCGATGGCGTAATAACCTTGTATTCCCCCTGTTTTCATTTACTTCCCAACTTTTCCAATGTGAAATACAGCATCTCCTTTATTGACCAAAGGCGCTTCGTTCACGCAAATAATGTAACCTTTTACCGGCGATTTGATCTTCTTCTCTTCGTTTCCAAAAGGGTCACAGATCAGGCCAAGGATATCTCCTTTTTCCACTTCATCACCGTTGGAGACTGTTACTCTCAAAACTCCGGCATTGGCAGCTCTCAACCATTTTGATGAGGTTACAACTGTTGGTGTTCTGCCGTTGTCATCGAGTTTGAAAGAACGCATTCCGTAGTAATTCAGAACACGTTGAACTCCCAAAAGTCCTTCTTCTACCACAACTTCATCAATAGAATTCGTTTTACCGCCTTCGAACAGGAGAATTTTCTTTCCCATTTTATTCATGGCTTCACGAACAGATTTCGAGATATAATTGGAATGAACAATGAATGGCGGATCGAATACATGTGCCAACTCCACGCTTTCAGCATCGGAAAGCACACATCGGATCTGTGCAATATTTGAGCGTTGCGCTGATCCTGTATGAAAATCGATCACTACATCCACTTTCGGAGCAATTTCCTTCATGAATTGATAGGCGAACTGGCTTGCCAAAGATCCGTTCTTTGTTCCCGGAAAACTTCGGTTCAAATCACGCCCATCGGGCAATTCCCGTTGAATATTAAGATAACCGAAAATATTGAAGACGGGAAGACAGATGATTGTTCCTGCATTAGGCTTGTTCCATTTTTTACGGATCACGCGGCGAACAATTTCCATTCCGTTGATCTCATCACCGTGCATTCCGGCCATCAATAACAGAACCGGACCTTCTTTTTCTGCTCGTTCAACAATAACAGGAACCTGGATAGGAGTGTGCGTGTGCAGTTTTGCCACATTCATACTCAATTCCACGCCTTCTCCCGGTGCAATCTCCCGACCAAGTATGCTGAATCGTGCCATAATTATTTAATTTTCTTAAACCCTGAAGTGACCGGAAGGACTACTTCGGATTAACGTTCTTTTCTATATAAGCGATTATTTTTCCTGCAATATCAACTCCGGTAGCACGCTCAATTCCTTCCAGTCCCGGAGAAGAGTTTACTTCAAGTACCAATGGTCCGCGAGACGATTGCAACAGGTCAACACCTGCAATTCCTAATCCCACAGCTTCTGCGGCTCTAATCGCGGTTCTTTTTTCTTCTTCGCTCAATTCGAGATGCATTGCTGTTCCGCCTCTGTGAAGGTTACTTCTGAATTCGCCTTCTTTTCCCTGGCGTTTCATAGCTCCTACCACTTCACCGTCAACAACAAAGGCGCGGATATCTGCTCCACCGGCTTCTTTAATGAATTCCTGGACAATCACACGTGCTTTCAAACCGTTAAAGGCTTCCAGTACGGACTGTGCTGCATTCTGGTTTTCTGCAAGTACCACTCCAAGTCCCTGAGTTCCTTCAAGCAATTTCAGAACTACAGGTGCACCACCGGCAGAATCTACCACATGTTCAACGTTTCTCGAATAGTTGGTAAAAACGGTTTTAGGAAGACCGATACCTTCTTTGGAAAGTACCTGTAAACAACGCAATTTGTCACGTGAATGCACAATTCCTCGCGAACCGACAGCAGTAAATACGTTCATCATTTCAAACTGGCGAACAACAGCCGTCCCGTAGAATGTAACTGAGGCACCGATACGCGGAATAACGGCATCGAATCCTTCAAGGTAATTGTCTTTATAATAAAGTGATGGACCTTTTTGCTCAATTTCAATATTGCAACTCAGGTGATCGATAACGTGAGCTTCGTGTCCGGCATGAACAGCAGCTTCAACCAATCGGCGAGTTGAATAAAGATTCGCATTGCGGGAAAGGATTCCAATTTTAAGCATTTGTATTCGAATGTATTTAGTTGTGTTTCAATGAAAGGTTCACTTTCGATGTATCAATTAGGAAACGTTTGTTGAGCAAACGTCGGCCAAGAAGCACAGGGTTTTTCAACCCGGATCTTTCCGTGAGCGAAAATACGGTTTCATAGGTTACACCGAACAGTTCGATGGTTCCTTTTATAAAAAATCGTTCCTGTACAACACCGTTAGAGCTTTTGACCGCTTTACGCGAGAATTCTGTAAACAATTCCTTCTTTCCCGTATAACCCGGGGTATCGGAATCCAGGAAAACAACTTCCAGTACATCGATTTCACCGTGCGCCAAACGGACGGATGAACAATGTATGCTTGAGGAATATGCGCCCGAATCAATTTTAACAGGAACCTGATCCAGTCCGAAAGCAGGAAAGTTGATGATATCCTTACGTCCAATTATTTCCATAACCTGTGTTGTAGTGAACGGTATCGAAAGTATAAAATATTTTTTCAGGAAGGACAAAATGTACGGGCGAATCATTATTCGTCCCGACATTTTTAGTGCGTAATAGAACATTTTCTTTATTCTCCGAAAAAAAACTGGTAACTTTGCTGAAGATTAAAGAAAAAATACCTAATATTGCACCCCCGAAAAGGGCATAGGAAGAAATTAGAGAGTCATGGATATTATCAGAGAACTTCAAAAAGAACTAACAGAAGTAAAACAATTTCCGGCGTTTGGAGCAGGAGATACTGTTACTGTTTCATATAAAATTAAAGAAGGTAACAAAGAGCGTACGCAGTTATACCAGGGTGTTGTTTTGCAACGTCGTGGTTCAGGTGCTACTGAAACATTTACTGTACGTAAAATGTCAGGAAACATCGGTGTTGAGCGTATCTTCCCAATTGCTTCTCCTTTCATCGAGGAGATTGTTGTAAACAAAAGAGGTGCTGTACGTCGTGCACGTATCTTCTACTTCCGTGGTCTTACTGGTAAGGCTGCTCGTATTAAAGAGAAAAGAAGCTACGCTCACTAAGAAGCGTTTGCCTTATATATTTAGAACCCCGATCCCGTACATACAGGATCGGGGTTTTTGTTTGGTATAACTTTTGCCCAACGCCGAAAAAAATCCATGAAACACAACCTTGCTTTTATCGCTGTGATCCTATTGATCGCTTGCCAGAATACTGCTCCCAAAGAGAAAAAAGAACATAAATTACCCACCAGGTCGGATTTTTCTCCCGATCCCGGAGTCATTTCAGAATATCAAAAAGAGCATCGTCAAACCGCCAGGAGTGAAAGCATAGGTTCTGTTTCTAATGGTGAATTGAAAAACGGATATCTCGTCCCCTTTTCAGGAACTAATTTTCGCTATTTCGATACTACAAGTTATTTGTCGGGACGGGCATTCGTTAACCAGGCGGTTTACAAAACATTGTTAGACTCGTATAAATCACTGGAAAACGAAACGGAAGTTTTCTTCGGATTAATGGAATGTTCAAACGAACACGGCGGAAAGATCTGGCCTCACCGAACGCATCAAAACGGATTGAGTTGTGATTTTATGTCACCTATGCTGAAAAACGGAATTGCTACAACAGATCTGAACAATTTGGGGGCAGACCATTATTTTATGGATTTCGATAAAAATGGTGTTTATAAACCTGATGGAAGTTATACGATTGATTTCAATACCATCGCACAACATCTGTTGGCATTAAACAGGTCCGCTGCCAAATTTGGACTCCGAATAGAAAAAGTGATCCTCAAAATAGAATTGAAGGATGATTTGTTTGCTACGAAATACGGAAAGGAATTGAAGAAGAGTGGGATTTATTTCGCAACTTCACTTTCTCACTTGATCAATGAACTGCACGATGATCATTATCATGTGGACTTTAAACCGATTTGAATATAAACAATGTCATCACTGAAAACGCTCAAAACATTACCACAACCGAAAGGACATTTTATCCTGGGAAATATGAAACAATTCAAAGCTTCGGATAAACACCGGGTGCTTGAGAATTGGGTAAATGAGTGCGGAGAACTGTTTAAGATCCGTTTGGTAACCAAAAAATTCATTGTTTCGGCAGATGCAAATCTCAACCATGAAATTCTGAAGCAGCGTCCCCACAATTTTCGTCGCTTTCACAAGATCAACGAGATCATGTCTGAAATGGGAATCCATGGAGTTTTCAATGCCGAGGGTGATCAATGGAAAACTCATCGCGCGTTGACTTCCGAAGCTTTAAATGCACGGAATGTCCAGCAGTTTTTTCCCGTGTTGAATGAAATAGCTTTACGTTTACTGAAGAAATGGAATTCTGCGGCTGAAAACGATATCGTAATCGATGTGCAGCGCGACATGATGCGTTATACGGTAGATATTACAACTTCAATCGCATTTGGATACCAAATGAATACCCTGGAGCATGAGGGCGATGTGATCCAGGAGCATCTGGAAAAGATCTTTCCAATGATCAATAGCCGAATTACAGCACCACTTCCTGTTTGGAGATGGTTTCCGTCATCCAAAGACAAAGAACTTAAGCAAGCGCTCTTAGAAATAGAAAATGTTGTACGGGAGTTTATCACAAAGGGAAAAGAAACGCTTCAATCCAATCCCGAGAAAAAGAATAATCCGGCCAATTTTCTTGAAGCATTGCTGGTTGAACAGGAGAACAATCCACATTTTACAGATGAAGAAATCTATGGAAACGTTTTCACCATGCTTTTGGCAGGCGAAGACACTACTTCCAATTCGCTGTCATGGACCATCTTCTTTTTAACCCAACATCCGGAATATATAACGAAGATCAGGGAAGAGGCCGAACAAGTTTATCCTGAAAAGGAAGTGGCGCCCGATTATGAAACGTTGAAACAGCTGAAATGGGCTGAAGCAATTGTGATGGAAGCTATGCGGTTGAAACCCGTTACTCCGAATCTTTATATGCAGGCGCTGAAAGATGTAACGGTCAATGAGCTTACTATTGACAAAGGAACGACAGTCATGCTGCAAAATAAAGTTCCTCAGACACACGAGAAACATTTTGTGAATGCCGATACGTTTATGCCCGAAAGATGGATGGCGACTGGTTGTCCGGTTCATGGAACACATTCTCCGGAAGTAATGAGAGCCTTTGGTGGTGGTGCGCGTTTTTGTCCGGGAAAAACACTTGCCATGAGCGAATTGATCTTTACTATTTCTATGCTTTGCAAAAATTTCGATATGGAATTGGCTGTAAAGAAAGATGAAGTGAAAGAAGTGTTTGCATTTACGATGTATCCGGACAATTGCCTGATTCGTGCAAAAAGAATAAACAAATGAAATTACGATCTATCTTAATCTTGTTTCTGTGCTTTGCATCATATAGCAATGCTCAAAGCGATACTGTTCGTATAAAAGAGTTGTTGACCCGGATTACAAAAACGCCAAAACCGCGCAATTACCTGAATTTGGATCAGCTGAATAAAACTGCCAATGTGATTAAAGCTGAGTTCGAGAAATATTTGGATTCCGTCTATTTCCAGGAATACAAGGTAAATGGAATCACTTACAAGAATGTTGTAGGGATTATTAATCCCCGCGGAAAGTCAACGCTGGTTATAGGAGCGCATTATGACGTTTGCGGGAACCAGGAAGGAGCTGATGATAACGGAAGTGGAATTGTCGGTTTATTGGAATTGGCACGTTTGTTTGATACGGTTTCAACAGAAAAGCGATTGGAATTTGTAGCCTATACTTTGGAAGAACCACCCTATTTCAGATCTGAGAATATGGGAAGTTATGTTCATGCGAAAAGTTTGGCGGATGAGAACAGGATTGTGGAAGGAATGATCGTACTGGAAATGATAGGCTATTTCTCGGATGAAAAAAAGAGCCAGGATTATCCTCTAGGGCTTTTAAAACTGTTTTATGGTGGGAAAGGTGATTATATAACGGTAGTGAATAAGTTTGGAAAGGGAAAATTTGCCCGTCATTTCCTGCACAAAATGAAAAAGAATGAAGAATCACCGGAAGTAAAGAGTTTTAATGCACCGAAGTCATTGCCCGGAATAGATTTTTCAGACCATCTGAACTACTGGAAGTTCGGATTTTCTGCAAGTATGGTAACGGATACTGCTTTTTACAGGAACAAGAATTATCACATGTCCACAGATAAAATGGAATTGCTTGATCTTGCTCGAATGGCAGGAGTTATCGATTGTGTCTACAAATCGCTTTTGGTGCTCTAGTTGCCGTGTTCGGCGTCGAATTGCATTTTAAACTCATTCACAAGCTCATCTTCAGTTGGTAATCCAACCAGGTTTAACTGTTTCAAATGAGGATAAAATTTCCGAATCACCAACTCGGTTTTCCCAAAACTCCCTGAATTCATTTCAGCATCGAATGTTTCAAGGATCAGTCGCACCATGGCGTCGTGTGCGTCTTTAGGCGTGAATAAGGCAATTGAAGCCAAAAACTGATCAGAAAAAGAAGAGAACGGGTTCTTTTCGCCTTTAGCAAAAACGATTCGGTCAGCTTCGTTACTGAAGTCCAGCGATTTTACGTTCTTCAGGTATTGCTCGGCATAAAACGCGGTTGAATCTTCTCCGTTTTCATTTAAAACAAGGATGTAATCTCGTAGGTCAGTTTCTTTTTTCTTGCTTGCAAAGTACTTTTTTGAGGCATTATTTACCGGATCCTGGTCTGGATGAGCGGTTTTAATTCCCAATCTTCTCAGTGTTTTTGTTTCTGCTGCACCTACAAATCGCTCTATCAGTTCACCTTTCGGAGAAATAAACAAGAGTGTTGGATACGCTGTAATTCCGTACTCAGACATGATCGAAGGCCCATCAGCTTTTTCCCCATCAATTTTAACATTAATGAATTCCCGGTTAAAGTAATTCCCGATCAGTGAGTCCTGGAAAGTGGTATTTGCCATGTATTTACAAGGTCCGCACCAAGTCGCAAATACATCTACGAAAATCGGTTTGTTTTGCTCTTTAGCCAATGCTTTTGCTTCTTTCAAGGAAATGTGCTTGAATTGGATCTGAGAAAATCCGATAACGGGTAAGAAAAGGAGAAGAGCTAAAAACTTCATGCTATAGAATTTTGAAGGAATCAAGGATACGATGTGCCGTTTCCTGGTATTCTTTAAAGATAATCTGTTCTGCGGTAAAGGTTACGATATAAGCCTTCCCTTTGTATATGTAGGCTTCCTGGATAAACCGCTTCACTTGGTTATTCTGCTCAATTTGATACTCCAGCGTAATACAATCTTTTCCGTTCTTCTTAATGATCGCTTTATTGATCATCGTATGATTAGGGAAATAGTTCAGCATTTGTTCCTCGGTAAGTTTCAAAAAGTTGTTTATGGTTACCGTATCAGGAAGAGGTTGTATAACAACAGAAACATTTTCTGTGAAAGCATCTGCTTTGTCGTCCGGTGGTGCAACTACAACAAAAGTGACGTTCCGGTTCGATTCGGTTGCGTCAACCCATTCGCTTGGGAAGGAAAGTTCAAATTCTTCACCTTTAAACGAGATGAACTTTTCCTGGTTATTTACTTCTTCCGGTTTGTCTGAACCACATGATGCAATTGTTAGCGCTAAAATCGCCAAAGCAAGAATTCTATACATTTTTTATTATCAATAACGTAACTTAGCAAATGTAGTTAGTTAGAAGCACAAAGTTTTAATAAACTTTCATTTTTGTGTTTACCTTCTTTAACTCAGAACATTAGTAGGAAAGAATTGAATTAGAAGTTCAATCTGTTCAAAAGTTTAAAGCGTTCAATAAAATAGATTTGTACTTTGAATATTTGAATCTGCCGCACCTGTCTTTCTGCAGACAAGGGCGGAAAAATTTGAATAATACATAATAAAAAGAATACGGTTTGTTTTCAGATAATATAAATAAGGAGCTTAATGCGCTGTACAAGAAATTCCCGGATATAAAGAAATTCCTGGGAACCCTTGGCTGCGATGCAACAACTGCGGAAGATATTTTCCAGGAAGCATTATTGATCTATTCCAGAAAGCGGAAACTCGACGATTTTGAACTCAATGTTGAACCTTTCTTTTTTGTACGAAGTACATGTAAGCTGCTTTGGTACAACGAATCACGAAAAAAATCGAATCAACAGACTTATTCTTTGGAAGTCGATCTTCCACAGGAAGTCGAAGATTGGATGCAGAAAGAGTTTAAGATTTTGTCCATTGAAAAGAAACTGAATGAAATAGGCGAGCAGTGTAAAGAATTGCTTCAATTGTTCTATGTAAAAGCATGGAGCATGGATGAGATCGCAAAGAAGATCGGGTTGAGAAACGATAAGGTTGCGAAGGCACAGAAGTACCGTTGTATTCAAAAATTGAAAGACAAGGTGCAGGAAGATGTTCAGGTTGAATCTTTAACTTTTTAGTCATGGAAACAGATTGGAGCAAAGTTATAGAGCGATACCTCGGCGGGGAACTTTCTGCGGAAGGAATTGAAGCGTTCGAGTTTGAATTAAGCCTGAATCCGGATTTGAGATCGGAACTGGATCTTCACAAAATGATCCGTGAAAGCGTCTTTCGTTCGGCAGAACGCCTGGCAATACAGAGCATAGGAACGAAATACCATTTCAGGTTAAAGCTGAAGAAATGGCTTATGTTCACTTCAGTGGTTGTGACAGTTTCTATTACAATTGCACTGGTTGGGTTGAACAATGGCGCATCAGAATCAAAGCCGCAGGATGCACGTTTCGTAACGGAGACACAATCCAATAATGAGCCGCAAGCAATTGAAACAATTGATAGCACGGGATCATCTATGGTGGAATCGACCCCGGTAAAGGATTATACATCACCGAGAATTTTCAGAAGAAATAACGATAGAATTGTTGAGAATACTGTTCCCGTAATCTCTGTTCCCGTTCCCGCAAAGTCGGATGATATAATCAGCGATAATTCCCAAAATAAAGAAAGCGCTGTAAAATCTCCTGAATTAAAAGATGATCGAAAAAATGCATCGCGTAAAAAGCAAAGATTGATATTTAAAACCGGATTGCAGAACCCTACTGATGTTAAGGAAGGAATAGCTGATAGCCAGATACCTTCAGGCGCACATTGGACCTTGGGTAACTTTATGATCTACGCCTCAGAAGAAGGAATAACTTTCCATAATTTCCTTACTGATGACCTGATCATTGTTGGGAGGACTCCGAAGGATCAATTGAAGCCTCCGACCAACGTTCCGAAGGACAAGGAAGGGGTAGAAGAAACAGACCCTGAAAAGGACAAAGGGAAGATCTATCTGCAGAACTATTAATCGTGAAGAAATTCTCTTCGCGCATTTGTTTTTACAGCTAGTTTTTGCGTTTAAGTGGAAAAGATTAGAATAGGGATTATCTTTGTTCCAATGTTTCAAAATACAAAACTTCATCCCGGCATTGCTAAGCGTTTATCCGAACTCGGCATTGAGCGTGAAACCCCTATACAAGAACATGCGTGGAAATATCTTTTGGATAAACACCAGGATTATGTAGGACAATCAAATACCGGTTCCGGAAAGACAATTGCTTATGCCGTTCCATTACTTCAGCGTATTGATGCGAAGGATAAGGATGTGCAGGCTGTTATCCTGGTTCCAACGAGAGAATTGGCAAACCAGACTTCCAAAACCTTGTTCAAATTGTCGAAGCATATGGACAAGTTCTTTATTGATACACTGGTGAAAGGTGATGACATTGCGGAACAAAAAAATCGTTTGAAACGACCTACACAAATCATCGTTGCCACTCCCGGAAGGTTGTTGGACCTGTTGAAAGAGAATGCCGTTTCGTTACGCAGGGTGAAAACCATTGTTCTTGATGAAGCGGACGAATTGTACGCCAAGGGATTTTTTAAGGAAATCGATAAGATCTTAGGATACACGAATGACTTCCACAAGAAATGGTTGTTTTCAGCTACTATTCATGGAGAATTGACAAAATGGATCAGAACTGCACTTCATAAGGATGCACCGAAGGCCATGATCAAAACCGAGGATGTAATGAATCCACGGATTGAACATCAATACCTGGAGTGTGTCAAAGAAGATAAGCCGATGCTTCTGTTGGAGTTCCTCACTACAATGAAGAAAGCACGAGGAATTGTTTTCTGTCGCACGAAAGGTGATGTGGAGTTTGTTGCAAAGTTTCTTCGTTCACACGATTTGAAACCAACTGAATTATACGGTGAAATGTTTCCTAAGGAACGCGAAAAAGCCATTCGTATGTTCAGCTCTGAGCAAACCCAATATTTAGTGGCTTCCGACATTGCGGCGCGTGGAATGGATTTTCCTGACCTGGCATTTGTGGTTCATTACCAATTGCCCGATGATCCGGATTATTATACGCATAGAAGCGGAAGAACAGCACGTGCCGGTAAAAGAGGAATTTCCCTTAGTTTGGTAGAAGCGGTGGAAAGAAAGAAACTGAGATACATCCAGGATCTGCTAAGTGTAGATTTTATACAACTTTAAATAAGTTAAAATTCAAAAGGTAAAAGTCAAAATTCATTAAGTGGTTCTTGTAATTTGATTTTTCATTTTTGATTTCAAAACCGAGGATTTAAATATTATTAGACAATGAAACAATCATCATATTCAGTAGAAGAGCGCTTTTTGCGCTACGTTAAAATAGATACGCAATCTGATCCGAATGCAACGCAGTTCCCAACAACAGAAAAGCAGAAAGACCTTTCTAAAATCCTGGTTGATGAATTAAAGGCAATTGGTATTTCAGACGCTGAAATGGATGAATGGGGCTATGTTTATGCAACTATTCCTGCAACATCGAGCAAAGAAGGAATTCCAACGATCTGTTTTTGTTCTCACATGGATACGGCTCCTGATTGTTCGGGGACAAACGTGAAACCGATTGTTCATCGCAATTACACAGGTGAACCAATTGTTCTTCCTGAAGACAATTCACAAGTAATTACCGTTGAAAAACATCCTTACCTGAAAGAGAAGATCGGTGATGATATTATCACGGCATCGGGAACCACACTTTTAGGTGCAGATGACAAAGCCGGTGTTGCAATCATTATGGATTTGGCTGAACAATTGACTAAAAATCCTCAGATTCCGCACGGAAAAATCCGTATTCTTTTTACTCCTGATGAAGAAGTGGGAAGAGGTGTTGAGCAGGTTGATATGACACGCCTGAACGCCGATTATGGATATACCATGGATTCAGGTGAACTTGGAGCTATAGAAGACGAATCGTTTTCTGCAGATGCAATGTCGTTTACAATTACAGGTGTAAGTGCACATCCGGGTTACGCCAAAGGAAAAATGGTTCACGCAGCAAAAGTTGCAGCAGCATTTATTGATGCATTGCCATTGGATTCCTGGTGTCCGGAAGCAACAAGCGGAAGAGAAGGTTTCGTGCACCCGACGTCAATATCAGGCGGTTTGGAAGAGGCATCCGTTGGGTTTATCATTCGCGACCATGAAACGGCAAAATTGGCTGAATACGAAACACGTTTGGAAAACATTCTAAAAGATACGATAGTGAAATTCCCGGGTGCAACATATACTTCAAAAGTTACGGAGCAATACCGCAATATGAAAGAAGTGATCCGCGAAGTTCCTTTTGTTACCGATTATGCTATCGAAGCAATGAAAAAGGCCGGAATTACTCCACGTCCAACCATTATTCGTGGTGGAACGGATGGTTCGCGATTATCATTCATGGGCTTGCCTTGTCCGAATATCTTTACGGGTGAAATGGGAATCCATAGCCGACAGGAATATGTAAGTATCCAGGACATGCAAAAAGCGGTTGATACGTTAATCGAATTGGTTCAGATCTGGGAAAAGCACTAAAAAATTGGGTTGGCCACTGAGCGGAGTCGAAGTGCTACCCAATTTTCTTTAGTACCTTTTCAACCCGTTTTTTCTTCGAGTCTTTTTCAATTTCCGGAAGTCGGAAAGTCAGTATTTCAACGAAACGGTTTTTGTTAGATGCATTAATAAGATGCATGCTTTTTTCGGCGTACATCGGCAATTGGTTGGTCGGACTTTTCATCAATTGTTCCAGTAACAACGGAAAAGCGTCGTTGGCATAAGTAGGATTTCCTGCAAGCTGGATCAGGATGTTTACAGCATTGTCTGTTGTAATGACGGAACCTGAATCGGCCGCGGCAACAATTTTTCCTAGTGAAGCATAAACTTCTTCAGGGTTCGTTTTCGAAATGCAATAGATAGCCATCATTCCTCCCCATTGCAGACGATTGTTCTTGCTATTGAGCAATTCCAGGAAAACAGGTAAATGTGGTTCTATCAAGACGGTATTTCGTTCGCCAACTTCGTAAAGTACCTTGATGCAGTCATTCTGCAATTTTTTGTCTTTCAGCGTATCAATAAGCTCACTTACAGCTGCGGCATTTTTATTCTTTGCGATCAATTCAGCCAGGGCAATATTCGCTTCCTCGTCTTTTTGTCCGAGCGACGTTGACAATAATGGAATTACAGACGACATATCTTCAAAATTAATTTGACAACTTTTCAGATTAAAGCTAAGGAAAATCGATCAACCTAATGTTACACTTCTATGGGTAATGAATTAAATTTCAGACTTGGATAGTTCGAAAATTGAATTTTGGTTGTAACCGTTTCAACTCTCCACAAGATTATCTAATTTCAACATCATGAAAAACAACTTCTCACTTCGTCCGGATATCACGTTCTTAAACTTCGGTTCTTTCGGTGCTTGTCCGAAACCCATTTTTGCGAAATACCAGCAACTGCAAGCTGATATGGAATATGAGCCGGTGCAGTTTATTGTGTATAACGGGCCAAAACTCCTGGCTGAAAGCCGAAAACGTTTGGCGGAATATGTGAGTTGTCAGCAAGAAGATTTGTTGTACATTCCGAACCCCACTTACGCAGTGAATTTGGTGGCGAACAGCTTGAATTTGCAACCAGGCGACGAAGTGTTGGCAACGAATATCGAGTACGGAGCTTGTGATAAGACCTGGAAATTCCATTGCAAGGAGAAAGGTGCGAAATATGTGATGCAGCCCATAACACTTCCTCTAACTACGAAAGAGCAATTTTTGGAGGATTTTTGGAAGGGTGCAACAGAGAAAACGAAAGTTGTGTTCATCAGCCAGATCACTTCGGCTACAGGATTAATTCTTCCGGTTGCAGAAATTGTTGCTGAAGCGGAACGACGTGGAATTTTGAGTTTTGTAGACGGAGCACATGTTCCGGCGCATATTGATTTGAAAATTGATGAATTGGGAGCCGATTTCTATACCGGGGCCTGCCATAAATGGATGATGACACCGAAAGGTTCTTCGTTCCTGCATGTGAAGAAAGAACACCAGGATAAATTGAAGCCTATTTTGGTGAGTTGGGGGTATAATAATGACAACCCTTCTTCGGTGAACTTCCAGGATATAAACCAGTTTACGGGAACGCGTGACTATACAGCATATTTATGTATTCCTGAAGCAATTGATTTCATGAAAGCGAACGACTGGTGGGGTTGGGCGGAAACGAATAGAAGATTGGTTCACGAATGGTTGCCGAAATTATGTAGCCTGGTTGGATCGACACCTTTGGCTCCGGTTACCGATGAGTTTATCGGACAATTAGGAAGTATTCCTATCAAAACAAAGAATCCGCTTGAACTGAAGGATGTGCTTTATAGAGAATTCAAGATAGAGATCCCGGTGATGGAATCGCCTAATACGGAAAGTGTATATTTGCGCTTCTCGTTGAATGCGTTCAACACGGAACAGGATCTGGAACATTTGGAAAAAGCGATCATGGCTTTGATGGACCGCGGATTAATCGAAAAACGCTAAGCAGAATTGGTAATGGAAAAGCACATCATTTTAGTTGGATTTATGGGATCAGGAAAAAGTACGATAGGAAAAGTACTTGCCGAACAGCTTGGAGTTGATTTCATAGATTCTGATGAGGTGATCTCCAAAAACGAGGGTTTGTCTATTTCTGAAATTTTTGAAACAAAGGGTGAGGATTGTTTTCGGCAAAAAGAAAGAGAATTTGTTCTCGGTTTACCAAATGTTAAACCTTCTGTAATTGCTGTTGGTGGCGGCTTGCCTTGTTTTGAAGATAATCTTGACCTGCTGAAAAACGCCGGAACTGTTTTCTACCTGAATGTTTCCGTAATGACGTTGGTGAAGCGTTTACAGAATGAAAAGTCGCAACGCCCATTATTAGCCAACCTGGAAGACAAGGACCTTTCCAATTTTGTGTTTGATAAATTGATTGAGAGAACAGCTTTCTACAGGAAAGCGAACCACATTATTCCAAATGAAACAGGGAATGTTGATGCTGCTGTGAAAGAGATATTAAAAGTGAAAAGCTAAAAGTCAAAAAGGAATGGCGTTTTAATTATGCACGTTAAAAACAAAAAGACGAGGCTTTCGTTTGAGTTAGATTCCTTTTAACTTAGTCATTGTCTTCCTCCTTTATTCCGAAGAAATTTGTTTTGTTACCTGCTTTCTCCATTTTCAGGAAGTAATAATAGAGAAATGTATGAGCGACCATCAGAATGAAGACGATCTTATCGAAAGTGGTAGTGTCCTTTAACCAATAGCCGAAGCCTAGCATAAACCACATGAGCAGAAGGTAGATTCCGGTGCCCGCGCCAAAAAGATAAATGAATTCCATGCGCTTGCGGTACAACAGAACAAGTCCGGCAAAAACGATTATCCAGCAAACAATAGAAGCTGTATGAAATGTTTCTAATCGGTCTGCAAAAACAAAACGATCAAAACCGAGCTCTTGTCCGCGCTGTTCTATCAGCTGTGTAACATCAATTTTTTTTTCTTCCTTGATCCAATGCCTGCTTTGAATGACAACCAAACCAAGAATGCTCCACAAAAAGAAGATACACCAGATGATCAGGGCAAAAAAGAAACTGATTTTCGTGTAGGTATCGGGAGCCTGTTCACCAAATACAAGATTTCTCAAACGCAATAAAATAGGTAGGGGACTATTCAGATGTTCCTCTAACTGTTCACGTATTTCCTGCTTCGATTTTCCTTCCGACACGTTACGAAATTAATGAAATCAGCCGGGATTAACGCCGAACAAGCTTATATTTGTCGACAACGTTTTGGGGATGAATAGAGTTGATAGATTATTTGCGATTGTTACTTTGCTACAGTCGAAGAAATTTGTAACAGGTGAAGAAATTGCAGACCGTTTTGAGATGAGCGTACGCACTGTTTACCGCGACATTAAGGCAATCGCAGAATCAGGAATTCCCGTTAGTTTCAACCCGAATAAAGGCTATTTCATTGTTCCAGGATATTTCACACCGCCGGTTTCTTTTACCATAGAAGAAGCAAATGCACTTTTATTGTCGCAAACGTTGGTTGGAGGATTTGCTGATCAAACAATCCAACAGGAATTCAGTTCGGCAATGACCAAGATCAGGGCAGTTCTTCGCCAGGTGGACAAGGAAAAACTTGCTCTTTTGGAAAGCGGATTGAAAATGCAACTTCCTCGTCGTTTGGATTCCGAATTCGATTACCTCTCAAGCATACAGCGTTCGATAACTGAACAAACACAAATCAAAATCGGTTATGAAAGCCTCAAACAGGAAGTCTCCGAACGACAGGTTGAACCGATAGGTCTTGTCTTTTACGCTTTCTCATGGCATATGATCGCCTATTGTCATCTTCGCAAAGATTACCGCGATTTCAAGATTACGAGAATCAAGACACTTACCAAAACTTCAGAAGCATTTAAGGTCAAAAAACACATTGCATTAGGTGAGTATGAGTTGCCTGTAGACTACTAGACAAATTGAAAATATAATCCCGATAGCTGTCGGGGTGAAACGGGACTTTTGTCACTGCTTTTGAAATTCTTTTCAATTTTCAATTAAAAAAATTTCCATTCAATTTCGCACTGCCATAGGGTTGTCATACCTCTGCCTTTTCTTTGTATAAAAATTGAAAGTTATGACACGTAAAGAACAGATGATTGGGCAGTTGAAGGCTGAGGCAGCTACAACAAGAGAATTTATTAAGATGTTTCCCTTCGACAAGAAAGAGTATAAAGTGCACGAGAAAAGTATGGCGATCGGAGATATATTTCTTCACGTTGTGGAACTTCCGCTTTGGGCTGAAATGGCTGTTACAACTGATGAGCTGGATTTTGAAACTCAGCCGTACAATCCTAAGCAACTCAATTCTATGGATGAAGCTCTGACTTATTTTGATGAATGTGTGGATAAAGGAATCAAAGCTTTGGAATCTGCAGATGATAATCTATTTGACAAAAAATGGGTTTTGAGAGCAGGAGATCAGATCTATGTTGAAGATACAAAGGAAGCAATGATCAGGGTTGCTCATAACCAGTTGGTGCATCATAGAGCACAGTTGGGTGTAAATTACCGTTTGTTAGATATTCCTGTGCCTCAGAGCTATGGACCAACAGCTGATTTTCCTTCTTTTTCATAAAGAAATCGGGAATTTGATAATTAGAAATTTATAAAATTTTGCACTTCGAAAATTTTATAATTCGATAATTCGACAAATGTCGAAGAAGTACCGAAAATACTGATGATTCGAAAGGTTTGTTTAATGCGTCTTTAAGTAATAAGGACGCATTTTTCCATTTTTGCTACCTTCGCCGCATGTTTTCCGACAATCAAGACCCGAATTTACTTCCATCAGCCAATATCGATTTCAATTCTTCTGAATTCAACCATTTCTTTGCTTCTGCTAATATTAAGGGAAATTCCAAAGATGATCTGATCGCCTGGTACACCTACGTTCGGGATTATTTTCTGTACGATCCTTATCATTTGGATATTCGTCCGGAATCATTGGTTGTATCAAAAATCATTCAAAAACGACGAGCCTGGTGTGTAGAGAAAGCATTGGTTTTTGTTGCAGGTTGTCGAAAACTGGGAATTCCTGCACGCCTGGGATTCGGAATAGTTCAAAACCACATTGGAGCAGATAAATTGGAAGAATACCTGAAACGGAAGGAAATTGTTTTTCACGGCTATGCAGAAGTTTATCTTGATGGGAAATGGATCAAATGTACCCCGGCGTTCGATAAGCGGATTTGTGCTATCAACAAGCTTGAACCCCTGAACTGGAATGGTGAAGACGATTCCTTGTTCCAGGAATTTTCAGGTGATAACAAATTCATGGAATACCTTCATTTTTATGGTGAGTTCTCTGAAATTCCGTTTGAATTGATGCATGTTGAAATGAAGAAATACTATCCGCATTTGTTTTCGGATCCTATCGATACAAAAACCTTCTCGTTTCATTTTTCCGATCTCATGTCGCGTTAGCTTATGCTTTCGCCGTAGCTTCAGCATAGGCGCATAGCGATGGAACACGAACTAGCCGTGAGCCTGTAGGTTCGGAGTGTTTAAAGCAATCAATGTCGGGGCTACACTTTGTACCTGATTCTGAAACTCAAATTCGAAAAGTAAAACAGCACAATCATCGGTTTGGTCCTCAGACTGTTTCCATTGGTCAAAGTCACGCATGATAGTGTTGAAGAGCTGTTGTGCGTTTTTCTCGTTTTTCATAAAAATGCTTTTCCTCAAACCTTTCTTTCCCCATTTCTTTTGATCCGACACGGCCGATTCACCAGTTCGTGAATTACCGAATTGGTCCGTTAATCCATCTGTAAAAAGGAGAAGTTTGTCGTTCTCTTCAAGCTGCATCACCTGGTTAGAAAATAATTCCGTTTTTCCGTAGGATAGCCCGATAGGCGAGCGCTGACCTTTCAATTCAATTGTTTCGGTCTTTCGTATGATCCATAAAGGCATTTGTGCTCCGGCGAAAGTCAATTTGCCTGAGCGCTTATTCAACAGGAATACGGAAATATCCATTCCGTCGAGACGTTGCTCGTTTTCCGTATTGAATCGTCGGCTAATGACTAATCTTAGCTGATTTAACAATGTTGCCGGATTGGTTGCGCCGTTTGCAAAGAGTTCATCAAGTGTATTCATCCCCAGAACGCTAATCAGTGCGCCCGGAACCCCGTGGCCGGTACAGTCGGCAAGTGCGAATAAGATCATGTCCGATTTTCCGCGTTTGAACGTTTTCATCCAATAAAAATCACCGCCTACAAGGTTCTTCGGAGAGTAGTGGATACAAACGTCCTTGAATTGTTGTGCTATCCTGCGATGTGAAACCAATAAGGATTGCTGAAGGTTCTGCGCATAGTTCAAACTTTGAACAATCTCGTTGTGCTGGTATTCGAGCAGTTCATTTTTGTGTCGAAGTGATTTTGTCCTGTTGTCAACACGATCTTCTAAGTGGCGTACTTCGATCTCAATTTTTCTGGCCAATTGGAGAAAACGTTTCATCAACTGACCGATCTCATTTTTCGGGATCGTCATATTGAAGTTTCTGTTCTTGTATTTGGACTCTACGAAATCACTCATCGATTTTTGAAGCATGTTCACTTGCTTGGTAAACCGCGTAATGCACCAATAGCTGGTTGCAACAAGAATAATAAATATGATTAGCGACAGAATTAGCTGAGTATTCAATGCCGAATTCGAAAGTTCGGAACTGCGTGCAACCAATTTTGAGCGCTCGTGCCTAATCTCTGATTGAACCAGTTCAATATTTTTCAGCCAGCGGGTAAACAATGCGCTTTCGCCTGAATAGATTTGGTGAAACAGTAACTGTACATTCGTAAATTCCTTTTCATAGGTCGCCAATTCTTCTGTTTCAGGAATCTTTGAAACCAGTTTGTCATACACTCTTTTATGTTTTGAAGCGTAGCTGTCATCAAGCCGCATGATAAAATCCTTTTCATGCCTGCGCATCAACAACAATTCTTTTTCTATACCCGGATACTTTTCTTCGGCCTGATGAATAGCAGAGCGCATTTCTCCGAGTGTTCCGTATTCTTTGAACCCCAATTGTCCGATTGCCTGAAAAAGCTGGCTTTCTATTGTGTTATTCTGATTGATCAGGTATTGTATTTTCCTGTTCTGTTTCAAATTAATCCGGGCTCTTCGCAACTGTATCCGGTTAAATGATTCAAGTTGGCGCTGTTGAGAAAACTGTTTTTTTGTCACACTGTCGAACAACGAACTATGTGTTGAAAATTGAAGTATATATTCCTTGTGCTGCTGGATCAGCTCGGCATTTTTATCAATGTTCGATAATTGAATATGGTTGAGATGTACCTTTTTGGTTACCATGTAACTAAAAATTGCAAATGCAAGGAGTACAAGTACAAAGCCTCCGAATACGATAAGAAGTGTTTTTTTCATTCCGTTTAATCAATGCAAAAGTCGAATCTGATTGTGTTGTGGGTTTGAAAAGCGTATGAACTTGTGATTAAATCTGTGATAATGGCGTTTGAATCTTCACAGGGAAACCAGTTTTCGTAAATTGAAGTTGAGAATCTGTTGGATTAAATTGGATACCGCGGTAGAAATACCCAAAATGGGGTATAGGTGCATACTAAGTTTGAGATAATTTTGTTGTTTAGAATTAGTCTAAACAAGTTTAAGCTTTTGGAGAAGATCAAAATTGTCATTGCTGACACCGCATTTATAGTTAGAAGAGGATTGAAACATCTTATTGAAGAGAATGGTGATTTCGAATTTTCCGGCGAAGTAGCGAATGCAGAAGCGCTGACTGAATTGTTCCGGACAACTTTACCCCATGTGCTTATTGTAGACCATTGCTGCGATGACTGTTTTTCCGTTGGATTTATTGAAACCATTCGAAAAGAATATCCATCCGTTCAGATTTTAGTGATCTCGCATGAGAAATCGCATGAACAGATCAACAAGATCCTGAATATCGGCATCAAGAATTACGTATTGAAGGATTGTTCTGAAGACGAATTGAAGAAGGCGATCTACAGTTGTTCAATGAACAAGAAATTCTTCTCCAACGATGTTATAGATGTGATCCTGGAAAACGAGATTGCACAAAAAACACCTAAACCACAAGATGATATCACCGAACGCGAGCTGGAAATCATTCAACTTCTCGTAAACGGAAATCGACCGAAAGAAGTGGCAGAAATGTTGCACATCAGCTTGTTTACCGTCAATACCCACAAAAAGAATATCTATAGAAAATTGGGGGTGAATCACAGTTACGAACTTGCGAAATACGCTATCGAAGCGGGATATATCAAATAGTTCAGTATAATTCTTTTCCCTATTAGAATGCTTTGAACCTTTGATCTTTTTGAACCCTAATCATTTTTAGGTATACATTTTTCAACCATTGTAGGTATTGTCATTTCCTTATTGAGCCACGACCTTTGTCGAAGCTATTTAGAATTAATCTTAATAGCGTAATAATTCAATTATGAAAAGATCATTACTCTCAATTATTGCTCTTATGAGCATTGGAACTTTATCAGCACAAGCAGTTGTTGATACCGTGACAACAGGTGCAAATTACGCAACGAATGTTTGGTACAGCTTAGCAAATGACGAACAGGGAACAGCAGCTTCAACTGAATGGGATTTAGGGCTGGCTGCCACAACTTCTCAATCCGGAGTGCTGACAACTTCAATTTTATTTAACTCAAAAGTGGGAAAGGTATATGAGATTCCTAACTCAACTCCTGCAAATTCATTTGATACACTGGAAACTGTTGATTTTACTTCATTAACACCTTTGGTAAACAACGATTCTTCCTGGGCAGTTGGAGCGCTTAATCGCACAACACCGCTCGGAAGTTTCGATTACGGTTGGGGAAGTTATGACATGAGTTCACATTCCATTCTTGCCAACCGCGTTTTCGTTGTGAAATACACTGATAATTCAACGAAGAAATTCTACATCAACCTGATCACGGTATCGGGAGAATACGAAATTGTTTCTGCCGACCTTCAAAATGGTGCATCTGAAACAACGCAAACATTGGCTATTGCTGCGTATTCATCCAAAAATTACGTTTACTACAAGATCAATACTAATACGGTGATCGATCGTGAACCGGCATCTGCAAACTGGGATTTCACTTTCCAGCAGTACGACGCGGCAATTGCACCGGGAATGCAGTATATGTCTTTTGGTATTTTATCGAATGTTGGAGTTGAAGCTGTAAAGGTTTCAGGTGTTTCTGATGTAGAGAATTTCGAGGATTATTCTTCCCAAACGTTCAGTGATTACACAAATGCAATAGGTTACAACTGGAAAAACGCGCAAATGCAAACGGTTCCCTCTGATGTTGTTTACTTCGTAAAAGATAAAGCCGGAGATATCTGGAAGCTTGTTTTCACTCAGTTCACAACCGGTTCTGTAATGGTTGATCCGAATGCAAGTAACAAGAACGTATTCTCTAAAGAGAAGATTTCTTCACTTTCTGTTGAAGACAACGCGGCAAAGACCTTCCTTTCGATCTATCCTAATCCATCGAACGGTGTAGCTAATATTGTTGTGGATGTGGCTTCAACAGCTGAAGTTAGCATCGTCGACATTAACGGTAAAGAAGTGTTCGTATCCAATACAACTGCTGGTTTACAAGTAATCAGCGTGAACACATCCGGATTGAATAGCGGGGTATACCTTGTTAACCTAACAACAAATGGCGTTTTAACGCAACAACGTTTAGTAGTACAGTAAATTATCCTTTAACAGTCGTAAACAGACAGTTCCATTTCAGGGATTGTCTTTTGCGCATATAGCACAACACATGAAAAATTCAATTTTGCTTTTTACAGCATTCATCTCATTTACGCTTTTTGCTCAACAGAAAGCAACTGTTCCCGTATCAAAATTCACACCTGCCGAATTGGCTAAGATTAACCAGGATAAAGCGGCAATTAAGGCAATGGCCGGGATTTATAAAGTGAACTTTGAGTTCGCAGAAACCTTCGCTCCTGATACGGCTTACAACTACCATGACCGCAAATTTGATTGGGGAATTGAGTACGTGACCATTCTTGAGGAAACGGAAACCAAGGTGGTTCTTCAGCATTTACTTATTGTAAGCGATTCCATGATCGTGAAGCACTGGCGACAGGATTGGCTCTATCAGAACACCGAAATCCACGGCTATTACAAAGATGATACGTGGAAGAAGATCTCTTTACCGGCTGAAAAAGTGAAGGGAACATGGACTCAGAAAGTTTTCCAGGTAGATGATTCTCCGCGTTATGAAGGTTATGGAACCTGGGTTCATGTTGATGGGCGTCATTTCTGGGAAAGTGTGGCCGATGCCCCGTTGCCGAGAAGAGAATTGCCACGTAAAGCGGAGTACAATGTATTGAAACGCCACAGTCATATCGAAATTGATGCAACGGGCTGGACATTCAACCAGGACAACGAAAAGATCTTACGTAAGGATGGAGTTGACAAACTGATCTGCTGGGAAAGAGGAGTAGAGAAATTTACAACCGGTGCTTACAATGCACAGCCAGCTATCGAGTACTGGACAAAAACATCAAAGTATTGGGCAGATGTTCGCAAAGTGTGGACAGAAATTTATGCAGCTAATCCTTCGTTGGCACTCATCAAGCGTGTGGAGAACCAAATGCTTTTTGAGAAATTGTTTGAATTGGCAGACAAATACTCGGATCCTGCGAAATACAATTCGGTTGAAGCAATTGTTGAAGTCCGTAACGCAATCAACAGCTTTATCCAGAAATAATGATGGCGTTCCGGCTTGCTTTTCTTTTATCGGTTTTCTCTGCTTTTTCATTGAATGCACAAGAGCTTCAATTTGTTTCAGCAACGAACGGTGATGTCATTTCCAATGCTGAAGTGGTGATTAACTGCAACGAAGATTCGCAGGTTAAAAAGCTATTTACGAATTCTGATGGTAAGCTGTTTGTGCCATCGGAATTCGTTTGTTCAACTTACTTCTTTACCGTTTCTCATAAGGATTTTGAGGAGTTCAGTTTTACCGGGAGATTGGACCAACTAATAGTGTTTCAACTCAATCCTGTAGGGAAAAACCTGGGCGAAGTAGTTGTTACGGGACAGTACCAGGAAGGCTCGGTTGAAAACGCAGTTCAGAAAATTCGTGTGATAGACAGAACTACAATTGACAAAATGGGAGCACAGAATTTACGCGATGTGCTTTCAAATTCACTAAATATCCGACTATCTCAGGACAACGTTCTTGGGAGTAGCATGAGCCTGCAAGGCATTTCAGGCCAGAACGTAAAGATCCTCATTGATGGAGTTGCCGTAACCGGAAGAGTGAACGGGAATATTGATATTTCTCAGATCAATATGAACAATGTGGAGCGCATTGAAATTGTTGAAGGACCGCTTTCCGTAAGTTATGGAACAGATGCACTTGCCGGAACGATCAATATCATCACGAAGAAATTCCAGAAACCAAGTTCTTCAGTGTCTGTTACCGGATATTACGAAAGTATTGGCCAGTACAATTATTCCGGCCGATTGGCGCACTCTACAAAAAACTACACTTTTTCACTCTTAGGTGGTAGGAATTACTTTGACGGCTGGAAATATGAGGATTCCCCTTTCAAAATTGAGAAAGAAGAGTTAGCTGATTCGAATCGTGTTATGGACTGGAAACCGAAAGAACAATTCTTCGAGACAGCTTTTATCGGTCGGCAGTTGAAAAGAACCAAACTAGGTTTTACTTCCGATTATTTCTACGAACAAATCATGAATCGCGGATTACCACGTGAACCTTATTACGAAACAGCTTTTGATGACTACTACACCACCGACCGGTTCAATAATTCACTTTCCCTAACAGGTAAGATTTTCAAGAACACGAATACAAACCTCATTTTTGCGAATAATAGGTTCAAACGCATCAAGAATACTTATATCAACGATCTGACAACGCTTGACCAAACGTTAACTGCAAATTCAAGCGACCAGGATACCACTACCTTCAATAACATTACTGCCCGCGGAACCTTCAGTACATCACGTTCCGATGCGAAATTGAATGCTGAAATCGGTTATGATCTTCAGCACGAAACAGGAACAGGGCTTCGAATCAAGAACAACAAACAACAGATTGGTGATTACGCAGTTTTTATCAGCGCGGAATATAAACCGTTTGAAAAAACAGTCATTCGTCCGGGAATCAGGGCGGGTTACAATACATCTTACCAGGCACCTGTAGTTCCATCGTTAAACATCCGACAGGTAATAGGGAAGGGAAATATTTTTCGGTTTTCTTATGCCCGGGGATTCAGAGCTCCTTCGTTAAAAGACCTTTATTTCTATTTCGTAGATATCAATCATAATATAAAAGGGAACGAAGATCTGAAAGCGGAATACTCACATAATTTCTCTTTGAACTACAACCGGGTGTTCACCATTAAACAAGTGGAGCTGAAGTTGGAGAACAGTTATTTCTACAATACCATTGAGAACCTGATCACACTCGCTCAATCAACGGCAACAGAATATACTTATTTCAACCTAAGCAAATATAAAACACTGGGAACTCAGCTTCAGTTGGAGATTCGATACAAAGGGCTGAGTTCAGCAATTGGTGGTACTTACGTTGGAAGATATAATGAACTTTCGGAAACGTTGAACGTTGATGATTTCTATTATTCGCCTGAATTAAGATGGAATCTGCAATACAGTTTCAAAAAAGAGCTTACCGTTTCGTTTTTCTACAAATACACTGGTAAAACACCGAATATTGGTTTGGATGAGAACGCCAATTTATACCTGACTGCTATTGAAGATTACCATATGCTCGATTGTTCTGTAAGCAAATCGTTCTGGCAAAAACGCATTTCATTAACGATAGGAGCAAAGAACTTATTCAATGTCAGAAACATTGCGGGAACGTCTTCAGGAGCGGCACATTCAGGTTCTTCAACAACAATTCCAATGGCAATGGGAAGAATGTATTTCATTAAAACAGATATCAATTTAGTCACGAAAAAGAAGTCGAAATGAGAAAATACTTTTTGATACTGGTTGTTGCAATGATTTTCGTTTCATGTAAAAAAGGAGAAATACCGGTTCCGAAACACAATAGCGGGTCGGTTCATACTTCAAGCGTTGATATCTCTTCCAATTACAAATACCAGGTGTATTTCGATCTGAAAACGAATTCTGTGGTAGGACAAAACCTGAAAACAGCATGGGATCTTGGATTTGAAGCAACGTCAGATGGAAACAGAATTGTTCTCAACGGTTCGAAGGCAATGTATGCTTATAATACAGGTGTTGCAGACTTTTCTGCTATTACAGATACAAACGGCTTTGCGGCACATAAAACCTGGGATGCGCCGTCAGGAAATCTTGATTCAACCGCAGTAGGAAATTGGGTTGGTACAAACAATGTATACATAATTGATCGCGGTTACAATGAAACAGGTGCTCACCAGGGATTTCGAAAGATTGTTTTTGAATCTGTGAATTCGACTGAATACAAAGTGAAATTCGCTAACCTGAATGGCAGCGGATTGACGGAATTAACCATCGTTAAAGACGATACTTATAACTTCGCCTTTTTATCATTTGCAAGTTCGTCAGTTGTGATGATAGAGCCTCCGAAAGCCGATTGGGACTTGGTGTTTACTCAATACATCCATGTGTTTTATGAGCCGGAATTAACAACTTACCTGGTAACGGGATGTTTGCTCAACCATTACAATACCTTATCAGCAAAAGATGAAACAACTCCGTTTGCAAACATCAATTTTGCTTCGTTGGAGAATTACACGCTCACAAATGCAGCAAATACAATTGGATACGATTGGAAAGTGTTTGATGGTTCCACATATACCGTTGATCCGAATAAGAACTATATCATCCGCGACAGGGAAGGATTCCATTACAAATTACATTTCATAGATTTTTATGATCAAAGCGGCGTGAAAGGAAACCCGAAGTGGGAGTTTCAGGAACTGTAATCTAAATCAAAAGTCAAAAGTCAAAAGGTAAAAGGTAAAAGTCAAAAATAAGTGCCGCAGATTGACCAATTGAACAAAAAGGATTTTTTTTAGTAATTGTCTTCGCGATCTTTGCTCCCTCTGCGGGAAAATAGTTTTCCAAAATCGAACTACACTAAGTTTCTGTGAATTATTATCTTTGATATCAGCGTATTCGTAGAGAATCGTATAGAACGTATCAAATTTAACTCATGAAATTACTTACACTTTTAACGCTCCTTATTTCCACGGTTTCTTTTTCACAAACGGTAAATTATCACCTACGCATGTCGAAACCGCAAAACCATTACTTTGAAGTGGAAATGGAATTGCAGAATTTCAAGCAAACCGAACTTACCATAAAACTGCCGGTTTGGGCACCAGGATCTTACTTAGTGCGCGAATTTTCCAAGAATGTCAACATGGTGAAAGCCTTTGACGAAGCAGGAAAAGAGCTTACGGTTGCAAAAACATCGAAAAATGCCTGGAAAATTTCCAAAGGAAAGGCGAAGAAAGTTTCAGTAAAGTATGAAGTGTATGCTTTTGAATTGTCGGTAAGAACAAGCTTTTTGGATCTTTCACACGGATTTGTTTCCGGAAGCGGTGTTTTCTGTTACGTAGACGGATTCAAGGACAAAGCAGGGAAATTGACTGTTCATCCTTATTCCGGATTCAATACGATCTCAACTCCACTTCAGAAGTCGGCCGAGGGATCATCCGGTGATTCCGGTGTTACCACTTTCGATTATCCGAATTACGATGTTTTGGTTGATTCTCCGTTGGAAATCGGAAACCAGGAAGTGTTTTATTTCAACGTTGACGGAACAAACCACGAAGTAGCGATCTACGGAATCGGGAATTACGACATGAGTGATTTGAAGCGCGATATGGAAAAGATCGTTCACGCCGCAAATGATGTGTTTGACGGAACAAATCCGAATAAAAACTACACATTTATTATTCATAACGTGATCAATGGACAAGGCGGTTTGGAGCATTCCAATTCTTGTGTTCTGAGTGTGAATCGCTGGACTTACGGCAACGATTATAAAGACTTTTTGAACCTGGTTGCTCATGAATATTTCCATTTGTGGAATGTGAAACGAATTCGCCCAATAGAACTTGGACCGTTTGATTACGACAAAGAGAATTACACTTCATTGCTTTGGTTGAGTGAAGGATTTACGTCTTATTACGCGGATCTGCTGATGGTACGTGCCGGATTTGATTCGAAGGATGACTTTTTACGCAACCTGCAAAGCACGATCAACTATGTGGAGGGTGGAGTAGGAACAAGAGTCCAGCCCGTTTCTCATGCCAGTTATGACGCATGGATCAAAGCTTATCGTCCGAATGAGAACAGCTCAAATACTACAATGACTTACTATTCCCGTGGAAGTATGCTTGGAGCATATTTGGATGCGATGATCGTTGATAAGTTCAATGCAAAGAAATCTTTGGATGATTTCATGTTGTATTTATACAACGAGTTTTATATCAAGAAAAACCGTGGATTCAGTGAAGGTGAATTCCAAACAGCTTTGGAAACCTTTATGGGCCAGGACATGGATGATTTCTTTAAGAAGTATGTAAACGGAACTGAGCCTTTGGATTTTGCCAATGTGTTCCCTAAAGTTGGTTTGAATGTAAATTACGTTGGAAAACCGACTCCTAGTTTTGGCGCTGTTTTCGCACAGGAAGGAGGCAAGTGCATCGTTAAATCCGTACGTTCTGGTGGACCGGCTGAAACAGCTGGAATTTCTGTTAACGATGAGATCATTGGTTGCAACGGAATGCGCGTAGATAAGAATGTACTGGATAATTTCCTTAGCTCACTGATTGCAGGAGAATTCTGTGAAATCATTGTTTCAAGAGAAGACGTGATTTTCAATGTATCTGTGAAAATGGAAGGCTACGAAAAGCCTGTATACAAACTGGAAATGCAGACACCGTCTAACGAAAAGTTCTATTACTGGTTGAGAGCTTTGGATTAAAGAAATAAATACCATAAAATAAAAATCCCCGGCCCTTCGCACTTCGAGTAATCTCAGTGTGCCTAAGTGCCGGGGATTTTCTATTTCAATTGAAGATCTTATTCAAACTTCAATGAGCTCAATGTTTTTACTGCTTTTTCTTCAACATCTTTCTTTTGTGAAGCAAGTGTCCAGAAAATGAACTTGTAAACACTTCCTTTGTGATCGAAAGTGGCGATCCAGTAGGCAATAGGAGCAGGAATACCAACTCTTGATCCTTCTACAGAAACCAATGTTCCTTTCGCATTTTTTGTTTTCAATGTTTTCGGAGAAGAAACATTCGTTAATGTAGTTTCGTTCTCTTTCATCAAGTCAAGCGTGTAATTCAGATAGTTCTCCTGTAAGTTTTTCTTGTCATCATATTTTGACATGATACGTAATCCAAGTTCAGCCTCATCAGAAGGTTCTCTGTTACCGATAATGTAGATTTCATCTGTTCCGTTCATATATTGGAAAGGAACTCCTGCGTCTAAAGATGTTGTTGCTATCATACTCGACGGAAGCTGAACATCAATTCCCAATGAATCGGAGTGAATATCCTGGAATGTCTCTTCCGGTTCTAATAATTCTCCTAAATCTTTGCTCGAGCTTCCTCCACAGCTATAAAACAAAGTTGTTGATCCCGCAAGTAATACTGCAAAAAGACCAACCTTAAAAATGTTCTTTTTCATAATTGTTGTACTGGTTAAGGAGCCAAGATAAAACAAAAAGTGAAGTAAGTTGAAGAGTGTTAAAAACTTACATCAAGAAAAATTGAAAGATGAATAGAAGGAACGCTGACCCAGAGAGCAGAGTCAGGAACTATTTGAGTTCAGCAAGAGCTTGCTTCGTGCCGATTGTTGCAGTAATATAATCTACCGCTGCTTTAGGGCTTCTTGCCGGACTATGGCTTCTGCCGTAGAAAATGATCTGAAGGTGAAGCTTATTCCAAAGTTCTCTGGGGAAAAGGGCTTTTGCATCTCGTTCTGTTTGTTCAACGTTTTTACCTGAAGTCAATCCCCAACGAACCATTAAACGGTGAATATGTGTATCTACCGGAAATGCCGGTACTCCAAATGCTTGCGACATAACAACCGAAGCTGTTTTATGACCCACGCCCGGCAATGCTTCAAGGTCTTCGAAATTGTCAGGAACCTCACCATTGTGTTTGTCAATGAGGATATGCGAAAGGTCATAAATCGCCTGGGATTTTCGTGGACTTAATCCGCATGGCTTAATGATTTCACGGATCTCTTCAACTGAAAGTCGGATCATTGCCTGTGGATTCCTTGCTTTTGCGAATAAAAGAGGAGTAATCTGGTTTACTCTCACATCAGTACATTGGGCGCTGAGCAAAACTGCGATTAAAAGCGTGTAGGCATCAGTATGGTCAAGTGGAACGGGAGTTTCAGGGTATATCTTCTCCAATTCGTCGATAACGTACTGCGCTTTTTGTTTTTTAGTCATTACTGCTTTCCTTATCCTTTAGTCGAACGAGTATTTTATCAATTCTTGCTCCGTCCATGTCCACAACTTCCATTTCGAAGTTCAACCATGTAATTATCTGTCCGGTTGTAGGAACTGAACGCGATTCGTTCAAAAGCAATCCACCAAGTGTGGTGAAAGATAAATCACCCATCTGTTCTTCCAGGTTGAATTTTCGGAAGAATTCGGCAATAGGATACTGCCCGTCAATCAACCATGAACCATCGGCTCTTTCCACAAATTCAAATTCTTCCGCATAAAAATCGTTGAAATCTCCCACAAGCGCCTGCAGTAAATCGTTCAGAGTTACAATTCCTTGGGTTTGACCGAATTCATCCGTAATGATTCCGTAATGCGTTTTGGTTTCTTTAAAGTGTACCAATGCTTCGTAAGCCGAAATATTCTCCATCAAAAAATGCGGTTTGATGAGAAGGTCACTCAATTTAAAGTCGTCATGATTGATTGTTCTGAAAAGATCTTTTAAAAGAACAACACCAACAACATGTTCACGTTCTTCATCAAACACAGGATATACAGAGTGAATTTCTTTTTCAACCTGTTCACGCACTTCTTCCACATTATCGTGAATATCAATAAAGATCACATCGTTCCTGTGAGTCATTAACGAGCTTACAGTCCTGTCTCCAAGATGGAAAACACGCTCTACAATATCCTGTTCAATTTCCTGCACTTCTCCGCCTTCAGTTCCTTCCTGGATAATAGCTTTGATTTCCTCTTCCGTTACTTTGCTGTCCGGAGATGTTTTTACTCCCAAAAGTTTGATCAGCATATCTGAAGTGAATGTCAGCAACCAAACAAAGGGAGAAGTAATCTTTCCGATGAAGCGCATAGGACGAACCATTGTCTTGGCAATTCCTTCCGGATTGGCCAACCCAATTCTTTTTGGAACAAGTTCACCTAAAACCAGGGAAAAGAAAGTGATAATAACAACGATTGATGTTACAGCAAAAAGATGGGCATTTTGATCCAATGATTGGAATTGCTTGAAAAAAGCTTCCAGGTCATCCGTCATTTTCTCACCGGAAAAAATACCGGTTAAAACGCCAATCAGTGTAATTCCGATTTGAACCGTGCTTAAAAAACGATTGGGTGCAGCCATGGTTTCAAGAACCATTTTGGCACTTTTGTCACCACGTTTTGCGGCAGCGTCAAGTTTAGATTTCCTGGCCGAAACAGTAGCAATTTCCGCCATGGAAAAAACGCCGTTCAGTAAGATCAGGACCAATATGAGTATGAATTCCATTCTTAATTTGTTCTACCAGGATAAACCTTTAATGCTTCCGCTAGACAAATTACGGCATTTTTCAGATTTTCTTTATTTAATACGTATGCAATTCTTGCTTCCTGCTCACCTGCTCCCGGAGTTGCATAGAAACCATTTGCCGGAGCCATCATAACAGTTTGTCCCTGGTAATCAAAGTCTTCCAACAACCATTGACAGAATTTCTCAGCATTATCAACAGGGAATTTAGCAACGCAGTAGAATGCTCCGCTTGGTTTCGGACAAAATACTCCAGGAATGGAATTCAAACCGTCAACCATAATATTTCTGCGCTCAACATATTCAGAAACAACATCATCGAAATAGGACTGCGGAGTTTCCAAAGCAGCTTCAGAAGCAACCTGATCAACCGTTGGAGGAGATAAGCGTGCCTGTCCGAATTTCAATGCCGCGGCCATCAATTCCTTGTTCTTTGAAACCAATGCTCCGATTCGCGCTCCGCACATGGAATAACGCTTCGAAACAGAATCGATCATGATCACATTGTTTTCGATTCCTTCAAGATTCAATACAGAGAAAGGCTGAGCCCCATCGTAACAGAATTCGCGGTAAACTTCGTCAGCAAACAGGAACAGGTCATGCTTTTTAACGATGTCACGCAATTGCTCCAATTCTGATTTTGAGTACAAATAACCCGTTGGATTTCCAGGGTTACAAATAACAATAGCCTTTGTTTTTGGAGTGATCTTCGCCTCAATTTCAGCAACCGGAGGAAGTGCGAAACCGGATTCAATGTTTGCTGTTACAGGAACAACCTCTAATCCTGCAGTTACAGCAAACCCATTGTAATTTGCATAAAATGGTTCAGGAATAATGACTTCGTCACCTGGATTACATGTCGACATAAATCCGAAGATCAATGCTTCTGATCCACCTGTTGTAATGATGATATCTTCAGCATTTACAGGCAAACCACCTTTCTGATAAGTTGCGGCAAGTTTATTTCTGTAAGATTCAAATCCCGCAGAATGGCTATACTCAATAACCTTAGGTTCAAAATTTCGAATAGCCTTTAATGCTACTTCAGGAGTTTCAATATCTGGCTGACCTATATTCAAATGATAAACGGTCTTTCCACTTTTCTTAGCTTTTTCAGCATATGGAACCAATTTACGAATTGGAGAAGCAGGCATATCTATAGCCTTTTGCGAAATCTTCGGCATGTATTTTTATTTATGAACCGCAAATTTAAGCAGATTGTCGGTATAACGATGAAAATCATGATTTTTGCACTATGCGAAATGTGGCTTTTTTTTGTGTTTTATCACTTATGTGGTTCGGATGCGGGTCGAACGGTACTTCTACCGGAGCGAAATCGAATGATACTGTATTGACTTCTGAACAGGATAAGGTTGATTCAAAGCCGGATAAAGCAAGTGTATCAGGTGATTCCCTTAAACAAAGATCTACGGTCGGAAATTACTTGCTGAACGGGAAAGACACTTTGCTTCCGGTTGATACTTATAATAAGAACATTTACTGGGAATTGAAATACGCCACCACTGACAATTTCATGCATCGCGTTTTATATGATACATTGGATATATTGTATTTGCAAGCGGATGTGGTTCGGAGGCTTTCAAAAGCTCAGGAAAAGTTGACTGCAATAAACGAAGATTATCATTTATTGGTTTACGATGGTGTTCGTCCTTTGAGTGTACAATGGGAAATGTGGAATGCTTTGGATTCGATTCCGGTAAGTCAGCGCGGACTTTTTGTAAGTAATCCGGCAAACGGAAGTGTACACAATTATGGTGCGGCTGTTGATTTGACAATTTGCAACGGGAAGCGTATTCCTTTGGATATGGGAGCCGGTTATGATGATATTCGGAAGATCGCTTATCCGAGTTTGGAAAAACAATTCCTGGCAAGCGGTGAACTAACAAAGGCTCACATATCAAATAGAGAGCTCCTTCGTAAAATAATGCGAAGCCAGCGTTTCAGTGGTATTCCTTCCGAATGGTGGCATTTCAACGCTTATTCCAGGGCAGTTTCGAAAAATCGGTATGGAGTAGTGAAGTATGAGTTGTTGCCGAAGAAGTAGGTTTGGGTATTTTCGAAACGATACCATGGTAGATTTTGGTAATATTGCCTTTTTACCACCTCTAATGGTTACCGTGGTTGCAAATGGTAATATTGCCATTTTACCCATGTATAAGGAACTTGATAGCTAAGACAATTAAATTTCCATTCAATTGAGATCTCCTAATCTCAACTAGGAATCTGTTTACTCCTAATTTTTAGTAGGAATTCCGTAAATACCTGTTTTTATGAGGTTGTGGACTTTTAGTTCTACTAAACAGATAGGAATAATAGAATATTGAATTCCAAATCTTTGGAAAAAACATCCTTCGCTATTTTACTTTGCCCTCGCTTGACTGAAAGACTTGTGATGAGTTGTCGAATCAAGTTGAAGTTTAATTTAAATCTTAACAAAATGAAACATGTATTTCTACTATTTCTATTCAGCCTTATTGCTGGATCAGCAGTTCCCCAGAACAACCCGATTCAAATTTCCGGAACAGTTGTGGACAAAGAATCGGGTGATTATTTAATTGGTGCAATTGTAAAAGTGAAGGGTTCAACCGAAGGTTCGTCGACCGACCTGAACGGAAAATTCAGTTTTACAACCACGCAAACCTATCCGCTAACACTTGAAATCAGCTCTAACGAATACGATGCGGTTGAACTCATCGTTCAAAACGAATCCAAAGACCTGGTGTTATCGCTTTCCCCAAAGATCAAAGATATCAATGAAGTGGTAGTAACAGCCCGTCGACGGGACGAAAAAGCGCAGGATATTCCAATCCCGATCTCAGTTTTAAACGGGGCAAAAGTGGCTGAATCCGGCTCATTCAATGTAAATAGGGTGAAGGAATTGGTTCCCTCCGTACAACTGTATTCTTCAAATCCGCGAAATACAACGCTGAATATTCGAGGTTTGGGATCTACTTACGGTTTGACAAATGATGGTGTTGATCCCGGAGTTGGATTTTATGTCGATGGAGTTTATTATTCCCGTGCTGCCGCAACAACATTGGATTTTATCGATATTGAACAAATTGAAGTACTGCGCGGACCACAGAGTACGCTTTTCGGAAAGAATACAACGGCGGGTTCGTTCAATATCACTTCTAAAAAGCCATTCTTTAAACCAGGTGCACTGTTCGAGGTGAGTTACGGGAATTATGGTTTTATCCAGGCGAAAGTTTCGGTAACCGGACCACTCAATAAGAAATTAGCAACCCGAATTTCATTTTCGGGAACTCAGCGTGATGGAACGATTTATAATGTTTCAAACGGAAAATATACCAACGACCTGAACAACCAGGGGGCGAAGATCCAATTCCTTTACAAACCAACAAAGAGCATTGATGTATTGGTTTCGGGAGATTATTCCCGTCAGCGCCCGGATGGTTATGCCCAGGTGATAGCTGGAGTGGTGCAAACGCAGCGAGCCGGTTACCGGCAATTCGACTCTATAATTGCCGACCTGAATTACCAGTTGCCTTCCAAAAATCCTTTCGACCGGAAAATTGACCACAATACGACCTGGAAATCAAACCAGGATTTCGGTGGCGCTTCTATTAATGCGGATTTCAAAATCGGAAAAGGGAAATTGACCAGCGCAACGGCATGGAGAGCCTGGAATTGGGATCCGTCGAACGATAGGGATTTTACAGGATTACCTGTATTAACTTTGTCCCAGGCACCATCGAAACACCAGCAGTATTCACAGGAAATTCGCTATTCCGGTGAGTTTTTGAACCGTTTTACAGGAGTTGTCGGTGTTTTCTTCCTTGGGCAAGAATTGAAAACAGCACCTTATCATACAGAAGAATCGGGAGCTGCTCAATGGCGCTTTTCGCAAAGTACGACGAGTTCTGATTGGGAAACTCCAGGGTTGTTCGAAGGCTACGGTATCAAAACTTATTCAAAACTAAACACCGCAAGTGCGGCTTTATTTGGTCAGCTGGATTACAAGATTCTGCCGCAACTGCATTTTTTGGTCGGAGCGCGCTATAACATTGATGAGAAGAAGGTGGACTACAATCGTGTGACTTATGGCGGATTGGAAACCAGTGATCCTGATCTGATCAAATTGAAAAAACTGGTTTATACCGATCAGGCGTTTAATGCATCTGTTCAGAATCGTAATGTTTCCGGGCAATTAACGCTGAATTACAAGCCGATTGATAAGCTAAATGCATATGCAACTTTCTCTACGAATTATAAGCCTGTTGGTGTGAATTTAGGTGGATTGCCAACACAAAGCGGAAGAGTAATGACAGAATTGGCAATTATTCGTCCGGAATATGTGCAGCATTTTGAAGTGGGAGTGAAGACGACTTTGAAGCCGGGGTTGCTACTAAATATTACTGCATTCAATACCGAGATCAAAGACTATCAAACCCAGGTGCAAACGGCCGAATTAGGCGTGAATCGTGGATATTTAGCGAATGCTGAAAAGGTGAGAGTTCGCGGGATTGAGTTTGACGGAACGTATCGTGTGAACGAGTATTTCTCGGTGTATTCGAATGCAACTTATACCGAAGGGATTTACGTTCGCTTTACGAATGCTCCGGTTCCGTTGGAAGAAACCGGTGGTGCAAGTGCTTATAAAGATGTGTCAGGAACGCGTTTGCCCGGAATTTCGAAATGGATCTTTTCAGGTGGGGCAGAGGTGTCACGCCAGGGGAAATTATTGAATAATGAAGGCAGATTTTTCTTCGCTTTTGATACTTACTACCGTTCTGAATTTTCTTCAAGTGCCTCGGAATCGAAATACCTGAATGTTGAGGGTTATTCGATTTCCAATGCGAGAATTGGTTTCAGAACGGCAAACGGAATCTCAGTGTATGCCTGGGGACGCAATATCCTGAACAAAGATTATTTCGAACAATTACTGCCGGCAGCGGGCAATGCGGGACAATACGCAGCCGTTTTGGGGGATCCTGCAACAGTTGGTTTAACCTTGAAATATAGCTACTGATGGGAGTTCATAAGAAAAACAGTGTCCAAAATCGTTATTTGTTGTTCGGAATACTTTTCATAGCCCTCGTATTTAATAATGTTTTAGCTCAGGAAGAAAAGAAATTCGAATGGAATATGGAAGGCCAAATTGTAGTAACAACGAATGGTAAAGCCGTGTTTACAAATTTCGGAGGGCCGGGATTGCGATTTAATTTCAAACATTTCTCGATTGGATATAACATGATGCCGTCATTAAGATTTGAAGAAAATTCCGGTCATTCGTTAGTAACCCCGATGCTGGGAACAGGACCCCAAATCTATCTTTTCAGAAAGAAGATGGTGATCAGTGCTCCTGCCTATTACAATGCTGTTACGCATGAGTGGACCTATTCGGTTGGTTTGGGATATGTACTGACAAATGGCAAGAAATGAATCTCCTATTAAATTAATAGTATATTTGTCGCATGATACCAAAGAAGAGTAAGTATGCAATTCAGGCATTAAAGTGTTTGGCGAAGGTTTATCGCGACAAGCAACACTTGTCTATTGCTACTATTGCGGCAGAAGAAAACATTCCGAGAAAGTTCCTGGAAGCTATTTTATTGCAGTTGAGAAACGAAGGAATAGTAGGAAGTAAAATGGGCGCAAACGGCGGTTATTACTTGCTTAAGCATCCGGATGAGATCGTTTTGAGTACGATTATTCGCTGTACTGGCGGGCCACTTGCGTTATTGCCTTGTGTGAGCTTGAATTACTACGAACCTTGCGTTGAATGTCCGCATGAAGATCTGTGTGGTTTGCATGAAGTAATGCTCGAAGTTCGTGAGGCAAGCATACATATTTTGTCGAAAACGAGTTTGGCTGATTTAATTTTACGCGAAAAAAAGCTCTTCCGCAAAAAAGAGAATCGCAAGGTGTAGCTTGCTTTCTATTGATTTAATTCCTAGTTAATAGATGGGAGTATAGGAAATTAAATTACAAAATGCTTGCAGGAAGAAAATTTGGAAACTTACTTTGCATCGTCAATTAGGGGAAAGAACTAAAACAAATAATTGAAAAACGAAAAATCATGAAACAACAATTCTTTCATAACATGTGTATGTGCTGTATGACAATGCCCGTGAGGGTATAGGAGAATTGTATAACCATAATTGAGTTACGGCCCTTCTCCATGTTTGAGAGGGGCTTTTTTATTACATAAACTTTCGAAAAAATGAAAAACGTATATATAAATGAATTAGGTCCGAAGGTCTCTGCAGCAGTTTACGGCTTCTTCCGCTGGACAACTGAAGATTTCAAAGACCAGGAAAAATTTGACCAGGTACTGCAATTTGTACTTGATCTGGGAATTAATACTTTCGATTTAAGTCCTACCTATGCAAATGGACTTGTCGAGCAACATTTCGGACGATTCTTGAAAGAGAATGATGTCAATCGAAATGAGCTCGTAATTTCCAGTAAAGTTGGTGTCCGCAATTTTTCTGATGGCAACGGTTCTTTCATAGATCTCAGCCCGAAATGGATAACCTCTTCCGTAGAAAATACACTTTCGCGCTTGAATATTGATAAGCTTGACATTCTGATCCTCCAGGGATTTGATTACCTCTATTCTTTCGAAGAAACGGCTTCTGCCTTACTGAAATTACAACGAAGCGGAAAGATCGGTTATGTTGGTGTTTCTAACTTCAATGTTTTCCAGCAACGCTTGTTGTCCTCTTATCTTTCTCAACCAATAATTACCAATCACATCGAATTCAATCTTCTGCAGTCGGAGGCATTACGTGACGGGCGTTTGGATTTTATCAAGGAACAACACAGTCGTGTATTAGCATTTTCACCTCTTGCAGATGGAAGAATTCTGCTTGGTGAAGACGAAAAGGCTGTCCGTGTTCGAAAAGTATTGGAAGAAATTGCCCGGAAATACGAGGCAAACGTAGAGCAAACGGCTGTTGCCTGGGTTCATAAACTGGGTGCTTTGCCCATCATCGGTAGTAAAGAAACGCGCCGAATCCAAAACGCTTCAACGGCATACGACATTAATCTTTCCAAAGAAGATTGGTATACACTTTATCACGAAACTCTTAAGTAATGAAAAGTTATAGAGATCCATACGAACTCGTTCAGCAGGAACGAAAGATAGTTGTCGAAAAAGACGTGATCGAATTGGGGCAAAAGATTGCTGAGTTTAAAGAAGGATTGATTCCGGAGGATAAATTCCGCGCATTGCGGTTGGCTCGTGGAGTGTATGGTCAACGACAACAAGGTGTACAGATGATTCGCATAAAACTTCCATATGGGAGAGTGACGGCAAATCAGTTGCGAAGAATAGCTGATGTCAGCGATGAATATTCAACAGGACGCTTGCACATTACAACTCGCCAGGACATTCAAATCCATTACGTGTCTTTGGATAGAACTCCGCAACTTTGGGCTGACCTCGAAAAAGACGATGTAACACTTCGCGAAGCTTGTGGAAATACGGTTCGAAATGTAACAGCGAGTGATCTGGCAGGAATCGATCCTGAAGAATTGTTCGACGTTACGCCTTATGCCGACTTGGTTTATCGCTATTTTTTAAGAAAACCGTTTGGACAGGAATTGGGGCGGAAGATCAAGATTGCTTTCAGTTCTTCAGACAAAGATGATGCTTTGACGTTCATTCACGATTTCGGATTTATTCCACGGATCGAAAATGAAGTAAAGGGGTTTAAAGTGCTGGTTGGAGGAGGATTAGGTGCTCAACCTTTTTTAGCCAAAACCGCCTTCGAGTTCCTTGAAGCGGAGAAAATAATTCCTTTCATTGAAGCTGCAATTCGGGTTTTTGATCGACACGGAGAGCGCAATTCCCGTAACAAAGCGCGCTTAAAGTTCCTGGTAAACAAGATCGGCTTTGATGCTTTCATCGACCTGGTGAAGGAAGAAATTAAGGCAGTTCAGTATAATTCAGAATTGGATTTCAATCTTTTTGAATATCAAAATGATGAATTACCTGACTTAAAGTTGATTTCAATTGATACTTTAATTGAAGAAACACTTGAAGAAAAGGCTAAAAATTGGTTGAGAACGAATGTGTTTTCTCAAAAACAGGAAGGACTTTTCGCTGTTTATGTAAAGGTTCGCCTGGGTGATTTTTATACGAACCAGGCTCGTGAATTGGCTTCACTTTTAGAGCTATACGGATTATCTGAATTAAGGTTCACAATTGATCAAAATATCCAAATAAGGAATGTCAGAGCCGAATTTTTGGAACCAATCTATCACAAACTGAAAGAACTTGGATTGAACGAAGATGGTTACGGAAGTGTTGCTGATATTACAGCTTGTCCCGGAACCGATACCTGTAATCTTGGGATCTCAAATTCTACGGATGTTGCACTTTTCATTGAAGATCACATTCGTTTGAATTATCCGGGATTGCTTCGGGAATCCGGAATTAAGATCAAGATCAGTGGTTGTATGAATTCTTGTGGTCAGCACGGAATGGCGCATATTGGTTTTCATGGAAGTTCGATCAAAACGAAAGAAGGCACACTTCCGGCATTACAACTTCTACTTGGTGGCGGAAGAACAGGTGGTGGTGATGGTCGAATCGCTGAAAAAGTGATCAAAATTCCTTCGAAACGGGTTTTACAATTGGTGGATGTCATTTTCAACGATTTCGATTCGAATCAAAACGAAGAGGATTTCAATCAATATTATGATCGGCAAGGGAACAACTACTTCTACCAGTTATTGAAACCGTTGGCAGATCTGGAAAGCATTGAAAATTCAGATTACATCGATTGGGGAAATGAAGAGAAATTCACTACTGCAATTGGAGTTGGTGAATGTGCCGGAGTAATGATCGACCTGGTGAAAACACTCTTCTTCGATGCTTCTGAAAAGGCGGAAAAAGCAGTAGAAACGTTCTATGAAGAACGATTTGCTGACGCTGTATACTTCGCTTATTCAGCTTTAGTACATGCTGCAAAAGCGCTTTTGGTTGAAAAGAACGTCCGCTGTAACACGCAGCATGGAATTATTACAGATTTCGATAAGCACTTCGAGAACGAATTTGGGTTCTCAGATGAAAACAAGTTCTCCGATTTCGTGCTACAGATCAATAAAAATGAACCGTCGAAGGAATTTGCAACAAGCTATTTAACGGAAGCAATACAAGTATTTAACGCATTAATTGGCGACAATGGAAACAAAATTGAATTCTAAAATAACATTGGTGGGAGCTGGTCCGGGAGATCCGGAACTAATTACACTGAAAGGATTATTTGCTTTGGGAAATGCTGAAGTGGTACTTTATGACGCTCTTGTTAGCAAGGAGGTACTGGAATACGCTAAAAAAGCAATAAAAATCTACGTAGGGAAACGATTAGGAAAAGGTGAGAATTCCCAGGACAAAATCAACAAGTTGATTGTTCGTTACGCATCTAAATATGCAAATGTGGTTCGATTAAAAGGTGGTGACAGTTTCGTCTTTGGTCGTGGTTACGAAGAACTGCAATATGCCAGATCCTTTGGATTTGAAACGGAAGTCATTCCGGGAATTTCGAGCGCGCTTTCAGTTCCTGCTTTAGCTGGAATTCCTGTTACGCACCGGGGTTTTAGCAAGAGTTTCCATGTAATAACGGCTACACAAAAGGACGGTAAGTTCAATGATGAATTGAAAGATGCTGTGAATTCGAAAGGGACGATCGTGATTTTGATGGGATTGCATTTGATCAATGAAATTAGCAAATTATATATCGATTCAGGAAAGGGAGATTTACCTGCAGCGATTATTCTTGACGGTTCTTTGCCAACGGAAGAACAGTATTTGGGAACGATTAAAACGCTTCCTGAATTATTCCAAAAATCTTCAGGAAAACCAGGAATTATTGTGATTGGAAGTGTAGTCAGTCTGAAATCGGATCCGAAAACGGTTGCCTATGACCTGGCTTATGAAGGATTGAAAAATAATTTAGCGAACTAGTAATGAGCGAAAAAGAAATAAACGAGTTGTTTCCCATTTTCCTCAAAACGAATGAACTGGAAGTGCTGATCGTTGGTGGAGGAAATGTGGCTTTGGAGAAACTAAAAGCGCTTTTAACAAACTCCCCCCGTTCAAATGTCAAAGTGGTAGCGCGCGAATTCTCAGCGAAGTTTGTTGAATTTGCTGAGCTTCACGAGAATGTTTCCCTGGAAGAGCGTTCGGTTGGTAAACGCGATTTTCTGAACAAACAATTGGCAATTTCGGCAATTAATGATGTGGAATCATCTGTTGAATTAATGACGATTGCCCGGGAGAACGGAGTACTCTACAATGCGGCTGACAAACCTGAACTCTGCGATTTTTATCTCGGTTCTGTAGTTCGAAAAGGAAACCTGAAGATTGGGATTTCAACCAATGGAAAGTCTCCGACAATTGCCAAACGTTTGAAAGAAGTGCTTGACGAACACATTCCTTCTGAATTGGATGAATCGGTAATAAAACTGAATGGCTTACGAAATCATTTGTCGGGAGATTTTGCTTCGAAAGTGAAAAAGCTCAACAAAGCAACTGCAGTTCTTACGGAAAAAGCAGCACGACCGTGGTATTTGTTTTCCATAAAGAAGTTCCTGGGATACGTGCTTGGAGTTTTGGGAATTATGATCGGCGGACACATTTTCTTTTCGCTTGTTTCTCCTGATGCCATTTGGTCGTCGGCTTCCGAAACCATTGGTTCACTCGACATGATGTTTGTTTGGTTTATGGTTGGTGGATTCATAGCTCAGATGATCGATGGAGCACTCGGAATGGCTTATGGTGTAAGTGCTTCAACATTTTTGACTGCGCTTGGCATTTCTCCCGCTGTAACAAGTATGAGTGTTCACGCCTCAGAGATCTTTACGAGTGGTGTTTCGGGAATTATGCACCTGCGCTTCGGAAATGTAAATACACGTTTGTTTAAATCACTGGTTTTGCCCGGAGTGATCGGGGCTGCGATAGGCGCGTATGCATTGGCTGAACTGGAAGAATACAGCGACACGATTAAACCTATTGTGAGTACTTACACGTTGTTGCTTGGAGTTTTGATCGTCAATAAAGTGATCAATAAGAACCGAGAAAGAAGAAAGGTAAAAAGAGCAGGTTGGCTCGCTACTGTAGGCGGATTCCTGGATTCCATCGGTGGTGGAGGTTGGGGGCCTGTGGTTTCTTCAACCCTGATTGCAAGAGGAAAACATCCAAGAATGATCATTGGCTCTGTGAACCTGGCAGAGTTCTTTGTTTCGCTTTCCAGTTCATTCACCTTTTTACTGACCATTGGAGGTCAGGCCTGGCAACCCATTGTGGGATTGATCTTAGGTGGAGTCATCGCATCGCCGATTGCAGCCTATTTGTCTTCGAAATTAAACATTAAAGCTATGATGCTTTTTGTTGGAATAGTAGTGATTTTATTAAGTGTCAGAAATATTCTTGTATCATGTCTTTAACCATTGAAACGATTAGAAAGATTGAGCACTTGCCTCTGGAACAAGCACTGGAGGCGTTGGCATCTGTAAAAGGACTCCGGGTAGCTTTCTCTACAAGTTTGAGCTGGGAAGACCAGTTGCTAACACATTATATCTTCAGTCAGAATCTGCCCTTCCGGGTGTTCACTTTAGATACCGGAAGATTGTTCCCTGAAACCTACAGCACCTTGAATGCTACAAAGGAACGGTACAAAAAGAACATTGAAGTGTTTTTTCCAAAGCACAGGCAAGTAGAGCAATTGATAACGCAAAAAGGTCCGATCAGTTTTTACGATTCGCTCGAAAACCGGAAGGAATGTTGCTTCATCCGAAAAGTGGAACCGTTGAACAGGGCGCTTAAAAATGTCGATGTCTGGATAACAGGTTTGCGTTCCGAACATTCTGAAAACAGGAACACCTTGAGCCAGTTTGAGATTGATGAAACGCGGCACATTGTCAAGTACAATCCTTTGGCAAACTGGACATTGGAAGAGGTGAAAAATGAGATTAGAAAGCACAATATCCCTTACAATGTTTTGCAGGACAAAGGTTTCGTCAGCATAGGTTGTCAACCGTGTACAAGAGCAATTCGTGAGGGAGAAGAATTCCGCGCCGGACGCTGGTGGTGGGAAGATAACTCGAAAAAGGAGTGTGGATTGCACGCATAACAGTAGTAATAGCTTCCGCTTTAAAGGGGGATAAAGGGTGATGGCCACCCTCTCAATCTCCCCTCAAGGGGAGAGGTCATGAAATACGTATAAAAAATGAGTGATTATTTAAAACAACTAGAGGCAGAAGCCATTTACATTTTGAGGGAGGTTGCAGGACAGTTCGATCGTCCGGCGTTACTTTTCTCGGGAGGAAAAGACAGTATATGCCTGGTACATCTGGCGTTGAAAGCATTTCGACCTGGGAAATTCCCTTTTCCGTTGGTACATGTCGATACCGGGCACAATTTCCCGGAAGCATTGGAATTCAGAGATAAACTGGCGAAAGAGTTGGGAGAGAACCTGATCGTAAGAAATGTTGGTGATACGATCCAGCAACGAAAATTACAGGATGCAAAGGGTAAATTTCCTAGTAGAAATGCGCTCCAAACGTACACTTTACTTGATGTTATCGAAGAATTTGAGTTTGATGCCTGCATAGGTGGCGCCAGAAGAGATGAAGAAAAAGCCCGAGCAAAAGAACGTGTTTTTTCTGTTCGTGATGAATTTGGCCAGTGGGATCCAAAGCTGCAGCGACCGGAATTGTGGAACATCTACAACGGCAAAATTGATAAAGGTGAGAACGTCCGCGTTTTCCCGATCAGTAACTGGACCGAACTCGATGTTTGGAATTACATTAAACACGAGAATATCGAATTGCCTTCAATTTACTTTACGCGTGAACGCGAATGTGTCGAAACAGAACATGGTCAGCTGATGGCGAACAACGAATTCCTGCACCTGGACGAGCATGACAAGATAGTTACGAAGAAAGTGCGTTACCGGACGGTGGGCGACATGACATGTACTGCAGCGGTGGAAAGTGAGGCTTATACTGTCGATGATATTATTGCGGAAATCAAAGAAGCAAAGATCTCGGAACGGGGCGCAACACGTATGGACGACAGGGTTTCGGAAGCGGCAATGGAAGACCGAAAGAAGGGAGGATACTTTTAATAATTGCATTTCGACTCCGCTCAATGACTCTGGTGACTGAGCGGAGTCGAAGGCACAAATGAAATTTATGGATTTACTAAGATTTTTTACAGCAGGAAACGTTGACGATGGCAAAAGCACGCTTATCGGTCGACTATTATACGATAGTAATTCGATTTCAACAGACATAATCGAAACGCTGACAAGACAGAGCAAGACAACGGGAGTGAACGCCGATATAGATCTGGCTTTGCTAACTGACGGCTTGCGTGCAGAACGCGAGCAGGGAATCACCATTGATGTGGCTTACAAATATTTCTCAACCGGGAAACGTAAGTTCATCATTGCAGATACTCCAGGTCACGAGCAATATACGCGCAATATGTTTACGGGTGCGTCAACCGCAGATTTAGCGATTATCCTGGTTGATGCGAGAAACGGAATTACGGACCAAACCAAACGTCACAGCATTATTTCTGCAACGCTTGGAATTCCGGAAGTTTTGGTTTGCATCAATAAGATGGATTTAGTGGATTACAGTGAGGACCGCTACCTTGAAATTGCAAGCGAGTATTCCAAATTCGCGAAACTGATTGGCTTGAACTCGTTTTCATTTATCCCGACTTCAGCCCTGGTTGGCGACAATGTGGTTTCCCGTTCAGAAAATATTTCGTGGTACAAAGGCCCGGCTTTACTGGAATATTTGGAAACAGTTGAAATTCAACAGGAGAAAAACAATGATGTTGGCCGTTTCCAGGTGCAGTATGTAATTCGCCCGCAAACAACTGAATTACACGATTATCGTGGTTATGCCGGGAGCATTTTGAGCGGAACACTAAAGGTCGGACAGGAAGTGACAGTATTACCTTCTGGCTCAAAAAGCAAAATTTCGCGGATTGAATACAATTTTTCAGATGTAGAAAGCGCTTCGGAAAATCAACCCATTGTTCTGCATTTGGAGGATGATCTGGATATTAGCCGGGGAAACACGATTGTTCCTTCCAATCAGCTCCCGGTCACGGATAAAGGAATTAATGCTACCATTTGCTGGATGGACAATTCCGCTTTTCAAACCGGACAGAAACTGTTGATCCAGCAAGGAAGTTTCAGATCGAAAGCAGCAATAAAGGAAATCTATTCGAAGATCGATATTCATTCTTATGACCAATTGGAAAGTGACGGTGTTTTGAAGTTGAATGAGTTGGCTAAAGTCGGTATTCGGACTGCTGAAGCTGTTAGTTCTGATTTTTTCAAAGAAAACAGGAAAACAGGTGCTTTCATTCTGATCAACGAGAATACCAATCAGACAGTTGCGGCAGGTGTAATTGAGGCGTAATGAAAATAAATTTGATAGAGCGTTTGGAACACGCACATTCGGTTTACGATCAACAAATAAGTAAAACAAGAACGGTTGAATTTGTTGAGCAATTACTCGAAGTTCTATTTCCCGGATTCGGTAAGAAACAAGGATTGACACTTTCTGAGATCGAATGGAGTTTTGAAAAATTGGAAAAAGAACTTCTCTACCTCGTACGAAATGCAAATCCGGTTGAAGAAAAACGAAATATCCATAGGGTTGCTCAGTTTTTTGAAAAGCTGGAAAACGTTTATGAGCTTCTTCTACTGGACGTAAAAGCTATTTCTGAGGGTGATCCCGCGGCGAAAGATGAAGCGGAGGTCATTCAGTCTTATCCTGGTTTTTTCGCAATTGCTGTCTACAGGATTGCTCATTTGCTTTGGAATCTTGAAGTAGAACGAATTCCCCGGATCTTAACGGAATATGCACATCAAAAAACGGGAATTGATATTCATCCCGCGGCGAAAATAGGCGAATCTTTTTGCATAGATCATGGAACCGGAATCGTCATTGGAGAAACAACCGAGATAGGTAAGAAGGTAAAGATGTACCAGGGTGTAACACTCGGAGCATTGAGTGTTTCCAGGAAATTGACCGGTGCAAAACGTCATCCGAGCATAGAAGACAACGTGGTGATTTATGCCGGAGCAACAATTCTCGGAGGAAATACAGTGATAGGTAAAAACTCTGTGATTGGCGGAAATTCCTGGATCACCGAATCAGTTGCTGAAAATTCAACGGTTTTTCACTCACCGACCACAATAATAAAGGAAAGAAAACATGGCACAGTTAATTGATTTTATAGGAAATACACCCTTGGTTGAGTTGAAGAAAATCAACCCGAATCCGAATGTGAAATTGCTGGTAAAGCTGGAAGGCCAGAATCCTGGCGGAAGTGTTAAAGACCGCGCTGCCTTCGGCTTGATCAAAGGAGCTTTGGATCAGGGGATGATTACCGAAAATTCGAAGCTGATCGAAGCTACAAGTGGAAATACAGGTATTGCCTTGGCAATGATCGCCCGCTTATTGAACCTTGATATTGAAATTGTAATGCCCGAGAATTTAACCCGTGAGAGAATTGTAACCATGCGCGCATTCGGAGCAAAAGTCACATTAACTCCTGCATCAGGTGGAATGGAAGCGGCAATTGACCTGGCGAAATGGAAGGTGGAAAACGAGGGAAAAATCATGCTAGACCAGTTTTCCAATGGGAACAATCCTGAAATGCATTACAAAACCACAGGACCGGAAATCTGGCGGGATACGAATGGAACTGTTACACATTTTGTTTCTGCAATGGGAACTACCGGAACCATCATGGGAGTTTCAAAGTTTTTGAAAGAACAAAACCCGGAGATCAAAGTGATAGGCGCACAACCGGCTGATGAAGCGAAGATTCCCGGAATCAGGAAATGGCCACAGGAATATTTGCCAAAAATTTTCGATGCTTCCCGTGTTGACGAATTGATCGACGTTTCTGAAAATGAAGCAAGAGAAACTGCAAAGCGTTTGGCGCTGGAAGAAGGAATTTTTGGAGGAATGAGTAGTGGAGGAGCGGTTGCTATCGCTTTAAAAACAATTCAAAAACTGGAAAGTGGAGTAGTGGTTGCCATTATCTGCGATAGAGGAAGTAATTATTTATCTACCGACTTGTTCGATGACCCGGATGTGGTTTATTCAGCGGAAAATGAACACAATGAAATAGAAATAAACTAAAAAATACCACCTCCCTTAATCCCTCCTCAAGGAGGGAGAGCAAATTGACATCCTCCTTTGAGGGAGGAATGAGGAGAGTGATCCAACGAATAATTAGAAACAAAATCATGATTGAAACAGACATCATTATCATCGGAGCAGGACCATGTGGCCTCTTCACCGTTTTCGAAGCAGGATTATTAAAACTGCGTTGCCATTTAATTGATTCATTGCCGCAACCAGGTGGACAATGTTCAGAGATTTATCCAAAGAAACCCATTTATGATATTCCAGGATTTCCTTCGGTTTTAGCCGGAGATCTGATCGACAACCTGATGGAACAAGCGGCTCCATTTAAACCCGGATTTACATTGGGTGAAGCTGCGTCAGAAATTGACAAGCAGGAAGACGGAACGTTCATCGTTACAACGGTTAAGGGAACGAAACACAAGGCTCCTGTAGTAATTATTGCAGGTGGACTGGGCGTTTTTGAACCAAGAAAACCACCTATTGCAAGTATCGAATCCTTTGAAGAACGTGGAGTGGATTACATTATCAAAGATCCGGAAGTTTACAGAGGTAAGAAGTGTGTAATTGCCGGTGGTGGCGATTCGGCGCTGGATTGGTCGATTTTCCTTACAGAAAACAAAATTGCTTCGGAAGTAGTTTTGGTGCACAGAAGTGCTTCGTTTCGCGGACATTTGGATTCTGTTCAAAAAGTCATTGATATGGCAGAATCAGGGAAGATCTCATTGATCACTGAAGCTGAGGTAACGGATTTGAAAGGTGGTTCCGCTTTGGAAGAAGTAGTGATTTCGCATTCACGCGATGGGGAGATTGTTACCAAAGCCGATCATTTTATTCCGCTATTCGGATTGAAACCGTCGCTAGGTCCTATTGCTAATTGGGGATTAGAAATCGAAAAAGGCGCGATCAAAGTCGATACGTTGGATTATTCAACGAATATTCCCGGAATTTACGCCATTGGTGATGTGAACACTTATGAGAATAAACTGAAGCTGATCTTGTGTGGTTTCCATGAAGGGACATTAGCAGTACAGAGTGCATTTGCACGTATTCACCCGGAGAAAAAGAATGTGTTGAAGTATACAACGGTGAATGGAGTGAATGGTTTTTGATCCTCTCCCTTGAGGAGGAACAATGGTTTTAATCTCCCCCTCAAGGGGAGAAGTATCTGGACTTCGAATTGAAATTACACTAAACAAAAAACGCCTTCAAAAGAAGGCGTTTTTCAAAATATTTAATTCAATTACAGTTTCACCAACTTTCTAGAAACAAACTCACTCGTTTTTCCTTTCACCTGGATCATATACATTCCGTTGGCTTCATTTCCAAGATCAATAGTTGTGCTTCCGGTGAAGTTTCCTTCAGAAATTACGCGTCCACGCCCGTCCACGATTGTGTAAGAACAATCTTCACCTGAAACCGACGTAATAGTGAACGGACCATTTGCAGGGTTAGGAGAAATAACAATATTCTCTGCCGCGGCTTGTTCTTCCAGTCCGACAACGAAATTAGGATCGTGCACAATTCCCAGGTTTGCGTTGATGATCCAGTTGTTCGGATCAATGTTCAGGATATTCACATAGTTTGTTGCATTCGGGATCAGGAATTGGTTTTGATTTCCTGTGATCGCGAAGCGGATGATCGTATCGGCAACGCCTGTTCTGTCAAATCTTAATTCAAGATCGTTTGTAAACAACGGGGTTACTATTGGTTTTGAAGTTGTGTGATTGATTTCAACCAACATGTCGTTTCCAACAAGATTCCAACGAACACTGTATCGTGGGAAACCTTCTCCGTAAAACCATTCTTCCATGTAGTTAGAGAAATCCATTCCTGTGACATCTTCAGCAACCGCAATGAAATCCATTGCAGAAGCTGTTGAATCCGAATAGATTGTTTGATAATCCTGAAGTGTCTGGAAGAAAAGATCGTCGTCATTCATTAAAAAACGAAGTGTATGAATGATAGCTGCTCCTTTATTGTAAACCAATCTGCTACTGAAGATAGCTCCGTCATCAAGAGAATCCTCTACCCAAACAGAACCACCGGTTTGACTCATGATGTCCTGGTGACGATCAGCCATGTCCTGAACCTGGTCTCCAGGATATAAATTCTCCAGTGTAAGATATTCGGCATAAGAAGCAAAACCTTCATTCACCCAAATATCTGCCCATGATTCACAGGTTACATGATCACCGAACCATTGGTGTGCCAATTCATGATCCGTTAATCCGAGGCTGAAATATCCTTGTGTTGTCATGGTTTGGTGTTCCATTCCGCCACCAATTGGTGCCATGCAATGCCCGTATTTTTGATCTGCAAAAGGATAAGGGCCGAACAGATCAGCGTAAAGTTCCATGAAATCCGCTGTTTCATTGATCTCATCCTGGAAATTCGGAAGCGTGCCTGGGTTATTGTAAACAAAGTTTTGGATTGTTACCGGTCCTGAACCTGCCGGATTTGCAGTTATTGTGTATTCCACGTATTCTGCAACCGCAACCGAAATCAGGTAATAATCGATCATATGATTGTTCTTCCATTCAAAACGGTGGGTTCCGTTGCCAAGATCAACAACATTTTCTAAAACTCCGTTCGATCCGCCTTTACAAGCTGTAGGAACAGTTAACCAAACTGCCGAACTATCGGCTTTATCTTTCAAGGATTGCTTTACCGGGAACCATTCATAGGCTACAAACGCTTCAGATAAGGACCATGTAACCAGGTTTCCCCATGAAGGTGAATTATCGTTTGTCATTCCGCTTCCTCCCAAAGGGTTGGAAGTTGCGGTAGGGGGTGTCCCATCATAAAATACCTGGATTCGGAAATTTTCACCGGTAGTTTTATTTACGGGAATTTTCAGGGCTGTATTTGTCCAGTTGTAATTGACATTGTTTCCATCCACCAAAATGCTGTCGATATTGAAGCCAGGATAGAATTCCATTAAAGCAGAATCAAGGTTTTCACGAGCGTGAGCCTGCATTTCAGCACTTCCTGAAAGAGTAGTAGAAGTGTTGGTCATGTTCAGGTCCAGGGAATAGTAGTGAACATCGTACTTTTCCGTTTCGGCAATTTGAGCAATTGAAAAGGTGTTACTTTTTGCGCCGGTTTTATGGCTTTTGTAATCGGAACAAGGATGCACTTTCTTTTGTGCAAAGGAGATTGCCGGCAGGAGAACCAGCAAGAGTAGCGTTTTTTTCATTTTATAGTTTTACGGGTAGAAAGATAGTGAAATTCTGAGTGTGGACTGAAGCTTCAGAATCAATAATTCGTACACGTAAAAAGGAATTTCGCAAAGAAGGGAATGATTGAACTTATGTCAATCCTTCTTTGTTCAGCACTTTGATGAAATGAAATCCTTTAGGTGAATACCCCTGGTTGTAATAAAAACGATGTGCTTTGAAGTTGTTGGTATAAGCATCCAGAACCATAATGTTCGCGCCAAGCTTTGCTGCTTTTTCATTGAGGTATTGCTCCATTAGCTTTCCGGCACCGGTTCCGCGGGCACTTTCTTTCACTACTACATTGTCAAGTTCGAGGTACAAGCCGCACCACAATTTTCGACCGATCCAATACCCGCTGATAGCAATACATTCGTTGTCATTGAAGACAGCAACTTGATGATAGTTGTGCGGGATCATTTTCTGCAGTAATTCTTCGTAATATTCTGCTGTTATCTCAGGGTATAATTCCTGGATTACAGAAAGATACGGGAGCATTTCTTCGAGTGTGTGTAATTCACGAATTTCCATGATTGAAAAATGCTGATGATTTTATAAAAACATAAAATTGTGTTCAAGATTCAATTCCAGTTACCTACTCCAACAAATTCTCATTGAACAACTCATAAATCCTTCGGTACTCATCGTACCAGGCCGGAGAATAAGTAAACCCATGCGCTTCAGTCGGGAAAACGGAAAGTGTGTAATTGGTTTTTCCGAGTTCTATAAAGCGCTGGTTCAAACGAACGATATCCTGGAACTGTACGTTGTCATCCACCATTCCGTGAAGCATGATCAACGGATTTTTCAATCCTTCGGCAAAATAGATCGGACTGCTTTGTTCGTATGCTTTCGGGTCGGTTCCCGGATAATTCAGGATATTGCTCGTGTATTCGTGATTGTAATGCGCCCAATCCGTAACCGAACGTAAGGCCGCCCCACAAGCGAAAGTTTCAGGAGTTTTCAATAATCCCATTAACGTGATGAATCCACCATAACTTCCACCGTAAATTCCTACACGTTTCTCATCTATTGCCAGTTTTTCGACAAGGTACTTTTTGGCATCAACATAGTCCAGTAAATCTCTTTCACCCATGTGACGGTAAATATCTGTTCGCCAATCCCTTCCATAACCTTCGCTCGCCCTGTAATCCACATCAAGAACAGTATAACCTTCGCTTACCAGTTTTTGGTGGAAAAGCATTTCGCGGTAGTAATTGCTCCAGAAATAATGGGCGTTTTGCAAATATCCGGCACCGTGAACGAAAAGAACAGCTGCACCATTGGCATTGGCCGGTTTGTACAAACGAGCATAAGCTTCCTTTCCGTCGGAAGTTGGAATTGTAACCATTTGCGGTTGAAGCAATTTCAACGCTTGGTAGTGAGGAGTTGTACTTGTTGTAACTCGCGAAAGTTTCGCGTTCGGTTGATTCGGAGCGGTGTACAATTCCCATGGTTCCAAAGCTGTAGAATAACGAATTGCCCAGGTTTTTCCGTCAGGTGAAAGCGACCATTCAATTCCAAAATTTCCCTCTAAAATCGGAATAATCTTGTTTGAAGACAATTCCAATTGGTAGCCATTACGCGTTCCTGGGTGGATCTTATTCGCAATAAAATAGATCGACTTTTTATCTTTCGAAAGAATGGTTTCGTAAACCTCCCATTTCCCCGAAGTAAGCGCTGTTTTTGCTTTTGACTGGATGTTCAGCTTATACAAGTGCGAATAACCCGTTTCTTCACTTTGGAAATAGATCTCGTTGTTGTTCAACCAACCCAAACTTCCCGTTCCTTCATTCCAGCCGGAAATTCCCGGACCACCGATCCACGCTTCGTCGTGTTGATGATCCAATTCTGTTACTGCTCCCGTCTCAAGGTTGATCAATACAATCCAGCGGTCTTTATTGTCGTAAGTTCTGATGTCGACAAGTGCGGTTTGGTTCGTTTCGTTGATAATTGGCGCATGAATACAAAGATTCCTGTCTTTATCATACACTTCTGTGAGATCTCCGTATTCCTTTAAATATTGTGGTTTCTTACGAATGTCTGTCAATCCGGAAAACGAAACCCAAATGGTTGAATCCAGTTTTGTGTTGTAAATCCCCATTCTGTCCGCTGGATCTTTGTCATCTACTTTTGAGCGGGCGTTTCGCCATTGTGTTACTCCATTTTCAGTAATGTAAGTTTCGTAGTTTGTTCCTTTCGAATCAGCATCGGTTCTGGCAATAAAGCTCACAAACTGACCGTCGAAACTGACCGTCAAATCATAAATGTTTTCAGTTGACAGGAAATACGATGGCTTTGGAAACTGGCGTTTTACCTGGTGTTCTTTGTCCCATTTTTTCTTAGCGTCTTGCAACTGAATGTAAGGAAATAATTCACGTTGTTGTTTTTGCAGGTAAGTTGTATCCGTTGAAGTGTTTGGCTTTGAACCCTGAACAAAATTGGTGATCTGTAGAATACTCCCGGTTAACTGGTTGTAGCAATACAGTTGAATTCCAGCCTGGAAGAAGATCATATTCCCATCACTGCTGCGCTGAACGTTATAAATAGATTGTTCACTGGAATAAACTTGTTTAACGGTTTCTGTTTTGAAATCATAACAAGCCAGGTTTCCGTTGTCGCTGTAATAGTAATTCGCGAATTTCTTTTGTTCGTAAGAAATCGAAGGAAGTTGCCGGTATTGCTGGTTAGCATACGGAACTTCAGCAATTTTCTTCGTTGAGGTCGAATAGGAATGAGGGGTGGTTTTCAGTTGCATTTTCGGGTTCCACTGAAAATAAATTTCTTTTCCGTCGGCAGACCAACGGATTTCCTCAGGAGAATAACCGATAAAATCATTTCCTTTCATGATCTCTTTCAGGTCGATCTGTTGTGCAGAACTTGCGAAGGCGCAACCAAGTAGGAGTAGTGTTAAGGCAAATTTCATTTTCTGTATTTCTTATTAAAATTTCGAATCATTGATTTCATGGAAGGAAGCGTTTGTTCCTGCAGCATTTCGATTGCCGAAAATAGTTCATTCAGCAGTTCAGGGTACTTTTTCAGGTAATGGATCTCAATATTCCGTAAAGCATGGATACGCAAAGCGGGTAAAGTATCCGGATGGGTAAGAAACTCAAACAATTTATCCAGCAGGTCAGATCGTTCAGAAAGATCACCTTTAAAATGGTTCAGGATCATACTGAGATTACGCTGTGTTGTATGGTTGTCCGTTCGAAGCAGTTCATCCACGAAAAAGTTACACCAGTAATCTGTCAGCAGGAGTTTGTTCTTCATAAAGAAATGCGCTGCCAGCCAGGCGCTGTATTCCGGAAGTGGGTATTCCTTCTCCAAAACCGTCTCGAAGATCTCGTTACGAAGCCTTTCATCATTTTCCATCAAAGCAATGGCCTGGGGAAAATCCCTGGTATCCCTGAACTCAAGCACAAACTCCTTTCCCGACAAAGCAGGGTTGTAAACAACAGTCGACACTTCCATAGAGCAAAAATAATGGGATGAACGAGATATTGTGTTTTTTGCTATTATTGGGTAGCGAAAACGTGCGACTGTTTTTGTTTTACCTTCTTTTTATTCCTTTAGGCATACTTCACTTTTTCGCAGAGATTGGGCCGTAGTACTCACGACTTTGTATAATTTCTTTGGCAGGAAAAAGGCAAATAAAAAAGCGGGAAGTAAATATGAAAACCTTCCCGCTAATGTCTAGTTATTAAGACTTCACAATCCGTTTCGTTACTGCACTACCGCTATTCGATCTTATCGTCAAATTGTACATTCCCGGAGCGAGATCATAGAGAGAAATACTTCCATTCCCCAGTATTCCGCTTCGGACTACTTTTCCTGATAGGTCGCTGCATTCAAACACAGCATTTCCCAGACTGCTTTGTACCATAATTTCATCTGTAAAAGGGTTCGGATAAACCAATACCTGCTCATTCGAATCATTATCGCTTATTGCCAAAGTATTGTCATATCTTGCCAATGCTGTAGAAAAATTACCGGTTCCCGCCAGGTACAAACCGGCTTCGTTGTACATCAGGTGATGTTCTGTTCCGGCAGCACTCAGGGTGTCATCATCAATAACGTCTCCGTTTTGTCCGTTCAAAAGATATACAGCTGTGTGATAAGCACTACCGTCCCAATTAGAAGAAGCAATTACAGGCTGGTCATTATCTAGCAGCAGAAGATCTGTTACATCGTAAGTTTCCGGTGAAAGTTCTTGCCTCCACACTTCGTCACCATTCGGTGTAAATTTGAAAACTGCACTTTGGTATTCATTCTGGTCCGTAGAGTTTATTCCGGAAAGATAGATGAAGTTCTGGCTGTCGGTATTCACGTCTACAGAGATATCGCCAAATGCCAGGTATTCGGCAAACTGGTTGTAGTTCCATTGGAATACACCATTTGCATTCAGTTTTTTCAGGGAATAATTGTAGCCCAGGAAAGAGATGGCATAAATGCTTCCGTCCGGTGCCTCAGCAATTTGCGGCATCACATAAAGGAATTCTGCAGTATCGGGGGTATTCCAAAGCAATTCACCGTCAGGAGCAAATCGCGTAAGTTCATACTGACCGTCGCAGGCAATCAGGTCGCCGTTTGCTGCAACAATCATATCAGCGCCATATGCATAATTGTCCGCGTCGTATTTCACCCATTCTTCATTTCCGGCCTGGTCGTATTTTACAATTGTTCCAATAGAGAATCCACCATCGTTTACATTTCCGCTTACATAGGTATTCCCGTTATTATCCGTGATACAAAATTGTGAACCACCGGAGGAATATAAGTTCTCAACAATGTTGCTTTGCCAGCGTTCCTGACCATTGGCGTCAAAGCTGATCACAAACCAATTGCTTTCTGCCTGGTTCATCACAATATGTCCGGAGAAATAAGTGTTACCGTTTTGGTCTATTCCGCCACTTTTTAAGTAGAACTGGTCGTATTGCGGATGTTCATAGGTTTCTTCCCAAATAGTCATTCCTGAAGGTGCAATTTTTCGCAGCAGTAAGCGGTTGAATGTTTCTGATCCTGTGTATTTGCTGACAAGGGTGGCTTTCAGGACATTTCCGTTTCCGGCATCAAATAAACCAATCACATTCATATAAGCTGTATCGGCTGTGGAATAGTTGTTTAACCACTCACGATCGAGCTGTGCATTTCCAGTTTGCGATGCGAAGCAAATGGAAAGGAGAATAAAGTATTTCGTAATTATTTTCATTGTGTAAGTTTTATATCACAAACATACAAGATGATGTTTTCGCGGAATAGGACTTTTTACGGTTTGAGCGGAAGTTTGATATATCAATAAGATTTATCATTTCTTACTGAAGATCTGAATGCAGCGGGTGTTAATCCGTTCTTTTCTTTAAATCTTCTTACAAAATAACTCGCATCATCGAAGTTGAGCTGAAAAGCAATTTCCTTTACAGAAAGGTCGGTATGAAAAAGTAAACGTTTTGTTTCCAGCATTACCTGTTCGTCTATCAGCGCTTTAGCGGAAAGTCCAAGATTGCCGGAACACAATTCGTTCAGGTAATTTGGTGTAATGTTGAGCATAGCTGCATAATCGGCAACAGATCGTGTTTCATTAAAATGCGAAGAAACGAGTGCCATGAATTTTTCAAGAGTTCCGGGATGCCGGGGTGTATCCTGGGCTTGTTCGAAAGGCCTTTTCAGCAATTGGAGCATAGCACGGACCAGCGATTTCAATGTTTCCTGCGAAGCAAATTTTTCAGACAAACTGTACACTTCTATTAATTTCTTCAGAGCGGTAAACACTTCCGCGGGAAGCTTCAATTGGGGTTGATGAGATTGAAGTGAGAAAAAAGGGTATTCGCGGAAAAAAGCAGCGGCACCGGTTTCGTTGTCGTAGAAATAGGTTCTCAGGAACCTGAAATTACATCCGGAGGATTGTGAAGTACGCTTCATCATGTGTACTTGTCCCGGACGAATAAAGTACGCGGAGGAAGTATCGTTGGGATAATTGATAAAATCTATCGACTGTGTACCGCCACCTTCAAAAAAGACAATGAACTCATAATAGTCGTGTCGATGCGGGACTTCCGGTTGCGGAGAATGGCCGCTGTTTTCCCAAAGTGAGAAATCATGCTGGCCGTACAGCCCGAGACTATGAATTGGGATTTGTTCCAAAATAGATGTTACAGTTTGAAGTGGAAGATAGGACAAATCGCGATACAGAGAAAAAAATGTACAGATCTCAACACTATTTTTCCTATGGGTTCACTTTTGTGCAGGTGACATTTAAGTTACCATGGTAAATTGTTGACCGAACTTTAGTACCTTTGAGGTATGAAAAAAGTGAAGTACTCTGTTCTTGATTTATCGGTGATCACATTGGGCGGAAACGCAAAATTGGCGATTGACAGAACGGTAGAGTTGGCGAAACAAGCTGAAAGTTTTGGTTACGAACGTGTTTGGCTGGCTGAGCATCACAATATGGAGTTCATTGCAAGTTCCGCAACTTCAGTATTGATCGGACATGTGGCCTCGAAGACGAATAAAATCAGAGTTGGTTCAGGAGGAATTATGCTTCCGAATCATTCACCTTTAACGGTTGCAGAGCATTTCGGAACCCTGGAGACAATGTATCCCGGAAGAATTGACCTTGGATTGGGAAGAGCTCCCGGAACAGACCAGCAAACGGCAATGGCACTGCGCAGAAATGACATGAGTTCACAACATTACTTTCCAAATGATGTGAAAGCACTTCAGACTTATTTCAGTGAAGAGAATAAAACTTCGGCTGTCCGTGCATTTCCGGGGGAAGGATTGGATATTCCGATCTGGATTTTGGGTTCAAGTACCGACAGCGCTTACCTGGCCGCAGAAATGGGGTTGCCTTATGCGTTTGCCGCACATTTTGCTCCGCAGCAACTAAAGCAGGCTTTGACGATTTACCGCCATAACTTCCAACCTTCGAAATACCTGGACAAACCATATGTATTGATTTGTGTGAACGGAATTGCGGCGGATACAAATGAAGAAGCAGATCTGCTTTCGATGAGTTTATATCATTTGTTCTCGGGAATCCTGACAGGAAAACGAAATCCGCTTTCACCACCCATCCCTGATCTGATTAAAAACTGGCCGGAAGAATTGCTGCATGCTGCAAACCAAATGATGGCTTGTACGTTTGTAGGTGATAAATCATCACTTCTAAATCAATTTAAGAATTTCTTTAATCAATTTGAGCCCGATGAGGTGATGATCTCAGGGAATATCTTCGATATCGAAAAACGTATTCATTCTTATGAATTGCTGGCTGAGATTTTTGAGGAATTGAATGTCAGAGTTCCGTAGGTTTTCGAGAGAAGTATTATTAGATTTGCAATCAATTATGACCCCCACGATCAAAATTATTTTTCTGGTATTCTGTTTAAATTTTGGAATACTGTATGCGCAAGAAGTCGATTACGGTCCTTTTTACTATTCGGAATTTGAACCGGTTGAATTGAATGTTGTTTCTGCTGATCGCTTGGAACATTTGTACAAGGAATATGAAGCTAAAACAGAAAGAGATGAATTCAGGAAAATTGGCCAGAAATATTTTGTTTATAAATACAACTACTCTTTAGACCGACTGAATCGAAGCGGGGATGTTTTCTTCGGTGATTCAATCAGTTCCTACCTGAATAAACTGAAAGATTATCTTCTCCGGGATTCAAAGTACGCAGAGAAAATAAAAGTTTATCTGATTGACTATTCTTCATTCAATGCATTCACCAACGATTTCGGGAATGTTTACGTAAATATTGCGTCCATTGCTCGTATAGATTACGAGGAGGAATTATTGACCTTATTAAGTCATGAAATAGCTCATGTAATCCTCAGGCACTCTATAAAAACCGAAGAGTATGAACGGAAGCATTATTACGAAAATTGGGGATTGGATCATATTGAACGACAATTTATCAAACATTCTTTTTCAAGAGATCAGGAACTAGAAGCCGATTCACTTGCATTGGAGTTGTTGAAGGGGAAAATTGATTTGCGTTTTGGCACAAGTTTATTTAGCAAGTTAAAAAATTGTGATAATCCTATTTTTGGAGGTCCGATTAGTTTGGATTTACTTACAGGAAATGATAAAGCGTTATATTATGAGTTATCCGATTATTGGAAAAAGCATGAACTTGAGAAGGTGTTTTATCCTTTAGAACGTGAAGATGAAGATACGATGTCAACCCATCCTTCAGTTGACCGCAGAATTGCTCAATGGAATAATTTCAGGGAAACGTTATCAGATCCGGAAACTTCGTATTTACCTATAAAGACATATTCTAACTACAAATTTCTTGCTTGCAGATTAATGATCAACACCTATATAAATGATGATAGATATATAGAAGCCTTAGATTTGATTTTGAAACTAAGAGGAAGACATCCAAATGATTCGCACTTAAAAAAGGAACAGATAAGAGTTCTTACACTTTTGTCTCAGTCAAAATATTTTGAAAGCGAGTCTGACAGGATTTTGAACAGGTATGGGAATTCCTGCAACGACATCAACTACCTGCGTTTTAGAAAATTGTTTATGAGATTGAATCCGTTGGATTTGAACGTTCTTACTTACCGGGTTCAAAAGTCATTTGAGATAGATGACAAATTTTTGTTTAACTCTGCTATCCGAAAAAACTTTTGCGTGCTTTATAAAATGAACCAAAACCTGTTTGAAAAGGACTCCAACGGAAGATACCAATATGTAGCGGCCTTTGATCAGAATCAAGTGGCAAAAGAAAATCTCGGTACTGATGAAAGCACATTTTTGAATCGACTGAAATCAAAAGGCTTTTATTTTGTTAGTCAGGATACAAGCTGCTTTTTTGTTGAACCATTTGTTAGAACCGTACAACTTGATAGCTCAGAAATTACATGGATAGCCTATACGGATGGAATTGCAGAGAATAATTCTAAGCAGATGATGAATATTATAGGAAGTACATTGATTCATCCTGCTCTTGCTTCCAGAAAATATAGACAAGGAGTTTATTATAAATCGGAACATTTTGATCCGGATAAAAAAGCATCATTATTTCAATTCGACAATGTTTACCTCAAGTCCAGGAATGAGAGTTACTTTTTTCCTGATTATGAAAAGTCTCTTTCACTGGAAAAACAGGTCATAGAACTGAATTCCAAATACAATTTGTATTTCAGGGACTATTCGAACGTAAACGCTTTAAATCTTACAGTTAAGGACAATTATCTTCATAAGATCATTCGGTACTGGATACTTGAACGGAGTAAATTAGGAATTCTCCACTATTCGAAAAACGAAGCTGATTTTGAACGTTATATTAGAGCTAGCGGTACGGATTACCTTGTTTATAACATTTGCTATGCGAATAAAAATCTTGGAGCTGGAAGAATGTTTAATCTTAACTATTACGAATTTTACTTTGATATTGAAAAACAGGAACTCGTATACATGGGGAAGTTAGGAAGTGTTTCGAGCACAAAAAAGGAATATATTGAAAATTGTATCTATCAGTCACTTAATGCCAGGCAAAATGAATGATCGATTGTTGGGTTTCATCATTTTCGCATGGATTCTATTCGGTAATAATCTTTACGGGCAATCGGGCTTTCTGGGCAAGAAACATGTTGTGTTTTTTGAATCCTCACTGCAGGTTCCTGTGAAACCGGTGTTGATGAAACAAACATTTGATTTTGGACCGAATTATTCCGGAGGGTATAGTTTTGAAAGAAGTCTCCTTCCACCCAGATTGACGGTTAAATATGGAAACGTTTATAGAGGGCACTTACTGATTTCTGTTGAAGGGGGGTGGCTTGGGGCAAGAAATAGTACGTTTTTTGCAACCACCGAATGGAAGAAAGGTCAAATAGAATCCTTTAAAGAAGATGCGTTGTATAAAATTAGGACCAACCAATTTGGGTTAAATATCTCTCAAAGATTTTATGCGGAATTTGCACCGATGGGGAAATATCTTGGGTTCAAGGTTGGCTTAAGCAACGCTGTTAACGCAATTTATTCTAGTTATTCATCTGTTTATAATTATAACGGTGACAGAATCTATGTTAATGAGCTCTGGAAACCATTTTATGAAAATACCCAGATGATTAATTTTTCATTTGAATTAGGTCGTACTACATTTTTATCTGGAGATCAATTGTTAGATTTTGGCTTTAGATCAACGTTGTATCTTGGGAACGTAAATTCAAGATTTAGAATTAAAAATGAGCCGTACATTCCTCAACTAAATAAAATTTTTGATTTGATCGCCAGGAATAATATTAGTAACGTTTCTTTTTTTGAGTTGTATGTCAGTTATGGATTTTCAAAATAAGAGTGATATGTTGAGACTGTTATTCTGTGGCAGTATTTTCTTTTGCATTATTTCGTGCAGAAAAAAGATAGAGCATGAAGTTGGTAAGGAAGTATCTTATAGCGCGGTTATCTATAATGATGGTTCCACCTGGAACAAAATTTCACCCATCGAAATAGATACCGTAAATGCGTTGGAAATTTTTGGTAATGAAATGTATTTCGGAGGTAACTTTTCAGGATCTGCCTATTTGGGTAAAATGAATACTTCAGGAGATTTTTTTAATCCTGCTATGGGAAATTTTACTTTGAACGGAATTAATGATTTAGAAACGTTTAATGGTAAATTGATCGCTGCCGGAAATTTCAGTTTTGCTGAACAATCGTCCGGTTTGATATCCAAAAATGTAATGTCTTTATCTGAGTCGGGAATAATAGAACCAATTCCTTTTAGCACTAACGACACATCTGTTATTTATCACCTGAATTTGTATAATGATGAATTATTGGTAGCAGGCAAATTCGCACCTGAATCGGGTAGTTTATGCGTTTCGGGGAACAGAGATATATATAATGGTGTTTCTTGTAGTGGCTATGGTTCTGGTTATGTTGTTTACGCTACTGCTGATAATAATGGTGCGGGATTGTATTCTGCGTTTGGAACTGCCGGTTTACCCAACATTAACTATCCGAGTAAAACTCCCTTCGACGAGATCTATGATGTATGTTATTTCAATAATGTGCTTTATTTCTTTGGAAAATTTCAAAATAATGCGGCTGTAATGTCTAAAGCCGGCACAGGCTGGAAAATACATGGCAGTATAACCAGTTTGACAGGCTCTCGAACATATGGAGGATTCAAGGTTATAGGAAACGAGTTTTTTGTTTTTGGAAATGGATTATTGTTGAATGGGGAGCAAACATCCAACGTTTTAAAATTGGGATCCCAAGTTTGGACTCCGATAGGAGAGTTGCATGTAGAAGTTCGTGACATTATATATTTCAATGGGAGACTTTATGCCGCCACCACTGATGGGATTTATGAATTTTAACGAATGTTTTTCATTGAAATAATGGGGAAATACCTATGATATCGAAAAACGTATTCATTCTTATGAATTGCTGGCTGAGATTTTTGAGGAATTGAATGATTTTACCACATAGAATCATAGAAGATATAGCGCACCTAGTGGTCTTTCTCCAAAGTATCTCTAAGGTCACAATTTGTGAGCTTAGAAGTATATATCAATAACTACTTATATCTATGGTTCTATGTGAAAACACTATGTGTCTATGTGTTTTATTCTTAATCATCATACCTCGGATCGTCAACATACATCAAGCGTTTTACATTTTCTACCTCAATTGTATAGTGATCAAACTCACATGCTACTTTGCCTTGGACTTCAAAAATTCCTGAACTTTTATATGGAGATTTAAAAACCGCTTCCTGGAAATGGACTGTGTCGAGTTGTTCGCCGTCGCTGTCGAGCAATGTACCGAAATGGACGTGATGGCCTTTTGCACTTACTACTTTCTTTACAACTACTTTATACCCGTAAACCGTAACCGATTGTCCAACAAATAAGTGAAGATTATTCGCTTTTACAGCATCGTTAATTGGTTCTTTGAGAAGATCAAACGGGCTGCAAATCGTGAATCCCAGCAAAAGCTGTTGGTCCAGGGGAATTTCAACGTCAATTTCATTCAGTTTGGGAAGTTGAAATGTTCTTTGTTCTTCTGTAAAAAGCCGTGGGTGAATCGTTTTAACCTTTGTTTTGTTACAGTGCAGATGCACTCTCCACAATAATTCTTTTTTAGAAATCCCGAAAGAACGCAAAGCACCGATTCGTATCAGCAGCGATACTTGTTCCAGCGATATAAGTGTTCGTTCCATTAAATCAATCAATCCTGTAAAAGGGCCGTTTTCCTCTCTTTCGGTCACAATTTTCTTTATGGTGCTACTTTCCAATTCACCAACAAGCTGTAATCCTAAAATGATGAGCTTATCATAGATGACTGTTTCGGAATAGCTCTGATTAATGCATGGAGCTTCAACCGTTGCGCCTAATTTCTGTGCTTCCCGAACATAAACTTCCGTTCCGTAAAATCCACCGTAATTATTGATCGTAGCTACCATGTATTCCAGCGGATAATAGGTTTTAAGGTACAAACATTGGTAACTTTCAACGGCATAAGACGCCGAGTGTCCTTTGGAAAATGCATAACCGGCAAAACTTTCCATCTGAAACCAGATATCCCGGATCTCTTTTTCAGGATATTGCGCTTTTCTGCAGTTCTCGAAAAACTGGTCACGAACCCTTAAAAACTCTTCCCGTCCTTTGAATTTTCCGCCCATTCCTCTTCGCAGAATGTCTGCTTCCGCAGCGCTCAGATGACCATATGCACTTCCCACTTTGATAACGTCTTCCTGGTAAACCATAACGCCGTAAGTTTCCGGCATAATTCCAAGTAATATCGGATGGGCTTGTTTTACCCGTTCAGGATCACGGTGACGAAGGATATATTCCCGCATCATTCCGGAAGAAGCAACACCCGGACGAATAATGGAACTTGCAGCTACCAATCCCAGGTAGTTGTCGGTTTTCAATTTGATCATCAGCATCCGCATGGCGGGCGATTCTACGTAAAAACACCCTATTGCTTTTGCTTCACTTAGTAGTTTATTGATCTTCGGATCATGGATGAAGGTTTTTACATCATGAATATCGTGCGGTGGGTTTTCCGGTTGATTGTACGCAATAATGTCAAGCGTGTCTTTGATCTTTCCCAATCCACGTTGAGAGAGGATGTCGAATTTATACAAGCCGACATCCTCTGCCTCGATCATGGAGAATTGTGTGGTAGGTAATTTTTTGGAGGTAGGAAAGGTTGCCGAAAACCAGGTGATCGGTTTTTGGCTTACAACTATTCCGCCTGCATGAACGCTTAAATGGGAGGGTAGCCCTGAAATGAACTTGCTGTATTTCAACACAAGTTTTTGCATCTGGTCGTTTGCATCTAATGGCCGGTCACTTTTTGCCAGCTCTTCAATATCTGTTGCCGGCAAACCAAAGACTTTTCCCAGTTCACGGATCGTGGCTTTCATCTGGAAAGTACTGTAAGTGCAGACAAGCGCTGATTTGTTTGGATAACGTTCAAAAATGTAACGCATCACATCGTCCCTGTCTCGCCAGGAGAAATCGATGTCAAAGTCGGGCGGATTTTCCCTGTAGAGATTGATAAAACGTTCGAAATAGAGATCAAGTTCCAGCGGATCTACATCTGTTATTTCCAGTAAATAGGCAACAACGCTGTTTGCCCCGCTTCCTCTTCCAACATAATAATAACCTTTCGACCTGGCATAGGAAACAATATCCCAGGCTACCAAAAAATAGGAAAGGTATTTCTTCTGATGGATTACATTGATTTCCCGTTGAATTCGTTCACGGATTGTACTCTTGTCCTGCACATTTCCATAGCGTTTTTCTATTGCCTTTTCACATAGCCCGGTTACAAGTATGAGATCATCTTCTTCCGAATTAGTGAAGTGCGCAATGTTTTGTGAATTATTGCTTTTGTTGAAATTGAAGGAAACGGCGCAGTGTTCGAGTAGTTCCTCAGAACGCTTTACCAGGTCAGGGAAATCATGGTACAATTGCTCAAAGGCAACTGCATGCATATAAATGGTATCCGCCCGACTTTGCTCGGATTCCGGTAATCTGGAGAGTAATAAGTTATTATCAATAGCGCGTAGTAAACGATGCGTATTGAAGTCTTTTTTATTAAGGAATGTCATGCTTTGGAGGGCGACATACTTTTCCGGTTGTGAGTATTGATGCAATCTGAACCTGTTCAGCTGATGTGCTGCAACTCCAATAAATTCATGTTCCTGTAACGTTTCCGGTTCCTTTCCCCAGGGATAAATAACGATACAATGCTTAAACGCCGGAGCAATAGGATGAAATGGCTTTTCTGCCTGGTTATGCTCTGTGAGATGAATATTGATTTCATTGAATCCTTCGTTATTCTTTGCAATAGCAACGTACTTGCAGTCAATTCCATTTCTGAAATCAACTCCGATTACAGGTTTTTGCCCGATTTCCTGGCTGTGACGAACAAAGTTTAGTATTCCCGAAGTATTGTTGATATCGGTTAGCGCGATATTTTTAAAACCCAGTTCTTTTGCAAAAAAAGCAAGGTCTTCGGGGTCAAGGACCCCGTATTTCAGACTAAAAAAGGAATGACAATTAAGCATAGTAAAAACGAAAATTAAACCCGGCGATTTGCAAGTAGCATAGGCGCGTCACCATTAAATGGATTGAAATGCCCTATGGTTTTTGCCTGGATTCCCATAGCCCGGAATATTGCCCTGTCGCCGTAGGTGTCACGAATTTTATCCATCGCTCCATACAGTTTTACCATTCTTTCTGCATCTTCATCAAACAATCGAAGTTGTTGATAACCGTTCACCAGTTCGCTGAAACGTATACCTATCAATCGAACAAGTAGCCGTCGGTTATAGAGCCTTTCAAAAAGTTCCATGATTATCGGAATGATCTCGTGATCTGCAGCAGAGTAGGGAATTCGCTTTTGGAGAGAAGTCGTCTGGAAGTCGGAATAGCGGATTTTTACACTAATACAAGCAGATACTTTTTCTCCCCGTCGCAGCTGGAAGGCCAGATTCTCTGCCATGGCAAGAATAATGGATTTCAATTTCGCGACGTCGATCGTGTCTTTGTCGAAAGTTCGTTCCGTAGAAATAGATTTCCGTTCGTTGTATTCAATCACCGGACTATTGTCAATTCCCTGTGCTTTACGCCAGATAGTTGCACCGTTTTGGCCAAGCACACTTTCCATTACGTCGATGGGCATTTCCTGGATGGTAGCAATTCGTTTTAAGCCTAAATCACAAAGTGTCCGGAAAGTTTTTTCTCCAACCATCGGAATTTTACTGGCAGAAAGTGGGGCGAGGAAAGAACGCTCATTTCCGTATTTGATCTGCTGACTGTTGTTGGGCTTGATCTCACCTGTAGCAATTTTGGAAACGGTTTTGTTGTTTGATAATCCGAAGGAAATAGGAAGCCCGGTTTCTTTGATAATCCGGTTTCGTACCTCGTTGGCGTATTTGAAGCACCCGAAAAAACGATCCATTCCTGATAGGTCCATATAAAATTCGTCAATGGATGATTTCTCCACCACCGGGACCATTTCACGGATAATATCAGTAACATCCTGGGAATGTTTACTGTATGTACTTGTATTCCCTTTGATAATAATTGCCTCAGGACAGCGTTCTTTTGCCATTTTCATTGGCATTGCGGAGCGTACTCCGAATGCACGTGCTTCGTAACTACAGGAAGCTACTACGCCGCGATCGGAAGTTCCGCCGATAAGTATGGGCTTGCCATTTAATCTGTTATCTGCCAGACGTTCACAGGAGACAAAAAAAGTGTCGAGATCCATGTGAACTATAGCGCGTTCTTGTTCGTTCATGTTTGTGCCGTTTTCGTTTCATTTTATTGGGCACTGCATATCGAAGAAAATCAAAAGTTAAAAAGCAAAAGTCAAAATTTACTGACTAGTTGATTGCTTTATTCTTTTCTACAAAACTATATAAATGATTATTTTTAAATCGTATTTTGATTAAAAAGTAATCAACATTTGTGATGCAAATTTTCAACAGGAAGAACGTAAACTATTTATGGTCAATTGAAAATTGCAAAATGAGAAGAGGATTATTTTTTTCGGTAACTGGGCGTAGTCGAAGTTAAAAGCGTAAATTGATAAATAGAAATCTATGTTATGAAGATTGTACTAGTTGTAATCAGCGGTTTGGTGTTGTTTGCCTGCTCCACAGAAACCGACAGCAACACATTGTTTTTAGCTGAACATTCACAAAATGATCTCAGGTATATTAATTATCAAGGTGAATTACCATACACGCAATTCAGAGAACGGGCCGAGGACAAGAGCCAGGATAAAACGTTTCGTGTCAGAATGAAACGCGACTTCCAAAAGATCCAGGGAATAGATGAGGAAATCTGGACCGCAATAGACGATCTGGAAGAAGTGAAAGCCAATGTCATTTATGAATGGACAGGAGAATCTGCTGAAAAACTGGCAACAAACACATTTGGAGGAAAAAACGAATCAATCACGATTTATGACCTGAGCAAAACAGATAATTCTGCAACCAGCAACTATTCTTCGAACTCTGAAAATGGAAAGAACCTTCAGGAGATCATGGCTGATTTTCGTAAGAACTTAACCGAAAAACTTGCACTGACATCAAATGATGAAACCAAGGAATATAAGTTCAACGATTCCGGGATCTCAGATTTCAAGGACTTTAAGGAACTCAGAAAGAAAACGGAAGCGCTGGTGAAAGCATCGCATGTGGCTCCTGACGATAGTGAAACCCTCATCCGTATTTATATGGAATTGAGCCTTTCAAAAAAGGATTGGTCGAACCTGCTTCCTGAGGAAACTTCGTATTTAAACGTGTTCAATGCCATTTGTCATTTGGAGAAGATCATTCTCAAAACCCGCCAGGAAGCATTTGAATTAATGGGAAGCCGATATTGCATTGCAGAGTACAATTTTGATGAAATTCTACCGATTGCATACGGAAAAGACATTGTAAGTGCTGGAGATACAGTAGAGATCCAGGTAACTATGGCGGCATTCAACAGCTATGGAGAACCAATTGTAAAATGCACGCAAGGAAAACCCGTAAAGTCTTCTGTACGAAACGGAATGGGGAAAATCACTTTTATTGCTCCCGAAAAAGGGGAGCAAAAAGTGACTTATAGCGGTACGGTCACCGTTAAGAGTAAATCCGGAGTTCCTAAAACGGTGAAATGGGAAAAAGAAGTTTGGGTAAAAGAATAACAACTAATTGGTTCCTGAGCGGAGTCGAAGGGCCGATTAATTGTTGGTCCCCAAAGTATCCCGTTTACTTTCATCCCGCAGGATCAAACGCAAGGAACTGTCGCCGGTTAAATATCTCCATGCCCAGTTGAAAAAAACCGCGATTTTGTTCCTGATACTCAGGATCAGCATCAAATGGAGCGCCATCCATACCATCCAGGCAAAATAGCCCTGGAAATTGACGAACGGAAGCTCAACAACAGCCTTGTGTTTACCGATTGTTGCCATTGATCCCTTGTCCTTATATTCGAAAGGAATCAGTTGTTCGTTTCTCCATTTTCGATGAAGGTTCCTTGCCAGAAGTTTTCCCTGGTTAATCGCCACATTTGCCAATTGGGGATGTCCGTGCGGATATTTTTCCGTTTCCATGTAAGAAATATCGCCTATGGCATAAATATTCCTGTATCCTTTAACTGCGGAAAAACGGTCTACGGTATAGCGTGAACGTACCATCGTTGCATGTTCCAAACCATTGAGCGTATTTCCTGTTACTCCTGCTGCCCAGATCACACTTTGGGTTGGAATGGTTTCACCATTTTTTAGTTTTAAATCATGACCGTCATAATTCTCAACAACTGTTGAAGTACGTACTTCAACTCCCAGTTCTTCAAGGTATTTTCGCGACCATTTTCGGGATGCATCTCCCATAGAATTCAGTGTATGCTCACTTCCTTCCAATAGAATGATCCTCAATTTGGAGAAGTCATATTGCGGATAATCTTTCGGAAGCGTTTTCCGTTTCATTTCTGCAAATGCTCCGGAAAGTTCAACTCCCGTTGGTCCTGCACCAACAATCACAAGGTTCATCAACTCCTCACGTTCCTTGTCGTCAACAAACATGATCTTCTCGAACTTTGAAAGGATCGAATTACGAATATGGGTAGCTTGCTGGGTATTTTTCATGGCCATGGAATAACGTGCAATGTCTTCGTTCCCGAAGAAATTTGTCCGGCATCCCGTAGCGATGACCAATTCATCGTAGCTTAAACTTCCCATGCTTGTTTCAATGAGCTTCTCATATGGAAGGACAGCTTTCACTGTTGCATAACAGAACTCAACGTTTTTCTTTCTTTTAAAAAGAGCTCTGAATGGAAATGAAATGTTTGAAGGCTCAAGTCGCGCGCTGGCAACCTGGTAAAAGAGTGGTTGAAACATGTGGTGATTTTGTTTGTCAACCAACACCACATGACAGTCTGTTTTAGATAATTTCCGTGCAAGGTTTAATCCTGCAAAGCCACCGCCAATGATGACTATTTTTCTTCCTATCATGCCTTTAAGTTACGCATCAAACTCATTATGTGATTTACATAAATCCAACTTTTTTCGGTGATATTTTGAACTTTTTGATGAGACTTTCACAAAGACTTTTTCAAACCAACCCGTATACTTTTCCCACAGATGCACAGATTTTTTATGGCGCTTACTCCCGAATGTTCGGGACCATTTAAGCGAGACCGGTGCGCCTATTCCGCCCCAGGCGGATTCAGCGGAAGCATTAGGCTCGCTCTAATCTGCGCATCTGTGGCAAAGATAAAGAGTGCCTGCTAGCAGGTACGGAAATTGTTAATCATGTAGGTACTTTTTGTAGCCACCAGATTAAAGTACATAATTCCCCTTACCAGCCGTCTCTTTTTTATCGTGGTAATTTGATTCTACAATTAAGCGAAGTGGTAACCGAGTTGCTAAATCTGTGCATTTGTGGGAAAAAGCTATCATTCATTATTTCATCACATTTATTAATTTCATTCCATGAAACTTCTTTCCTTGTTTGCATTCCTGCCTGTGCTTGCGTTTTCACAATACGATGGAAACACCACCCCGAATTATTCGGAATTAATAGATCAATACAAAAAATGGGATGCTGAACATGACGAAATTGCTTTGTACAGCATGGGCAAATCCGATACGGAATTCCCGCTTTATGTCTGTCTTATCAATGCAGGAAAAGATTCAATCCAGGCTTTTGAAAATGCACGTAAAGGAACTACAGTCCTTATCAATAATGCAATACATCCCGGTGAACCTGATGGTGTAAATGCTTCCCTTATCTGGATTCAGAATTGGATCAAAAACGGCAAGAAAACCAAGGATCTGCCAATTGTAGCGATTATTCCCGCATATAATATTGGTGGAATGATGAATAGATCGGGATCATCACGTGCCAACCAGGAAGGGCCTATAGAATACGGTTTCAGAGGAAATGCTCAGAACCTTGATCTGAACCGGGATTTTATCAAAATGGATTCCGAGAACGCTCATACTTTTGTGAAAATCTACCAGGCTTTGGATCCGGATGTATTCGTAGACACGCATGTTTCGAACGGAGCGGATTACCAATATACACTTACGCTCATTACTTCTCTGAAAGAAAGACTGGAACCGGCCGTTCACGATTTGACCTACAATGAACTTTTGCCGGTTATGACGAAAGAATTGAAGCGAAAAAAATGGGATTGGGCGCCATATGTAGAAACAAAAACGGAAACTCCTGACTCAGGTTTAGTAGCGTTTAATGATTTGCCACGTTACGCAATGGGATATGCAAGTTTGTTTCATTCGCTCAGTTTTACTGTAGAAACACATATGCTGAAGCCCTTTCCTCAGCGTGTGCAGTCAACATTGGATTTTCTAAGTTTTCTGATCACATGGTCGGGGGAGAATAAGGTTGAAATCGAGCAAACACGATCACAAGCTATTCAATCGAGCCAGGAAAGACAATATGTTCATTTCAATTACCATGTAACTGATGCTTTTGTCCCGATAACGTTTAAAGGATATGAAGCCGTTTACAAAAAAAGCGAAGTGACAGGTTTGGACAGGTTGTTTTACGACAGAACAAAACCATATTCTAAAACAGTTCCGTATTACAATTCCTACAAAAGCACCGATTCAATCAAAATCCCCGAAGCATACATCATTTCAGGTGAAGCTACGAAAGTGATTCAATTATTGGAAGAGAACGGCGTGTTGATGAAAAAAATGGATTCATGCACGAAAGAAGTGGCTACTCTCCGTGTTAAAAACGTTAAATCGCCAGCACGACCATATGAAGGGCATTTTCTTCATAATTCAACAAAAACTGAAGAACAAAATGATGTTGTAGCAATTCGGGAAGGAAGTGTTTATGTTTCCTGCGACCAACCGAAATTGAAATTTATCCTTTCGGTTTTGGAGCCTCAAATGGAGGATTCGTATTTCAACTGGAACTTTTTTGACAGCTATATCCAGGAAAAAGAATACTTCTCTGCCTATGTTTTTGAGGATAAAGCGCTCGAACTGCTTAATTCGGACGCGGAGTTGAAGAAGACGTTTGAAGCAAAGAAAGCATCCGATCCGGCATTCGCATCCGATAGTTGGGCACAGTTGTTTTATATCTATCAGCATTCCATTTATTTTGAGAGCAAAACATTTAACCGCCTACCGGTTTTTAAGGTATACAATTAGTAAACATTCCAATAGTTGTCCTGTTATTGTCCGTTTTTTATCTACTAAATTGATGTAGCAATCTGTACTTTCGTGGTTCTATAAAATGATCATGAAGAAAATTATACTCCTAGCTTTGGTGGCATTTTCGGGATTTCAATCGTTTGCCCAGGATACAACCTGGGTTCAAACATTTACATTCGACAGTATTGAAACCCGCAGAGCCAATTTCCAGTTTCCTGCTTCCTTGGACAATCAGCGTTTCGAAAAAGTACTGATGTACTATAAATTGAAATGTAGTCCACTTACAACATGGGACAATTACAATTGTGGCGAATGGGATTACCTGACCTATACACGCATTTTCGACCACACGGGAATCTTTGATTCTGTTCAGGTAGACGGAAACCGTTACCGCGTGAATCTGACTTCTCCGGCAACTTATCCTTATACCTCGACACCTTATTATGACCAGCAAACGAGAACTATTTCTTCCCGTATGCAAAATGCGGTGACGTTCTTCCCAATCTCGGGAACGGCAGCTACAGATATGGCTTTTGTTCAGAACGGACATAACGGAGGGAAGTTGCAATGGATCATTTCTGCTACTGACTTGGCGTCTGCCGGAATTGTAGCAGGTGATATTCAATCTATTCAGCTTGATTTCCTGAATACGCTGGCTAGTTTGCAAGGATTCAAAATTCGTATAAAAAGTTCTAACCTGTCAACGTTAACAGCCTGGGAAACTACCGGGTTTACAACTGTTTATGATGCCGGTTTGAATAATATTGTTTCCGGAACGAATACAATTGATTTCTCTTCTCCGTTTGCATACGACGGAACTTCTAATATTGTAATCGAAGTAAGTTATGATGACGCAAGAACTTCATTAACAACTTTGGGGCTAGCAACCGTTACGTCTTCATCGAATACCTTGTCTTATGACAATTCTAATGGAACATTTAATTCCAACGGAACAAACTATGCTGAGATCAACATGAGCAACGTAGATCTTGGCGACGACATTACGATTGAATTTTGGGCTAAAGGAAACGGGAACACGGGTGTTGCAACGTCAATTCTGGAAGCAGTAGATTCCTTGAATGAACGTTCGATAAATATTCATATGCCATGGTCTGACAACACGATTTATTGGGATGCCGGACAAGGAAGTGGTTACGACAGAATTTCTAAACTTTCTTCTGCGGCTGTTTTGGATAATTCATGGCATCACTGGGCTTACGTAAAGAAAACATCAACAGGGCAAATGTTTATTTACCTGGATGGTGCACTTTGGCATTCTGGAAGCAACCTGAATCGCCCGGTAGGAAAAATCACGAAGTTTTTCCTTGGTGCAAACCAAAATTTAACAGGAAATTGGAAAGGAAATATTGACGAATTCAAAGTGTGGTCGGGAGCGCTTGACGCAGCTACTATTTCTGCCTGGAAGGATCAAAAAGCGGATGCTTCTCATCCGAACTACTCAGAGTTGGAAGTGTATTACGATTTCGACGGACAACAAGCAATGATTGATCGTTCTTCGCATAACCGTTTGGGAGCAACACTAACTTCAACAATGGTTCCGCATGATCCATCTCCGATCTCAGGAACAACAAGTGTGAATGCGGTTCCTAAAGTAAGTTTGGCCCAGGGAACAATGAATACTGCTGTTGCTTCTACAGAGTTGGTTGCACTTTACCCGCAAACAAGTGTTGTATTCGAGTACGCGCCATCAGATAACAGTTTCCATATCGTAAATAATATGTTGACTTACGACCAGGGAAGTATTGATACGCTGGATGTTTCTGCAACGGTTATCGGAACTGGAAACAGCGTAAATGAAGATACGCTGGTGAATGAAACAATTACCTATTACAATTCTCCGTTTGAAAATGTCAATGATATTGAGATCGGACGCTACATTACACCTTATGGAATTGGATTTGATCTAGGACCTCAGGGTTTTTCATGGATTTACGATGTAACGGATTATCAGCAATACTTGAATGGATTGGTTGATCTTGCTGCTCACAATACACAGGAATTATTGGATTTGAAGTTTGCCTTTATCGAAGGAATTCCACCACGCGATGTACATAATATTGAGCCGATTTGGAACAATTTTACTTCGTATAACTACGGTCAAATGGCGAATGATGTTGTTCTCCAGGGACAAGAGGTTATTCTTGCAGATACATCAGAAATGTTCAGTATCAAAACGAGAATGACGGGTCATGGTCACAACGGAAATGGAAACTGTTGTGAATGGCAGGATAAGGAACATCGTTTCTTAGTAGACGGAGTACAACGTTTCAACTGGCATATTTGGCAACCGAATGAATGTGGCGAGAATCCGAACATCGGTCAGGGAGGAACATGGCCTTACGCAAGAGAAGGATGGTGTCCGGGAGACATGGTGAAAGAATACAATCATGAATTAACGCCTTACGTGACTCCTGGTGATACGGTTGTTCTTGATTACGATATCGAAGATGCACCGGTTAACGATCCTGATCAGGTAGGAGGAAACTATGTTGCTGCATTCGACCTTGTTTCGTATTCGGCACCGAATTTCCAAAACGATGCGGCATTGGTTGATGTATTGAATCCAAACAATTACGAATATTATGGTAAGTGGAACCCAACGTGTTCTAATCCACGTGTGATTATCCAGAATACAGGTGAACAACCAATGACATCTTGCGAGATCATTTATTGGGTAACTACTGATTATGTAGCAAGCTATACCTGGAACGGTAATCTTAATTTCCTTGAAAAGGAAGTAGTTGAGTTGCCTATTACGGATCAGGCATTCTGGTTTGGTGCAGCTATTGCTGATGGATTTACCGCTCAGTTGACTAAGGTGAACGGAAGTTCAACTCTGGATGAATACGCAAACAACAATTTATTCAAAACAAAATACAGTGCTCCTGAAACGGTGAACCACCATTTCTATGCATGGTACAAAACAAATAACCGTGCGGTTGAGAACAAGTGGAAATTGATCGACGGAGCAGGAAACACCATCTTTGAGAGAACTTCTCTTCAAAACACAACGGAATATAAAGACACGTTTGATCTTGCGCCAGGTTGTTATGCTATTATTATTGAAGATTCTGATGATGACGGAATCGGTTTCTGGTATTCAGCGCAAGTTGAAGGCGAAACTTCCGGGAATTTCCGTGTTCGTGAAGTAGGAGGGTCTATTGTAGAGAACTTTACTACGGATTTCGGGTCTTACCACAGGTATGATTTCACTGTTGGGTTTAGCTTGAACACAGCGAAGAATGAAAAAGCTGATGAATTTATGGTTTTCCCGAACCCTTCTACAGATAAGATCAGAGTAGAGTATGTAGGAAATTTAGGTGACCATATGGAAATTCAGATCCTTGACTTAAACGGACGAATCATCGAAACGAAAACAGCAACACCGGATAACTATTCGATGGGAGTTGATTTCAGTATTGACCAGTTGAATTCAGGAATGTACCTGGTTCGGGTAATTGGTGAAAAAGGAATCCGAACTACGCAATTTGTGAAACAATAATTGTTTTTTGTTACAAAGAAGCGCCGTTTTTCAGATGAAGAACGGCGTTTTTTTATTTTTACACTTCAAACAGGAAACAGATATGGCATTTGCAGAAACTTCAGCATTAGAGAATCAATTGAAAGGTAAAACCGTAACAGGGGTTAAACTCTATAATGTAGCAGATCATTACTACGCACTTGACACGAATAAAATTGCCGTTGATGGTGGTGTTTTAATTTCTTTTGGTGATGAATCGCTGGTAATTGGCTGGAGCAAGAAGCAGGAGTTAATCGATTGTGTTTTCGGGAAGCCGGAAGATGTATTGGAAGACATTCCGTTCTACGAAGTAGAAGATGTTGAGCAGGTATTTGATTTTGTTGGTGAGACGGTTCTGTCCGCAACTATCCGTTGGAACTTCTTTGAAGAATTTGACGATAATTTTGAGATCATTCCCGGTAAAAATCACATCATCGAAGAGTTAGTGCTAAACCTGTCAAACGAAAGAATGCTGCAAGTTGCCGCTACAAATTGTGAAATTGCCGATGGAGCTATCAATTACATCGAATTCAACGCCCAGGGGAATATTTTAGTGGTAGTTGATGAGCGCATGGAAATTGCATCAGTGGAATTCTAAAGTTCAAGGCGTACCAACAAACATGGGAAGTCAATGGTCACTGAGCGTAGTCGAAGTGCCATTCTTTTAGTTCCCGGTA
>Ga0307408_100000129_pt1 | contig 84251 bp, 67 predicted proteins | sample 322Cmetagenome_FD_202116 | JGI IMG/M metagenome (GOLD analysis project Ga0307408, IMG submission 202116) | Maize rhizosphere microbial communities from greenhouse at UC Davis, California, United States - 322HYB-C-3 | ecosystem: Host-associated > Plants > Roots > Rhizosphere > Soil | place... | reverse complement strand
GCGCTCCACCGTCACCAAAGGTACCCGTTCGCGCGACAGGATCAGGCCATGCGGCACGCTGTCTTTCGGGGACCAGTCCAGCACGCGCACGTCGCCGGTCATGCCTTCCTGCTCCAGCACCGGCACCCAGCTGGTCGGCAGCGCCAGCACCGCCTGCACCCGGCCGATCTTCAGCAGGCGCACCACGGCGCGGAAATCCGGGGCATCGAACACGCGGCCTTGCGCGCGCAACTTGTCGAGCCACGCATCGTAATCGGCCCCATGCTTGAAACTTTTCACGACCGCGACTTTATAGTCCGGATTGGCCAGGAACCCGTCCGCCGTCCCGGCGGCGGCCGGTAAGCCTTTCGGCTGCAAGACATAGTTGCGGGTGGCGAAGTACGGCACGAAGCGGGCGAACTTTTCGCGTTCCGGGGTCGGGATGCCGGACACCGACATATCGAGCTTGCCCGTCGACAACTGGGTCCAGATCCGCACGCGCGATTCCAGCGTGGCCTGGAAATGGCAACCCGTGCGTTTTTCCAGTTCCTCGACGATATCCTTGTCGATACCGGCCCAGCCGCCGTCGGGCTTTTGGTAATACAGCGCCCCCAGTTCATAAAAGGCGAGCCCCAGCGTGCCGCATTCCGGCTGGGCGGCGCACGGCGCCGTCATGGTCAGCGCCAAGACACAGCAGGCAATGAGTCGCTTGAGCAAATCGACCTCCTCGATATTGCTTCACAGTAGCGTAACGCTGGCAGGTGGTCAACGGCGATGCGATGTTGCCGCATCTGCATGCCCGACAAGTGGTCTTGCCGGCCGTCCGCGCACCAGCTTTTTTCGTTTACACAACATTAATACAAATCGTTTGCAAGACGACAGCAAACGCGTAGTAATATTACATACCCGTCCTGCGCACCTCATAAAATCCGACTACATTCGATGGCGTAGTGGCGATAACAACGAAAATCAGGGAGACTAACCATGCAATACAACAGTAGTTTCACTACAAAAATTTCTGTAGTCGCGGTCTGCGGCGCCTTGGCGGCCTTGGCCGGGTGCGGCGCCGGCAGCGACATCGCGGACGCGGGCAAGGTCCGCATGGGCAATACCGCATCGGCCAGCGCCAGCGCGGCCGCCACCGTCGCGCCGGTGGCGCCCGGCTCGATCCGCATGCACTTCCACCGCACGCAGGGCGATGAAGCGCAGTGGGGCGTGTATTCGTGGGATGGTCCGGTCAACCCGAGTTCCGCCTGGATTTCCACCCGCTTCATGATGACGGGCACGGACAGCTTCGGCGGCTACGTCGACATCCCCGTCAACACGGCGAAATCCGCGATCTGGTTCCTGGTCACCGATGGCAGCGGCAACAAGAATTGCGGCGCCGACCAGGGCGCCGCCTTCAATGCCGATATCGCCACCGCCGGCCAGGAAGTGTGGATGCTGGAGGGCGATTGCACGGTCTACCAATCGCAGCCCGCCATCAGCTACGGCAACCTGAACCAGGCCAATGCGCACTGGCTGTCCGCCAACACGCTGGCCTGGCCCGGCGTGCCCGCCAGCGGCAGCTATAAACTGTATTACGCGGCCAATGGCGGCCTGGGTTCGGACGTCACCGGCGTGACGGGTTACGACAGCGCGATGGACTTGACGGCGTCGCCGTCCCTGCCGGCCGCACTGAACACGAAATACCCGCACCTGTCGGGCGCCACCGCGCTGACCTTGTCGGCGCAGGATGCCACCAGCGTGGCGTCGAAAGCCTCGGGCCAGTTCGCCATCGCGCAATTCGATGGCAACGGCAAGCTGATGCAAGTGACGTCGCTGCAACTGAGCGGCATGCTCGACACGGTGTTCGCGCCGCAGGCCGCCAACGCGGAACTGGGCGTCACGTTTGACCGCAACAACGTCCCCACTTTCCGCGTCTGGGCGCCGACCGCGAAGGCCGTCAGCCTGAACCTGTATGCCGACGCCAGCGGCGAGCGCGTGCGCCAGGTGACGATGACACGCGACGCGGCCAGCGGCGTGTGGCGCTATACCGCGCCGGACGCGTCGCTGACCAACCGCTACTACTACACCTATGACGTGCAGGTGCTGTCGCGCTGGGCCAACAACGCCATCGTCACCAACACCGTGACCGACCCGTATTCGGTCAGCCTCAATGCCAACAGCGGCCGCAGCTTCATCGCCAACCTGGACAGCCCGGCGCTGAAACCCCATGGCTGGGACCACCACGGCATTCCCAAACTGGACAATGCGGCCGACATTTCCCTGTATGAATTGCACGTGCGCGACTTCAGCGCCGGCGACAGCAGCGTGCCGCCTGAGCATCGCGGCAAATACCTGGCCTTCACGGACAGCCGCTCGAACGGCATGCGCCATTTGCGCGGCATGCGCGAAGCCGGGCTGTCGCATGTGCACCTGCTGCCGGCCTTCGACTTTGCCAGCGTCAATGAAGCCGGCTGCGCCACGCCGGCGATTCCCGCCGCCGCCGCGGACGCCACCTCGCAGCAGGCGGCGGTCGAACAGGCGCGCGGCCTCGATTGCTTCAACTGGGGCTACGACCCGGTGCACTATGGCGCGCCGGAAGGCAGCTACGCCAGCGACGCCAACGACGGCGCGGCCCGCGTGCGCGAATTCCGCGCCATGGTCAAAGGCTTGCACGACAACGGCCTGCGCGTGACGATGGACGTGGTGTACAACCACACCAGCGCATCGCAGCAGGGCCCGTTGTCGGTGCTCGACAAGATCGTGCCGACCTATTATTACCGCCTCAACAACAACGGCGGCATCACCAACGACAGCTGCTGCGCCGACACCGCGCAGGAAAACACCATGATGGCCAAGCTGATGATCGACACGGCCAGCATGTGGGTGCGCGATTACAAGGTCGACAGCTTCCGTTTCGACATCATGGGCTTCACACCCCTCGCCGTGATGACCCGGCTGCAGACCGCCGTCAACCGCGCGGCCGGCCGCGACATCTATATCTACGGCGAAGCGTGGAACTTCGGCACGGTCGGCAATGACGCCCGCTTCGTGCAGGCGCGCCAGGCCAACATGTTCGGTTCCGGCATCGGTTCGTTCAACGACCGCCTGCGCGACGCGGTGCGGGGCGGCGGCTGCTGCGATGGCGGCGAAGCGCTGATCAGCCAGCAGGGCTTCATCAACGGCGCCTATTACGATCCGAACGGGCGCGCCGCGCAAAGCAAGGATGACTTGCTGCGCCTGGGCGACCTGGTGAAGGTCGGCCTGTCCGGCACCCTGCGCGACTACCGCTTCACGGACCGCTTCGGCAATGTGCGGACCAATGCGGATATCGATTACTTCGGCCAGCGCGCCGGCTTTGCCGCCAATCCGGCGGAAACCATCAACTATGTCGAAGCGCACGACAACCAGACCCTGTTCGACATCAACGCCTTCAAGCTGCCGCAAAACACGCCGCTGGCCGAGCGCGTCAAGGTGCAAAACCTGGGCGCCGCCATCACGGTGCTGTCGCAAGGCATTCCCTTCCTGCACGCGGGCCAGGAAATCCTGCGTTCGAAGTCGCTCGACCGCGACAGCTATGACGCGGGCGACTGGTTCAACCGCCTCGATTACAGCTATGGCGCGAACAACTTCGGCGTGGGCTTGCCGATCGCCGGCGTCAACCAGTCCAACTGGAGCCTGATGGCGCCGATTCTCACCAATGCGCTGATCAAGCCGGACACACAAGCCATCGTCAACGCGCGCGACTACATGCACGACATGCTGGCGATCCGCCAGGATACGTCGCTGTTCCGCCTGCGCACGGCCAAGGATGTGTCGGAACGCCTGCGCTTCCACAACACCGGGCCGCAACAGGTGCCGGGCGTGATTGCCCTGAGCATCGATGGCCAGCATCCGCAGCGCTACGACGGCGCCAGGTACAAGTCGGTGGTGACCTTGTTCAACGTGGACAAGGTGGCGAAAACGGTGCTGTTGCCGGAACTGCGTGGCCGCAAGCTGAAGGTGCACAAGGTGCAGCTGAAATCCGAGGCGGACCGACTGGCGCGCACCGCGCAGTATGAGGCGGCGACGGGCTCGTTCACGATCCCGCCGCGCACCACGGTGGTGTTCGTGGAGAATGCCGCGCACGACGATTAAGTCTTGCACAGCAAATGGGGCCGTTTCAGCGGCCCCATTTTTTTAGAACTTCATTTCCACATTGGCCTGCAAGCGCGCCGATCCCGGATTCCAGCTGCGGGTCTCGCTGGTGCCGCTCACGTCCACATAGCGCGACTCGCCGCGGTTATCCTCACCCAGCGCGTTGTTGACGGACAGCCGCACCTGCAAGCCGGTGCGCACCTTGACCAGCCAGTACGCTTCCAGGTCGCGCCGTCCCTGCTGGCGGATGAACTGCTGCTCCGACTGGCGCACCATGCCGCCGCCCCGGTAAGCCAGACTGGCGCCGGCGCTGAACTTGTCTTCGCGGTAGTCGGCGCCCAGCGTCACCATCAGCGGGATTTGCTCATCGAGCCGGTTGTCCGGCCCCGGCACGGAATCGACCGTGGACCAGTTGCGGTTGGCGCTGAAGCGGAAGTCGAATGGCAGCGCGTCCTTGTCGAAGGCTTTCAGCGGGAATTTCACTTCCACGTCCAACGTGCGCACCAGTGCCTTGCCTTCATTCATCGGCAGGCTCAGCCAGTGGCCGGGCCGGTCCTGGATCAGGCGCGTGCGGATGTAATCGCGGATGCCGCGCTGCGACGCGCCCACGGAAAACACGGCGCCGGGGGACCAGAAGTGCTCATAGGTCAGGTCGATGCCGTTGGCCAGTTCCGGCTTCAGGTTCGGGTTGCCGCTGCTGTCGGGCGTGAAGCGCGTGTTCAAGTCCACTTCGTAGCGGCGCGCCGTCAACTGGTAGGTTTGCGGCGCCTTGAAGGTGCGCGTCAGCGCCATGCGCAACTGGCGGCCGCTCTTATCGGGGAACTTGTACAGGGTTTGCGCAACCGGGCTCAACACGTGGGCATTCGATTGCGTATCGGCCAGGCCGCTGCCGCTGCTACCGGTGCGGATCGCTTCCCAGCGCGCGCCCATGTACACCGACCAGTCTTTGGTCACGTTCCACTCGTCCTGCGCATACGCCGCCCGCTTGACGACTTTGGGGCGGAAGAATTCAGGGATGGTCACGGCAGGACTGCCGACCAGGCCCTCCACCCGCACCGACGACTCTTCCGTCAGGTTGCTGCTGGCTTCCCAGCCGGCCGCCATGGCGTGGCCGTCGAACAGGGTGCGCGTGTATTTGCCGGTGGTGCTGGTGTTGGTGTAGCGGTTCTCGTTGTGCGCGTCGCGCAGCAGCCTTGTCGCATAGCCCGCCGTCGCCGATGGGCGCTTGCTGTCGCTGTCATTGCGGCCACGCGATGCGGACAGCTTGGCATCGAGCTTGCCACCGCCCAGCTTGACCACCCAGTTGACGTCGCCGCCGGCAAACAGGCCGCTGTTGTTGGAATCGGTGCTGCGGATCACATAATCGGGCGTACCGAAGCTGCCGACGCGGTTGGTGGACACCGCCTGCCGGCCAGATGACGAGCGCATGGCCTGCACATAGCCGCTGGCATTCAATTGCCCATCGTCGGGTAATTTCCAGTTCAGGCGCGGCTGCAGGCCCAGCATTTTTGAGCGGTTGCGCGAGGCGGACACCGTGTCGCGCCATTGCACCAACTCGCCTTGCGACGTGAGCAAGCGGTCGGTCGATGTGGCGGGGTTGCCGCCTTCGTTATAGCCGAGCATGGCGTTCAGGTAGTACGACAGGTTGTCGGCCCGGTCCGCCAGCGTGCCCATCATGAACACATTGCTGCTTTCATCGGAACGCCCGCTATTGATGCGCAGGTCGCGCTGCGGCTTGGCCACGACTTTCTTGAGCACGATATTGATGGTGCCGGCAATCGCCTGCATCGAGTGCTCCGCCGTCGCGGCGCGAATCACTTCGATTTTCTCGATCTGTTCCGGCGTCACCGTGTCCATGGAAAAACCCGGTGGCGGGCGCTCGCCATTGACCAGGATTTGCGTATAACCATTGCCCAGGCCGCGCATGCGGATGGCGTTGCCGATCACCGTCACGCCGGGGGCGCGTTTGAGCACGTCGAACACATTGGTGTCGCCATATTTAATGATTTCTTCGTGGCTCAGGACAGTCTTGCTAGCGGTATCATCGCGGCGCGGATCATAGGCTTGCGTATCGCCTTTGACTTCCACGCGCTGGATGGTTTTACCGCTGGCGGCGGTGGCCGTCGCTGGTGCGGCCGGGGTGCCCCCTTCCGCGCCGCCCGCCTTGCTGTCCGCCTGCTGCGCCAGCGCGCTGGAAGCGGCTGTCAGCAACGTGATCGCCATGGCGACGCGGGTCAAAGGGAATTTCATTGTTTCCTTGAGGGAATTGCAAATTTCGCAATTATGCGCATAATTTTTCCCACCGTGCAACACCAGCAACATATGGAAACAAATACTCATTGCCGTGAGCGGTGCGGCCAATAAAAAAGCTATGTCACCGGGAGTCGTGGAATGCTCCCACTGTAAGGCGGACTCTACGAGGCCGCCATGCATGTGCCGCCGCCAGCGCGGGCAGTACCGTTGCGCTGGCATGGCGGCATTGTCAATGCCGCCCTACAGCCAGCGTCTTCCACGATTTACGGTGACATAGCCATAAAAAACGGGACCGAAGTCCCGTTTTTGTCCCCGTTGAAAGCGGGTTATTTCGTCGCGGCGGCGGCCTTGCGGGCCGGCGCTTTTTTCGCGGCAGGCTTCGCCGCAGCCTTGGCGGCAGGCTTGGCGGCGGCTTTTTTAGCCGCCGGTTTCTTGGCCGGCGCCGCTTCAGCACCGCCGGCCTCGTTGGCCGCGCCATCATCGCTTGCTGCCGCCTTGGTCTTGGCGCCCGGCTTGGCCTTGCGTTCCTCGAACTCGAAGCTGACCTTGCCGTCCTTGCCCTTGACCAGGAACGCCTTGAACGGACGGCGCGTGCGCTGAGAAATAAAGCCCGGCAGCAAATCGGTCTTGCCGTCGTTCAGCAGCTTGGTCATCTGTTCCGGCAGGATTTCCTGCTGCAGGATGATGCGGCTGGAACGGAAATCGCACGCCTTCGGTTTCGCGACCGTGTGCTCGCACACATAGGCCAGGCCCATTTCGTACACGTTGCCCGTGCACTTGGGGCAAGGGCCGACCGGCGTCTGGTTCGAGAAGTCCACGCCTTCGCCGTCTTCGCCTTCTTCGTCGTTCTGGCCGAAGTCGAATTCCAGCTTGCAGTTCTTGATCTCTTCATCGCGCACGATGCGCAGGATGGCGGCAAACGGACGGCCCATCTTCGAACGGAAACCTTGCAGCGGACCGATGGTGCGTTCCTTCAGCAATTCTTCCACTTCGTGGATTTCAAACTGGCGGCTGCCCGGCGTTTTCGTCATCGAGAATTCGCACTTGGTGCACGCGAAGCGGCGGTAGTTTTCCTTGACTGTGCCACCGCAATTCGGACACGGCGTCTGCAGCGTCGCGTAATCGCCCGGGATCGTGTCGTTGTCATATTCCTTGGCGCGCTTGACGATAATCTGCGTCATCTGCGCGATTTCACGCATGAATTCTTCGCGCGAAATCTTGCCCTTTTCCATCTGCGACAGCTTGTATTCCCACTCGCCGGTCAATTCCGGCGCCGTCAATTCATCGACGCCCAGGCCATGCAGCAAGGTCATCAGTTGCGAGGCCTTGGCGGTCGGGATCAGGTCGCGGCCTTCGCGCAGCAGGTATTTCTCCGTCAGCAAGCCCTCGATGATGGCGGCGCGCGTGGCCGGGGTACCGAGGCCTTTGCCTGCCATCGCATCGCGCAGCTCGTCCGAATCGACCAGCTTGCCCGCGCCTTCCATGGCCGACAGCAAGGTCGCCTCGTTGTAGCGCGCCGGCGGCTTCGTCACCAGGCCATTCGGCGTGACTTTTTCGGTGTGGACTTTCTCGCCCTTTTCCACCGGCACCAGGTTGCCGCCGCCTTCCTTGTCGTCGGTCGCGTCCTTGCCGTAGATCGCCATCCAGCCCGGATTGGTCATGACCTTGCCTTCGGTCTTGAACTGATGGCCCGACACTTCCGTGAAGCGCGTGGTGACCAGGAATTCCGCCGCCGGGAAGAACACCGCCATGAAGCGGCGCGTCACCAGGTCGTACAGTTTCTGTTCCGGCTCCGACAAGCCTTTCGGCACGGTGCCGGTCGGGATGATGGCGAAGTGATCGGAGATCTTCGTGTTGTCGAAGATACGCTTGTTCGGCTTGACCCAGCCCTTGGCCAGGATCTGCTTGGCAAACTGGTGGTAATTGTTATTCTCGCCGAGCACGTCCAGCACTTGCTTGGCGGTGTCCAGGTAGTCTTCCGGCAAATGGCGCGAATCGGTACGCGGGTAGGTCAGCACTTTGTGCTTTTCGTACAGCGCCTGCGCCAGGCCCAGCGTGTTCTTGGCCGAGAAGCCGAAGCGGCCGTTGGCTTCACGCTGCAAGCTGGTCAGGTCGAACAGGCCGGGCGCCATCGAGGTGGTCGGCTTCGACTCTTCCGTGACGATGCCGGTCTTGCCCTTGCAAGCGACCACGATGCTTTCCGCAGCGGCTTTCGACCACAGGCGTTCCGCCTTCTTTTCCGGGTCTTGCTCGTCTTTCTTGAACTTCGTGTCCAGCCAGCGGCCTTCATACACACCGGCCGCGCAGATGAATTCCGCGCGCACTTCCCAGTAATCGCGCGCCACGAATTTCTTGATCTTCTCTTCGCGCTCGACCACGATCGACAGGGTCGGCGTCTGCACGCGGCCCACCGTGGTCAGATAAAAGCCGCCCTCTTTCGAGTTGAAAGCGGTCATCGCCCGGGTACCGTTGATACCGATCAGCCAGTCCGCCTCCGAACGACAGCGCGCGGCATCGGCCAGCGGCAGCATTTCATCATCGCTGCGCAAGCGGGAAAAACCGTCGCGGATGGCGGCCGGCGTCATCGATTGCAGCCACAGGCGCTGGATCGGTTGCTTGGCCTTGGCGTTTTGCGCGATCAAACGGAAAATCAACTCCCCTTCGCGGCCCGCGTCACATGCGTTGATCAGGGCGGTGACATCCTTACGCTTGATCAGCTTGTTCAACACCTTGAGGCGCGATTCCGTCTTGGCAATCGGGTTCAGCGCGAAGTACGGAGGAATCATCGGCAGGTGCGTGAAGCTCCATTTGCCGCGCTTGACATCGTATTCCTCTGGAACAGCGATTTCCAGCAGGTGGCCGACGGCGGACGACAGCACATACTCGTCGGATTCAAAGTACTCATCGTGCTTGGTAAAGCCGCCCAGCGACTTCGCGATATCGTTCGCGACAGAAGGCTTCTCGGCGATGATGAGGGTTTTGGTCATAGTGTTGAATTCTCTTTTTTATACGGTAGTGACGGCACGGCACGCATCGACGTGCACGAGCGAAGTGGCCAAGCGGTGGTTTGCGTGTCAGTGCAACAGGCGCGGCAACTGGTCTTCATCCGAACCGAACAGATCATCGAACATCAGCGCATCCGGCTCCTTGCCCTGGCTCCACAACACCAGCAAGACAATGATCTTCAGTTTTCCCAGCGACACCGGGACTTCGTTCAATGCCAGTGCACGTTCGATGACGATTTCACGCTGCAAGGGCGACAGCACTTGCGCGCTTTCCAAAAACTGGATGAAGCCGATCGCCTGTGTGCCTAACACATCCCGCTCTTCTTCCACATAATAGCGAATACCAGTGGAAGCAGCCGTCGGCGCCTGCTCGGCGCCGGCCATCGCATTCAAGTCTGTCAGCCAGACCAGCGCTTCGGAAATCTCCATGTCGTCGAAACCGACGGCCGACAGTTTCCGCGCCAGCGCGGCCGGCTCAGGGCACGCGTCGGGACGGTAATAAGTCTCGTAGAGATAAACCAGGATGTCGAACATGGCGCTACTCTAACAGTTAAGATCGGCGAAACACAAGTCCCGCACTTTAATAGCGAAGGCCTCAGTTTTGCAACCTTTGATAGATTCCACCCGGCAATCTCTCGACCAGTCCCGCCAATTCCAGCGTCAATAAATGGCCCTGCGTCTCCGGCAACGGCAAGCCCGCCCGGTGCGCCAGCGCCTCGGCCGGCGCGGGATCATGGCCCAGCGCGACCAGCAATTCGGCCAGCTCCCCCTGTACCGCCGCGCTCCGTTGCGCCTTGCCGGGACCTGCGCGGCCGCCGCCGGCGCCAGGCCGCACCACATCGAGCACCTGCGCGACCGATTCCACCAGGATGGCGCCCATCCTGATCAGCTCATGGCAGCCACGCGCGAGCGGCGCGTGGATCGATCCGGGGATCGCCATCACATCGCGCCCCTGCTCGGCCGCCAGCCGGGCCGTGATCAGCGAGCCCGATTGTTCGGCCGCTTCCACCACCAGCACCCCGATGGACAGCCCGCTGAGGATACGGTTGCGCTTGGGGAAGTGTTCGGGCCGGGGCGGCGTGCCCAGCGGATATTCACTGACGATACATCCCTGTTCCGCGATCAGTTGCATCAAGTCCAGGTTGCGCCTGGGATAGGCCACATCGATTCCCGTCCCGATCACCGCCACCGAGGAACCGGGGCCATTTAAGCTCCCTCTGTGCGCGGCCGCATCGATGCCCAGCGCCAGCCCGGACACCACCACCAGCCCCGCCTCCGACAGGCCCTGCGCGAATTGCCCGGCGTGGAGCACGCCCTGGGCGCTGGCTTTGCGCGCGCCGACCACACCCACTGCCGGCGCACTGAGCAGCGAGCGCCGCCCTTCTATATAGAGCAGCACCGGCGGGTCCACGATGGCTTTCAAGCGGGGCGGGTAATCGTCGTCGCCATACGCCAGCAGGCTGCGGCCCGGCTGCGCCGCCCATGCCATGGCCTGGTCGGCCATGCGCGCCACCTGGTCAAGCCAACCGTGCGAGGGATCGCACAATGCGCGCACGGCGGCATCGACGTGGCAACCGGGCACGTCAGCCAGCCAGGCGGCCAGGAGCGCCGGGGCGGTGGCAAAAAGTTTAGCGGGGTCCGGCACCGCATCGAGCAACGCCTTGGCGGCGACCGGTCCGACATGGGGTGTTTCCGCCAGGCGCAACCAGGCAGCCACGTCGCGCTGGCTGCCGGGCAATGCTGCGACAAGGGAATCCGTGGCTTGCACGGCGGCGGTTACTCCGGCGATTTGGCGACGTCGCCGACCTCGACAGGTTCGGTCACCTGCATGATCAAGCCATACGAAATATGCTTGAACACGCGGAAGATAAACAAGCTGCCCACTTGTTCATCCGGCAGCTTGACCTTCGGGTCACCCATGTTGTGCCAGCCTTTGCTGGCGCCCGTATCGGTGACCGTCTTCCCCCGATGGTACAGCTGCAGCACGGAGCCGACATCGAGTCCGTCAACTTTACCCCGGTTGACCGAGACCACCTGGTTCTGTCCCGCATGGGTGACGCCGCCATAAATCGCGACGACGGCCGCATCGACCTGGCGCTCCGGCGGGTGCGGCACGAAATGGTTCATCGGCGTGGGCGGCATTTGCATCAGCAAATCGCCCTTGCCCATTTCTTCCTTGGCGGTGGCCACCATAAAGGTATGCACTTCGGAACCGGGCGCGGCCGGCGTCACCAGCTTCAGCGTGCCCAGGTAAAACGCTTCCTGGCCAATCACGGCTTTCGTGACGGGATCTTTCAGCGGCTTGCCGGGCCGGAACACCTGGAAGGACGTGCCATCTTTCAAGTCGCCGCGCACATACGCTTTTTCATCCTTGCCGAGGAAGACGTGCCCCTCTTGCGCGGCAATGATGCGCGGCGCATTGGTCAACTCATCGTTTTCAATGATCAGCGGCTGCGACAGGAACGGTTCAATGATGCCGTTCGGGATCGATTTAACGGCATCCTTGCCCAGGCCTTCCATCCGCAATTGCGGTTGCAGGCGCAAATCCGACGGGTTGCCGGCGCCGCCGGCGCCGCCAATCGGCGTGCCCAGCCGCAAGCGGCCTTCCTTGCGGTCAAAATACACAATCTGCCCCGGATAAATCCAGTGCGGATTCCTGATTTCCTCTTTGTTCATGCCCCACACCTGCGGCCAGCACCAGGGTTTTTCGAGGAAACGACCGGAAATATCCCACAAGGTGTCGCCTTTGACGACCACGTGCTGGTCCGGCGCATTGGGACGGAAATCGCACTGCATGGCATGCGCGCCGGACACCATGGCACTGGAAATCAGGCAGGCAATCGTCAGGCGTGCACCGACTGTGCTAAAATTTTTCATTGATAATGGCCTTTCCCACCAAAGGCATAGCCGCAGTAAATTGCCGCAGTGAATCAAATCTCTGCCCATAATACCCTGAACTCGCAAGAACAGTCACACGGCGCACGTGCTGCGTTGCTGGCCAGCCTTGTCGTATTTTTAAGTCTCTGACACCCGCATGTCCAAACTGAATATCCTCCGCTATCCCGATCCGCGCCTGCACAAAGTTGCCAAGCCCGTCACCGTATTCGATGCCCGCCTGGCCAAACTGGTCGAAGACATGGCTGAAACCATGTACGACGCCCCCGGCGTCGGTCTGGCGGCCACCCAGGTGGATGTGCACGAACGCCTGATGATCATTGACGTCACCGAAGACAAGAGTGGCCTGAGAGCCTACATCAACCCGGAAATCACCTGGGCCAGCGAAGAAAAGCAGGTCTACGATGAAGGCTGCCTGTCGGTGCCGGGCGTGTACGACGGCGTTGAGCGCCCGGCGCGCGTCAAGGTGCGCGCCCAGGACATCAAGGGCGAGACCTTTGAAGTGGAAGCCGATGGCTTGCTGGCCGTGTGCATCCAGCACGAAATGGACCATTTGATGGGTAAAGTGTTCGTGGAATACCTGTCGCCCTTGAAGCGCAACCGCATCAAGACCAAAATGGTCAAGGAAGAACGCGAAATCGCGCGTGATCAAGCAGCGCGCTCCCAGCGCCGCCGCTGATCCGGCAAGCCCGGTCTTTTCCGCGGCCGGGCCGGTAGCCCGGCCAGCTGCGCGTCCGCCAACAAAGAGGAACAATAATATGAAAATCGTCTTCGCCGGCACGCCTGAGTTCGCGGCAGTCGCATTGCAAGCCCTGCATGAGGCTGGCTTTGAAATTCCACTGGTGCTGACCCAGCCCGACCGGCCGGCCGGACGCGGCATGCATTTGCAGCCGTCCGCCGTCAAGCAATACGCCGTCGCCCACCACATCCCCGTGGCCCAGCCACTGTCGCTGCGCATGGACAGCAAGGACCCGCAGCGCGCCGCCGAAGCCAGGGAAGCGCATGAGCGCCTGCTGGCCACGGATTACGATGCGATGGTGGTGGCGGCCTATGGCCTGATCCTGCCGCGCAGCACGCTCGACATCAAGCCCTGCATCAACATCCACGGTTCGCTGCTGCCGCGCTGGCGCGGCGCTGCCCCGATCCACCGCGCGATCGAAGCGGGCGATGCGGAAACCGGCGTGACCATCATGCAAATGGAGGAAGGCCTCGATACCGGCCCGATGCTGCTGATCGAGCGCTTGCCGATCGGCCCGCATGACACCACCGGCGTGCTGCACGACAAGCTGGCCGCCATGGGCGCGGCCATGTGCGTGAAAGTCATGCACAAGATGGAGCAAGGCATCGTCGAAGCGGTGCCGCAACCGGAAGCCGGCGTCACTTACGCGGCCAAGATCAGCAAGGAGGAAGCGGCGCTCGATTTCACCGCGTCCGCAAAAGACATCGGCCGCAAGATCCGCGCCTTCAATCCCTTCCCCGGCGCGCATGGCTCCGTCAATGGCGTCACCATCAAGCTGTGGAATGCGGAAGTGCTGGACGCCGACAGTTCGGCGCCCGCCGGCCAGGTGCTGGCAGCCGATGCGCAGCACGGCATCGTGGTGGCCTGCGGTTCCGGCTCGCTGCGCCTGACGGAATTGCAAAAGCCGGGCGGCAAGCGTTTGCCGGCGTCGGAATTCATCAAGGGCTTCCCGCTCGACGGCCTGGCGTTCGCGTAAGCGGCGCCGCGCGGGACTACCCGCCGGCTACCGCGCAGGCAGCCGGCCTCATCGTTATTTGTGCCGGTTGCCGTGCTCGCCCATCTGCCGGATCGGTGACACGCGCGGAAACACGTATTTGTTGCGGCGCACTTCCCGGTTCCAGTCTTTGTTCGCCTGGTGCAGCGCCGCGTCGTAATAGCCACGGCCATGGTCGAGGTGCAGGCTGACGATCGAATGGCGCGCACGCACGCCTTTGATCCCGATATTGTTCAGGCGCAAGCCGATGTTCTGGTCTTCGCCGCCATACGCCATGCTTTCATCGAACCCGCCCACCTTCAGCACGTCGGCCCGCCAGGCACAGGAATTGGCGCCGGAAAACACGTTGCGCGGTGACAGGAAATCATAAAAGCGCTGCAGGCGGGGATTGCGCAACAGCCGGTTGCGGCTCTTGGAAAAGCCTTCGATACCGCTCAGGAAGTCGTAGTCGAACAGGTGCTGGCTGCGGATGTCCGGGATCAGGTCATGCGCCAGGTGGTATTGCTCCGGCACGCTGATATGGCTGCCGCCGGCCAGGAAGATTCCGGGCCGCATCAAGTTCACATACGTTTCGACAAAATCGTCGCGCGGCACGCAATCGCCATCGGTAAACAGCAGCATATCGCCGGATGCCTGCAGGATGGCCGAGTTCAGCGCGCGGCACTTGCCGAAGCCTCGATGTTCCTGGGTTAAATGCATTAATGGCAAGTTCCAATGCGCGCTGTTGGCAATGGCCTCGGCGATTTCAGGGAATTCGCCATCCTGCGACACGATGACTTCATCGGCCGGACGGCGCTGCGCCGCATAGCCGGCGAGGACGAATTCCATTTCCCGGCGTTTTTTGTGCGCGGAGATGATGACAGTGATTTTCATGGCGAAACATTTTACGGCAAGGTCATGATATCGGGTATCGCAACGGGCCACCCGGTGAGAACGACGGGCTTGATTTATAATCCCAGGTCCGCTAGTAAAACCCCGCACGACAGTTCAAAAAAGCCTCGAAAGCCTGAAATGACGAACAAAGCCACACCCAAAGCCTCCAAAACCGAAGCGCAATTGCGCGACATCCTCGCGCGCCGCATCATGTTCCTGGATGGCGCCATGGGCACCATCATCCAGCAATACAAGCTCGATGAGCTGGCTTACCGTGGCGGCCCGACGGGCCGTTTCGCCGATTTCGCGGCGCCCGCCGACAGCGGCGCCCGTGAACTGTTCGTCAAAGGCAACAACGAGCTGCTGACCCTGACGCAGCCGCACGTGATCCAGGAAATCCACGAGCGCTACCTGGCCGCCGGCGCCGACCTGATTGAAACCAACACCTTCGGCGCCACGTCGATCGCGCAGGACGACTACCACATGGCCCACCTGGCCTATGAGATGAACGTCGAGGCGGCCAAGCTGGCCAAGGCCGCCACCGCCAAGTACAGCACCCCGGACAAGCCGCGCTTCGTGTGCGGCGCCCTGGGCCCGACGCCGAAAACCGCATCCATCTCGCCCGACGTCAACGACCCGGCCGCCCGCAACGTCACCTTCGACCAGCTGGTCGAATCGTACTATGAACAGGTGCGCGGGCTGGTCGATGGCGGCTCGGACGTGCTGCTGGTGGAAACCATTTTCGATACCTTGAACTGCAAGGCGGCGCTGTTCGCGATCGACCAGTATTTCGACGAGCGCCCGGAGATCGAGCGCTTGCCGCTGATGATTTCCGGCACCGTGACCGACGCGTCCGGCCGCATCCTGTCGGGCCAGACCGTCTCCGCGTTCTGGAATTCCGTGCGCCACGCGCGTCCGCTGACGATCGGCCTGAACTGCGCACTGGGCGCGGCGCTGATGCGTCCCTATGCGGAAGAACTGTCGCAAATCGCCGATGCCTACGTCTGCATCTACCCGAACGCGGGCTTGCCCAACCCGATGAGCGACACCGGCTTCGACGAACTGCCGGCCGACACCTCCGCCCTGCTGCGTGAATTCGCCGATGCCGGCTTCATCAACGTGGCGGGTGGCTGCTGCGGCACCACGCCGGACCACATCCAGGCCATCGCGGCCCTGCTGGCCGATGCGAAGCCCCGCACCATTCCGGAAGTGAAAATCGCGCAGCGCCTGTCCGGCCTGGAGCCGTTCACCATCGATGACGACTCGCTGTTCGTCAACGTTGGCGAGCGCACCAACGTGACCGGCTCGAAAGCGTTTGCCCGCATGATCCTCAACGAGCAATACGACGAAGCGTTGTCGGTGGCGCGCCAGCAGGTGGAAAACGGCGCCCAGGTCATCGACATCAACATGGATGAGGCGATGCTCGATTCGCAGGCGGCGATGACGCGCTTCCTGAACCTGATCGCATCGGAACCGGACATTTCGCGCGTGCCGATCATGATCGACTCGTCCAAGTGGTCGGTGATCGAGGCGGGCCTGAAATGCGTGCAGGGCAAGTCCATCGTCAACTCGATTTCCATGAAGGAAGGCGAGGAAGAATTCATCCGCCAGGCCAAGCTGTGCCGCCGCTATGGCGCCGCCGTGATCGTCATGGCCTTCGATGAAAAAGGCCAGGCCGACACCTTCGAGCGCAAGATTGAAATCTGCGAGCGCGCCTACCGCGTGCTGGTCGACAAAGTCGGCTTCCCGCCGGAAGACATCATCTTCGATCCGAACATCTTTGCGGTGGCCACCGGTATCGAAGAACACAACAACTATGCGGTGGACTTCATCAACGCCACCCGCTGGATCAAGGACAACCTGCCGCACGCCAAGATTTCCGGCGGCGTGTCGAACGTGTCGTTCTCGTTCCGTGGCAATGACCCGGCGCGCGAAGCGATCCACACCGTGTTCCTGTACCACGCGATTAAAGCCGGCATGACGATGGGCATCGTCAACGCGGGCATGGTCGGCGTGTACGACGATTTGCCGGCCGAGTTGCGCGAACGGGTGGAAGACGTGGTGCTGAACCGCCGCGACGATTCCACCGAACGCATGATCGAGTTCGCCGCGACGCTGAAGGCCGGCGGCAAGGCGCAGGAACAAAACCTGGAATGGCGCAACGCCCCGGTCGAAAAACGCCTGGCGCACGCGCTGGTGCATGGCATCACTCAGTGGATCACCGACGACACCGAGGAAATGCGCCAGCAAGTGCTGAACGCCGGCGGGCGCCCGATCAACGTGATCGAAGGCCCGCTGATGGATGGCATGAACATCGTCGGCGACCTGTTCGGCCAGGGCAAGATGTTCCTGCCGCAAGTGGTGAAATCGGCGCGCGTGATGAAGCAGGCCGTGGCACACCTGATCCCGTACATCGAAGAAGAAAAGAAAGCCGAAGAAGCGCGCACCGGCATCGTGGCCAAACCGAAGGGCAAGATCGTCATCGCCACCGTGAAGGGCGACGTGCACGACATCGGCAAGAACATCGTGTCGGTGGTCTTGCAGTGCAATAACTTCGAAGTGGTGAACATGGGGGTGATGGTGCCCGCATCGGAAATCCTGGCGCGCGCCAAGGTGGAAAACGCGGACATCATCGGCCTGTCCGGCCTGATCACGCCGTCGCTGGAGGAAATGGCCCACGTGGCGCGTGAAATGCAGCGCGACGACCACTTCCGCATGATGAAGATTCCACTGCTGATCGGCGGCGCCACCACCAGCCGCGCCCACACGGCCGTGAAAATCTCGCACAACTACGATGGCCCGGTGGTCTACGTGCCGGATGCGTCGCGCTCGGTCTCGGTCGCGCAGTCGCTGCTGACGCCGGAAAGCCGCGACCAGTACATCGAGGATATCGAGCACGATTACGCCCGCATCCGCGAACAGCACGCCAACAAGAAGGCGCTGCCATCGGTCTCGCTGGCGGCGGCCCGCGCCAACAAGGCAAAATTGACCTTCGCGCCGGTGCGTCCGAAATTCATCGGCCGCCGCGTGTTCAAGAACGTCGATCTCGCCACCCTGGCGCAATACATCGACTGGGGCCCGTTCTTCCAGACCTGGGACCTGGCCGGTCCGTTCCCGGCCATCCTGACCGACAGCGTGGTCGGCGAAGCAGCCTCCAAGGTGTACGAGGAAGGCCAGCAATTGCTGAAAAAGCTGATCGATGGCCGCTGGCTGACCGCCAATGGCGTGGTGTCGCTGCTGCCGGCCAACAGCGTCAACGACGACGACATCGAGGTGTACACCGACGAGTCGCGCGAACAGGTGGCGTTCACGTATTACGGCTTGCGCCAGCAAGGCGTGAAGCCCGTCATCGATGGCGTGCAGCGTCCGAACCAGTGCCTGGCCGACTTCATCGCCCCGAAACTCATTGATGGTCAACCATCCGGCATCAAGGATTACATCGGCATGTTCGCCGTGACGGCGGGCCTGGGGATCGAAAAGTATGAACAGCGCTTCGAAGATGCGCACGACGATTACTCGTCCATCATGCTCAAGGCGCTGGCCGACCGCCTGGCCGAAGCGTTTGCCGAATACATGCACGAACGTGTGCGCAAAGACCTGTGGGGCTATGCGGCGGACGAAACCCTGAGCAACGAACAGTTGATCAAGGAAGCATACAAGGGCATCCGTCCGGCGCCAGGCTACCCGGCCTGCCCGGAACACACGGTCAAGGCCGACATGTTCCAGCACCTGCAAGCCGAGGAAATCGGCATGGAGTTGACGGAATCGTTCGCCATGTACCCGGGCGCCGCGGTGTCCGGCTTCTACTTCGCGCACCCGGACTCGAAATACTTCGTGGTCGGCAAAGTGGAGAGCGACCAGCTGGAAGACATGGTCAAGCGCCGCGGCGCCAGCAAGGAAGACGTGGAGCGCTGGCTGGCCCCGAACCTGTAACGATGTCGCAGGGCGGGTTTTACCAACCCGCCCTACGGAAAAGCAACACATCCAAACGCCAGCTTTACACCAGCCGCTTGCCTGCTTACATTAAAGCTTCTTCCCGCCAAATAGGAGTCGCCATGAAAGCCCTGCTGCAAGCGGTCGCCCTGTCCTTCCTGTGCTCCACCCTCGCGTTCGCCGCTGAACGCGGCACCGCCGATGAAGCCGTCGCGCTGGTGCAAAAAGCCGTCGCCTACATGAAGGCCAACGGCAAGGAAAAAGCCTACGCGGAATTCAACAACCCGAATGGCCAGTTCAAGGACCGTGATTTATACATCTTCGTGATCGACATGACAGGCCTGGAATGGGCCAATGGCGCCAACCAGAAAATCGTCGGCAAGAATGTGCTGGATTTGAAGGATGCGGAAGGCAAGATGATGGTGAAAGCCTTCATCGACCTGGCGAAAACCAAGGGCAAAGGCTGGGTCGACTATAAATGGCCAAACCCGGTCCAGAAAACCGTGGAAAGCAAATCCACCTACCTGGAAAAGTATGAGGACGTGCTGGTGGCGTCGGGCATCTACAAATAAAAAAACCGGCCCCGGCCGGTTTTTTATCTAGATCGCGTAGCGCACCACGTTGTCGCTCCACTCGAACGCGGCCACTTCCAGCTCCACCAGTTCGTCGGTCGACATTTCCAGGTCGCGCAGGGTCGGATCGATCTTGTGGTCCATTTCCTCGACCTGCTCCAGGCACTCGGCCAGTTGCAGCAATTCGCCAAAGAAGCCCTGGCGGTACATCAGCGCATCGGCCACTTCATCGATGACCGGGATTTGCGTGAGGATTTCTTCCATCGGCAAGCCGAACAAGGTATCCATCAGCGACATGATGCCGACCGTGAAGGCGATATCCGAGACATGCTGGTGTTTCGGGCGCAGTTTATGGGCCAGCAGCTCCAGCAGGCGGCCGCGCGTGGTGGCCAGCATCAGCAGCGGCGTCATGCTGTGGCCGCGCTTGGCCGGTTCCGCATACAGCATGATTTGCAGCCAGCGCTGCAACTGGCGGCGGCCCAGGATCGTGACGGCCTGGCTCAGCGAATCAATGCGCTGGCGCGCGCCCACCGCCGGCGTATTCACCAGGCGCAGCAGGTTCAGCGCCAGCGACACGTCTTTCTTGATGGCGCGCTCGATATCGGCGTTGTCGGCATCGGACGTCACCAGCGTCATCAGTTCCATCAGCGCCAGCTGCGACGGCGACAGCTTTTTGCCGCTCATGATGATCGGCTTGGCGAAATAATAGCCCTGGAAGAAGTCAAAGCCCAGGTCCAGGCAACTCTTGAATTCGTCGCGCGTCTCGACCTTTTCCGCCACCAGTTTCTTGCCATCCTGCTTGAAGCGCGGCGCCAGTTTCGCCAGGGTCGGCAAGTCCGCATTGCGCATGTTCATTTTGACGTACTCGATCAGCGGCAGCAGCGACTGCACCTGGCCGGTTTCCGCCGTCACGTCGTCAAGCGCGAAACGGAAACCCTGCGCCACCAGTTCGGCCATGCGCGACAATACCGGCGGCGTGGCGTCCATGTTCTCCGTGATTTCCAGGATGACTTTTTCCTTCGGCAGGAAGCCCCAGATATCGCTCATGATGGTGTCGGCATCGACATTGACGAAACCGAGCGCATCGCCAATGACTTTTTCCATGCCCAACTGGGCCGCGTGGGCAATCACGGACGCCGTGGCGCCCAGGTCGGAAGTGACATTGGCGGGGCCGATCGGAGCGTTGCGGAATAACAACTCATAGCCGAACAACGCCTGGTTGCGGTCCAACAGGGGCTGCCTTCCAAGATAAAACTCACGTACGCGCAAGTTTTTCGAGGCGGAATCGTGGGAAGAAAGATCGATCATGGCGTTTTCCTGCTGGTGGGAACTAAAAATGTGCCGGGAGGCAACAAAAACGGGGTATTCTTGGAATTTTCCTGATATTTTGGCATCAATTGCAGCCCTTGTCGCGGAGAATTTCAGGTGGCAATTAACATTGCGGCAGGCCATCAATAAACAATTTCAGCTCGCCCTGGGCAAACGCGGTCCACTGCTCGTTCGTGGTCAGCGGCTGGGTCACGATGACGGCGACGCGGTCGTTTGGCGTGGTGACTTCGGAAAAGTCCACCTTCACGTCCTCATCCGACAACAGGGCTGTTTCGAACGGATATTGCCGCACCAGGTAATGCAGGTTGGTCGAGCAATGGGCCCACAGTTCGCCGCCGGACGACAGCATCATGTTGAAGGTGCCGTGCGCGGCAATGTCACGCACCAGCTCCGCCAGCACCGGGCGCAGTTCGTCGCGGCCCGGGCAGCAATCGCCAAAGCGGCGGCGCAGGGTTTGCAGGATGTAGCAAAAGGCCCGCTCGCTGTCCGTGGTGCCGACCGGCCGGTACGCGCCATCGAGCCGCGGATGGAATTCCTTCAAGTCGCCGTTGTGGGCGAACACCCAGTAGCGGCCCCACAGTTCGCGCACGAACGGGTGGCAGTTTTCCAGGTTCACCTGGCCTTGCGTGGCCTTGCGGATATGGGCAATGACATTCTTGGATTTGATCGGATAGTGCTTGATCAAATCCGCGATCGGCGAGTTGACCGCCGGCTGGTGGTCGACAAAATGGCGCACGCCGGCGCCTTCGAAAAAGGCAATGCCCCAGCCATCCTGATGGGTATCGGTGCGGCCGCCGCGCATGGCGAAGCCGGTAAAGCTGAACACGATGTCCGTCGGGACGTTACAGTTCATTCCAAGGAGTTGGCACATGGGACTGACAGGCAAGTTACTGCAAAACTGCACCTTATCATGTGCGGCGCCCGCAGGCGAGAGAAAGCCGGGCCGCCCGGCCCGGCACGGTATTCAATGCAGCAGCACCGGCTGGCTCATCAAGGGTTCATAGTTGCCCAGGAATTCATCGACCTCTTCCATCGTGGGCTCGCCGGCGATCAGCCGGTTGACATCGCGCCGGAACGTTTGCGCCATCACGCCGGCAATGAAAATCTCGCGTTTCCCCCCCTTGTCCACGATTTCATAGCCGCCAAACCGCAGGGCTTCCAGCTCGCGGTCGGCGCCAAACTCGACCACGCTGTATTGCTCGCTGTTATAGATCAGGTTCATGTCGTTTCCTTCGCGCTAGTGGCGGCCACCGGGCGTGCCGCCTACACCATGGAGGTGAGGGCCTGGCTAGGGAATTCAAGTAAGGCGAACGTGCCAGTTGGCTCCAAGTGTTAGCAATCCAACATAAGGTGCGTTTTCCAGCATGCCGTGCAACTGGCCGGCATGTTCCGCATTAGCCAAGCTGATCAACAACCGCGCCGGCGGACGGCGCAGCAGACGATTCAATGATACGCGCAAAACCAGGTTGCCGGCGCAGCACAGGCAGCCAGGCGCGATCCGCACCACAGTGACATGCGGTCCGCACTCGGCCAGCGCCGAATGGGCATCGGCCAGGCCTTCCAGGATGACGGCGGTGGGAATACCGGGATGCGCCGCGATATCAGCGTGGATGGCGGCTTCGCGGGCCCGGGGCGTGGGACCGGTGACGACCGTGGTGATGGTGAGGACGGAAGCGGCCGGGCCCGCGGGCCCGGCGGTGTCGCCGAGGGTTACGCCACCCCGTGCGCCGGCGGCCGGGCCGCCAGCAGGCGCCGTCATTGGTTCTTCTTGGCCAGCTTGCCGGGCTCGACGCCCAGTTGCTTGAGCTTGCGGTACAGGTGGGTACGCTCGAGGCCGGTTTTTTCCGCCACGCGCGTCATGGAACCGCCTTCACGGCCCAGGTGGTGTTCGAAGTACATGCGCTCGAAGGCGTCGCGCGCTTCGCGCAGCGGCAAGTCGAACGACAGGTTGAACATGTGGCCTTCGCCGGCATTGACGCTGGCGCCGCGCACGGCGGCATGGCCTGGCGCCACATTGGCCGCGGCAAACGGGGCACCGGCGGCAATCGCGCCATCTTCCGGCGGCGGCGCCACCACGGGACGCGGCGCCAGCGCCGGTGCGCGCGCCACTTCCTGCGCGCGGCTCAGGCCGGCCTGCACCGCCTTCAGCAGCTTTTGCATGGCGATCGGCTTTTCCAGGAAATTCAGTGCGCCGATACGCGTCGCTTCGACCGCCGTATCAATGGTGGCGTGGCCCGACATCATGATGACAGGCATGGTCAGCAAACCGTCGCGCTGCCACTCTTTCAACAAGGTGACGCCGTCGGTATCCGGCATCCAGATATCAAGCAGGACCAAGTCAGGCGCGCCTTGCGCACGCGCCTCGCGCGCCTGCTGCGCGTTTTCGGCAAGTTGTATCGCATGCCCCTCGTCGCTCAGAATTTCGGAGAGCAACTCGCGGATACCCATTTCGTCATCGACTACCAGAATGTTCGCCATCTATCCCTGCCTTTTATACATTTCGCTGGACATGAAGCATTGTAATGCTTGCACGGCTCGCGATGATTTTATTAGTCTTTCAATATTATGCCAACTACACCGGTGCCAACTTTAACAGCAAAATCAGCATCGATGCGCCACTTCTATCGACATGGTTCTGGATATCGATCCGTCCACCATGTTCGTCGATAATCTTCTTCACCATCGCCAGGCCCAGGCCGGTGCCGCGCGCTTTCGACGTGACATACGGTTCGAACGCGCGCGCCAGGATTTTAGGCGCAAATCCGGGGCCATTGTCCGAAATTATCAGGCGCACGGCAGTCCGGGTTCCCCCGTCCGCGCCCTGGTAATGAATGGCCTCGGTGACGACGTCGATGCGGGGCGGCGCCGACCCGGCCGGCAGGTCCGCCATCGCATCCTGTGCATTCTGTAATAAATTGTGGATGACCTGGCGCAGCTGGCCGGAATCGCCCATCACTTGCGGCAAGTCCGGCGCCAGCGCCAGGTGGATAATATCGTTACCTTCGCCGGTAATGTACAGGTTAAGGATCTCTTCCACCAGTGCATTCAGGTCCAGGGATTCAAGGATGGCGGGCGGCGTGCGGGCGTAGTCGCGGAAGTCGTCCACCATGCGCTTCATGGCGGCCACCTGGTTGACGATAGTCGAGGTGGCCTTGTTCAGCAGGTCGATGTCCGGTTGCGCTTCAAGCTTGCTTTCAAGCTTGTATTGCAACCGTTCCGCTGACAGCTGGATCGGCGTCAGCGGGTTTTTAATTTCGTGGGCCAGGCGGCGCGCCACTTCCCCCCAGGCGATCGAGCGCTGGGCGGAAATCACGTCGGAAATATCGTCAAACACGATGATATAGCCGCTGCCGGATTCGACCGGCAGGCGCGAACCGCGCATCAGCAGGGTCAAGTCATGTTCCTCTTCGCTGCCTGGCGGACGGGGAATTTCCACCTGGCGCTGCCAGTGCAGGCGCTGCGCATTGCGGCCGGCCGCCGACGAATGGGCGCTCTGCGCGGAAAACGCGGCCACCACGGCGTTGGCAAAGTCTTGCAGGGATTCGATTTGCGTCAGCTGCTGGCCGATCAGCGTCACCCCCGCGTGCTGCAGGATGCGCTCGACCGAATCATTGCAGGACACCAGCCGGAATTCGCCATCGAGCACCATCACGCCGGCCGACATGTTGGCCAGCACGGATTCCAGGTGGGCCTTGGCGTTTTGTAATGCCGCGCGGTTGCGTTCGACGGCGCTGCGCGCTTCGGACAGCTGGCGCGTCATGGTGTTGAACGATTGCGTCAACGTGCCCAGTTCATCGGAACTGGCGACGATCGGCCGCGGCGACAAGTCGCCGCCCGCCACCGCCCGCGTGCCCTCGGCCAGCAGCAACAGCGGCTGCGCCAGGTCATTGGCAATCAGGAAGGCCGCCGCAATCGCGCCGAACACCGCCAGCAGCAAGGTCAGCGTCAAGGTCTCGATATACATCTTGCGCAAGCCTATCCGCGCCACGAAACGCTCTTTGTATTCACTGTAGGCGGTGCGCAGGATCTTGCCGTTGGCGGCCAGCTGCACCGGCACCGCCTGGATGATTTGCAGGTAGCGCGGCGCCAGGTGCGCGCCGCTTGGCTGCACCGGGTCGGGAATCGCGATCAACACCCGCACCCGCAACTGGTTGGCGGCGTCCGGCGCGGGCGGCGGCGGCGCGCCCACGCGGTCATCGCGCAACTCGCTGCCATCCTCGGCCATGGCATACGATTGCTCGCTCTTGGCCGTGGCCAGCATCGAGGAATTCGGCAGATCCGCCGATAAATTAATGCGCTGCGGCCCGGTGGCGGACACGATCAACCCGCCTTCCGCATCGACGATGATGGCGCTCTGGGTACCGGGGTGGGTTTTCACGAAACGCGACAGGATCGCGGGCGCCGCATAAAACTGTTCTTCCGCCAGCAGGTTGGCGGTCTTCCTGGCCTGGGTGTTGAGGTCGATGACGGCCTTGTCGAGCGCATCGCGCCCCAGGTTCAAGCCAGCATCGAGCGCTTCTTCGATCCGCACGTTGAACCACGATTCAATCGAATGCGAGACGAATTGCACCGACACCAGGAAGATCACCAGGCCGGGCAACACGCCGATCCCGGCAAACAGCAGCACCAGCCGCGTCATCAGGCGCGAACCGAATTTGCCGGCCTTATAGCGGGAATACAGGCGGAACAGCGAAACGCCGACCAGGATCAGCAGCGCCAGCGCGACGGCCGCATTGAGCCCCAGCAGCCAACCGTAATAGCGGTCGAAAAAGCCGGAGTTGTCCGAGGCGGACGCCAGCAGGAACAGCAAGATACTGACCAGCGCGCCGGCGACGACGAACGCATACCGCAATGCAGGCGTCACTTATTCCGCCCTGTACTGGAAAGTTTTTTTGCTTTCCAGGCGCCATTCGCTGTTATTGAATGCGTTGACCTGGAGCGGCTTGGGCAGGTAGTCACGGTCCAGGCGCATGCGCAGCGAAACGTTATACATCTCGCCAGGCTTCAACTGGTTGCGCTGGGCAATGACCCAGCGGCTGGGCCGCCGGATCAGGAACAGCGCGTCTTCCAGCGTGGCAAAACTCTGCTTCACGCTGCCGAGGATCCCGACGTGATATTGCCTGGTCAGTACGTTGAAGGAAATGGCCGCGGTCCGCTTGACCCGCACGGCTTTTTCGTCGACCCAGTACCAGCGGGGGCGGGTCAGTTCGACTTCGGTGGTGAAATACAGCGTCATGCCGTGCACCAGCGCGTCTTCCAGCCCGTGATTGAGTTCGAACGAATAGGCGGCGGACAGGCGATAGCCCTCTTCCGCCGCCTCAATGAAACTGCGCGTGATTTCGATCGTGTCGTCCGATGCCTGCGCGGGATATGCGCACGCCATCATCAAGAGCAACTGCAAGACGAGTTGTCGAAAAAAGCGTCGCGTCACGAGAAAGCCGGTACGTTGTAATTCTGGCAAATGTTGATAGATAGCAACGACAGCAATATTACGCATCTTTCTGGAACAATGCGTAGTACAAACCGTCATGATCCTGTTCGGCACTGCCGGTCGGCAGCAATTGGCCGGGCGCGTCGAGTCGGGTCGCGCCATGGCGCACCGCGAAAGCGGCCGCCTGCGCCTCGGACTCTTGCGGCCACAACGAACATGTCACGAACAGCAATTTACCATTGGGGGCCAGCATTTTCCAAAGGTTGTCGAGGATTTCACGGGAAAGTGTTGCAAGTTGGAGCGTGTCCGACTTGCGGCGCAGCCAGCGGATATCCGGGTGGCGGCGCACGATGCCGGACGCCGTGCACGGCACGTCGGCCACGATGCGGTCGAACGGCTGGCCATCCCACCAGCTGTCGTGCTGGGCTTCGGCGGGTTGCAGTTGGGCATGGAATCCCAGGCGCTGCAGGTTTTCACCGACCCGCTCCAGGCGTTTGGCATCGGCGTCGAGCGCCGTCATGCGGACGTCGGCCAGCTCCAGGATGTGACACGTCTTGCCGCCCGGCGCCGCGCACGCGTCCAGCACGCGCATGCCATCTTGCACATCGAGCAACGCCGCCGCCAGCTGGGCGCCGGCATCCTGCACCGACACCACGCCATCGTCAAAGCCGGGAATCTGGTGCACGCCGACCGGCTTGGCCAGGCGCACGGCGTATTGGCCGACCTGGGTGGCGGCAATCCCGGCCTGCTCCAGGGTCGCCAGGTAATCGGCCACGGTGCCGCGGCGCGCGTTGACGCGCAAGGTCAGCGGCGGTGCCTGGTTGCCGGCGGCCAGCACCGCCTGCCATTCTTTCGGATACGCGGTGATGACGGCGTCGATCCACCATTGCGGGTAATTCCACTGCGCCACCGAATTGCCTTCCAGCGCTTCCAGCAATTCCTTGCGTTCGCGCTGGAAACGGCGCAGCACGGCATTCATCATGGCTTTGGCGCGGGCCGTGTCCGGGTGGGACGCCGCCGCCGTCACGGTCTGGTCCACCACGGTGAACTGGCTGTAGGCTTCGCTGCCGTCCGCGTCTTTCACCATCAACGGCAGCGCGCACGCCAGCAGCGCGCCGACCATCGGTTCCGGCGCTTTCGGCGCCATGATACCGACCAGCGCATCGCTCCACCCCAGCTTGCGCATGGCGCGGTAAGCGATGTCCTGGATCGCGCCGCGCGCCTGCGGCGTCGCTTGCGTATCGCTGAACACAATGGCCAGCGCTTGCGGCAGCGCCATGCCTTCGCGCACGCGCACCACGGCGGCGGCCGCGCCCAGCAGGGCGAAAGCCAGCGAATCGGGTTTGACCTCGGCTTTGAAACTGGTTTGCGGCGCGGGTTTGAAGTCGCGGTGGTAGGACGGGCGCAGGCCGTCTTGGTTGAATTCGGAGCGTACTACGGGGGCGGCGGCCGGGCTGGGTGCGCGCGGCGGCGCGGACTTGACTTCGGCGCCACGGTACGGCGCGTGGCCGGCGCCGTCGCGGTTAAAGCGTTCGGTACGGAATGGCGCCTCATCGCCACTGCGTTCGGTGCGCTCGCCACGGAACGGCGGCTTGCCTGCGGCATCGTCACGGCGCGGGCCGCGCTCACTGCGGACGAACGGTTTGCCGCTGGACTCATCGCTGCGCGAGCCGCGCTCGCCACGGAATGGCGCGCCGCCGGCGGCATCGTCGCGGGCCGGGCGCTCAGCGCGATATGGCGCAGGACGTGCGTCCTGGCCGCCGCGTTCGGCGCGGAACGGGGTATCGCCCTGGCCATCACGGCCGCGCGGCGGATGCTCCGGATTAAACGGCGCGCCGCCAGGCTGGCCCGGACGCCCCACGCTTGCCCGGAACGGTTTGCCGCCCTCGCCGCGTGGCGCACCGGCAGCGCCTTCTTTCGGTTTTCCCCCTTGGTATGGCGTCCCCTTTCCCGCCGCCGGACGCGCGCCCTTCGGTGGCGCCGGCGGAGTCGCAGGCTTGTTCAGTTTGAGGACGGGACGCTGTTTGTTCGACATATTGGAATTCCAGGGAGGTGGCGGCGCCCGCATCCGGTGCAGTCCGGTGCCGGGGACAGCCACATGAGGCCGTCAAACGCGCGTAATACTATATAAAGGCAGCATTGTAACCCGGCTTTGGCCCGTTTCTTGCTCGGAGCGGCGAATTTGCCGGCACTGCGCCACCCTGCCACTCGTTTACACTGGTGGCAAAACAGTATAATGTCAGCTGTTTGACCCCGCGCAAAACGGGGTCGCAGTTTAATCAAGATTACTTACGCGGCCCCGCCGCCCCAACGAACATGCTCGCCCAACAAAAACAGGAAATCATCGCCCTCTTCAACGCCGCCCTGGCTCCCATCCTCGACGGCTCGGGCGTCACCGCCAACGTCGTGCTGGAACGCCCGCGCGACGCGGCGCACGGCGATGTCGCCTGCAATATCGCCATGCAGCTGGCAAAGCAGTTGAAAATGAACCCGCGCGAACTGGCCACCAAAGTGGTTGCCGCGCTGCTGGACAATCCGGCCGGCAAGGCGCTGGTGGAATCGGCCGACATCGCCGGTCCGGGCTTCATCAACCTGCGCGTGACCGCCGCATCGAAGCAGGCCGTCGTCAAGGCCGTGCTGGCGCAAAGCGCGCAATACGGCAACAGCACGGCCGGCGCCGGCCAGCACGTGATCATTGAATTCGTGTCCGCAAACCCGACCGGCCCGCTGCACGTCGGCCACGGCCGCCAGGCCGCGCTGGGCGATGCGCTGTCGTCGCTGTTCGTGGCGCAAGGCTACGATGTGACGCGCGAGTTCTATTACAACGACGCCGGTGTCCAGATCCAGACCCTGGCCACCTCGGTGCAGGCGCGCGCGCGCGGCTTCAAGCCGGGCGACGCCGAGTGGCCGGAATCAAGCTACAACGGCGACTATATCCAGGACATCGCCAACGACTTCCTGGCAAAGAAAACCGTATCCGCCTCCGACGGTGCGCCGGCCACGGCCAGCGGCGACGTGGAAGACTTCGAATCGATCCGCGCCTTTGCCGTGACGTACCTGCGCAACGAGCAGGACATCGACTTGCAGGCGTTCGGCGTCAAGTTCGACAACTATTACTTGGAATCGTCGCTGTACAAGGACGGCAAGGTGAATGCCACCGTGGACGCCCTGGTCGGCTCCGGCAAGACGTTCGAAGAGGACGGCGCGCTGTGGCTGCGCACCACCGACTATGGCGACGACAAGGACCGCGTGATGCGCAAGTCCGACGGCACCTATACCTACTTCCTGCCGGACGTCGCCTATCACATCCAGAAATTCAAGCGCGGCTTCACCCAGGCCATCAACGTCCAGGGTTCCGACCACCACGGCACCATCGCCCGCGTGCGCGCCGGCCTGCAAGCGGTGGACATCGGCGTCCCGCAAGGCTATCCGGACTACGTGCTGCACAAGATGGTCACCGTGATGAAAGACGGCGCGGAAGTGAAGATTTCCAAGCGTGCCGGTTCGTACGTGACGGTGCGCGACCTGATCGAATGGTCGGGCGGCGGCGACATCACCAAGGGCCGCGACGCCGTGCGCTTCTTCCTGATTTCCCGCAAGGCCGACACCGAGTTCGTGTTCGACGTCGACGTCGCACTGAAAACGTCGGATGAAAATCCGGTGTATTACGTGCAGTATGCGCATGCCCGTATCTGCCGCATGCTGGAACAGTGGACCGGCAACGAAGCGGACCTGGCCGGTGTCGACCTGTCGCCACTGACCGCGCCGACCGAAGCGACCTTGCTGGCCACCCTGGCGGCGTATCCGGAAGTGCTGGCGCGCGCGCAGGCCGAACTGGGCCCGCACCAGATCGCGTTCTACCTGCGCGACCTGGCCGCCGCGCTGCACAGCTTCTACTTCGCCGAGCGCGTACTGGTCGATGACGAAGCCGTCAAGATGGCCCGTATCGCCCTGATGGTGGCGACCCGCCAGGTGCTGCGCAACGGCCTGGCGCTGATCGGCGTTTCGGCGCCAAACAAGATGTAATCGAGGACTCATCGAGGAATTATCGTACCTATGCATTTTCGTTTCCGTCCCGCCCCGCTGCGCGCGCAGCAGGGCAATACGCTGGTTGGTATCGTCATCGGCCTGGTCATCGGCCTCGTCATCGCAGTCGTCGTCGCGCTGGTGATCAGCAAGGGCTCGTCGCCCTTCACCGACAAGTCGGGCAAGGTGGGGAAACCCGCCGAGCCGACCGCCGGCCAGATTTCGGATCCGAACAAGCCCATGTACGGCAACAAGGATGCCGTGCGCGAAGCCGCGCGCGAATTCGCCAAGGAAGCGAACCAGCCTGCCGAGGGCGTGCCGCCACCAGCGGCGCCGCCCGCGCAGCCACCGAAGGATGAGTTGCAGCAGGTGGTGGAGCGCATCGAGGCCGCCGCCAAGAACAAGCCTGCGGCGGCCCCGGCCGCCGCCCCGGCGGCTCCTGCCGCGGCGCCCCCTGCAGCGGCAGCGGCGCCTGCGGCGGCGGGCGAAGAAAAGTATGTGTATTACCTGCAGGCCGGCGCGTTCCGCGAAATGGCCGATGCGGAAAACCAGCGCGCCAAGCTGGCGCTGATGGGCTTTGAAGCGGCCATCTCGGACCGCACCACGGACGCCGGCGTGCTGCATCGCGTGCGCACGGGCCCTTACACGCAAGTGGAAGCCATGAACAAGGCGCGCAGCAAGCTGTCTGAAAACGGCGTCGACGTGTCCGTCGTGCGCAACCAGCGCTGATTTTTTCTGACCGGGAGCGAGCATGCGGTTCTTCAAGCAATTGCTGGGTGTGGTCGTGTTATCCGTGGCGGCTTTGGGCGCCGCCGCGTCGCCACAGAATCCTGCCAGCGGCACGGAATACACTGTCATTCCACTGCCACAGCCTGTCCCCGCCGGCAAGAAAATCGAAGTGATCGAATTCTTCGCCTACTGGTGCCCGCACTGCAACGCGTTTGAACCGTTGCTGGCCGACTGGGTGAAAAAACAGGGCGACAACATCGTCCTGAAACGCATCCACGTGCCCAAGAGTGACCTGACCCTGCCGCAGCAAAAATTGTTCTTCACGCTGGACACCATGGGCGTGGCCGAGCAATACCAGGCCAAGGTGTTCCATGCCATGCATGTGCAGCGCGAAAAATTCACCAAGGATGAACAGATGTTCGACTGGGTGGCGAAGCAAGGTTTCGACCGCAAGAAATTCATCGACATTTACCGCTCGCTGCCGGTGCAACACCGCGTCAAGCAGGCCGACAAGGCCATGGCCGATTACGGCATCGATTCCTGGCCGACGATTGTCATCGATGGCCGCTACCGCACGTCGCCGCAACAGGCCGGCGCGTCGCTGCAGGGCGCCGAACCTGAAATCGACTACTACAAGGCGGCACTGGCGGTGACGGACCACCTGGTGGCCAAGGCCAGGGCGGAAAAGAAATAGGCATGGCGGAAACACCTGCGCTGCGGCGCGTCTTTATCACCGGCGCCTCCAGCGGCCTGGGCGCCGCGCTGGCGCTGCGCTATGCGCAACTGGGCGCCACCCTCGGCTTGCTGGCGCGGCGCGGCGATGCGCTGCAAGCGCTGATCGCCACCCTGCCCCATCCTGAAAAACACCGCGCCTATGCGGTCGACGTCAACGACCACCAGGGCATCCGCAACGCTGCCCTTGATTACATCGAACATGCGGGCGGCATCGATGTGGTGATTGCCAGCGCCGGCATTTCGCACGGCACGCTGACGGAATACGGGCAGGAAGACTTGCCGGTGTTCGCGTCGCTCCTGGCCACCAACGTCACCGCCACCTTTGCCACCTTCGCGCCGTTTATCGGCCCGATGAAGGCGCAGCGCACGCCGGCGCGGCTGGTCGGCATCGGCAGCGTGGCCGGTATCCGTGGCTTGCCGGGCGGCGGCGGCTACAGCGCGTCGAAGTCGGCCGTGATTACCTATTGCGAATCGCTGCGCGTGGAAATGGCGCCGCACGGCATCGATGTCGTCACCATTTGCCCCGGCTACATCGACACCCCGATGACCCGGCACAACGCGTATGCGATGCCGTTCCTGATGGCGCCGGACAAGTTCGCGGCGGCGGCCGTGCGCGCCATCGAACGCGGCACCAGCTATACCGTGATTCCGTGGCAAATGGGCGTGGTGGCCAAGCTGCTGCGCGCACTGCCCAACCCGGTCTATGACTGGGCCTTTGCCAAAGCGCCGCACAAGGCGCGCCAGAAAAAAACGACCTGCGAATGACCAGCGAAATGACCAGCATGGATTTGAACGCGGCCGCCATCACCCGGCATTGCGCCGAGTGCGCGTCGCATGTGGCGGTGTCCGTGGTGCGGGAAACCGGCTCCACCAATGCCGACTTGCTGGCGCAAGTGCACGACGGACGCCTGGCCGGACCAAAGCTGCTGGTGGCGCACAGCCAGACGGCGGGCCGCGGCCGCGCCGGACGCAGCTGGCTGTCCGCCCCCGGCGCGACGCTGATGTTTTCACTGGCGTGGCGTTTTAAATCGCCGCTGCAGCACTTGGCCGGCATGCCGCTGGCGGCCGGCGTGGCGCTGGCCGAGGCGATCCAGGCGCTGGGCGTGCCGGTGCAACTGAAGTGGCCCAACGACCTGTTGAAAGATGGCGCCAAACTGGCCGGCATCCTGGTCGAAACCCAGACCGGTCCCGACGGCGCGGTCTGGGCCGTGGTCGGCGCGGGCATCAACCTGCTGATGCCCGACGAACTGGAAGCGGACATCGGCCGCGACGTGGCGTGCGCGCCATGGCTGGCCAACATGGACCGCAATGCGCTGACGGGCGCGTTGCTGAACCGGCTGGCGGCCACCCTGGCCGAATTCGATGACACCGGCTTTGCCGCCTTTACGGAACGCTGGAACCGGCTGCAAGCATGGCGCGGCGAAACGGTGCGCATCCTGGACCAGGGCCGCGTGCTGCATGAGGGCCGCATGGCCGGTGTCGATGACAGCGGACGGCTGCTGTTGCAGACCGATGGCGGGCTGGTGCCCGTGGTGTCAGGCGACGTATCGTTGAGGCGCGCACCATGAGCACGTTCTTGATCGACGCGGGCAATACCCGCATTAAATGGGCGGTGGCCGCCAGCGACGCGCCGCTCGGCGAATGGCTGGCGTATGGCGCCGTGATGCACGCGGACGCGGCGCAATTGCCGCAAGCCTGGCGCGGCGCGCTGGCCGCGCATGGCCCGATGGGCAAGGTCATTGCCGCCAATGTCGCGGGCGCCGCGATGCGGGCTTCGCTGGAAAGCATGCTGGCCGAAAGTGGCGTGGCCGAACCGGCCGCCATCGACTGGTTCGCGTCGGTGGCGCAACGGGGCGGCGTGCGCAACGGCTACCGCACCCACGGCCAACTGGGCTGCGACCGCTTCGCGGCCGCCATCGGCGCCCATGCCCTGTTGCCGGGGCAGGCGCTGGTGGTCGCCAATTGCGGTACCGCCACCACCATCGACGCGGTGACGGCCGATGGCGCTTTCCTGGGCGGCATGATCCTGCCGGGACTGGGGCTGATGGCCACTTCGCTGGCGCGCAACACGGCGCAGTTGCCGCAGATAGCGCAAGGCGGTAAGCTGCCATCCGGATTTGCCGACAATACCGACGACGCCATCCTCAGCGGCCTGCTGGCCGCGCAGGCGGGCGCCATCGAACGGGCCTGTGCGCTGCATGGCGCGCAGGCCTGCCTGGTGTCGGGCGGCGCGGCGCAATACATCGCGCCGGCGCTGGGCGCGCAAGTGCCCTACCGCCTGGTGGACAATATCGTGCTGACGGGTTTGCATGCTGCCGCGCGCAGCGAATAACGTGGATTGCCTGTGCTGAAATTTCTCTTTTGGTCCCTGCTTGCTGTCAATGCCGGCCTGTATGCGTACGGGCAGGGTTATCTCGGCCATTTCAGCGGCAGCGAGCGCGAACCCGCGCGCCTGCACAACCAGCTCAATGGCGACAAGCTGACCGTGATTTCAGCATCGAAAGCCGAGGCGACGGTGGCGGCGCTGAACGCACCCGCGCCGGAACCGGAAGCCGAGGCGGTGAAAACCGCCGTGGACGAACCGACGAAAAAAGCCCCTGAGAAGAAAGAAGAAAAGATCGCGTGTGTCGAGATCGGCAACTTCGTGCTGGCGGAAGCGCGCCGCTTCGAGGAAAAGCTCGCGCCCTTGGCGCTGGGCGACCACCAGGCCCGCATCAATTTGCCGGGCACCGAAATATCGAGCTACATCGTATTCATTCCACCGCAGGGCAACAAGGAAGGCGCGGAAAAGAAAGCCGCCGAATTGCGCGCGCTGGGCGTCACCAATTACTTCATCATGTCGGACAGCCAGACCATGCGCTGGGCCATTTCGCTGGGCGTCTTCAAGAGCGAAGCGGGGGCGCAAACCCTGCTGGCCGAGCTGCAAAAACAGGGCGTGCACAGCGCCCGCGTCGCCCCGCGCATGAGCGCCAGCAAGCAGTTGGCGTTCCAGTTCCGCGGCATCACCGCCGAGACCAAATCCCGCCTGGACAAGCTGCGCGCCAGCTTCGCGGACAAGGAAAGCCGCAGCTGCAAATAAGTGCGACTGGCTTTAGCGCTGGATCACCAGTGGTTTGAGGCCCAGCGCCGCCGGCAGCGCCTGCATCGCCTGTTCAGCTTCCTGCCGCGTACTGAAAGGACCGCTGTACAGGCGCAGCACGGCGCCCGAGGGCACCACTTCCAGGCCGGACAGGCCGCTTTCCATCGCCACCCTGGCGCGCGCCGCTTCCGCATTTTCCGGCTTGCCGTAGGCGCCCAGTTGCAGGAAGAAGCCGCCCTTGGCTGGCGCGGCGGCCACCGCCGGCACGATTGCGCCGCCAGCCGGCGCATGGGCGCCACCGGCGGGCATCACGCCGCCAGCCGCTGCAGCCGTTGCGGCGGTCCTGGCAGCCGTGGCAGCAGGGGCCGGTGCCGCGCTGGCCAGGGCTGCCGCAGTGGTAACCGGAGGCGCCGCCTGCGCAGCAACCGGCTGCATCGGGGCAGTAACCGCCGGAGCAGCCTGGGCCGTATTAGCCTGGGCCGTACTAACCTGGGCCGCGTTCGCCTGAGCGGCGCCAACTTGGGCCGTATTGGCCTGCGCGGAATTCGCCTGCGGCGCATTGCCCCTTGGCGGTGGCGGATACAGCAGCGCCGCCATCTGCGCCGGCTCGCGTTGCGGCATCGGCGCTTGCGGGCGCAGCACCGTGGCCGGCGCCGGCCTGGCGCCGCCCTTGCCGGCGGCCGCCAGCTTTTCCGCCTCGGCCGGCAAAATGCGCACCACTTCCAGCATGTGGCTGCCCTTGCCCAGCAAGCCCAGTTTCAGGGCCGCCGTGTACGACACGTCGATAATCCGCGTCGAGTGGAAGGGGCCGCGGTCATTGATGCGCACCACCACCTGGTTGCCGTTATCGAGATTGGTCACGCGCGCATACGATGGAATCGGCAAGGTCGGGTGCGCGGCCGTCATTTTGTACATGTCGTACAGTTCCCCCGAGGAGGTGCGCTGGCCGTGGAACTTCTTGCCGTACCACGTGCCCAGCCCCTTTTGCACAAAGGGCTGGTCCGGATCCGTGATCGGGCGGTAGGTCTTGCCGAACACGACATATTCCCTGTTGGCGCGCGGCAGCGGCGGGTCGTTGCGCACTTCCGCATCCGGCGTGGCCATCAGGTTCGGCGGCGGATTGTCGCCCGGCCCGTCATCCTGGTAATAGCCCCCCTTGCCGGAGCCGGCCGGCGGCAATACCGGCACACCCGGTTCGCGCGGCTGCGGTTTGGCGGCGGGCTTGGACGGCACGGGCGCCGGCGCGGCCGGTTCCTGCTGCGGCGCCGTGCCGCAACCCACCAGCACCAGGGCCGGCGCCAATGCGGCGGCCAGCACCGCCAGCCGCATCGATGGCAAGCAGCGCGCCATCATGTCTGCACCAGCTTGCGGTGGCGCTGGATACTCATCAGGATGCCCGATGCCAGTCCCAGCGTCAGCAGCGCGGTGCCGCCATAGCTCATGAACGGCAGCGGCACGCCCACCACCGGCAGGATACCGCTCACCATGCCCATGTTGACGAAGGCGTAAGTGAAGAAAATCATGGTCACGGCGCCTGCCAGCAGGCGCGTAAAGAAGTTCGGGGCGCCGGCGGCAATCATCAGGCCGCGGCCAATCAACAACAAATACATCAGCATCAGGAACAGGTTGCCCACCAAGCCAAATTCCTCAGAATACACGGCAAAGATAAAGTCTGTCGTACGTTCCGGAATGAATTCCAGGTGCGCCTGCGTGCCCTCTTTCCAGCCTTTGCCCATCAGGCCGCCGGAACCGACGGCAATGGTGGACTGGATGATGTGGAAGCCCTTGCCCAGCGGGTCCGTGGTCGGATCGATCAGGGTCATCACGCGTTCGCGCTGGTAATCGTGCAGCATCGACCAGGCCACCGGCATCGACGCGGCGGCCGCCACCACCAGTCCGGCAATGGCTTTCCACGGCAGGCCGGCCAGGAAGATCACGCAGAAGCCCGCCATCACCACCAGCAGCGCCGTTCCCAGGTCTGGCTGGCGCGCAATCAGGAAGACCGGCACCAGCAACAGCAAGGCGCCCACCGCATACGAATCCCAGCGCAGCATGCCTTGGCGCTGCTGGAAGAACCATGCCAGCATCAGCGGCACGGCAATCTTGGCAAATTCCGATGGCTGGATGTCGATCACGCCAATGTGCAGCCAGCGCCGCGCGCCCAGCTTGATGGTGCCGACCAGCGCCACCGCGATCAGCAGCGACACCGTCACCACATAGGCCGGTAAGGCAATGCGCATCATGTTTTGCGGCGAAATGTTCGCCACGATCCACATCGTCAGGAACGACATCACGATATTGCGGACCTGGTCTTCGATCTTGCCGGGAATCCCCATGCTGGCCGACACCAAGGTCACCAGGCTGGTACTGAGCAGTATGACAACGATGGTCATCAGGGTGGGATCGAAGACAGCCAGGTAGGGCTTGACGCGGCGCCATAGCGAGCGCCTTTCATTGATCGGCATGCGGCCTCCTTATTCTTTGTTGCGCGGCGCCGGCAACGTGGCCGGCGGCAAGCCTGGTGCGGGCTGTTGCGGCGCGGGCGCCGGTGCTTTCGCCACCGGCTGCGCCGCCGCGGGTTTCGCGCCCAGCCCGGCTGGCGCCGCCGGTTGTGGTGCAACGGCGGCAGGCTTGGCGCCCGGCCCGGCTGGCGCCGCTTGCTGCTGTGTGGCGGCGGGTTTCGCGCCCTGGCCTGCCGGACCATGCTGGTGCGGCGCCGCCGCCCCCGGCTTTACGCCGGGGCGCTGGGCCGGCGGCTGGATCAGCGGCGGCTGCTCCAGCTTGGCCGGCGCGCCTGGTTTCGCCGCGGCCGCGCCAGGCTGGCCCGGCGCGGTGGCTGGCGCAGTCCGCTGTTCATTGGCAATCGCCGCCGCTTCCTCGTCGGCCGGCTCTTCCACCGGCACGAATTCCGCCGCGTCTTCCTTCGGCACCGGCGTCGTATCCTTCTCGGTCGGACGCTTGCCCAGCAGGTAGTAATCGAGCACCTTGCGCGTGATCGGCGCCGCCACCTGGCCGCCGAAGCCCGCGTTTTCCACGATCATGGCAACCACGATGCGCGGCTTGTCGGCCGGGGCAAAGGCGGTGAACCACGCATTGTCGCGCAAGCGTTCATCGAGCTTGGCGGCGTTGTACTTTTCGTTGGCCTTGATCGCGATCACCTGCGCGGTGCCGGTCTTGCCGCCCACCGTATAACCGGCATTGGCAAACGCGCGGTACGCGGTGCCGCCCGGTTCCGACGTCACGCCCACCATGGCTTCCTTGATGAAGTCGACGTTTTGCTGTTTCAGGGGAATGCGATAGCTTTCCTTCGGCACGGTCAAGGTGCGCGCCTTGGACACGCCGTCTTCCACGCTCTTGACCAGGTGCGGCTTCATCACCACGCCGTTATTGGCCAGGATCGATACCGCGTGCGCCACCTGCAGCGGCGTGTACGAGTTATAGCCGGAACCGTTGGAGACGGAAATCGTGTCGCCGCCCACCCACTTGCCGGCGCGCGGATTCTTCTTGTAGCGCGCGCGCTTCCATTCCTGCGATGGCAGGATGCCGCTCTTTTCATTATCGAGGTCAATCCCGGTCGGCTGGCCGAAACCGAACGGCTTCATGAACTTGTAGATTTCATCGATCCCCATGTCGCGCCCCAGCACGTAGTAATACGTGTTGCACGACACCACGATCGACTTGCGCATGTCCACCGAGCCATGGCCGCCCACCACGTCGTCGCGGAATTTATGGGTGCCCAGGTAGAAGTAGCCGGGATCGCCGATCGCCTGGCTGGGGGTGCGCTTGCCGGTTTCCAGCGCGGCCAGCGCCATGAAGGGCTTGAAGGTGGAACCTGGCGCATAGGTGCCCGACAGCGGACGGTTCACCATCGGCCGGTCCAGCGAAGTATTCAATTCATTCCAGCTTTGCGTGTCGATCCCGTCCACGAACAGGTTGGGGTCATAGCCCGGCCGCGACACATAAGCCAGGATGTCGCCGGTCGACGGTTCGATCGCCACCAGCGCGCCGCGCCATTGGCCGAATGCTTCCTCGGCCACCTTTTGCAGTTCGATGTCGATCGACAGCACCAGGTTGTTGCCCGGCGTGGCCGGTGTGCGCGACAAGGTGCGCACCGCGCGCCCGCCCGCCGACACTTCCACTTCTTCGTAGCCGGTCACGCCATGCAACTGCTTTTCGTAGCTCTTTTCCAGGCCTTCCTTGCCGATGTGCTCGGTGCCCTTGTAATTGCGCGCATCGTCGCCGGCCTCGATGACTTTCGCTTCACTCTGGCTGATGCGGCCGATGTAGCCGATCACGTGCGACGCGGTTTCACCGAGCGGATACTGGCGGAACAAACGGGCCTGGATTTCCACCCCGGGGAAACGGAAGCGCTGCGCGGAAAAGCGCGCCACTTCCTCGTCGGTCAACCGGGTACGCAGCGGCACGCCTTCGAAGCCCTTGGTTTCTTCCAGCAGGCGCTTGAAGCGCTTGCGGTCTTTCGCTTCCACCGACACCAGCTTGGCCAGTTCGTCGATGATGCTGTCGAGCGGCGCCCGCAGTTTCGAGGGCGTGATTTCCAGCGTGTAGGCGGAATAATTCCGCGCCAGCACCACCCCGTTGCGGTCGACGATCAGGCCACGGTTCGGCACCACCGGCACAAACGCAATGCGGTTTTCCTCCGCCTGCGTCATGTACTTGTCGTGCTGGACCACCTGCAGCCACACAAAGCGCGCCAGCAACAGCGCAAAGCAGACAAACACCAGCAAGCCCAGCGCCGACAGGCGCAGGCGGAACAGGTGCAGTTCGCGTTCGGTATTCTTGAACTCGGTCATCGGGACAGCTTGGTAGGCGGCTTAAGTGAGCGGCTTAGATTGGACGCGTGTGGTCTTTGTCGATGGCGCGGCGCTGCGGCGCCAGCAAGATCATCGTAATGAACGGCCACAGTGCCACGGCGACCACGCTTTCGATGAAATACCACCAGCCGGGGAATTTGCCCGACACGATAAAGCGCACCATCAACTGCACCGATTGCGCCATCAGCAACAGCGGAAAGACGTGCATGGCCTGGGTCAGCAGCGGGAACCATAACACGCGGCGGTGGATCATGATGGCGCAATACGACAGCAAGGTATACGCCAGCGCGTTTTCACCGAGCAGGGTCGCGTCATGCACATCCATCAGCACCCCCAGGAAAAACGCGGTGCCGATGCCGACTTTGCGGGGCTGGTGCACGCCCCAGAACACCAGCGTCAATGCCACGAAATCCGGCGCGCCGATGAACTGGCCCCACGGCAGCAGGTTCAGCAGGAATGCGCAAAACAGGCTGAACGCAATGAATACCGGACTCACCGGCAGCAATATGTAATGTGGACGATTCATGGCAAGGCTTTCAACGCGTCTGCGTATCGTTGGCGGCGCCCGGGCGGGCGACGGCCGGACCGGCCGGTGCCGCCGCGCGCTGCTGCGGGGCGGCCTGGGCGGCCGCCGGTTGCGCCGGCGTTGGTGCGGCGCCGCGCGCCACCGGCGGCGCGGTAGCTGGCGCTGTAGCCGCAGGCGTGCCGGGGGCAGCCGGCCGTGCCGCCGGCGCGCCGGCGGCGGTGGCCGCTTGCCGCGCCACAGGGACACCTGCGGCGGCGGTGGCAGCGCCGGCAGCCGGCGTTGCCGCTGGCACCGCGGGTACGGCGCCGGCAGCGGCGCCAGGCGGCGCGCCCGCCGTGGCGGCTGGCGCGTTGGAACCCGCCGCCTCCTTCGCCAGGTCTTTGGCTTTACTCTTCTTGCCAGGCTTGAACGGTTCTTCTTCCGGCGGACGGGGCGGCAATTCCGGCGGCGACATCAGGATCAATAACTGGCTATGGCTCTGGATGCCCGACAGCGGCTGGCACACCACGCGGCCAAACACGCCATTGGCATTGTTTTCCACTTGCGTGACGCGCGCCACGGCCAGCCCGGCCGGATACACGCCGTCGATCCCGGAGGTGATCAAAATATCACCGACCACCACGTTGTCGGTCTGCTGCGCCGCGACAAAGCGCAATTCCAGCTGGCCCGACTGGCCACGGCCATAGGCCACGCTGCGCAAACCGCTGCGCAGCACTTGCACGGGAATCGCCTGCTCCTTGTCCGTCAGCAGCGTAACTTCGGCCGTGAACGGGAACACGCGCGTGACCTGCCCCACCACGCCCTGGTTGTCGATGACGGGCAAGCCCAGTTGCACGCCCTGCTGGATACCACGGTCCAGCACGATCTTGCGGCTGGAACTGTCGCGTGCGTCATACAGGATTTCCGCCAGCAGCGATTTGCCGGGCACCCGTTCGCGGGCGTCCAGCAGCTTGCGCAACTGCGCATTTTCCGCGTTATACAGTTGGGCTTGCTGCAAGGCCTGGGCCGACGCGATTTGCTGCTGTTTCAAATCGCGCACCTGCTTTTCCAGCGCGGACAGTGACGAAAAATAATCGCCGACACCGAATATGGCGTCGCGCGGCAGCAACGCCGCCATTTGCAGGGGGTAAAGGACGGTACCGACCACCTGGCGCACGGTCTTGAGCGCGTTCATGCGCGCATCGGCCAGCAGCAATGCGATGGAAATGCACGCAAACAGCGTCATTTTGACGCGAGCAGGCGCGCCTTGTTTGAAGAGTGGCGGAGGACTGTATTCCATGGCTTCCGAGATTCCGGCGCTCGCGCGCCACCGATAGGCCTGCGCACTCAGCCAGTATAAGCCGGTCTGAGTGCAGCGTCAGCCTGTACGCATGCCACTGCGGGGAACGCGCCACGGCATTCCCCGCAAAACTTGCATCACTCGTACGAGAAGATGGAGCCCAGCTGGTCCATACGCTCCAGCGCCATGCCGGAACCGCGCACCACGCACGTCAGCGGATCTTCCGCCACCAGCACCGGCAGGCCGGTCTCTTCCATCAGCAGACGGTCCAGGTCGCGCAGCAGCGCGCCGCCGCCGGTCAGCATCATGCCTTTTTCGGCAATGTCCGCGCCCAGTTCCGGCGGGGTCTGTTCCAGCGCGTTTTTCACGGCGGAGACGATATTGTTCAGCGGGTCGGTCAGCGCTTCCAGGATTTCGTTGGACGAAATCGTGAACGAACGCGGGATACCTTCCGACAGGTTGCGGCCCTTGACTTCCATTTCCTTGACTTCGGAGCCAGGGAAGGCGGAGCCGATGGCTTTCTTGATGGCTTCCGCCGTCTGTTCGCCGATCAGCATGCCGTAGTTGCGGCGGATGTAATTGACGATGGCTTCGTCGAACTTGTCGCCGCCGACGCGCACGGAGCCCTTGTAGACCATGCCGCCCAGCGAAATGATGCCCACTTCCGTGGTGCCGCCGCCGATATCGACCACCATCGAACCGGTCGCGTCGGACACCGGCAGGCCGGCGCCGATCGCCGCCGCCATCGGTTCTTCGATCAGGTACACCTGCGATGCGCCCGCGCCCAGCGCCGATTCACGGATCGCGCGGCGTTCCACCTGGGTCGAGCCGCAAGGCACGCAAATGATGATGCGCGGCGAAGGACGGAAGAATTTGGAGTCGTGCACCATGCGGATGAATTGCTTCAGCATTTGCTCGGTGACAGTAAAGTCGGCGATCACGCCGTCTTTCATCGGACGGATCGCCTCGATGTTGCCGGGTACTTTACCCAGCATTTGCTTTGCTTCCTTACCGACGGCCTGGATCGTTTTCTTGCCGTTCGGGCCACCTTCCTGGCGGATCGCGACGACCGACGGCTCGTCCAGCACGATGCCGGAACCGCGTACATAAATCAGCGTGTTGGCAGTGCCCAAGTCAATTGCCAGATCGGAGGAAATATACCTGCGTAAAAAACCAAACATGAGTATCCTGTGGCGCGGCGCATGCGCGTATAAACAGTTATAGGGAGTATCCGTGGATGCGGCGGCCGCCGGTCGTCGGCGCCAGCCACGCATCAACCCGGCATTCTACCTTATAATCCGGATGTTATTTACCAAAAATCCATTCTAATGTGCACCCACCCCGACGGTGAATTGCACAACAATTACTGGATTTTCCCTGCCAGATAGCAGGAATTGTAAGTTCTTTATCAATATCATAACGGCGCGCCCAACGCGCATTCCCGCCTATGTCCCTGACACTATCCGACGTAAAACGTATTGCCAACCTGGCGCAACTGGAAATGAGCGACAACCACGCCGCCACCGCCCTGGAAGAGCTGAACGGCATCTTCGCGCTGGCCGAGCAGATGCAGGCCGTGGACACCAGTGGCGTTGCCCCCCTGAGCCATCCACTGGCCGCGCACATGCAAGTCGCGCTGCGCCTGCGCGAAGATGCCGCAACGGAGCCGAATTTGCGCGAAGACTATCAAAAAGTCGCGCCAAAAACCGAAGACGGCCTGTATCTGGTGCCTAAAGTAATTGATTAAGCGCCCCGCTCGCTGACGGCATCGTACTGAACATCCTGATTAAATCCCATGCATAACAAAACCATTAAAGAGCTGTCGCAGCTCCTGCAGAAGAAAGAAGTGAGCGCCGTACAACTGGCGACGCATTTCCTGGACCGTATCGAACAAAGCGATCTGAATGCCTTCCTGCACGTCGACCGCGCCCTGACCCTGGCGGAAGCGGCCGAAGCCGATGCGCGCATTGCCGCCGGCACCGCCACCCCGCTGACCGGTGTGCCGATTGCCCATAAAGATATTTTCGTGACCAAAAACTGGCGCTCGACGGCCGGTTCGAAAATGCTGGCCAATTACGTCAGCCCGTTCGACGCGACGGTCGTGGCGAAGTTCAAGGCGGCCGGCATGGTCTCGCTGGGCAAACTCAATTGCGATGAATTCGCGATGGGCTCCGCCAATGAGAACTCGGCCTTTGGCGCGGTGAAAAACCCGTGGGACCGCAAGGCCGTTCCCGGCGGGTCGTCGGGTGGTTCCGCCGCCGCCGTGGCGGCCCGCCTGGCGCCCGGCGTCACCGGCACCGATACCGGCGGTTCGATCCGCCAGCCGGCCTCGTTCTGCGGCATCACCGGCATCAAGCCAACCTATGGCCGCGTATCCCGCTTCGGCATGATCGCGTTTGCCTCGTCGCTGGACCAGGGTGGCCCGATGGCGCAAACGGCGGAAGATTGCGCCCTGCTGCTGTCGGCCATGGCCGGCTTCGACGAGCGCGATTCGACCAGCCTGACGCCGGAACAGGGTGGCGTGGATGAGGATTTCAGCCGCGACCTGGATAAACCGCTGGCCGGCCTGCGCATCGGCGTGCCAAAAGAATACTTCGGCGAAGGCCTGGCGGCCGACGTCGAAGCCGCGGTGCGCGGCGCCCTGGCCCAATACGAAAAACTGGGCGCGACCCTGGTCGATATCTCGCTGCCAAACACCAAGCTGTCGATCCCGGCCTATTACATGATCGCCCCGGCGGAAGCCTCGTCGAACCTGTCGCGCTTCGACGGCGTCCGCTTCGGCCACCGCGCCGACGGCTATAAAGACTTGCAGGACATGTACAAGAAGACCCGCGCCGAAGGTTTTGGCCCGGAAGTCCAGCGCCGCATCATGGTCGGCACCTATGTGTTGTGCCACGGCTACTACGACGCGTATTACCTGAAGGCGCAGCGCATCCGCCGCCTGATCCAGCAGGATTTCGAAACCGTGCTGAGCGGCCCGAACGCCGTGTGCGACGTGATCATGGGCCCGGTGGCCCCGACCGTGGCCTGGGATCTCGGTTCCAAATCCGATCCGGTCGCCAACTACCTGGCCGATATTTACACGCTGTCGACCAGCCTGGCCGGTTTGCCGGGGATGTCGGTGCCGTGCGGCTTTGGCAATAATAATCGTCCTGTTGGCCTGCAAATCATCGGCAATTACTTTGCCGAAGCCAAGCTGCTGAACGTTGCCCACCAGTACCAGCTGGCGACCGACTGGCACCAGCAAGTCCCTGCAGGTGTGGGCGCGTAAACCTTAATAGCGAGAAACAAATATGGAATGGGAAGTCGTCATCGGTATTGAGAACCACGTTCAGCTCACCACCGAATCCAAAATTTTCAGCGGTTCGCCAACCGCTTTCGGCGCCGAAGCCAACACGCAAGCGAGCCCGGTTGACCTGGCGCTGCCGGGCGTGCTGCCGGTCATGAACAAGAAAGCCGTAGACCGTGCGATCCGCTTCGGCCTGGCGGTCGGCGCAAAAATCGCGCCGCAATCGATCTTTGCGCGCAAGAATTACTTCTACCCGGATTTGCCTAAAGGCTATCAGATCAGCCAGTTTGAAGACCCTGTGGTGCAAGGCGGCACGCTGACGTTCGGCTATGAAAAGGATGGCAAATTCGTCACCAAGACCGTCAACCTGACCCGCGCGCATTTGGAAGAAGATGCCGGTAAATCCCTGCATGAGGATTATCACGGCATGTCCGGCATTGATTTGAACCGTGCCGGTACGCCATTGCTGGAAATCGTTTCCGAACCGGAGATGAGCAGCGCGGTGGAAGCCGTCGCTTATTGCAAGGCATTGCACGGCCTCGTCATGTGGCTGGGTATTTGCGACGGCAATATGCAGGAAGGCTCGTTCCGCTGTGATATTAACGTTTCCGTGCGCCCGAAAGGCAAAAAGGAATTCGGCACCCGCTGCGAAATCAAAAATTTGAATTCGTTCCGCTTTATTGAAGAAGCCGTCAATATTGAAGTGCGCCGTCAGATTGAATTGATTGAAGATGGTGGCCAGGTGGTGCAAGCCACCCGCCTGTATGATCCGGACAAAAAAGAAACGCGCCAGATGCGCTCGAAAGAAGATGCGCAGGATTACCGCTATTTCCCGGATCCGGATCTGCCTCCATTGATGGTTTCCGATCAATGGATCGCCGACGTCAAAGCGGACATGCCGGAATTGCCGGCCGTAATGCGCGACCGCTTTATCAATGAATATGCGTTACCCGAATATGACGCGCTGATCCTGACGTCGTCGAAAGACATGGCCTTGTATTTCGAAGCCGTGGTGGCGAAAGCCGGCAAGGAAAATGCCAAAGCCGGCGCCAACTGGCTGATGGGCGATGTGTCGTCGACCCTGAACCGTGAAAATGTGGAGATTGGTTCGTCGCCGGTAAAACCGGGGCAATTGGCCAATATGCTGAAGCGTATTGCGGACGGCACGATTTCCAACAAGATTGCCAAGGAAATCTTTGGCGATATGTGGGCGGAAAACTCGGACGATGAAAACCTGGTCGACGTGATTATCGACAAGAAAGGGTTGAAACAGATTTCCGATACCGGTGCACTGGAAGCCATCGTCTTGGAAGTACTGGCGAATAACGCGAAATCGGTGGAGCAGTACCGTGCCGGCAAGGAGGCCGCCATTAATGCACTGATTGGCCAGGCCATGAAAGCATCGAAAGGCAAAGCCAATCCAGCCCAATTGACGGAACTGCTGAAACAGAAATTGGCCGAAGGCTGATTTTCAATTCAGCGTTGTCAATGAACGGCGCCTGCGGGCGCCGTTTTTTTCGCCTTCAACACCAGAATATAGCTTGATCACGCCAGATATTGGCATAAAAGCCGCGAAATATGCCCCGTAGGGTGGCTTCCGCGCAGCGGAAGCCACCATGCATGCACTTCGACGACGTAAAAAAAGGCGGCTTTATAAAAGCCGCCCTACGCATTTTAATGAAGGAGATTTATGCTGCGATGCGAGGCTGCATCCAGCCCAGGATATCGGCAAAGATATCTGCGCGGTTGGTCTCGTTGAAATTCTCGTGGTAATTCCGCGCCTCGTAGCGATAACGCAGCAAATCGCCGCCAATCGTCTTCAGCATGGTTTCCGCAGCGGCGCTATCGGCCAGTTTATCGTCACCCGCCACCACCGCATATAAAGGCATCCGCCAAGCGGGAATTTGCGACGCCAGGCCTTTTTGCGCTTCACTGAGCGCATGGCCAAAGCGGACTGTTAATTCCGATGCCCGCACCGCGTCTTGTTCATCGACATGGTGGCGCGCAGTAATGGCTGGATCATGTGTCAGCACGTCGGTAAACGAGGCCACCGGAACTTTCATGGTGGGAACCAGTTTGGCCAGCACGCCCGACATTTTCTGCAATACCGGCGAGATTTTCACGGCGTTCACATAATAAGGCGACGATAAGATAAAACCTTTGACGTCGTCTTCGCCGCGCTTTAAGCGCTCGAGGCCGAATTTGGTGGCAATTAAACCGCCCATGGAATGTCCCATGATAAAGATGGGCAATCCAGGGTAATTCTTTTTTACCCATTGCAAGAATAATTCCGCGTCATCCAGGAAGATATCGAAATCGGGAATATCCGCGCGGCGTTTACCATCATGACCGCACTGGTCATAACCCACCACCGCGATATCGTGGCCACGGAAATATAAACCGGCCATCACATAATCACCGGCATGGGCTAGGGCGCCATGAAACGCCATAATAACCGCGCGGGGCTGGGAAGGCTCCCAGATATGGATTGTACGCTCGGCGCCGTCGCGCCCTTTAAAGCGGGCCAGCCTGTCTTCAGAAAATCGCATACTGCTCATGATGTAATACTGAGGGTAATCCCCATTTCAATCAGCAGACTCAATTCAGCCAAAGAAAAATCAAGGGAAGGAATGCCGGCGGCAGCCGCGCCAGCGGTGTAGGCAATACGCAATTCAGCGGCAATCGGGGCGGCATTGAAATCAATTCCGCGCGCTTGGCATTCCGTCAAAAAGCCGTGCACTTGTTTGATCAATACGGCCGGGTCGGATTCCGCCGCCAGGTTGACATAAAAACCGGAGTCAATGCGGACGCGGCCATCAGGCCGCACATCGCCTTTTTTCCAGTCACTGTCAGGCTCGACCGGCAGGCCGTCGCGGACATCGGCCAGCGCATCGTCATCGCCGTACACTTTTAGCGTTGCAATGTTCATTGTTGCTCCAATTTCAATATTTCAGAAAAGCAAAACAAGTCTACACCAGCCGGCCGCCAGCGGCGCGCCTCCGAGGTGACCCGGGAGCGCACCGTGGGATTTACGCTACGCCATACTGACTACGGTAAGCCGCGACTTTTTCTTTATATTCCTGCAAAGAAGGATCGGCTGCGGCGCCGGACAGGTAAGTGAACAAGTCATCCAGGTTACCGATGGAAATCACCGGGATGCCGTAATTCTTCGTCACTTCCTGCACGGCCGACAATTCCGACATGACGCCGTCCTTGGCGCCGCGCTCCATGCGGTCCAGCGCGATCAGCACGGCGCATGGTTCGGCGCCGGCGGCGCGGATCATTTCCACCGATTCGCGCACCGAGGTGCCGGCGGAGATCACGTCATCAATGATGACGACCTTGCCCTGCAGCTTGGCGCCGACTATCGTGCCGCCTTCGCCGTGGTCTTTGGCTTCCTTGCGGTTGAACGCAAACGACGTGTTGCGGCCTTTGCCGGACAGCGCCACGGCCGTGGCCGATGCCAGGGTGATGCCTTTGTAGGCCGGTCCGAACAGCATGTCGAACTCGATGCCCGAGTCGAGCAGCGTCTGCGCATAGAACTGCGCCAGTTGCGCCAGGGTGGCGCCGTCATGGAACAGGCCCGCATTGAAGAAGTACGGGGATGGGCGGCCCGCCTTGGTGGTGAATTCACCGAAACGCAACACTCCCGTCGCCACAGAAAACGCGATAAACTCTTGCCGTAAATTTTTCACAGTTGCCTCTTAATATAGTCAGTGCCTGTATTTTAATCCGCAGGCATGGCCTGTGTCCCCTTCCCTTTTTGAATCTTCACCATGCCAAAAATCATTTCCGCGAACTTGAACGGGATCCGTTCCGCATCCAAAAAAGGCTTTTTCACGTGGATGGCGGCCCAGGATGCCGACTTCGTCTGTGTACAGGAACTCAAGGCGCAAGCCGATGACATGACGGAAGAGTTCCGCAACCCGGGCGGCTACCATGGCCATTTCCACTATGCGGAAAAGAAGGGCTACTCGGGCACGGGCGTCTACAGCAAGATCGCCCCCGATGCCGTGATGATCGGCTTTGGCAACGAAGAATTCGACGCGGAAGGCCGCTATGTGCGTTGCGACTTCGGCCCCTTGACGGTGATTTCCGTGTATTGCCCGTCCGGCTCGTCCGGCCCGGAGCGCCAGGAAGCCAAATTCCGCTTTATGGATGCGTTTATCGTGCATTTGCAGCAATTGCACGCGGAAGGCCGCGAAGTCGTCATTTGCGGCGACTGGAACATCGCCCACAAGGAAATCGACTTGAAGAACTGGAAAGGCAACAAAAAGAATTCCGGCTTCCTGCCGGAAGAGCGCGAATGGCTGACGCGCGTGTTCGATGAAGTGGGCTTTGTCGACGTGCACCGCGGCCTCGACCCGCGCGAAGAACAATATACGTGGTGGAGCAACCGGGGCCAGGCCTGGGCCAAGAACGTGGGCTGGCGTATCGACTACCACGTTGCAACCCCGGGCATCGCCGGCAAGGCGCACCAGGTGGCCATATATAAAGAAGAACGCTTCTCCGACCATGCGCCCCTGATCATCGAGTATCACCCCTTGATTGCGGCATAAAACGTCTTGCCCTGCCGCCCCTTTTGGGGCGGTATTTGTTTGCGCGTGTTGGCTAGTAGTTAAGAAATTGAAATATTGGTTTCCTACGCGAAAACATTCGCGCTTCTTTGATACTATACGGTACCGCTTTTGTCCCTTCCGAGTAGACCATGCCCGCATCGACCGTGCTGTCCCCGATTTCCGCCACCCATTTGAACAGTTCCAGCTCGGCCAGCGCCCAGTTGATCCTCACGTTCAATGCCGATATCCTGGCCGGCACCGGCTTGATCACGATTAGCGATGGCGCGACGCAAACCTATATCGGCAAGGATGGGACCTTGCGGACCCGCCTGATCGGCGCGACCGATACGCGCACCATCGACATCACGGATACGTCAAAAGTCACGATTTCCGGCGACACGGTCACGATCAGCCTGGATGCGAACTTATCCGCCGGCAAAAGCTACAGTGTGCAGATGGCCAAGGGCGTGCTGCTCGATGAGAGCGGCAGCGCCTTTGCGGGCCTGTCCGACACGTCGAAGCTGCAATTCACGACGTCCACCGTACCGACGCCGGCCGCCACGGTCGACAGCGGCTATGCGTTCAAATATGACACCGGCAGCAGCGCCAGCGACTTCATCACCAAGACCGCGTTGCAAGGCGTCGGCGGCAAATACACCGGTGTCCTGGCGGCCGGCGACTTCATTGAGGTCTCGCTGGACAATGGCGGCACCTGGCTGTTGGCCACGGTGGCCAACGACAGCTGGAGCGTGGAAGGCACCTTGACCGGCAGCAGCACCATCATTGCCCGCGTCAGCAATGCCGAAGGCGGCCACTCCGCCGCGGTGCGCCACGCGTACACCTTCGACAATGAAGCCGCTGCCGTGGCATCGATCATCCTGTCGGACGCCGATTTTGTGGCGGGCGAAACCGCCCTGGTCACCATCACGTTCAATGAAGCCGTCACGGGACTGGACCTCGCCGACTTCGCTGTGACCGGTGGCGTCCTGTCGGGCCTGGCCACCACCGACCAAGGCAAAACCTGGACCGCCACCCTGACGCCGACCATCAACGTTCCCGACGGTGTTGGCCAGATCACGCTGCTGGCCGGCGGCGTGGCCGACGTGGCGGGTAACGGCGGTCCCGCCAGCGCGACCCATGTGTCCTTCGCCTACAGCACGGTACCGAACCAGCCGGCCGCCATCGTGACCTCCGCCAGCATGACCGACACCGGCTCCAGCAGCAGCGATTTCCTGACCAATTCCACCGCACAAACAATCACGGGCAAGTATTCCGGCACCTTGGCCGCCAACGAATATATCGAAGTGTCGCTGGACGGCGGGACCACGTATACCAAAGCCACGGCGACAGCCGGCAACTGGTCAATCCCGGCCACCACGATCAGCGCCGGCGATACGCTGAAAGCGCGCGTGACGAACGGCTATACCTACAGCAACCCGCTGGTCCAGGCCTACACGCTGGACCAGGCCGCGCCCACCGTGAACGTGTCGCTGGCCGACAGCACGCTCGGCATCGGTGAAACCTCGCTGGTGACGTTTAAGTTCAACGAAGCGGTGGTGAATTTTTCCAACGATGACGTCACCGTGTCCGGCGGCACCTTGTCCGCGGTCAGTTCGGCGGACGGCGGCATCACGTGGAGCGCGACGTTCACGCCGGGCGCGTCGACCACGGATGCCACCAATGCCATCACAGTGAACAAGGCCGGCCTGACCGACATCGCGGGCAATGCGGGCTCCGGCAGCGCCACGTCGGCGAACTACAGCGTTGATACCGTGCGCCCGAGCGTCGCCATTGCCGTGGCGGATACGACGCTGATTTCAGGTGAAACCACCACGGTGACGTTCACCTTCAGCGAAGCCGTGACCGATTTGACGGTCGATGATGTAACGGTCAGCAATGGCGCACTGTCGGAACTCAGCTCAGCCGATGGCGGCGCCACCTGGACCGCCACGCTGACGCCGTTGGCGCACGTGCATGCCAACACCAATGTCATCACGCTGGACAATACCGCCATTACGGACCTGGCAGGCAATGCCGGCACCGACGCCACGTCGTCGGCCAATTACAAGGTGACCACCGTGCGGCCGACCGCCAGGATTGCCATTGCCGACACGACGCTGGCCGCAGGTCAATCCACCACCGTGACCATCACCTTCAGCGAAGCGGTGACGGGCCTGAGCACGGCCGCCCTGTCGGTCGGTCACGGCGCGCTGTCTTCGCTCACGACGTCCGATGGCGGCATCACCTGGACCGGCACGCTGACGCCATCGGCATCCACCCATGCCATCAACAACGTCATCACGCTGAACAACAGCGTGGTCAAGAATTCGTCGGGCAATGCCGGCGTCGGCACCACCACATCGGACGACCATTACACGGTCGCCACCCTGCGCCCCACGGCCACCATCGCGGTATCCGATACCGCGCTGAAGGCAGGCGACACCGCCACCGTCACCATCACGTTCACGGAAACAGTGGACGACCTGGCTGCGGCCGATTTCAACGTTGCGAACGGAACCTTGTCGGAGCCCGTGACGACCGACAACGGCCTGACCTGGACCGCCACGCTGACGCCGACGTCCGCCATCGAAGACACGACCAACAGCATCACGCTCGATAACACGGGCTTTAAGGACAGCGACGACAATACCGGCAGCGGCACCACCAGTTCCGTCAACTACACGGTCGACACCAAGGCGCCAACCGCTGTCATTGCGCTGTCCGACAGCGCGCTGGGCATGGGTGACACCACTACCGTCACCATCACGTTCAACGAAGCCGTCAGCGATTTTTCCAACGCCGACCTGACCGTCAGCGGCGGCACGCTCGGCACGCTGACCACCTCCGACAGCATCACCTGGACCGCCACCCTGACGCCGCTGACCACCGGCAGCGGCAGCGGCTCCATCGCGCTGGCAACGTCCAACGTGACCGATGCCGCCGGCAACAGCGGCCCGTCGTCGGCATCAAGCGCCAGCTTCTCGTATACCGTGCCGCCAACGGTGACCATTGCCAGCGTCGCCCTGTCGGCCGACACCGGCACCAGCGGCGACTTCATTACCGCGACCGCGTCGCAAACGATCAGCGGCACGATTTCCGCCGCGCTCTCCGGCAGTGAATTTGTCGAAGTATCGCTCGATGGCGGCGACAGCTGGACCGCGCTGCCATCCTTCACCGGCACCAGCTGGACCTGGTCCGGCCAGACCCTCGGTGGCAGCGATACGCTGATGGCACGCGTGTCGAACGGCGGCGCAACCGGCACCGTATTCAGCCAGGCATACCAGCTCGACCAGAGCGCGCCCACGGCCACCATTGCGCTCAGCGAATCGGCCCTGCTGACGGGCGAGACGGCCACCGTCACCATCACGTTCAGCGAAGCGGTGACCAGCCTGACCTTGGCTGACTTTAAATACAGCGGCACCATGAGCGGTCTCACCAGCAACAGCGATGGCACCGTGTGGACCGCCACGCTGAGCACCACCAGCAGCGGCGAAGTCCGGCTCGATCCGTTATCCGTGACGGACATCGCCGGCAATAGCGGCCCCGCCACATCGGTCTATGCCGACTTCACGTACAACGCCGCACCGACCGCCACCATTGCCACGGTCAGCATGACGGACCCTTATGACAGCGGCGACTTCATCACCAGTTCCACGTCGCAGGTGATCAGTGGCACCTTGTCTGCGGCGCTGGGCCGTGGTCAATACGTGGAAGTATCGCTGAACAATGGCACTACCTGGACCCAGGCCACCACGACCGGCACCAGCTGGGAACTGGCCGGCCAGACCATCAGCGCCAGCAACACGCTGAAAGTGCGCACCTCAAATGGCACGGCGACCGGCGCCGAGTATAGCCATGAATACGTACTGGACCAGGCCGCCCCGGTCCTGTCGTCGATCAGCATCGACAAGTCGTCGCTGCTGAGCGGCCAGACCGCCACCGTCACGGTGGTGTTCGATGAAGCTGTGTCCGGCCTGGCCGCTGAGGACTTTGCCATCAGCGGCGCCAGCCTCGGCACGTTCAGCACCAGCGACAACCTCACCTGGACCGCCACCCTGACGCCGACCGCATCGGGCAGCGTTTCCCTGTCGTCGTCCACCGTGAACGATACGGCCGGCAATTCCGGCCCTGTCGCCAATTCGGAAACCAGGAGCTTTACGTTCACGGTCGATAACACGGCCCCGTCCGCGACGCTGACCCTGGACGACACCACGCTGGTCAAGAACCAGACCACCACGCTGACGCTGACGTTCAGCGAAGCCGTGACGGACACGCCGACCGCCTCGGACTTCACGGTCTCGGGCGGCTCGCTGGGCACGTTTACCAGCGCCGATGGCGGCACCACGTGGACCACCACCCTGACGCCAACCGAAGGCAGCTATGGCCAGGGCAGCGTGATCCTGAACACCGGGACGATCACGGATCCGTCCAACAATGCCGGTCCGTCGTCGGCAGTGTCGCTGCCATTCAACTACGACACGCAAACCTTGACCCTGTCGCCCACCATCGCTTTTTCAACGGACATCGGCAGCTCCACCAGCGACCTGATCACCAATACGGGAACGCAAACCATTTCCGGCTCGTTCAGCGGCGGCGCCATCTACGCCCTCATGGGCGCCAAGATCCAAGTGTCCACCGATAACGGCGAAACGTGGAACGACGCCACCATCGACAACACGGCGCATACGTGGTCCATCAGTGCAACCCTATCCGGCAGCAATTACGTCAAGGTCAAGCTGACCGACGGGTCCGGCGTCACGGGCGCCACGGAAGTTCACGCTTACACCATCGACACCACCGGCCCCGGCTCGCTGGCCAGCAAGACGCCGGACCTGTCTGCCGACAGCGACTCATCCAACACGGATGCGGGCGGCAGCTCCTACGACAACATCACCAGCGACGACACGCCGACCATCCAGTTCAGCTTGGCCAGCACCAGCCTGACGGCGGACGATTATGTCGACGTGCTGGACACCGCCAACGACAATGCCGTCCTGGGCACCTACCAGATCCAGAGTTCCGATCTCGGCGCATATGGCGGCACCATCAGTGTGACGCCGGAAAACGCGTTGAGCGAAGGGACGCACACGCTGGTGCTGCGCGCGCGCGACACGGCCGGCAACACGGGAACGCAAAGTGCGGCGCTGTCCATCACCATCGATAAAACCATTGCGTCGATGGCAGGCAAAACCCTGGACCTGGCCGCGGCCAGCGACAGCGGCAACAGCGGCACCGACAACATCACCAACGACAATACCCCGGACGTCACCTTCAATATCGCCAATACCAGCGGCCTGGCGGCGGGCGACAAACTGGAAATTATCGACACCGCCAACGGCAATGACGTGGTGTATACCTACACGGTGCAGGCGGCCGATTTCAGTTCGTCCGGCGCCGATATTTCCGTCACGCTGGATCCATTGTCGGACGGCGCCCACACGCTGGCATTAAGGGCGCAGGACAAGGCCAACAACACCGGCACCATCAGCACCACGACCCTGGACATCACCGTCGATACGGCGGCGCCGGCGCTGACGTCGAGCACGCCGTCGTCCGGCGCCACCAGCATTGCCACCGGCACCGATTCGATCACGCTCAATTTCAGCGAAGCGCTTTACACCGACAGCCAGACCGGCTTCAAGATCAGCAACTATTACAGCGAGACCGACTACCGGGAAATCGTGTTCGAAGCCCTCAGCGGCAACACCGGCACATATAACTCCAGCACCCACGCCGTGACGCTGTCACTGTCGGGCTCCCTGAACTATGGCAGCAATTACACAGTGGCCGTCTACAACTCGGCGCTTGCGGATGCGGCGGGCAATTCAATCGCGATCGGGACATCCCTGACCAGCTTCTCCACGCCAATGCCGTCCGCCCTGACCCTGTCGTTGACGGAATCGACCTATGCCAGCCACAGCGGTGCGGACAACGACTACCGTACCAATAACAATACGCTGACCGTGTCCGGCATCACCACCTCGCACCTGCAGTACAAGATGTCCAGCGACGACCAGACCTGGAGCACGGTGACGCCGACCGGTTCGACGTACACCATGACGCTGGACGATGATACCTACATCGCCGGTGAAATCCAGTTCCGGCAATACGATGTGGAAGGTCGTGAAAGCGCCACCGCGGTACTGGCCAATGACTGGACCATCGATACCGAAGGCCCGATCGGCTACGTGGACCTGGACGAATTCCCGTTCTTCTTCGGCCTGGGCATCGGCACCCTGATCACCAGCATCACCGGTGACCTGGAGGGCGAATTCAACGCGGACGAAGAATTCATTGAATACACCACGGACGGCACCACCTGGAAACGAGCCGACACCACCACGGCAGGCTACTGGGAAATCAACAATGTCGCTCTTGCCGAGGGCGGCGAGATCGGCTTGCGCGCCTCGGATTATGCCGGCAACCTCGGTTCCCGTGACAACGAGCCCGCCTACACGGTCTACCTGGGCGACGGCTATGGCGGTAACCACACCGCCACCGGCGGCAAGCTGCTGTACACGCTGTACGGCAACGACACGATCGACATCAGCGGCACCGACAACACGGTGTATGCCGGTGACGGCAACGACGCGGTCAACATCCAGAGCGGCAGCACGGGCAACGACGTGTATGGCGGCGGAGGCAGCGACACGATCAACGTCAACGGCGCCCACAACATCGTCGATGCCGGCAGTGACGACGACGTCATCACGATTTCCGGCGCCCATAATACCGTGTCCGGCAGCTATGGCGCCGACACCATCACCATCAGCGGCTCCGTCAACGACGTCGATGGCGGCAGCGGCGGCAACGACATCACGATCGATGGCGACAGCAACGTGCTGACCGGCGGCGACGATGCCGATACGATCGAGGTTAACGGCGACGCCAACGACATCGACACGGGCGACGGCGGCGATATCGTGACCATCACCGGCACCGACAATGACGTGGAAATCGGCTCAGGGTCCAACACCGTGACGATTACCGGCACCAATAACACCGTGACGTCCGGCAGCGATGGCAACACCATTGCGATCAGCGCCGAGGGCAATGCCGTCTATTCCGGCGGCGGCGCCGACACCATCACGATCAGCGTCAGCAGCGCCAATGTGTGGGGCGAGTACGGCGACGACGAATTCAAGATCGGCACGCTGGGCAGCACGATCTCCGGCGACAACGGCAGCGACACCTTCGAGTTCAACACCAGCCTGGCCGGGACGCTGAGCGGCACCTACGACGGCGGCACGGATGGCACCGACGAGGTGGTCTTCAACGTGTCCGGCCAGACGCTGATTCTGGCGAACCTGACGTCGAACCTGACCCACATGGAACGGATCGACCTCGGTACCAACAACAAACTGACCATCACCAGCGCGGCGATCCAGACCATGTCGGACACGGATTTGATCCGTTTCGAAGGCAACAGCTCCGACACGATCTATGCCGATGCTTCGCTATGGGAATCGGCGACGTGGCTGCAAATCCTGGGCTACAACAAGTACCAGCTGAAGTCCGACACCAGCATCGCGTTTATCGTCGATTCCGACATCGTGATCGACTGGAGCAACGTGTCGAGCTAACTGCGCCGGCCGATCACAGCGACCGGCGGCTTTCAAAGCGCCGTATCTCGTCCGTCAGCGGATCGGCGAAACTGATGGCCCGCGCCAGCAGTTTCAAGGGCGACGAGACGTCATCCTGTTTGCACGGCAGGGCGACCGGATAAAACGCATCATTGACGATGGGGATGCCCAGCGACGCCAGGTGCAGCCGCAACTGGTGCTGGCGTCCCGTGTGCGGCCACAGGCGGTACAGCGTATTGCCATCGGGCCGGTGCTCGATCACGTCGATGACGGTTTCCGAATTCGGCTCGCCCGGCTCTTCCTTCATGACAAAGAATTTGTCGCCATCGACCATCCGGCTGCGGTACGTGAACGGGAATTCGACCCCATGCAACCGGGGCGCCAGCGCTTCATACTCCTTTTGCACCACGCGTTGCTGGAACATCGACTGGTAGCGCCCGCGGCTGGCGATATTCGACGAAAAAATCACGACACCCGCGGTTTCGCGGTCGAGCCGGTGGATCGGCGTCAAATCCTCGATGCCGAGTTTTTTGCGCAGCCGTACCAGCAAGGTTTCGTGCAAAAAGCGTCCGGACGGGATCATGGGCAGGAAGTGGGGTTTGTCGACCACCACCAGGTGCTCATCCTGGAACAGTATTTCTTCTTCGAACGGGATCGGCGTTTCCTTTTGCTCCAGCTCGCGGTAATAAAAGATCCGCATCCCGCGCCGGTAGCGCGACTGCGGCGTCAACGGCGTGCCGTCGTTGTCGACCACTTCGCCCCTGGTCATGCGCTCGCGCCACGCGGCTTCCGAAACGGCCGGATAATGCGCGACCAGGAAGGACAGCATGTCCAGCCACTGCCCTTCCGGCAGCCACAGGTAACTGGGAGCAACGCCGTCGCGGATCGGCAACGGTGCCTGTTCCCGCACGCGCGGGCGGGGCATCTTATTTGCCAGCCTGGTTGGCGCCGGGCAGCGGCAAGGTGCGGTATGGCGGCAGCTGGTCGGCGGCCACGCCTTTGGTTTTGGCAAACACGGGCAGCACCAGCGGCAGCGCATCGGCCATGCGCTTGATGCGTTCCTTGCCGGCCGGGTGGGTCGACAGGAATTCAGGCGGCGCCCCCTTGCTTTGCGAACCCATCTTCTCCCACAGGATTTTGCCGGCGCGCGGATCGTAGCCGGCGCGGGCCGCCAGGTCCATGCCGACCAGGTCGGCGTCGTTTTCATCGTCGCGCGAATACTTGAGCGACAAGCCTTTGGTGACGACGCTGCTACCCAATTCCCCGAGGCGGGGATCGACCCCGAAATACGCGGCGGCGCCGGCGCCGATCAGGCGGCTGGCAATGTCGGTCAGCGCAGTCTTGCCGGCCTGTTCACGCGCATGTTCACGCAGCGCGTGGGCAATTTCATGGCCCATCACCATCGCCACTTCGTCATCCGTCAAATTCAGCTTGGACAGGATGCCCGCATAAAATGCGATGCGGCCGCCCGGCATGCAAAACGCATTGACGGTGGGGGCATTGAGCAGGTTGACTTGCCAGTTCCATTTGGCCGCTTCCGGGTTCCAGCGCGGCGTAAACGGCACGATGCGGCGCGCGATATTGCGCAGGCGCTGCACTTGCGGATCGGAATCCGGCATCAGCGCGCCTTTTTGCTGCGCTTCGCTCATCAGCTGCAAATACTGCTGTTTCGATTGCGCGTCGAACGTGGCGGCGTCGCCGGCAATGCCGCGCAGCGGCGACAGTTTATCGACAGGGATGCCATCCGGTTCGCCCTTTTGAGGCGCAGCGGAGGCAGCGGTGCTGACAGCCAGCGCCAGCGCGGCCAGGGTCAGTTTCAGCGATTTCATTTTGTTGAATTCCATGGTGCAATTTTGGGCAACATCATCATGGCGGGGAACGCCAGGATGAAGCAAATAATAAAGAAGTTAAACCAGCCCGTCTCCGTCACGATGTAGCCGACCGACGCATTGATGAAGGTGCGCGGCACGGCGGCCAGGCTGGAAAACAGCGCGTATTGGGTGGCAGTGTAACGCGGGTCGGTGGCGCGCGATATAAACGCCACCAGCGCGGCCGTGCCCAGGCCGGTGCTGGTGAACGATTCGAAGCCATACACGCCGGCCAGCAAGACCGGATCGGCGCCGGCTTTGGCCAGCCACGCAAAGCCCAGGATGGCGACCGCCTGCAGCACGCCAAACACCCATAAGGCGCGGTTGATGCCGAGTTTGACCATCCACACGCCGCCCACGATGCCGCCCGCCAGGCTGGCCCACAGCACCGTGGCATTGGCGGCCAGGCCGATCTGGGTGGTGGTGAAGCCGAGGTCGAGGAAGAACTTAGTGGCCAGCGCGGTGGCCATGGAATCGCCGATCTTGTACAGCAGGATGAAGGCGACGATCCACAGCGCCTTGCGCCAGCCATCGCGCTCGATGAATTCGCGGAACGGCAGCACGATCGCCTGCTGCAGGTTTTTCGGCGGGTCGCCGTACACTTTCGGTTCCTTGACCAGCAAGGTGCAGACCAGTCCCGGCAGCATGAACGCGGCCACGATCCAGAACACGGTGGTCCAGGGATAACTGTCGGCCAGGATCAGGCCCAGCGAACCGGGGATCAACTGGGCGGCTTTATACGCGCTGACGATGGCGGCCGCGCCCATGCCCTGCTGGTTATCTTCCAGCACTTCGCGGCGGTAGGCGTCGATCACCACGTCCTGGCTGGCCGAGACAAAGGCCACGGCGCCCACGCACAGCGCGACCAGTCCGACCTGCCCGACTGGATCGAGCCAGCCCATGCCGCCAATCAGCAGGAACAGCAGCAACTGCGTCAGCGCCATCCAGCCACGCCGCCGGCCCAACGGCAGCGCGTAGCGGTCCATCAGCGGCGACCACAGGAATTTAAACGTATAGGAAAACATGACGACCGAGAACAATCCCAGCGTCTTGAGGTTCATGCCCGACTTCGACAGCCAGGCCTGGGTCAGGGACAGCAGTGTGTACAGCGGCAGGCCGGAGCTGAAGCCGAAAAACAGGATGGCCAGGATACGGCCATTCAAATAGGCTCGCCAGCCCGCCGCCGCCATCAGTTCACCGCCTGCGCGTTGAGTTTCTTCCTCAGCCTGAACACCGCCAGTTCGCCGCGCAGGTTCGGCAATAGTTCAACGATCCTGCCTTCGACCAGCGCCACGCACTCCACCACGTCCAGCCCCACTTCTTCCGCCAGTTCGCGGAAATCATTGATGGTGGCGCAGCGCAGGTTCGGCGTGTCATACCACTGGTACGGCAGCGTTTTCGACACCGGCATGCGGCCCTTGAGCAAGGCCATGCGATGCGGCCAGTAAGCAAAGTTCGGGAACGATACGATGACTTCCTTGCCGACGCGGACGATGTCGCGCAACAGTTCTTCGACCTGCTTCATCATCTGCAGCGACGACAGGCACAGCACCGTATCGAACGAATTGTCGCGGAACAGGCCCAGGCCGTTTTCCATATCCTGCTGGATCACGCGCACGCCGCGCCGGGTGCTGGCCAGCACCTTGTCGTCGGCGATTTCAATGCCGTAACCGGTGCACTGCTTGCCCGCCTGCAGGTATTCCATCATGACGCCATCGCCGCAGCCGACGTCCAGCACATGGGAGCCCGGTTTGACCCAGTGCGCGATAAACGCCAGGTCCGGGCGCGCGCTGCTCAAGTCTTCAAAGGTCAGCGTCATTCAGATTCCTTTCCAAACGCGGTCGTAATACGCGCGCACCATGTTCATGTAGCGCGCATCTTCCAGCAGGAAGGCATCGTGGCCGTGCGGCGCATCGATTTCCGCGTACGTGACCTGGCGCCGGTTGGCGACCAGCGCATCGACGATTTCACGCGAACGCTCCGGCGAGAAACGCCAGTCGGTGGTGAACGACGCCAGGAAGAATTCCGCGCGGGTACCGGCCAGCGCCTTGGCCAGGTCGCCGCCGTGGTGGCGCGCCGGGTCGAAGTAATCGAGCGCCTTGGTGATCAGCAAATACGTGTTGGCGTCGAAGTACGACGAGAATTTGTCGCCCTGGTAGCGCAGGTACGATTCGATTTCAAAGTCCACGCCGAAGCCGAATTTATAGGCACCGTCCGCTTCCGCATCGCGCAGCTTGCGGCCGAATTTCTCGCCCATCGAATCATCCGACAGGTACGTGATGTGACCGATCATGCGCGCGACTTTCAAGCCGTTTTTCGGCACCACGCCATGTTCGTAAAAGTCGCCGCCGTGGTAATCCGGGTCGGTCAGGATGGCCTGCCGCGCCACGTCGTTGAACGCGATATTTTGCGTCGACAGTTTCGGCGTCGAGGCGATCACCAGGCAGTGGCCCAGGCGGTCCGGGTACATGATGGACCAGGCCAGCGCCTGCATGCCGCCCAGCGAACCGCCCATGACGGCGGCAAAGCGGGCGATGCCCAGCTGGTCTGCCAGGCGCGCCTGGGCATGGACCCAGTCTTCCACCGTCACCACGGGGAAGGCGGCGCCATATGGCTTGCCGGTGTCGGGATTGGTGTGCATCGGGCCGGTGGAGCCGAAGCACGAACCGGGATTATTGATCCCGATAACGAAGAACTTGTCGGTGTCGAGCGGCTTGCCCGGTCCCACCATGTTGTCCCACCAGCCCACGTTCTTCGGCTGGTCGGCATAGACGCCGGCCACGTGGTGGGACGCGTTCAGGGCATGGCACACCAGCACGGCATTGGACTTGTCCGCGTTCAGGGTGCCGTAGGTTTCATACATCAGCATGTAGTCGCGCAACTGCGCACCGCTCTGCAGCTGCAGCGGCTCCGAAAAATGTATGGTTTTCGGCGATACGATTCCTATCGAAGGCATGGGTTTTCAGAAAATGACTGCGTGGCCCCACGGGCCATTGGATCAATGCGGTCCCTTAATGATAGGTCCCGCACATTTTTGAACAACTTTTGAACAACTTATAGCGCTTGCAATGCCTGTACGGCATCCGCGATGGCGTTCGGCTCCACCGCGCGCAGGATCTTGCGCGTCTGCGGCACGATGAGGCCGAGGTCGCTGTTCAGGATTTCCTGCTTGACCGCCAGGAGCTGCGCCGGGTGCATGGAGAATTCGCGCAGTCCCATGCCCAGCAGCAGGCGCGTCAGCTTGACGTCGCCGGCCATTTCACCGCAGACAGCCACGTCGATGCCGGCTTTGTGGCCGGCCGCAATGGTCATGGCGATGAGCTGGAGCACGGCGGGATGGAGGGGATTGTAAAGGTGCGCCACCTCATAATCAACCCGGTCGATTGCCAGCGTATATTGGATCAGGTCGTTGGTGCCGATCGACAGGAAGTCCATGCGCTTGACGAACATCGGCAGCGACAGGGCCGCGGCCGGGATTTCAATCATGGCGCCCACTTCCACCGCCGTATCGTAGGGAATGCCGGCCTCGCGCAATTGCCCCTTGGCCTGTTCGATCATGGCCAGCGCCTGGTCGATTTCAAACGCATGGGCCAGCATCGGGATCAGGATGCGCACCTTGCCATAGTGCGAGGCACGCAGGATCGCGCGCAGTTGCGCCAGGAACAGTTGCGGCTCGGCCAGGCAATAGCGGATCGCGCGCAAGCCCAGCGCCGGATTCAGCGCCGTGTGTTCCGCCTGGTCCAGCGGCTTGTCCGCCCCCAGGTCCAGCGTGCGGATGGTGACCACCCGGCCCTTCATGGCTTCCACAGCTTTGCGGTATTGCTCGAATTGCTCGTCTTCCGATGGAATCGCGGCGGCGCGGCCCATGAACAGGAATTCGGAACGGAACAGGCCGACGCCATGGGCGCCCGCATCCATCGCCGCTGCACAATCTTCCGGCAATTCGATATTGGCCAGCAGTGTAATGGCGGTGCCGTCCTTGGTGACGGAAGCCGTTTTTTTCAGCTTTTGCAGTTTTTTGCGGGCGCGCTGCTGCTGCAACTGGCGCTCGCGGTATTGTTCCAGCACCAGCGCGCTGGGATTGGCAATCACGACGCCCGTGTCGCCATCGATGATGATCCAGTCATCCTGCTCAATCAGGGCCGAGGCTTGCGACATGCCGACCGCGGCCGGGATATCGAGGCTGCGCGCCACGATGGCCGTGTGCGAGTTCTGGCCGCCCACATCGGTAATGAAACCAATGAACGAGCGGTCGCGGAACTTCAGCATGTCGGCCGGCGAAATATCGTGGGCCACCACGACCATTTGCGCCTGGAAGCCATCCGGGTCGTCGCCAGCCTTCACCGGCAGCGGTTCGCTGCCCATCAACACTTTCAAGACCCGCTCGGCCACCTGCTGGATGTCGGCCTTGCGTTCGCGCAGGTAGGGGTCTTCAATCTCGTCGAATTGCGCCGACAGTTCATCGATCTGTGTCAGCAGCGCCCACTCCGCGTTGTAGTGGCGGGTGCGGATGATATCGAGCGGCGCTTCCGAAATCATCGGGTCCGACAGGATCAGCGCATGCACGTCAATAAATGCGCCCAGCTCGGTCGGCGCATCCTTCGGCAAGTCATTCCACAGCGTTTGCAGTTCGCGGTGCACGGTGGCCAGCGCTTCGCGCAGGCGCGTGACTTCCGCTTCCAGGTGCTCTTCCTGCACCAGGTAATGTTTGACGTCCAGTGCGGCCGGCGCCAGCAAATGGGCGCGGCCGATCGCGATGCCGCGTGAAACCGGGATACCGTGGAGGGAGAACGACGCCATGTTTTTCAGTATTGTGTGTGGGCGGCGGTCATACGGCATTACTCGCCTTCACCGAACTTGTCATTGACCAGCGCCGTCAGCGCGGTGAGGCAATCCTGCTCATCCGGGCCATCCGCTTCCAGCATCACTTTGGCGCCCTTGCCGGCCGCCAGCATCATCACGCCCATGATGGACTTGGCATTGATGCGGCGCGCATTGCGGGTCAGGAAAACGTCGCTTTTATACTTGGCCGCCAGCTGGGTGAACTTGGCGGAGGCCCGTGCATGCAGGCCCAGCTTGTTAATGATTTCGAGTTCTTGCTGGATCATATAGGTTCTCGTTTTGGTTACACCACGCGGATACGGTTATCGACCCGCACCGCGCCGTTTTGCGCGCCGGCCAGGGCCATTTCAACCACCACATCCAGCGTGTCGCGGCGGTAAGTGATCGCACGCAACAGCATCGGCAGGCTGATACCTGCAATCACTTCCACGCGGCCGGCATCGGCCAGCTTGTTGCAGCAATTGGCGGGAGTCCCGCCTTTGATATCGGTGATCACCAGCACACCGTCGCCGCTGTCGAGGCGCTTGATGGCAGCCTGCGCCAGCGCCTGTACTTCATTCAAATCCTGGTCCGCAATCACGTCGATGGCTTCCAGCGCCTCGGTCTCGGCGCGGAACACGTGGTTGCACGCCGTGATAAAAGCCTGGCCCAATGGCGCATGCGTCATTAACAAGATACCAACCATGCTTACACCCTGGCTTCCGCCGCCCGTGCTTCGACCGCATCGATGAACATGGCCGCCACCTGGAAGCCGGTTTGCTGCGTAATCTCCTGGAAGCAGGTCGGGCTGGTGACATTCACTTCTGTTAAGTTTTCACCAATGACATCCAATCCTACCAGCAACAATCCACGGGCCGCCAGTACAGGCCCCAGGCTTTCCGCGATTTCGCGGTCACGGGGCGACAGTGGCTGGGCCACGCCGGTGCCGCCGGCCGCCAGGTTGCCCCGCACTTCGCCGGCCTGCGGAATGCGCGCCAGGGCAAAGGGAACTGGTTTGCCATCGATCAGCAAGATGCGCTTGTCGCCTTTGGCGATGTCCGGGATATAGCGCTGCGCCATAATGGTGCGGCCGCCATTGCCCGTGAGCGTTTCAATAATCGAGCCCAGGTTCAGGCCATCGTCCTTGACGCGGAAAATGCCGGCGCCGCCCATGCCGTCCAGCGGTTTGAAAATCACGTCCCGGTGCTGGTGGTGGAATGCGCGCAGGCGCTGTTCCGACGAGCTGACCAGGGTCGGCGCGGTGTATTGCGAGAATTGTGCAATCGACAATTTCTCGTTGTGGTCGCGGATCGCGGACGGTTTGTTGAACACGCGCGCGCCCTGCTGCTCCGCCAATTGCAGCAGATAGGTGCCGTACACGTACTCCATGTCGAACGGCGGATCCTTGCGCTGGATGACGGCGTCGAACGCATCGAGGCGCGACTCGTGCACGTCGCTGGCGCGGAACCAGTCGTGGCCATCGCCGGTCAACACGATGCGCGCCACGCGGGCCGTGACCACGCCTTCCAGCAACGCCATGTCGTGCTGCTCGAACGCATAGATTTCGTGGCCGCGCCGCGCCGCCTCGGCCATCATGGCGTAGGTCGAATCCTTGTAGGTTTTAAAACTGGCCAGCGGATCGGCAAGGAAAGCTATTTTCATGGTGGAGTTCTATAGGGGGAATGGTTCGATTTTAGCCGACTTCGCCTGATCGCACCGGGCGCCACCCGGTCTAGTACACTTCCGGATTCGGGTCGGTCCGCTCCATTTCCAGCGATGCCGCCAGCAAGGCCAGGCGCGCTACCACGCCATACACATAAAAACGGTTCGGTGCCGCCGTGCCCGGCTTGGCCTTCACGTCCGGCACCGCGTGCTGCTGCGCGAACGCCAGCGGCATGTATTGCGAACCGGGCGCATTCAAGTTCTGTTCGACGCCGCGCTCGGCGTGCACCCGGTAAAAGCCGCCCACCACGTAGCGGTCGATCATGTAGACCACCGGTTCGGCCACCGAATCCTTCATGCTCTCGAAAGTCGGCACGCCTTCCTGCACGTTCAGGTCGGACACCACCTTGCCATCCTTGATGATCGACATGCGCTCGCGCTGCGCGGCCGTCAATTCCTTCAATTCCGCCGCATCGCGCACGGAAATGATGCCTTTGCCATAGGTGCCGGCATCGGGCTTGATGATGACAAACGGCTTTTGGTCCTTGATGCCGTATTCCTTGTACTTCTTGCGGATTTTCGCCAGCAGCGCGTCGACATTGGTGGCCAGGCAATCGAGGCCGTCGCCGCTGTGCACGTCCACTTCGCCGCACTTGGCGTGGAACGGGTTCAGCATCCACGGATCGACGCCGATCAGCTTGCCGAATTTCTTGGCCACTTCGTCATACGCGGCCAGGTGATTGCTCTTACGGCGCAGCGCCCAGCCCGCATGCAACGGCGGCAATAAACTTTGTTCATGGATGTTTTGCAGGATATCGGGGATCCCGGCCGACAAATCATTGTTGATCAGGATGGTGCACGGATCGAAGTCTTTCAGCCCCAGGCGGCGGCCATTGGACGAGCGCACCAGCGGCTCGATCACCAGCATATTGCCGTCTTGCAGCGCCAGCGGCGTGGGCTGGGTAATGTCCGGCGACAGCGAGCCCAGGCGCACATGCAGCCCGGTCTGGCGGAAGATTTGCATCAGGCGCGCGATATTTTCCAGGTAACGCGGGTGGCGGTCCTTGACCTCGGGGATCAACAACAGGTTGCGCGCGTCCGGGCAATACTTGTCGATCGCCGCCATCGCGGCTTGCACCGACAGCGGCAGCATTTCCGTCGCCAGGTAATTAAACCCGGCCGGGAACAGGTTGGTATCGACCGGCGCCAGCTTGTAGCCGGCATTGCGCAAATCAACGGAACAATAGAACGGCGGCGTATGTTCCTGCCATTCCAGGCGGAACCAGCGCTCGATGGCCGGCGTGGCGGCGATGATCTTTTCTTCGAGGTCGAGCAGCGGTCCAGTCAGGGCCGTGACGAGGTGGGGGACCATGGTTGCTTCCTTAACAACTGTAGAAAAACAGTCTTATATTACCGTGCAAACTCACCAAATCGGGGCAAAAGTGGCAATTTAAAGGCTGGAAATGCAAAAAGGCGCCATTTCGGGCGCCTTTTATTCAACCTGCATGCACCACCACTCACGGGGGCAATGCCGGCCTGCTCGCATGGCGGCTTTCGCTGGGCTCGGCGCCCCCACGAAAACCGCCCTACGTTATTCCCAATTACGAGTGGTATGCCTGCTCACCATGGCTGGTGATATCCAGGCCTTCGCGCTCTTCTTCTTCCGGTACACGCAGGCCGATCACGATGTCCACCAGTTTGTAGGCGATCACGGAGACCACGGCCGACCACACGATGGTGATGCCGACGGCGGTGGCCTGGGTCATCACTTGCGAGCCGATCGAGTACGCATCAGCCGACATCTTATTGGTCACGTAGTCGAAGATGCCCTGGCCGCCCAGCGATGGCGAAGCAAACACGCCGGTCAGCAGCGCACCCAGGATACCGCCCACGCCGTGCACGCCGAACACGTCCAGCGAGTCATCCGCGCCGATCAGGCGTTTCAGGCCGTTCACGCCCCACAGGCAGATCACGCCAGCCAGCAGGCCCATGGCCAGACCGCCCATCGGGCCGACATAGCCGGCGGCCGGGGTGATGGCCACCAGGCCGGCCACCGCGCCGGACGCGCCGCCCAGCATCGAAGGCTTGCCTTTCATGATCCACTCGCCAATCACCCACGACACGGTCGCGGCGGCGGTTGCCAGCAGGGTGTTGACGAAGGCCAGGGCCGCCACGTCGCCGGCTTCCAGCGCCGAACCCGCGTTGAAACCAAACCAGCCCACCCACAGCAGCGACGCGCCCACCATGGTCATCGTCAGCGAGTGCGGCGCCATCGATTCACGGCCATAACCGACGCGTTTGCCAATCATGATCGCGCCAACCAGGCCGGCCACGGCGGCGTTGATGTGCACCACGGTACCGCCGGCGAAGTCCAGCGCGCCTTTTTGCCAGATGAAGCCGGCTTTGGCCGATTCGGTGGCCAGGGTGGCGGCATCCTTGATCGCGTCAGGACCGGTCCAGAACCAGACCATGTGGGCGACCGGCAGGTAGGCAAAGGTGAACCAGACCACGATGAAGGCCACCACGGCGGAGAATTTCGCACGCTCGGCGAAGGCGCCGACGATCAGGGCGCAGGTAATGGCGGCAAACGTGCCCTGGAACGCGACGAAGATAAATTCAGGAATCACCACGCCTTTGCTGAAGGTGGCGGCCACGCTGAAGGTGGCTTTGACCGGGTCCCAGATCCCGTTCAGGAACAGGCGGTCGAATTTGCCGTAGAACGCGCCGCCTTCGGTGAAGGCCAGCGAGTAGCCATACAGGCACCACAGCGTAATGATCAGCGCAAAGATGAAGAACACTTGCAGCAGCACCGACAGCATGTTCTTGGCACGCACCAGGCCGCCGTAGAACAGGGCCAGGCCGGGGATCGTCATCAGGATCACCAGCAGGGTCGCGACAAACATCCAGGCGGTGTCGCCCTTGTTGGCGACCGGCGCCGGTGCGGCAGGCGCTTCGGCCGGTGCGGCGGCGGCGGCAGGCGCCGGCGCGGCCGCTTCAGGAGCGGGTGCCGCGGCAGGCGCCGCGGTTGCGGCGGCAGCCACCGCGGTTTCAGCAGGCTTCGCGTCCTGCGCATGCACCGGCAGTGCGGCGCCGAAGGCGAACAGCATCGCCGCCCCGGCCAGCAATTTCGTTATGGTTTTTTTCATGGCTATCATCCCCAATTTGTTGCGTCAGAGTGCGTCGTTGCCGGTTTCGCCGGTACGGATGCGGACCACCTGTTCCAGGTTGTAGACGAAAATCTTGCCGTCGCCGATCTTGCCGGTGCGCGCGGCTTTTTCAATCGCTTCGATGGCTTGCTCGACCACGGCGTCATCCACCGCCGCTTCGATTTTGGTTTTTGGCAGGAAGTCCACCACGTACTCGGCGCCACGGTACAGCTCGGTGTGGCCCTTCTGGCGGCCGAAGCCCTTCACTTCGGTCACGGTAATGCCCTGGACATTGATGGCCGACAGGGCTTCGCGGACTTCGTCCAGCTTGAAGGGTTTGATAATTGCGGTAATCAGTTTCATGGAATGCCTCGCTATCAGAAGACTTTGGAAACAGTCAGCACGGCGCCGGTTTTCGCCAGGTCCTTGCCGCCCGCCCCCACGTATGCATCGGAATTGGCCTTGATCACGGCCAGCGACACGCTGGCAACGCCAAAGTCCTTGGTCACGCCGATCTTGTAGTCGGTGTAGCTGGCGGCGCTGTTGTGGCGGACTTTCTGGTGGCCCACGTGCAGGTTCAGCACCAGGCCTGCCGCGATTTCCTGGTTGACCTGCGCATCCAGGTAACCGGAGTGCTTGCTGTCGGCAAAGCCGAACAGGTTGGTGGTCGACGACGAATACTTCAGCGTGGCCGGGCCATAGCCGATCTGGCCATACAGTTCAAAGGTATTGGCGCTCGGCTTCAGGCCGTTCGATGGGTAGAAGTAGTACAGGCCGCCGACGTCGTAGCTGACGCCCGGGGCGATTTCGCCGCGTTTGCCGCCGTAGATGTCCCATTCGAGATTGGTGTCGCCGCCGCCATCCTTGACCCACTTGATGGACGAGGCCCATGTCCCCAGATACAGGCCAGTGGGGTTATTGACGTAATCGGCACCGGCCTGCAGGGCAGGCTTCAGGCGCGATTGGGAAATGCCGCGATAGCGGTAGTCGGTGGTGACCGCTGCGTTGTAGGACACCTCGTGATCCGGCTTGGCGTCTTGTGCATGCGCCAGTCCCGCTCCCATTGCGGCAACCGCCAGGGCAACTGCGGCTGCTACAGACGAGGGCTTGGTCATGTATTTCATAGCGATATCCTTTAGATTGAACTTGATGAGCTATTGCGGTTTAAAATCCAGGCTGAGCCTAAACGTTCACTACTTCTTTAGCAGAATGCGTGCCAGCGCACCGCTTAAGTACCGTTATGAAGCGGCTACCGTATAGTCACTAGTGTGCGGCACGTATAGTTGGTGCACTTGCACCACGCCGTTGCACCATGTCGTTGCATAGTAAGGTTGTAACGCACCACGTTGGTGCGTTTTTAGAGACATTTCAAAAAGATCAAGGAATCACCCATGGACATGAACAGCTTTTTCAATGACATGCAAAGCAAGATCAACCAAGCCATCGAAAACTCGCCTGCCAAGGACATCGAAAAGAATGTCAAAGCCATGATGACCCAGGGCCTTGCCAAGCTGGACCTGGTTACGCGGGAGGAATTCGATGTGCAGGCACAAGTGCTGGCCAAGACCCGCGCCAAGCTGGAAGCGCTGGAAACGCGGCTGGCGGAGTTGGAAGCGAAGTTTGCTGCCGATAAGGATTAAATTGTTGACGCGGAGCACGTAGGGCGGGTTCTACGAACCCGCCCTAGCGCCGTCGAAACGCATGCACGGCGGCTTTATAAAAGCCGCCCTACCCTGTAGCCACCTCTGTTTTCAGAGGATCCCAGCCATAGATGGCCACCGCGCTGTGGCCTTTCAACGCATGTTCGCCCTGCGCCTGCAGGAACTCCGGCAATCCCACCCGCTGCGCCACTTCGCCCGAACACACCACGGGAAAGCCGAACTGCTTGCACATCCCTTCCAGCCGTGACGCCACATTGACGGTATCGCCAATGGCCGTGTATTCGTGACGGTCGCTGGAACCGATATAGCCGATCACGGCCGGCCCGCTGTGCAGGCCGATGCCCATCGCCAGCGGCGGCCAGCCCTCGTCCTCCAGTTCCTGGTTCAGCGCCGCCAGTTCCGCCAGCATGTCGCGCGCCGCTTCCAGTCCGGCTTTCTCCGGGCTGGGCAAGACATTCGGTGCACCAAAAAAGGCCATCATGCCGTCGCCAATGAATTTATCGACGGTGCCGCCATGCCGGTGCACCATTGCGGTGATTCGCGCAAAATAACGGTTCAACAAGGACACCACCTGTTCCGCCTCCATGCGTTCACTCATGGCAGTGAAATTGCGGATATCGGAAAACAGGACGCAGACATCGGTTTTCACGCCGCGCCGGCCCGCATCGAGGTCGCCGCTCATGATTTGCTGCATCACGTGCGGACTGACGTAACCGGAGAAACTGCGGCGCAGCCGCTGCTTTTCACGGAAATTGCGCCACGCCTGCCACGCGGAACGCGCCAGCGCGGCCGACCACATGGCCAGCAGCGCCGCCCCCGGCGTGGCCCACCAGCCGGACCGCAGCCACACGGCGCTGGCCGCCAGCAAACCGGCCGACACGATCGCCGCCAGCAGCAGCTTGCGCGCCACGGCCGGGTGAAACCAGAACAGCGCGCCGATCAGCGCCATCAATCCCTGCAATCCGGGCGACACCGGCTGCACCATGCCCTGGTTCAGCATGCTGCGCACGGCTTGCGCATGGGCCAGCACGCCAGGCTGGCGTTTGACGCCGGGCCGCCATCCCGCCAGCGCCACCGGCAAGTTGACGAGGTCGGTGTCATCCTGCACGGTCCCCATCAGCACGGCGCGCTTGTCGAAGATGGCGCGCAAGCGCTCGGTATTGCCATCGCGCGCCAGTTGCAGCACTTCGCCCAGCGGCAGGTAATGGAATTCGGCGCCGATCTGGTAGTTGATCAGCCCCCGCCATTCGCCCCGCACGCCCATCGCGGCGGCCATTTCACTGGACAGCGTGTGGGGGCTGCGGTCGGGCAGGCAATTCCAGCCCGGGTCGGGATAGCGCCGCACGCGCGCATCGTCATCGCTGCAAAACAGCGCCGACGCCAAGGCTTGCGGCTCTTGCTGCGACGACAGCACAGCCGCGTAATCGATGTGGATATCGCGGTAATGGCCGCGCTGGAAATCCCACACCTTGGCCAGCACCAGCCTGGTGTTGGGCAGGGTGCGCAACAGGCCGCCCAGCAGGGTGCGGTGGAAATCCATATCCGGATTGCGCACCGAGACCAGCGTATCGAAACGCTTTTCCGGCAGCACCAGATCCAGCCCGATCACGGTGGCGCCCGCGTCACTGGCCGCCCCCAGGAATTCCGCCAGGTAGCGGTGGCTCAGGGTCAGCGGTTCTTCCACGGTATCGAGGAACGCTTCATCGATACCGACCAGCACCACATCATTGGCCACCGGTTGCGGAAAATAGCGGCGGTTGAATTCGAACTGGGCGTCGAGCAGGCGGGTGTCCACCAGCGGCGCGGCCAGCAGGGACAGCGCCGCGATCGCGGCGGCCACCAGCAATCCCAGCACCATGCCGGTCTTGCCCTTGCCACTGTCCGAGAAATCCATCCGCCCGCCCCCCGCCCCTTATCTCAGCGCGCCAGCGGATTGGCGCTGCTTAAATCCGGACGCTGGCTGGCAACGATGCGCCACACATCGCGCGCCTCGTCGACCATGCCACGATCACGCAGGATCACCACGTACAGCACCCATTCCTCGACCGCCGCGCTGGCGGGCGGGCGCAATCCCAGCACGCTGTCCGCTTCGGCCTGGGTGGCGATGGAGAACTCCGCCGACGCGCTGCGCGGCTGTCCATCCGGCGCCGTGCCACTGACGCTCCAGCGGTAATCCTTGCCCTGCACCAGTTTGACGCCCGCGGGCAACTCCCACGCCATGCCATCCACGGTGGCGCGCTGCACCACGGTATCGGGCAATTCCGTCACCAATACCTGGAAGCTGCCCGGTTCCGGCGCGCCCCACTGGAAGCGGGGCCGGGGCGACACTTGCTTGCTGCGGTTCGATGGCGACAGCATGGCGATATCCTGGCCCAGCGCCCGCATCTTGAAGGCGGCCGCGCCCAGGTTCGGATTGACCGCCGCCTGCACGATCTTTTCCGCCAGCGAGCGGGTGACGGGCGCCTTGCCGCTGATGATTTTCAAGCCATCGCCGCCCACTTCCGCCATGACCGGCCCGGTCATTTGATAAATCAGTTTCGCGCCATAGTGCGACACGGACGCCTTGCTGGCGGCATCGAGCTTGATTTTCGCGCCAGCCTTGACGTACCCCAGCAACTGCAATTTGCTGACCACGTCCTTGTTGTCGCGGTCTTTTTGCAAGACCTCGCCCGCGCCCTGCACATCGAGCACCATGCCCACCACGTCATTGGCGCCGGCCGCACGGGCCGGCAGCGCCGCCCAGGTACAGGCCAGCAATAACGCCGGGAGTATCCACTGCCATGCCTTTTTCATCGTCTTTCCCTCCTGTCATGGATGTCTTTATTGAGGCAACGCCGCCATGGCGCTTTCAATCTCTTTCACGGCGCCGGCTTTGCCGGTCGCCTGTGCCACCGCCAGCGCGCGCCGCCAGTAGCGCCGCTGCGCCGCCGGGTCCGCGCCGGCATGGCCCAGCAGCTGTAAATCCTGTAACACCTTGTCCGGCAATCCGCCATCCTTGTCGAGCGCCAGCGCCTGCAACAGCGCCGCTTCCGCCGCCGGCTTTTGCCCCAGCGCCAGTTGCGCCGCGCCCTGCAGGCGCAAGGCATTGGCTTTTTCCACGGCATCGTCGCCACTCTTTGCCAGTGCCTCCCCGGCCGCCGTCAACGCGGCCAGCGCGTCGCCCCGCTGCAGCGCCAGCCGGGCGCCCAGGCCGCGCAATTTGCCCGCCATCGCGCAGTCGCCGCAAATCGCCACGCCGTCGCGCTGCCAGCGCTCCGCCGCCGCCATATCCTGGCGCTGGAATGCCAGCAGCGCATGCTGCAGGGCGGCTTCCGCCCGGTGCCGCGGGCTGAAAACCACCGCGCCGCCATCGAGCAGCTGGTCCAGCATGGCCGCCGCCAGTTCCGGCTTGCCCAGCCGCTGGTGGCACTGCGCCAAATTCAACAGGTTCAGGGCGATGCCCTCTTCGTTTTCCACCGCCCGTTCCAGCCGCAATGCCGCGTCAAACGCATGCTGCGCGCGCACCCAATCGCCGGCGGCATAACTGTCCATGCCCTGCCGGTTCAGCGCCACGGCTTGCGCCTGGCTGGGCGACAATACTTTCGGCGTGGCGCAGCCGGCCAGGGTGGCCAGCAAGGCGGCCAACGCCAGCATGGCCAGCGGCGTCCTTAGCGCCGCCAACGCCAGGCGGCAATGCCACTGCCATTGCCGCAGCCAATCCGGCGGCAACCCCGGCTGCCAGCGCCACGTAACAGCGGCGCCGCCGGCTGGCGGCTGGCAAGGCTGCCGTGCACCAGTCATTTCTGCTCCTTCAGCGGCGGCGCAGCCGATGCCGGCGGCGCCGGTGCAACCGGCGGCAGCGGCAAATCCTGCTGGCTGTCGATGGCCACGCCGCGCGGCTGCGGCGGCGGCAGCCACAATCGCATCGGCCAGCTTTTCGTCGCCCCCTGCATCAGGCGCGAGCCGTCCGCGCCGATTTGCTGCGCATCCTGCAGCAGGCCGGGCGCGGCCTGTTCAGTGTCGCCCGTGATGCGCCGCACGCTGGCGCCGGCCGCCTGCAAGTCCGCCACCGTCTTGTCGGCCTTGTCCAGCAAGCCGGGCAACTTGAGGTTGACGGCGTCGAGTGCGCGGTCGGTCTTGTCCATGCTGCGCTCGGCGCGCACTTCCAATTTGTGGATATCGTCGCCAACGCGCCGCGCGGTTTCTTCCAGCCGCTCGGCCGTGGTGGGCAAGCGCTCCATCGCGCTGGTCGCGGCGGTCATCGCGCCCTGGAATTTGCCTTTCGGGTCATTCAGGTTCGCCCCCAAGGTGGTCGCATGCTCGATCACGGGCGCCAGCTTTTCCTGGAAGTGGGTGGCGATTTCCGCCAGGCCCGGCGGGCGTTCATACGCCAGCACGTCGCCCGCGCTGACCGGGCGGGCATCATAGCGCTGCGGGTGCAACTCGATCACGTTCGGCCCCAGCATGCCTTCCTGCGTCAGCCTGGCGATCGTGGTGCGCGGCACATAGCTCATGTAATTACGGTAAATCCCCAGTTCCACCCGCACCCGCAAGTTCGATTGCACAGTCGGTGGCAGCAAGGCAATCCGTTCCACCGCGCCCACGATAAAACCATTGAGCTTGACCGGCATGCCCGGCGTCATGCCGGCCGCCGTCGGCGCCAGGAAATGGATGCGCTCCTTGCTGCTCAACATGCCTTGCTGCGACGCCGTGTACAAGAACCATGCCGCCAGCGCCAGCAGCGCCGGCATGGCCAGCAGCCACGCCTTGCGCGCCAGGGGCGGCGCCGCGCCGGCAAACGGCAAGTGCCGGCTCATAAGTGCACCACGTCGGTGACACCCAGGCCGGCCGGCAGCGCGCCACGCTGCAAGTAGCAGACGGCGCGCAGCGGATAGCGGCGGCGGAACAGCTGCGGCAAGTGCAGCAGGTTGTCCGCGTCGTCGTGTTCATACACGCGGTCGAACAGCATGCATTCCGGGTGGCGCAGCCACATTTGCAGAAAATTGATTTCCACCTGCATGTGCCAGGGCAGGCCGGACACGATATAGCCGGGATCCACGCCGGCCAGCAAGCCGGTATCGTCCAGCGCCTGGTCCACCGCGCGCCAGAAGCGCTTGCGCGCCGGGCCGGCCGGTTCCAGCAGCGCGATGTTGTCACGCACGCTGAGCTGCGCCAGCACCGTGGCCTTGCGCGACACCAGGCCGATCTGGTGCACCGCGACCTTGCGGCGCACGCGGTGTTTGCCAACATGGAATTCGCTGTCCTCCTCATGCTCGGGCAACAGCAACTGGTCGACGAACGCGCCGCAATCCGTGCGGCGCGCGCAGGCAATGGCGCTGACGCGGCCCTGCATCACGGCATGCTCGCTGCCATCGTCGCCGGAGAATTCGATCAGCGGGTACATTACGTCCCCTCCGCCAGCGGGCCATACAGCAGCACGGCCGCGACGATATTGAGCAGCAGCAGGCCAAACACGCTCTGCATGACGGCGCGTCCGACCGTGTCGGGCAGGCTGGTGTGGTCGCTGCGGCCCAGGCCATGCCACGCCGCCACGCTGGCAATGACCAGCCCAAACCCCATGCTTTTCACCGCCACGTACGCCACATCGCGCGGCGACAGCACCAGCGCCAAGTGGGTGAACAATTCGCGGGCCGGCAACTCCAGCAGCACCGCCGCAATCACGATGCCGCCCGCCACGGCGGCCGCTTCGACATACACGGTCAGCAGCACGCAGGCGCAGATACAGGCCAGCACCATCGGCACCGCCAGGTAATCGCGGGTCGACAATCCCAGCAGGCGCAGGCTGCGCGCTTCGCCATCGTGCTGCATGCTGCCGAGGCGCGCGGTCATCATGGTGCCGGTGCGCAGCAGGACCGGAATCGCCACCAGCATCGGCCCCGCTTCGCGCACCAGCAGCACGGCCAGCAGGCGCACCGCCAGTTCCGGACTGGCGGTAATGGTGCGCACCAGCAGCGCAATGAGCAAGGTGCCGGCAACCGCGGCGGCCAAGCTGGTGCTGGCTAGGCCGCGCGCGCCCATATCCAGCAGCAGGCGCAAAAAACGGCTGCGGTGCGGCGGGCGGCCCAGCACGTGGATGTGGCGCGGCGCATAGCCGGCCATCGCCAGCGCACCGGCGGCATCGGACCACAGCGGACGGACCGGATGCGGCATCACGTCCCCTGCCCGGTCAAATAAAACGCGGCCCAGTAGCGCGGCTCGGGGAATTTCTTCCATAGCGCCTGCTGCGCTTCCTGCAGCGCCTGCGCCTTGCCCTGCCCGGCGCGCAGCTTTTCGTAAAACATCACCATCAGCTCGGCCGTCGCTTCATCGTCCACTTCCCACAGGCTGGCAATGATGTTGCTGCTGCCCGCATACAGGAAGCCGCGTGTCATGCCGATCAGGTCATCCCCGCTCATGGCGCGGTTCAAGCCGGTTTCGCAGGCGGACAGGGTCACCAGGTCGGCATCGAGCTGCAAGCCATAGATTTCCGACACCGTCAGCGAACCGTCGTTGTTCTTGTCGGACGCCAGCGCCAACCGCGATTGCAGCGGCACATCGGCACGGAACTGGCCATGCGCCGCCACGTGCAGGAAGCGGAATTGCGGCGCGACTTCCTTGAACGCGGATTCCGACGCCACGCCACGGGTCAGCAAACGGCTGCCCGGCAGCATGCCGGAAATCTTGCGCGCCTCTTCTTCCGCCGCAGGCAAGTCCAGCTGCGGATTGCCCAGGTCCGGATTGCCGAACACCAGCATGCTGTCCATTTGCGCGGCGCGCGGCGCACGCAGGTATTGCTGCACGCTGGCGCTGGGCAGGAAGCGCAGCTGGTGGCCGGCCGGCAGGTAATCCTTGCCGTCATGCAGCGCGGCAAACGGCAGATAGTGCAGCGCGCCATGCGGCACTATCACCAGGTGGCGGCCGGCGATCAGGCCGGCGACCGGCGCCAGCAATTTCTTGTATAGCGCTTGCCCCATCGCCAGCGCGCCGGGCTGCTGTTGTTCGATGTGGGCGCGGAAGGCGCGCACGTCGCGCTCCAGGTTGGCGCCGTCGATGACGGCCGATTGCACCTGGTCCGTACTGACCGCCACCACCGCCAGTTGGCCGCCGTGCTGGTGGTATTCGACCAGCACTTCATTGGGACGCAGGTAGCGCCGCACGTCCGCCAGCGACAGCGCGCCCACGCTGACCAGCGACGCCAATGCCGGATCGGCCGCTTTCAGCTGCAGTACCTGCTGGCGCGCGGCGCTGCGCGACTCGGCGCCACCGGCGCGCGCCATGTCCAGCGGCAGCTGCGCCGCCGCCTGTTCGGCGGCCTGCTGGTACGCCTTCAACAGGCGCGCACTGTCAGCGCTGCGGCCCGCCAGGTTGGCGCCGCCGCTGCGCGCCGCCAGCAAATCCACCAGCGCGCGGGACTTGCCCCGCTCCATCAATTCATAGGCGCTGTCGGCCTGCTTCAGCGCCAGCGCCAGCGCAATGGCGCGCGCATAAATCGCCTGCTTGTCGCCGACGAAACCGATCTTGCTGGTTTCCGTGTTGATGCTGGCGCGCTGGTCTTCCACCACCTCGATCGCCTGTTTCAGCCATGCCAGCGCGGCCGCCTGATCCCCCGCCTGCTCCGCGATGCGGGCCCGTTCGGACAACAGCATCCAGTAGATCTCGCCGTTTTCCTTCACTTGCGGCAGCGCCAGCACGCGGTCGAATCCCGCCTTGGCCTGCTGGTGCCGCCCGGTTTCCAGCAAGGCCTTGTTCAGCATGAAGGCGCGCGGCAATTCCACCCACACCCAGTTGTTCACGCCGGTCAGGAACCCGCCACTGAACAACTTGTCGAGGAAGATATTGACTGAAAACAGCTTGTCGCTGTCGAGCGCATCGAGCACGCCCTGCCAGTCGCCCAGCGCCATGCGGGCGCGCGCAATGGCCAGCGCCTTGGCGCTGCTGTAGGCGGAAAACATGCTGCCCTGGGCCTTGACCATGCGCTCGACAATCTCATGGCCCTTGGCCTTGTCGCCATTGAGGGCGTGGCCGATCGCCACCGCCGCCATGCTGTTGTAGACCATGTCGAGGTCGTCGCTCTGGTCTTCTTCCAGCCACGCGACGTTGGCGCGCGCAATCTTGATGGCGGCCTCATACTGCCCGAGATCGAGCAGCGCTTCGGCCCGCATCTGGCCCAGCGCCGGGGTGGCGTCTTCCAGCGCGAACAGCCGGGTACTTTTATCGCCGCTCTTTTGCAGCAGGATGGCCAGCTGGTCGAGGCACGCCATCAATTGCGTATAGCGTTTGGTTTTGGAATAGGCGTAGCACAGCGCATGGCGGTCACGCGTGTCGAGCGGCCCGCGCGCCGCCTGTTCTTCCAGGACTTTTTCCAGCTGGTCGAACCGGCCGCTGGCCGCCATGGCCACCTGGTCGGTGGTACGGTCCGCCCACGCCGGTGCCGACAGCACCAGTGTCAGCGTCAGCGCGGGCAAGACCGCGACGTTCTTTCTTATGAAGGCCATGAGTTTGCGGGCCGGCCTCCCCGGCCCGTCGTGTCGATCAGAACCAGTAACCGATATTGACGGTCACACCCTTGGTTGCCTTGCCATGTATGTACGACAGGCCGCCACGCACGAAGCTGCGGGCATTGGCGGCGTTGCGGTTGGTGCCGACCGTGACGCCGATTTCCTGGGTATTGTCGACGAATGGCTTGTCGCCCAGGTAGCGGGTATCGATCAGCGAGAATTCCGCCGCCATTTTTCCGCCCATCATGGTGGTCGGCATCGAATACATGATGCCGTTGCGCGCCATGGTCAGGGCGATATCCGGGTCGAACGAAAAATCGCGGCTGGAGAATTTACCGGTCTTGTAATAGCCCAGCATATTGCCGACCGCGATCGCCTGGTTGCCGCCCAGCGCAAACACATAGGTGCTCATCAGGCTGGCCGAGGCGATGGTCGAGACGGTGGCGCGGTCTTTCGAGGCGACCACGGAATACTTGCCGCCCGGCGTCAGGGTCCAGCGGTCGGTCATCGGGTAACGGTATGAAATCCCGAATCCGCCGTGATAAGTATCGGCTTCGCCGACCTTGACCAGCGCCAGCGGCAGCGCAAACACCAGCTGGCGGCGCGGGTCGATGTCATTGCGGATGGTGTACGACAGCGGCAAGGTGGTGGAACGCACGCGGTCGGCGCTGCCATCGATATTGAAACTCGAATAACCGAGGCCCACGCCGATCAGGTTATTGGTGCCGGTATCCATGCCGGCCGGGCCGGACACGATCTGGCTCATCGGATCAAAGCTGGCCGCGAAGTCGGCCTGGCCCGCCATCGGAATCGCCCCGCCCATGCCGGTGATCGCACTGGTGGCGGAATGCATGGCCTGGTAATTCATGATCTTGCCGATCAGGTCGGACTTTTTCACGAAGTCGACGAACTGTTCTTCGCTGTCGTCACGGCTGCTGCCGGTGAACTGGCCGGAGATGCCCAGCTCCGGGAAGTTGTACGTCAGTGTGCGCGAATTGCTTGCATAGTTGATGAACACGCCCACGTCATTGAAACGGCCCTGCACATTGGCGGGCGAGGTCTGGGTATAGCCAAGGTTACTCAGCGTGAAATTGCGCACGGCGTCGATAAAGACGTCAGAGCTGGATGCGCACAGCTGCTGACCGACGTTGGTGCCGACATCGGCACGGAAAGCATACGAGCGGTCGCAACCGTTAACGGTGGAGTACTGGGCCATTGCCGGCGCCATGCAGCCGCCGGCAAGCGCCAGCGCAAAGACTTTACTGAATCTCATGCGGATACCCTTTCTGACATGATGGAACATAGCGTGAAAGTCCAGCAGACAGCGTATGCCGGTCAACATTTACTTGCAATCAATTTTGCCCGCTTGTTGTATTCAGGTTCAGGGCTGGACAAATGATGCGGAATTTAATATTAATTGCTTCGTGTTAATATTTAATTTTCAACATTTTCAAGGAATCTCATGCGTGCTGCGATCAAAGCTGCGCTGCTGGGCAGTGCGACGGTCACCAGCGCTTGTGCACCGGTAACCCAGCTCGTGCTGGAGCGGCCCGAAGGCGTGCGCCACTGCCTGCTGGGGATTCCCACCACCACCCCGGCTGGAAAGCGGCCGCTGGTGATCGTCCTGCATGGCGCCGGCGCCTCCGCTGAACAGGTGCTCGGCATGGCATTCCCGCCGTCGCCACTGTCGCTGTGGCTGGAAATCGCGGAGCGCGAACACGTCATCGTCGCCGCGCCGGACGCCGGCAAAGGCGGCTGGAATGAATGCTTTGCCGGCGCGGCGCGGGTGGCGCGGAAAAACGACGTGGCATTGATCGAAGCCGTCATCGATCATGCGATAGACGCGCTTGGCGCGGATGCGGAGCGGGTGTACGTGATCGGTGTATCGCGCGGCGGCTGGATGGCATACCGCACCGCGATGGAAATCCCGCACCGGCTGGCCGGGTTTTCCGCCGTGCTGGCGAGCATGCCGCCGCGCAGCCATGCGATGCAACCGCGCGTGGCGTTGCCGGCGCTGATCGTGGGCGGGACCGCCGATCCACTGATGCCTTACGGCGGCGGCAAGTACTGGTACACGCTGGGCTTCTCGGCGCCGGTCAACAGCTTTGAAGACAGCGCGCGGGTGTGGCGCGAGCTGGCGGGACTGCCGGAGTCGCCCGACATGACGGACATTCCCGGGCGCCATGCCTGGGACAACACCCGCAGCACGTTGACGCTATGGGGCGCGGCGCCGGATGGCCTGCAGGTCGGCCTGATCCGCATCGAGCGTGGCGGCCATGCGGAACCCAGCATCAGCCGGCGCTACCCGGGGCTGATCGGCAAGCTGATGGGCGCCCAAAGCGCGGATTTTGAGATCGCGGAAACCGCGTGGGATTTTTTCCGTGACAAGCGCCTGGCAAGGGTGGCGCAACAGGATTTGCAGCGGGCATAAGCGGCATCCGGCTGTGCCTGCGCAACAGGCGCGCCGGCGGGCGGCGTGACAATGGCGGTTCCCTGTCACTGCAAGGAATTGCTATGAGCCTGGCCATCCTGAAAAGCCGCGCGCTGGCGGGCATGGAAGCCCCGGAAGTGAACGTGGAAGTCCATCTCGCCAATGGCTTGCCGGCATTCGCCATCGTCGGGTTGCCCGACACCGAAGTCAAGGAAGCGCGCCATCGCGTGCAAGCCGCCATCATGTCATGCGGCTATGAAATGCCCCACCAGCGCATCACCGTCAACCTGGCGCCCGCGGATTTGCCGAAAGAATCGGGGCGCTTCGACTTGCCGATCGCGCTGGGCATCCTGGCCGCCTCGGGCCAGATTCCCACCACGCCGCTCGACGATTATGAATTCGCCGGCGAGTTGTCGCTGACCGGCGAGTTGCGCGCCATCCCCGGTGCGCTGGCCATGGCGTTCGCGATGCGGCGCAATGCCATCACGGGCCAAAAACGGCGCGCTTTTATCCTGCCGCTGGCCAATGCGGCGGAAGCGGCACTGGTCGAGGGTTCGTCGATTTTTCCTGCCGCATCGCTGGTACAGGTTTGCGGACACTTCGCCTGCACCGACGGCAGTGGCGCCTTGCCGCGCCACCGGGCGGAGCAGGAACAGGCGGCGGACCATTACCCTGACCTGTCCGACGTGAAGGGGCAGGCCGAGGCCAAGCGGGTACTGGAAATCGCGGCGGCCGGGAGGCACAACCTGTTGCTGGTGGGGCCGCCGGGCGCGGGGAAAAGCATGCTGGCGCTGCGGCTGGCGGGATTGCTGCCGCCCATGACGGATGATGAAGCGCTGGAATCGGCAGCCGTGCAATCGCTGGCGGGCTGCTTTGATGCGGCGCGATGGATGCGGCGCCCTTTCCGGACGCCGCATCACACGGCATCCGGGCCGGCATTGGTGGGTGGCGGCAGTACACCCAAGCCCGGCGAAATTTCACTGGCCCATGGCGGTGTCCTGTTTTTGGACGAGCTGGCGGAATTCGACCGCCGAGTGCTGGACGTGCTGCGCCAGCCGCTGGAAACCGGCACGGTCACGGTATCGCGCGCGGCGCACCATACGGACTTTCCCGCCCGCTTCCAGCTGGTGGCGGCCATGAACCCGTGCCCATGTGGCTACAACGGCCATGCCAGCGGCAAATGCAAATGCCCCGACGACACGATCTCCCGCTACCAGGGGCGCATTTCAGGGCCCCTGCTGGACCGCATGGATCTACTGATCCACGTCAATCCGTTGACGACCGAGGAACTGGAAGCCGCGCCCACCGCCGACGCCACGCCGATGGTGGCGCAGCGCGTGGCGCAAGCCTTCAATCGCCAGTTGGAGCGGCAAGGCAAGTGCAATCAGTTGCTGGGGACACGCGAAGTGGAACGGCTGTGCAAACTGGACCCGCCCAGCCAAGCCAGGCTGCGCGAAGTCATGAAGCAATTCCAGTGGTCGGCGCGCGCCTATCACCGAGTACAGCGGGTGGCGCGCACCATCGCCGACCTCGATGGCGCCAAAGCCATTACCTTGAAGCACTTGAATGAAGCGGTTCAATACCGGCGCGCGCTGTCGTTTACCACGTGAAATCGTCGGGGATCTTGAAGTCGGCGTACGGATCGTCTTCCAGCGGCGTGGCCACTGCCTTGGCCCGTACCACGCGCGCCGCTTGACGCTCGGCGATTTTGTCGGCAATCACGCGCGGCACCAGTTCAAAATGGTCGCCCATACCAACAATGGCCAGGCGGCCGGCCACCAGGTGTTCCTGCACCATGGCGGACACGTAAATCCGTTCGATCTTGGCGCCATACGTGAAGTTGTAGGCGATATCACCCTTGCCTTTGTTTTGGCGATTTTTCTGCACCAGTTGGGTGATTTGCGCCTGGACGGCTTTTTCATTGGCGGCCGCATCGCGCTGCGCATTGAATTCCCGCGCACGCTCGGCATTCTTGCGCTGCAGCTCGGCTGCCGCCAGCTTCGCTTCGTCAACGCTTTGCTGGCCGGTACGGCGTTCTTCTTTCTTTTGCTTGGTCTTGTCCTGGTTGACCTTTTGAACCTTCTTTTTATCGACCAGGCCGGCCTTCATTAATTGTTCTTGCAGCGAAACCATGCTGGTTACTCCATCACTCATACAAAGGTGTCAGCATAGCAGATGGGGACAGCGTGCTAACATCACCGGATGAAAATCCGATCCCTTACCCATGCCGTGCCGGCTGCGTTGGCAGCGGCCATTTTGTTAAGTGCGTGCAGCCCGAAATTCGACTGGCGCGATTACCGTGGCCCGGCGGCGCCCTATGCCGTACTGTTCCCCGGCAAGCCGGCGGCGCAGACGCGCGATGTCGATCTGGGCAGCGACAAGGTCAGCATGCACATGGCCGCCGCGGAAATCGATGGCGTGACGTTTGCTGTTGGCAGCGCGGAATTGCCCGATGCGGCACGCGCCCAGGCGGCGATCGCCGTCATGAAAACCACGATGGCAAAGAACCTGAATGCCACCATCACGTCGGAAAAACAGGAAAGCAGCGCTACCGGCGGCGCGCAGCGCAGCACCATCAGTATCGAAGCAAAAGGGTCGCGCAACGGTGAAACCATGGTGCTGTTTGGCCGTTTTGTTGCCAAAGACAACCGTGTTTATCAAGCCATCGTGGCGGGCAAGGAAAAACAGGTGGACAAGGACGCGGTCGACACGTTCCTGACATCGTTTAAGGCTGACTGAACAGGCTGTTAGTGTGCAAGTCCGTAAGTCGTGCTATCGTTTCATCACGGACAACAACAGGACGGGACAACGCCATGATCACGTTTAAATCCAAATCCTCTCCGGCAGTCATGATGTATCAGGAGCACGCGGAACGCATACTTGAAGTGTTGAACAAGAGTCCGGAGCGTGGCGTGATCACCGCAGCCGAAGCGCCCAATGTGCTGGCGCTGCTGGAAAAAGAAGTCCAGCTCAGCAAACAGCATATCGAAGACCTGGATATCGAACACCACAAGGACACCACGCATAACGTGGATGCGCTCGATGGCGACGGTACCGATCTGCCCGAAAAGCAGCATGTCGGCTTCGGCCAACGGGTCTATCCCCTGCTGCAAATGCTGCGCGCGGCCTCGACGGAAGGCCACGACATCCTCTGGGGCGTGTAAGCCATACGCTCCCGATCAAATATCCTGGCTACGCATGACGTGGCCGGACTTTACACGTCCGGACGATACAAAGCAAAAACCCCCATCCGCACCGAACGCGATCTTGAGCGCGTTCAGGCTGATGGGGGTTTTTTATATAACTAGCCTGACGATAACCTACTTTCACACTGGTTGCAGCACTATCATCGGCGCAAAGTCGTTTCACGGTCCTGTTCGGGATGGGAAGGGGTGGGACCGACTTGCTATGGTCATCAGGCTT
>Ga0307408_100000128_pt1 | contig 84297 bp, 71 predicted proteins | sample 322Cmetagenome_FD_202116 | JGI IMG/M metagenome (GOLD analysis project Ga0307408, IMG submission 202116) | Maize rhizosphere microbial communities from greenhouse at UC Davis, California, United States - 322HYB-C-3 | ecosystem: Host-associated > Plants > Roots > Rhizosphere > Soil | place... | reverse complement strand
GGGGCGTTGTCGGTGGGGGCGAAGAGGGCGGTGCTGGCGTTGTCCTGGGGCTGGTCTGTGGAGCCTGGTGTGCTGCCAGGAGCGGGCTGGCTGGCCAGGTCGCCAGGGGCGGGGGCGTAGGCGGCGGCTGAGGGGGCAACTTGCATGGCGCGCGACTGTGCCCGCAGGCAGCAGCGCGCGAAACTGGGAAGGCTCCTAGCTAGGGACGTTCCTAGCTGGGAATGTCCCCTACATGGGGCGGGCCGGTGGGGGCCGTGGGGATGAAATGAATATGGCTGCAGGAGCCGTGGGGAGTGCGCAAGCAGCTACTAAATCAAGAGCGTTCTGCGCGCGGGGAATGCAGGAGGTGGGCTGCGCGGGTTACAGACTTTTACCGGGGTGAGAACTGCAGAGGTATGACCGAGGCCACCCCACTCTCGTCCGACAAAAAAACAGCGGAACGCATAGCATCGACGGCTTCAACGTGTGTCCCTCTTTCACCAATTCAAGGACCAATCCATGAAGCTTTACTACTCCCCCGGCGCCTGCTCCCTCTCCCCCCACATCGCCTTGCACGAAGCGGGCCTGGCATTCACCCCCGTGCTGGCCAGCACCAAGAGCCACAAGCTGCAGGACGGCACGGATTACTACACCATCAATCCACTCGGCTACGTGCCTGTGCTGGAGCTGGACGACGGCACCCGCCTGCGCGAAGGCCCGGCCATCGTGCAGTACATCGCTGACCAGGTGCCGCTGAAGATGCTGGCGCCGCAAAACGGCAGCCTGCAGCGCTACCGCCTGCAAGAGTGGCTCACCTTCATCGGCACCGAACTGCACAAGGGCTTCAGTCCCTTGTTCAAGCCCAACACGCCCGAGGACTACAAGCCCATCGTTCGCGAGGCCCTGCAGCAGCGGCTGCAGTGGGTGGATGGCCAGCTCGCCGGAAAGCAGTTCTTGATGGGCGACCAGTTCACCGTGGCCGATGGCTACCTGTTCACCGTGACCAACTGGGCCAAGCCCACCAACGTCGACATCTCGGGTCTGGCCCATCTGGCCGCCTACCGCGAGCGCGTGGGCGCACGGCCGGCGGTGCAGGCGGCCATGAAGGCCGAAGGCCTGCTCAAGTAGCACACCAGCCTGGGAGCCTGTAGGGCTTGGAAACCGCTTCAAGTCAGGCAGGTTCCTAGTGCGCGAGGGCTCCACTACCTTTCGCACACCACTTTTCACCGTCATTACCGGCGCTTCACAGAAGCGCAACACGTCCCCGATGCAATGCCCTTCCACAACACAGGGCGTTACTACAACGTCGCGGTAGGTATCGAAGAGCCTGCGCCACCGGGAGACCGATGGGCGCCGCCGATACCCACCACGGTCCCCGCGACAGGGGAGAGCGTCCTGGACACTATTTCCGAAGAGGACGGAGTTCCATGACGTCAATACCTGCTGTGCCGCGCCCGGCCCGGACCCACATGGCTTGGCTGCTCGCGGCCGCTTTGCTTGCCGCCTGCGGCGGGGGCGGCAATGACGACGACGGCACCGCGGCGGCCACCGCGCTGGGACCCTTTTCCACAGCTTCTGCGCCAGGGTGTCAACCCGACGCACCGCGCGCTGCGCCGGCGCAAGACTTCATCACCCTTTGCTGGGGCGCTGAAGGCTGGCATGAACCCACGCTGGACGACAAAGCCCTGCAGCAGAACCTGGACTTCTACCCGGCCCCGGCGCAGTCGGCCGCCGCACCACTGATCGTCTGGGCACATCCCAACGGCATGAGCAAGGAGCTGCCCGAAGGCAGTGCACTGCGCCGAGCCCTGCTGCCGCCCGCGCGGGACGCGGGCTATGCCTTTGCCTCGCTGGAATTCCGCCACCCCGTCACCAACGCATCGCCCGAGCCGGGCGGACCGGTGCCCCACACCGACATTGCCCAGGCCCTGAGCTACCTGGTCACACACGCCCAGGCGCTGCGCATCGACCCGCGCAACATCTTCCTGGTAGGCCAGTCGCGCGGCACGCTGGGGGTGTGGACGGCCATGCAACCCGACAGCACATCGCCGCCCGTGCGCGCCGTGTTTGCCGTCAACGCGCAGACCAGCTACCGCGGCGAAGACTTCGCGCAGTGGTTCCTGGTCCAGCCCCATCGCGAGTTGTTCCTGCAGACGTTCCACAGCCGCAACCCCAACGCTGACCGTTACGGCAGCGCCGTGCGCGACGTGACCCGCCAGGCGCCCCCCATTCAACTGCGCTACGACAGCCCCGTGGTCGGTCGGCCCCTCACCCTCACACAGATGCAACAGCAGGACGCCCTGCACTACCCGGACTTCGGGCCGGCCCTGTGCAACGCCTATGCCGCAGCCCAGGCCACAGCTTCCTGCAGCTATGTGGCCGATGCCCGCCTGCACGACCGCCCCGCCCTGGCCTATGAGGGCTACGTGCAATTTTTCGACCGGCACCGAGCCCGCTAAGGATCCTCTGCCCGGATCCCGCTTCCGCTCCCGCTAGCCCAGTGTGCGCTGCGGATCGGGATGTGCTGCTGCAAAGCGCAGCCATCGCCGCAGCAACCGCCGCAGCGACGGCGGGCATTTTCTTGCCGCAGCAGACCGCACAAGCCCGTAGATGCACACAGCGTGGTGATTCGCGCGGAAGACCCCTGGCTTATTCAACCCTTGAGAGGAGGCACATCCCACCAGCACCCCCCACCCCTCACATCACGGGGCGGATACGCGCCTGACCCAGGCCGGAGACCACGCCCCGAAAGCCAAGAAAACCAACCAATTTTCCGGAGGATCCATATGAAACGACTACGACATACGCTTGGGATTGCCCTGCTATCGAGCCTGCTGCACGGCTGCGGCGGGGGAAGCACCGACACTGCGACGGACACGGCCAAGCTCACCCTGACGGCTGCCAGCACGGCCGACGACGAGGGGGCTGGCATCACGCCCGCTGCGCTAGAAGGGGTGCGCCCCCGCCATGCGGGCGGTGCAGCCATCAACCTGGTCGGGCTGACATCTGAAAACTCGGACATGCCTACCATCGACCTGGCCAAGCGCATGCAGAAGTGGGCGCCGACCGACAAGAACGGCAAGTGGCATTCCAGGCCCTACGAGGTGCTGGACCTGGATGCCAACGGCTGGGTCAAGAGCCTGCCCACCGACCCCGACAGCGCAGGTTACGCCACCGTCAGCTCCGCCATCCTGGACAACTACGATCCCAAGGCACGGCTCACGGGCGTGTACCACGTCTACTTTGAGGGGGAAGGCGAATTCTTCATTGGGGGCGCCTCGGCCGAGAACTTCAAGATCGTCAGCCCGGGCCATGCCACCTTCAACATGGCCAACAACGCCAGGCTGCGCGAGAACCTGTTCATCAGCATCTCCAAGATCACGGTCGGCAACCACCTGCGCAACATCCGCATCCTGCCGCCGGGCGGCATCTGCAGCGACAACGTCTACCGCTGGGTTCCCGCCAGCAGCGCCTGTAGCGGCGGCAGCACCTACACGTCGCTGGTCGACTTGTCTGCCACGCAGATCTGGTTCCCCAACTTCCTGGGCGACCTCAACGGCTACCGCGCCATCCGCTTCATGGACTGGTTCAAGACCAACAGCTCCCAGCTGGCTGATTGGGTGGATCGGCCGCTGAAAAACGACTACACCTGGAACACCGAAGCCGGCGTGCCCATTGGCGTATCCCTCAACCTGGCCAACACCCTGAAGGCCGACGCCTGGCTCAACATCCCCTACCACGCCAGCGACGACTACGCCCGTCGCATGGCCCAGCAGGTCAAGCAAGGCCTGAACCCCGCTGCCAAGTTCATCGTGGAATATGGCAACGAGCCGTGGAACTGGGCACCGGCCTTCAACGCAAACTACTCCTGGCTGGCCGAACAGGGCAAAGACAAGTTCAACGGAAACGGTACCGTCCATGAGCGCGTCATCAACTACTACGCCCTGCGCTCCAACGAGCTGTGCCAGATCATCAAGCAGGAGTTCGGCGACCAGAACTCTCGCGTGCAATGCGTGGTCAACCAGCAATTCTCGTGGCCCGATCCAGACCAGGCCCTGCTGCACTGCCCGCTGGCCGTGGAAGCAGGTCTTATCCAAGAGAGTTGCGCCAATCTTATTGATGCAGTGGCCGTGGCCCCGTATGTAGGCAACTACCTGGGCGAAGCCAAAAATCTCGCGGCCGTGGAGGCGTGGACCAGAGAGCCCGATGGCGGACTGAACACCCTTTTCAAGGAACTGCGCGCCAAGGACGCCAATGGCCAGCCCATTGCCGACACACCGCTCAAATCGCCTGAAGTCCCCCACGGCGCCATCGACCTCACCACCAGTTGGCTCAACATGCACAAGTCCTACATCTCGGACCGTGGCTTCAGGAAGCCCCTCTTCGCCTACGAAGGCGGCCAGCACCTGAATGTGGTGAGTGGGACAAATGCCGCCGTCACACAACTGTTCACCACAGCCAACCGCGACCCCCGCATGGGCGATGTGTACCGCGATCTGATGGGCGCATGGACCAACGCCAACGGCACCGCCCCCGGCCAGGTCTTCGCCTTCTTCAACAATGTCTACAAACCCGGCCACTACGGCGCCTGGGGTCTGCGCGAAGCCGCATTCGATGACGCCGCCAGCAACCCCAAGTGGGTGGCCGTGAAGCCTTACCGCGAAACCCTGCCCTGCTGGTGGACCGGCTGCAGCCGGTAGGCTGACAAAGCCCTCCACGCGGCCTGCGACGCCATCCCGGCGGCTCGCGGGCCGCGCGCATGCGCACCCCGCTCACGCGGCCCCAGCACAAACTCAAAAACCTTGCATGACTTCGCGCAGTGCAAGCCCGGCGCGAGCGCAGTACGCTGTACAGGTCTGAAAGCGTATTGGAGCGCGTTGTCATGCCTTCTCATGGCGCTCGCGTGTCCGCCTTCTTGTTGTGCGCAATGTTCTGGAGTCCGCATGAAATCCCTGTTTGAAAGCACCCGCGCCGGCGATCTGGCCCTGGCCAACCGCATCGCCATGGCCCCCCTCACCCGCAACCGCTCGCCCGACGCGATCCCGACCGAGCTGGTCGCCACCTACTACGCCCAGCGTGCCAGCGCCGGGCTCATCATTTCCGAGGCCACGGCCATCAGCCCGCAAGGCCAGGGCTACGCCGACGTGCCCGGCCTGTACGGCACCGAACAGCTGGACGGCTGGAAGAAGGTGACCCACGCCGTCCACGAAGCCGGCGGCAAGATCGTCGTGCAGCTGTGGCACGTGGGTCGCGTCTCGCACACCGACCTGCAGCCGGGCAACGCAGCGCCCGTGGCGCCATCCGCCATCCGCGCGCACACCAAGACGGTTCTTATCAAGAACGGCGTGCCCACCTTCACCGAAACGTCCCAGCCCCGTGCGCTCGACGCCGAAGAGCTGCCCGGCATCGTGCAGGACTACCGCCACGCTGCGCGCCATGCCATCGCGGCCGGCTTTGACGGCGTGGAAATCCACGCCGCCAATGGCTACCTGATCGACCAGTTCCTCAAGACCGGCGCCAACCGCCGCACCGACGACTACGGCGGCAGCATCGAGAACCGCGCACGCCTGCTGCTGGAGGTGACGCGCGCCATCGTTGAAGAAATCGGCGGTGGACGCACTGGCATCCGCCTGTCGCCAGTGACGACCGCCAACGACATCGTGGACGACAACCCCCAGCCCCTGTTTGAACACGTGGTGCGCGAGCTCGCCCCGCTGGGCCTGGCCTACGTGCACGTGATCGAGGGCGCAACCGGCGGCCCACGCGAAGTGGAGGGCCGCCCGTTCGACTACGCCGCGCTGCGGACTGCCTACCGGGCCGCAGGCGGGCAAGGCGCCTGGATGGTGAACAACGCCTACACCCGCGAGCTGGCCGAAGCCGCCCTGGCCGACGGCGCCGACATCGTGGCCTTCGGCCGCCCCTTCGTCGCCAATCCCGACTTGGTGGAACGACTGCGGCGCAATGCCCCTTTGAATGAAGTCAACCGCGCCACACTGTACGGCGGCGGGGCGGAGGGGTATACGGACTACCCGGCGCTGAGCGCCTGAGTCGCGAGACCTTTGAAGCTGGATCGGGTACGCGCCCCCTGAAACGGGCACTGCCCAGACGAGGGGGCCGCCGCGCAAGGACCACCTCGCCGCGCTGGCGGCGCCCCCCCCTGCCCGCCAAGCGCAGCGGCGAATCCGCTCAGGGGGGTGACCCCAAGCCAATCGGGCTGGGCGCGCGCATCACGATGCGCGTGAACAGGCGATCGTACACCGGATTGCGCGGCTTGCCGGGCGCCAGCGGATCGCTGTTGCTGGCAAAAGCCACGTCGATGGCGGCCCAGTCGGCGGGGGTCAAGTGCTGCTGCGCTGCGGGGATCACCACGGTTTCCTCCACGCGCATGTGCTCCAGATAAAAGCGGATGTAGCCGTCCAGCGCCTTCACAAAGAGGTCGCGGCGCGCTTCGCCCATCAGTTCCCACGCCACCAGCAGGTGCTGCAGTTCGCGCACAGCCGCCTCGCCGCCGCGGTGGTCGCGTTCCAGCTGCGCGATGGCCTGCGCGGTCTCGGCGCAGCGCTCGGCCACCTTCGGAAAGAGCCACTGCGACTCCTTGGGATGGTGCTGGCGCTCCGGAAACTCGTCGATGTAGAACAGCATCGCCCGCATCACATCAAAGAACGCGGCGGGATCATTGCCCGGCCCCTGGTCGAGCATCAAACGCAGCGAATGGAGGATGGCGGCGAGCGATGCGTGCTCTTCGCGAATGGTTCGCAGGCAGATCGATGACATGGCGCAATCCCCAAGTTGGCTAACGGTAGCCAGATTGCCATGAGACCTGTTGGGACAGCCTGACACAGATCAAGACACGCGACGGCCGAATGACCGTCACACGCTTGCCGGGCGATGGCCCGGCGCGACAGGTTTTCAGGGAAGCGTCGGCGGCGCCTTGGCTCAGAACCGGTCCAAGCTCGCTTGAACCGGTGCTACGCGCTCCTGTCCATTCCGATGCCGGGGAGGGTGGGCCGCGCCAGCGCCATCGCGGCTGGACCATCGTCCGCCAGCCGGAACTGCTGCACCACCTGCGACAGGCGCGCGGCCTGCTCGCGCAGCGAGTCGGCGGCCGCGGCGGATTCCTCCACAAGCGCAGCGTTCTGCTGCGTCATGCGATCAATCTCGCCCACCGACTGGTTCACCTGACCGATACCGGCCGACTGCTCGGACGCGGCCGCGCTGATCTCGCCAATGATGTCGCCCACACGCTGCACGCTGGTCACGATCTCGTTCATGGCCGTGCCCGCGTCTTCCACATGGCGCACGCCGCCATCCACGGCCGTGACGCTGCTGTTGATCAGGGCCTTGATGTCGCTGGCAGCCGCGGCCGAGCGCTGGGCCAGGCTGCGCACCTCGCTGGCCACCACGGCAAAGCCCCGTCCCTGCTCGCCTGCCCGCGCGGCTTCCACGGCGGCGTTGAGCGCGAGGATGTTGGTCTGGAACGCGATGGAGTCGATCAGGCCAATGATGTCGCCGATCTTGCGGCTGGACGCCGAGATCTCGTGCATGCTGGCCACGGCCTGCTGCACCACCGAGCCGCCGCGCGTGGCGGTGCCGGAGGCGGAAGCGGCCAGCTGGTTGGCCATCTGCGACGACGAGGCCGTCTGCTGCACCGTGGCGGTGAGTTGCGACAGCGACGACACTGCCTCTTGCGCATTGCTGGCCGTTTGTTCCGTGCGCTGGGACAGGTCGTGGTTGCCGCTGGCGATTTCCTGGCTGGCCGTGGCAATGTTGCCGCTGGCATCGCGCACCTGCGCCACCAGCGCCCCCAAGCCCTGCTGCATGTCGCGCAGCGCGCGCTGCAGGTCGGCCACCTCGTCCTTGCCCTCGGCCGCAATGTGCTGCGACAGGTCGCCCCCGGCAATGGCCTGGGCCATCTTGCGCGCATCTTCCAGCGGACGGCAGATCGAGTTCATGTTCATCAGCGTGGTGGGCACCACCACCACCACCGTGATCAGCACGGCCAGCACGAAAAGCCACTTGGTCTCACCAGCGACCTGGCCCTGCTCCTTGACCGATTGGGCCACCTCGGCGCGCAGCACGGCGTCCAGCTCCGCCATCAGTTTGTCGGCCTCGGCGAACTCGGCCACGGCCTTGCTGCTCATGCGGTTGGCGATGGTGGCGGTGTCATAGCCGCTGGCCTCCAGCTGGCGCGCCACATGCCCAAACAGCTCCCGGTAGCTGTCCAGCCGCTTGACGATGTTGCGCACGATGGGGTTGTCCGCGTCTTCAGGGCCTTCGAGGAACTGGCTCGCGATCTTCTTGGCCTTTTCCTGGCTCTCCAGCCATTTGGCATGCGCAGCCTTGACGGCCTCGGGCTTCTCATAGCCGATGATCATGTCCTTCTCGTACTGGCGGATGGCGCCCATCTCGCCGCGCAGCTCGGCCAGCTGGCTGACCTCGGAGAACGACTGCGCCATGAAGTCCTCGCTCATGGCGTGAATGCGGAACATGCCCAGCATGCCCGCACTGCCCAGCAGGCCCAGCAGGCCCAGCACCACGCCGATGGCCCCCAACATGCGCAATCGGATGGTGAAGTGCCGCATGAGCGAGAAGAAATTCATGGTCGTTCGTCCTTCGTAAGAAGAGGTCCGGGCCCGCCCTGAAGCTGAGCCGTCCGGCTGAAAGATTTGCAACAAAGCGTTGCAGTTTGCCAGACATCAATGACCCTCTGAGATTGTCAGAACGTGTTTATCACATGCGCCAGCGCTTCAGTAAGAGGGCATTCGCCATAACACTGACGGAGCTCAAGGCCATGGCGGCTCCCGCAACCACCGGGCTCAGGTAGCCCAACGCCGCCAGGGGGATGCCGGCCACGTTGTAAGCGAACGCCCAGAAGAGGTTCTGCCGGATCTTCATCACCGTGCGGTGCGATATGTCGAGCGCCGCAGCCACCAGCATGGGATCGCCCCGCATCAGCGTGATGCCTGCGGCGTGCATGGCGACATCCGTGCCATTGCCCATGGCGAGGCCCACGTCGGCTGCCGCGAGCGCCGGGGCATCGTTAACGCCGTCGCCCACCATCGCGACATGATGGTGCATTTCTTCCGCACCCTGTTGCAACGCCGCCACCCGGGCCGCCTTGTCGCCCGGAAGCACCTCGGCCATCACCTCGCCTGCGCCCGGGTCCAGCCCCAGGCGGCGCGCCATGGCCTCGGCAGCGCCGCGGTTGTCGCCCGAGATCATCACCGTGCGAATACCCCGCGCCTTCAGGGCCGCCAGCGCCGCCAATGCACCGGGCTTGGGCTCGTCACCAAACGCCATCAGCGCCCGCAAGACATACTTCGCCCCTGCGCTCGGCCCCTCGGTCACACGCTGGGCCACCGCCGACACGGTGGCACCCTCGTTCTGCAGCACTTGCGCGCGCGCCGCCAGTGGGCCCAGCTCGACGCCCAGCTCCTGCATCCAGCGCAGGCTGCCCACCAGATAGCGCTGGCCCGCCACCTCGCCCTCGGTGCCGCGCCCCGGCACGGCACGCACGTCCAGCGCGGGTTCCACGTCCAGCTGCCGTTCGCCGGCCGCCGCCACCACTGCGCGGGCCAGGGGATGTTCGCTGCCGCTCTGCACGCCCGCGACCACCTTCAGCAGCGCTGACGAATCCACACCGTCTGCCACCTCGAACGCCGTGAGCCGGGGCCGCCCCAACGTGAGCGTGCCGGTCTTGTCGAACGCCACCGTATCGACCTTGTGCGCCAGTTCGAGCGCCTGCGCATCCTTGATCAGAATGCCGTGCTTGGCTGCCACGCCCGTGCCTGCCATGATGGCCGCAGGCGTGGCCAGGCCCAGTGCACAGGGACAGGCGATTACCATCACGGCCACGGCGTGGATGAGGGCAGCTTCCAGCCCCGCGCCCACCGCCAGCCAGCCCACGAGCGTGACGACCGCCACCACTAGCACCACCGGCACGAACACGGCCGACACTTGGTCCACCAGGCGCTGGATGGGCGCCTTGGCCGCCTGGGCGTCTTCCACCAGCCGGATGATCTGGGCCAGCACCGTCTCGGCGCCGACGGCCGTCACTTCGACCACGATGCGGCCGTCGCCGTTGATGGAGCCCCCCGTCACCTTCGCACCCACATCACGCGCCACCGGCAAGGGCTCGCCAGTCAGCATGGACTCGTCCACCTGCGTGTGCCCCTCCAGCACGATGCCGTCCGCGGGGATCCGCTCGCCCGGCCGCACCACCAGGCGATCGCCCCGCAACACCTCGGCCACAGGCACGTCCACTTCGCCATCCCGGCCCAGCAGGTGCACCACGTCGGGCCGCAGCGCGTGCAACGCGCGAATGGCGGCCGTGGTCTGGCGCTTGGCCCGCGCCTCCAGCCATTTGCCCAGCAGCACCAGCGTGACCACCACGGCCGAAGCCTCGAAGTAAAGGTGCGGAACATGCCCGGGATGGTCGGCGGGGGCTGTCAGCCACAGCCACATCGACAGGCCCCAGCCCGCCGTGGTACCCAGCGCCACCAGCAGGTCCATGTTGCCCGACAGCGCCTTGGCCGCATGCCAGCCCGCCTTGTAAAACCGGGCGCCCAGAATGAACTGGACTGGCGTGGCCAGCAGGAACTGCACCCAGGCGGGCAACATCCAGTCCCGCCCGATCAGGTCGCCCACCATGGGCACGACGAGCGGCAACGACAGCGCCAGCCCGATGCCTACGGGCAGGAACCCGGCCCAAGGCGACAGGTCGTCATCGGCCTCGGCCGGCCCGGCGGCGCGCGGCTCGTAGCCGGCATTGCGCACGGCGCGGCGCAGCAAGGCCTCCATGGCGGCAGCGTCGCCGGGCCCGGCGCCGGCAGAAAATGCAATGCGGGCCGACTCGGTTGCCAAATTGACGGAGGCTTCCTGCACGCCCGGCACCTTGCGCAACGCGCGCTCGACGCGGCCCACGCAGCTGGCACAGGTCATGCCCGAAATCCCCAGGTCCAGCGAGTGACTGGCCCCGGCCAGGGGGGCGGATGATGGGGTGGTGGTGGTGTTCATGGAATGCATGGTGATCCTTGACGTGATGGCAAGGTCAAGCCCTGTGCCACATCAACCCTCACGCAATCAGAGGTTTCAACATCCCTTGACTTTGCCACCATGTCAAGCTTCACCATCGAGGCTCAACCTTGATCGTTGTTCACTACCCAGGAGTTATTCCATGCAAGCCAACACCGCCACCACCACTTTCCAAGTCCAGGGCATGACCTGCGGCCACTGCGAGCGCGCCGTCACCCAGGCGGTCAAGCAGGTGGACCCCCAGGCGCAAGTCCGCATCGACCGCGCCAGCGGCAAGGTGGACGTGGACAGCACCGCCCCGCGCGAGGCCTTGGCCGCCGCCATCGCCGAAGAGGGCTACACCGTCATGGCCTGACCGCGGGCACCGCTCCATGGCAACCAAGACCACGACGCTCCCCGTCCCCGCCTGGCCCGTGCCCATCGGCACGGCCGCCCGGCGCGCAGGCATCTCGGCCCGCATGGTGCGGCATTACGAATCGCTGGGCCTCATCAGCGGCGTGGCTCGCACTGACAGCGGCTACCGCCAATACACCGAGTCCGACGTGCACACCCTGCACTTCATCCGCCGCAGCCGCGACCTGGGGTTCTCGATGGAGGAAATCGCCGAACTGCTGGGGCTGTGGCGCGACCGCAGCCGCGCCAGCAGCCAGGTCAAGCGCATTGCCCAGGACCACATCGGCGACCTGAGCGAACGCATCGCGCAGATGCAGTCCATGCAGCGCACCCTGCAAACCCTGGTGTCGTGCTGCCAGGGCAATGACCGGCCGGATTGCCCGATCCTGGATGACCTGGCAGCGGGGCAGGGGGAGCGCGAAACCGCCAAGCTCCCTCAAACACTATCAAAACGATAGCTGGTGGCACTTCGGGGTAGCGCACCGGAGACCCAAAATGGCCAGAAGGAATGAGAAATTGCAGGCCCTCGTCCAAGCATATCCAGCAAAGGCCCCGCATCGCGGGGCCTTTTTATTTCAGCATTTCTTCCACCCTCCCTGCAACAGCATTCGCCATCAACTGGCTACCTGAAGTTGTAAAGTGACCCGCATCAATATAATAGAGATGGCCATCCCGATTAACATAACAAAAATCACTGTCACATAGTACATCCAACGTATCAAAATACTCGAAGCCCGTCACCCGCTCAGAAACTCTTTTGAGAATTGCTTCATATTGGGCTCTGTCGTTTTTCACCGTGGAAATCGGCTTTACGCATCCCTCAGGCATCTTTCTGAAAATAGGCCGCGCCTCTTCCGCGCAGGCCGTGACCGTGGGTAGCTCTGGATAGGTGGGAATCGATTTCACCAGCAGCACCTTTTTGCCGGCTTGCCGTAATCTAGCAATGGTTTTCACAAGCCCTTCCTCATAGGCTCCAACCACTGTTTGGGAGCCCGGAGGCTCGGGGCCAAAACGTAGATTATCAGCAGGCAAATACATCAAATAGGCATTTGACAAAATCACAATGCCTACATCTCTGTCGTTTTCTATCTTTTCAAGAACCTCTTTTGTGAGCTCCGGAGAGCCCTTGTGGTCTACATGTGGCACATACCCGGGACGATAATAAATCCCATCCAGATAGGGCCATCCTGGAGTTGCATAGGTGATAAGCCGTTCACCATAGAGAAGGCCCAACCCATAGGAAAGATGGCCTGCATTGCTATCGCCAACAAGAGCTACTTTACCGCGACTATTTATCGCAGTTGGCGTATAGGCTTGCGTGGGAGCATTATTATAGCCCGGTAAAATTTTTTTACTGAACGATGGAATCGCGAAGGCAGCTCCCCCCAAAGCAAGCATGAGGAAGCTTAGAAAGATTGCCATTCTGCTTTTAACCCACGTGCTCAAAGCAGTGGGACGCTCAATGACATGATAAGTGGCGATGGCCAAAATAATCGAGCCCACCAATGCAAGGTTGCGACCCGAAGCGCTCCATTGCCCTTCCCCGGCAAGTCTGGCTGCCACCAGAAGCGGCCAATGCCAAAGGTAGAGGGGGTAACTAATTTTCCCCACATAGACCATTGCCGGATGAGAAAGAACGCGGTCATTGATCCACGAACCCTTGCCGGCAAAAATCAATAGCACGGAAGCAATGACCACCAAGGGAGCATAAAAGCCCGGAAACATTTTCTCTTCCATCGGGACGATTTGCATCGTCACCAACAGCATCAAACCAGAGATTCCCAACAAGTCGCGAAGACGGGCCGACTGACCATTGGCACTCATCGCAGCCAATCCATTCTCCCGCAAAACCAAAGCCAGAGCACCACCTGCCGCAAGTTCCCAGACACGTCCAAAAGGCAGGTAAAAAGCGGCCGGCTGATTCCACCTCAGCAATACCAAGCCCAAAGGCAGAGAAACAAAAAGAATGGCCAAAGAAACAAAAAGCAGGGAAGTCTTTCTTCTATGAAAGAAAATCAAAAATAGTGGCCAAAAAAGATAAAACTGCTCTTCCACACCCAGCGACCACAAATGCAACAGGGGCTTTGTCTGGCTTGCTGTATCCCAATACCCTGAACTCAAGAAATAGTGAATGTTTGCCGATGATATTGCTGCCCACCATACACTGGCAAGACTGGCTTTGTATTCGGCAGCATACATCACTAGTGGCCCCATCAAAACCACAGTAGCCAGCACGAGCATGAGCGCTGGGTAAATTCTGATTATGCGTCTAATAAAGAAATCACGGATGGAAAACCTTTTCTCATCAAGCTCTCGAACCACGATTCCAGTGATCAAAAAACCCGATATGACGAAAAAAACATCGACGCCAATGTATCCGTTTGGAAACCGCGTCGGAAAAGCATGAACCAACAAAACGAGCACAACGGCAATGGCCCGCAACCCGTCGATGTCGGGGCGATATTTATCTTTTTCAGTCAAAGGAATCCCCTAAGCGCCTATTCACCTGCTTAATTATTAATAGTCCCTGTCGGAATGGGGCGCGGTGAAGTCAGCCCAGCTTGCAGCCGACAGATGTTTTTAACTAATAGATGTTCACAGTTCTAGGCAAGGTTTCGCTTGGGGGACGTGAAAAAAACTCCCCGAGCTTTGTGAAGCAGCACGAAGCAGACAGATTCAGAACGGTGCAGACCCTGGATCGGTATCCGCAGGCGCCACGGCCGGACCCGTCACCGCGAGCGCGGACACACTCGCCGTCGCAGCCGCTCCCTGCGCCGCATTCGCCACCCCGCTTTCCGCCTCGCCGCCCAGCGCCTCGATCAGGTCTGGAATCAGCTTGGTCAATTCGCCCGTGGCAATGGCCACGTCGGTGTCAAATCCGCCGTCATCGGCCTTCGTGCCTTCGAACACGGTGTCCAGGAAGGCAATCTTCTTGATCTGCAGCCCCTCCGTCAGCATGAAGGACACGCGGTCGTCCCAGGTCAGGGCAAGCTTGGTGGGGAGCTTGCCCGCGTCGATGTGGGCTTGCACTTCCTCGATGTCCAGGGGGTGGCGGGCGTAACGCACCACGGACTTTTCTTCGCTGGCGCTCTTGAGTTCGCACTCGCGGTCCACCGTGAAGCCCACGGGCGGCTCCTGCTCCTTGAGCCAGTGCGACATCGCGGCCTGCGGGATGACCTGGGTGTTGATCAGCGACACCGACAGCCCTGGCAGGGATTCGACGAGCAGCGTGACCACTTCATCGGCCCGGCCCTGGCTAGACGTATCGAGCACCAGCAGGCGCGAGGCCGTGTCGATCCACACCCACATCGAGCCCTGCTTGGTGAACGCCATGGGCAGCAAGTCGAGCTTGGCTTCGTCCTTGAGCTCCTTGCTTTCCTTCTTGCCTGGCTTGCGGCCGGTTTCCTTTTCGATGCGCTCGGCCTTCTCCTTCACGCGGCGAGCGAGCACGCTGCCGGGCAGTACCTTGGATTCGACCATGAAGCGCAGGATCCACTGGCCCCCGACCGACTCCACCATCGGCCCGTGCTGCTCGCCGCGCGGCGGCACCCAGCCCAGGGATTTCTCCTGCGTGGCGCCGCACTCCATGAAGGGCGTCTTCGCCAATGCATCTTCCACTTGCGTCAATTCAACCTGCCATTGCGGCGCAATGCGGTACACGATCATGTTCTTGAACACGGAAAACCTTTGCTTGTCTGCGAACGAATGCGCCATTGTCGGTGCTTCGCCTGCGGAGCCTCTCGGGTCCCTCTTCCCGGCGTCACCGTGGGTTTTCTTTCCGCAAACTTTACACAGCCACATCCAAGCGGCACGGACGCGATACACGGCGGGCAGACACTGGCTTCCATCGCTGGAACGGTCGTCCCCGCGAGCTTCCAACCCCGTGAAAGGACTCACACCATGGTTATCAAATTCCAACACCGCCTGGCCGCCACCGCCATGCTGGCTGCCCTGGCCCTGCCCGTGCTGGCCCAGCCCGCCCCCGCCCCCGCCACGCCGCCGGCCGCCGGCGCCACCGCCTCCAAGGGCCAGCCCAAGGCCGACCACCGTGAACGCCGCCAGGCCCACATGGCCCAGCGGATGGCCACACTCAAGGAGCAACTGAAGCTGACGCCCGCCCAGGAGCCCGCATGGGCCACCTACACCGCCGCCCTGCAGCCGGGCGAACGCGGCGCCCGCCTGGACCACCAGGACATGGCCAAGCTCACGACCCCGGAACGCATCGATCGCATGCGGGCCCTGCGCGCGCAGCACGCGGCCGAGGCCGACCGCCGCGGCGAGGCCACCAAGGCCTTCTATGCCACGCTGACGCCCGAGCAGCAGAAGACCTTTGACGCCCAGGCCCACCATGGTCACCGCATGGGTGGCATGAAAGCCCACGGCGAGGGCCGGCATGGACACCGCCACGGCATGCGCGGCGGCGAAGGCCCTGCGCCGCAGCAGCCGGCCACGCCCGCGAAGTAAGAAGCACGCCCAGGCGCGCAATTAATTCTGCCGCCCACCCACCAGGGTCCGGTTGTTCACAGTCGGCCCCTTTTTTTTCCAAAGCCCGCGATCCTGGCCGGACGCGGGCTTTGTGCTTTCTGGGGGAATCAGGCAGTGGCGAAGCACCGCTGTGTGCAAATCTGTGGAAAGTATTGGCACAACTGGCCGGTTATCCACACAAACCGGCGCCCGCGCGAAGTTGTTGCATGCGAGCCCCGCCTTTTGCCCGCGCCGCCACACAGGCTTTGGCATTACGCAAGTTGGCGCCAGCATTGGCAAAACCGGCCTTGTCCACAGCAAGGGGGCTGCTCTACTACTACTGCTATTTATTGATATACCTATTAAAGAACAACCAGAACTTCCGGAAACCGTGCCGACGCACCCGACAAAAGGCCCCAGTAGAGACCTGGCGTGGCCCTCACCGGGCCAAGCTTCACTGGCGACCGACACACGCCACGGCCTCTCCCATCGCCGGGGGAAACCAGCCAGGGGAAGATGTGAAAGGATCGTCATGGGCCGGACCGCACCACGCCGCCGAGATACCCAGAGAATTAAAACACTATCAAATTAATAGCTACCAGCGCTTGTCTGTAAAGCGCAGAGGGCACTTTTGAATGAAACGCGGTGAATGGGCCGGCCGGTGCGTAACACTGGGGATAGTTTTGGCACAACCGGGGAGTTGTCCACATGCCGGGGCCCTGCGTGGCTTTTGTCCCCGTTGCCGCAACAGCGGGAACAGGGCGTGGTGCACAGGCTTGGCGGCCACGCAAGTGCGCGTGGCGCTTGGGAAAACCGGGGTTGTCCACACGCCGGGGCACCCTCTACTACTACGACTATGTATTTATAGAAAACATAAGAAGAAGACAGGGGATAAATTCAGCGCGCCTGCACCGGCTGGGTCGGCACCGCAGGAAGCCCCTGCACGGGGCAGCATGGCCCGGCCTTGGCGGGCGTGAGCGACGCCGTGGCCGGCAGAAATAAAGGCGGGGGCGATGGCTTGGCCGTGCGAAGCCCGCCGCGCGAGTTCTCCACAGGCTCGTGGAAGGGCCTTCCGACACGGCTGTTCCTGCCAGGGCCAGGAACGTTCCACACCAGCGCTGGTTCCGACCTGTTCCAGGAATCGGCCTTTCTCGGCCGCAGCCAACCCGTTCAGAGTTGAAAAACCGGAAAAACCAGCTCAGTAGGATGCGCCAGGGCGCAGGAAGGCCTCCAGCAGGTCCGCAGACAGGGGGCGGCTGAAGAGGTAGCCCTGGTAGTGCAGGCACCCCGCGCGGGCCAGCAACTCGCGTTGCTCGGGGGTTTCCACCCCTTCGGCGATCACGTCCAGGCCCAGGCTGCGGGACAGGCCGATGATGGTGTCCACGATGGCGGCGTCGTTCGGGTCGGTGAGCAGGTCCTGCACGAAGCTTTGATCGATCTTGAGCTGGTCCAGTGGCATGCGCTTGAGGTAGCTCAGCGACGAGTAACCTGTGCCGAAGTCGTCCAGCGAAAAGCCCACCCCCAGCGCGCGCAGCGCCGTCATGGTGGCGATGGTGGTTTCCATGTCTTCCACCAGCAGGCTCTCGGTCAGTTCCAGCTTGAGCAGGCGGGCCGGCGCCCCGGTGATGGCCAGCACGCGGGCCACGTCGTCCACGAAGCTGGCGTGGCGGAACTGGCGCGAGCTCACGTTCACGGCCATGGTCAGGTGGGCCAGCTGCGGGTTGGCCTGCCAGGTGGCCAGCAGCTTGCAGGCCGTGTGCAAAACCCAGCGCCCTAGCGGCAGGATGAGCCCGGTTTCTTCGGCCAGCGGGATGAAATGCGCGGGTGACACCATGCCCCGCTGCGGATGGGCCCAGCGCACCAGCGCCTCCACCCCGACACAGCGGCCCGACAGGTGCATCTGCGGCTGGAAGTGCAGCAAAAATTCTTCTTGGGCCAGCGCGGCGCGCAAATCGGTTTCCAGACCGGCTCGGGCAGTCACCACCGCCTGCATCCCCGGGTCGAAGAAGCGCAGCGTGTTGCGCCCCGCCGTCTTGGCCTGGTACATGGCCAGGTCGGCCTGCTTGAGCAGCTCGCCCACGCTGGTCTGCTCGCCGGTGAACGGCGCGATGCCGATGCTGGGCGTGCTGCGGTACTGGTAGCCCGCCAGTGCATACGGCACGGCCAGCATGGCCAGGATTTTCTCGCCCACACTGCGCGCGTGCAGGGCCAGCTCGTGCGGCTTGGCGCTGAGCTCCTCGAGCATCACCACGAACTCGTCACCGCCCAGGCGGGCCACCGTGTCCACGCTGCGCACGCAGGTGTTCAGGCGCTGGGCCACCTGCTGCAGCAGCACATCGCCCTGGTCGTGGCCCAGGGTGTCATTGAGCTGCTTGAAGTTGTCCAGATCAATGAACAGCAGCGCCCCCCCCTGCTGGCGCCGCTGGGCGTTGGCCAGCGCGTGGGCCATGCGGTCCATCAGCAGCATGCGGTTGGGCAGGCCAGTGAGGGCGTCGTAGAACGCCAGGCGCTGGATCTCGCGCTCATTGGCCTTGCGCTGGCGGATGTCCGTGTTGATGGCCAGGATGGACCGGGGCTGGCCATCGTCTCCGCGCACCAGCGTCCAGCGGCCTTCGACCTCTATGGTGCTGCCGTCGCGGTGGCGCTGCACGATCTCGCCCGTCCATTCGCCCTGCTCCAGCACGACCTGCGTGGCGTGGTGGAAGTGGGAGGGATCGTCGTAGAGCAGCGTGTCCACGGACTGGCCGAGCGCCTGCAGCTGCGACCAGCCGTACAGCCGCTCGGCGCTCTTGTTCCAGAAGATGACGCGGTGTTCGAGATCGCGCACCAGGATCGCATCCTGCGCCTTGTCCAGCAAGGAGGCCTGGTGGCGGATACGGGCGTCGGCCAGCTGCCGGTCGATTTCGGACGAGGCGCGCGCCGCGAAGATCTGCAGCGTGGAGGCGACGAAGCCCGTGTCTTCGATGGGCTGGCGGAACAGCACGAACACGATGCCCACCACTTCGCCGTCGGAATTGCACAGCTGCTGGCCTGCGTAGCCTTGGGCCCCCACCAGGCGAAGCACGGGCGCCTCGGGATAGAGCTGCTGAACCTTGTCGCTCACCACATATTCGCGCTGCGACAGCAGCTGGAGGCTGGGTGTGCCTTCCAGCGAGTATTCGTCGTTGGGCAGCATGCGCCCGTCGAGCACGGCCGCCAAGGTGGCGACCCGCGGCGGCTGGCCCGACGCCGTGGGCAAAAGCCGCACCACACAGCCGCCCTGGGCACCCAGCGCGTCGGCCATGTTGCGCACCAGCTGTACAAAGAATTCGGTGCCCGTGCTGGCCGACACGGCCGCCGCCACCTTGAGCACCGAGGCCTGCAGCCGCTGCTGCGCCTTGTGCGCGCGCAGGCTGGTGAGGCCGAAGGCCACGTCGCTGGCGAGCTCCTGCAAGAGGGCAGCCTCGTCGGCGCTGATCTGCAGGATGTCGGGCGCATACAGGTACAGCAGGCCGAACGTGCGGTCCCGTTCGCGCAGGGGCAGGCAGATCACGCCGTGGAAGCCGTGGTGCAGCATGCGCTCGGTCCAGTCGGCGAAATTGCCTTCCTTGCGGATGTCCTGCACGATGACCGGCTGGCCCGTGCGCACGGCGGTGCCCGCCGGGCCGCGGCCAAACGGGTCGTCCTCCGACCAGGAAAGCTGGAGTTTCTCCAGGTAGTTCTGGTGGTAGCCCGCATAGGCCACCGGCTGGATGGACTTGCGCTCGTCGTCCAGCGCAAAGCCCACCCAGCCCATGCGGTAGCCGCCGATGTCCACCGCGATCTGGCACACGGACTGCAGCAAGGCGGTTTCGGAAGTGGCGCGCACCAGCGCTTCGTTGCAGGCGCTCAGCAGGCGCTGCGCCCGGCTCATGCGGGCCAGCTCGCGTTCAGTGCGCAGGCGTTCGGTCACGTCCGTGGCCAGCACCTGGCGCGCCGGCCGGCCGTTGAAGCTGATGCTGCCCGCGGTGATCTCCACGTCCATGAAGCTGCCGTCCTTCTTGACGTGGCGGCTGATGACGGGCTTGTTGCGCTGGTCGGCTGCAATGGCGCGGAGGGTTGCTGCAACGGACTCGCGGCGCTCGGGCGGCCACAGGTCGGTCATGTGCATCGCCAATAGCTCGGTCTCGGTGTAGCCGTAGTGCCGCTCCATCGACTGGTTCACGGCCAGCAGGCGCAGGCTCTCGCGGTCATACACCCACATGGGGTGCGGGTGCTCGTTGAACAGCATGCGGTACTGCTGCTCGGACGCCTTGAGCTGGCCGGCCACGTGACGCAGCTGCACCATGGCGCCCAGCGATTCGGTCAGGATCTCCAGGTGCGCCACATCCCGCCGTGAAAAGGCGTTGGGCTTGTCGGAGGTGACCTTGAGCGAGCCCACCACCCCCTGCGGCGTCCGCAGCGGCACCGCCATGACGGAGCGCACGCCGCGGCGGTGCGGAAGCGAGGTCATGTCCCAGCCTTCGGCCTCCGTGTCGTTGCACACCACCGTCTTTCCCTCGCGCAGCGTGGACCACAGCAGGCTTTGCTCTACCGCCAGCATGTGCCCCACGGGCCGCACGTGGTCGCCCGCGCAGGCCTGCGCCACCAGCTGGTTGCCCTGCAGCAGCTCCACCGCCGCGCCCCGGGCCTGCGTCTGCCGCAGCACCGTGTCGGCCACCAGTTGCAGGACTTCCGGCAGCGGCATGGCCAGCGACGAGATGCGCTGCTGCACATGCAGCAGCTCGGCATGGTTCTGGGCGTCGCGCTGGGCGTCGAGCTCGGTGAGCTTCTGCGCGCTGATGTCGGCCATGCCACCCACCATGCGCACCGCCTTGCCCGCCGAGTCCCGGATCAGGAATCCGCGGTCCAGCACCCAGGCATAGGTGCCGTCCTGCCGCTGAAAGCGGTACTCGGCCGACCAGTGGTTGTCGGTCCCGTCAATGGCCGCGTGGATGCTGCGCAGGACGCCCTCGCTGTCCTCGGGGTGCAGCCGCAGCGTCCAGGAGGTGCTGTCGGGCGGAAGCTGGTCCAGGGGCACGCCAAAAAGGGTTTGCATGCCTTCGTTCCACCACATGAGGTCGGTGTTCAGGTTCCAGTCCCACACTGCATCGGCCGTGGCGCGCGACACCAGCTGGAAGCGTTCGTCGCTTTCGCGGCGCGCCTGCCGGGCGTAGTGCTGGGCGGAGATGTCCTGGAACGCCCCCCGGATGCGCACGATCTGCCCGCTGGCGTCGCGCACCGCCTGCCCCGCCGTGCGCGCCCACAGGCGGATCTCGCCAGGCATGGTCACCTCGGCCTCCAGGTCGAACGGCATGCCATGCTGCATGCACACTTCCAGCGCTGCCTGCACGGACGCGCGGTACGGCGGGCTGTAAAGCTGCAAAACCTGCGCCAGATTGCTGACACGGTGCGACAGCCCATACGCGGCGGCAATCTCCTGCGACCACGTCACCTGCAGGCTGGGCAGCTCCAGCGTCCAAGCCCCGATGCGCGCGATCTGCCCCGCCACGCGCAGGGCCTCGCCCTGGGCCAGCATCTCGGCATGGAGGCGGTCCCGGTCTTCTACCAACTGGGCGAGCAGGCGCTTCTGGCGGCGCAGCTCCAGCTGCACCATGGCCTGATCGGCCAGGATCCTCAACCCGTCGAGCTGCTCGTCCTGGAGCACCCGCGGCACCGTGTCCATCACCGCCAGCGTGCCCAGGGCAAAACCTTCGGGCGTGACCAGGGGCACGCAGGCATAGGCGCGCACGTGGGGCTCGCCCGTCACGAGTGGATTGCTCGCAAAGATGGGGTGCTGCGTGGTGTCGGGCACCACCATGGCGTCACGTCCGCCGTCCAGGGCATGGGCACAAAACGCGATGGCCCGGTCTGTCTGTGCCAGTGGCACGCCCACCGCGGCCTTGAACCACTGGCGCTCGCTGTCCACGAAGTTGACCACCGCCATCGGGCATTGGCACACCCGCGCCGCGAGCGTGGCCAGCTGGTCAAACGCGTCTTCGGAGGGTGTGTCGAGAATCGCGTAGGACTGCAGGGCCTCAAGCCGCGCGGATTCCTGGGTGGCGTGCGCGGAAGCCATGGTCAAGCGGCTGCCCTGCCCCGTGGAGCGCGGCGCGCCGCGCCCGCCGCTGCGGCCCGGTCGGTGATGCAAGGGGTCGGAAGCGGCATTGTCTGGAAAGGCGTACGACAGGAACGGGTGGAGGGCCAACGCATACCGAGCGGGCGCGCCTTGGTTGTAGGCCAAAAACCTTGAGGCCACAAGCGCGAAATGTCAATGCTACACCTCGGGGCGAGAGCCCGCTGGCGGCCATGCACCAGGGTTTTTCCCAAATGGATGCGCAAGCTTCCGGCAATGTTTTGGCAATGAGCGCCCAACCGCTCGACGTGGGACGCGGCGCGGCTCAGGCGCGTGCCCGCCGCGCCCGCACCGCGGCGGCCAGCTCGTTGAGCACCGGCACGGTCTGCGCCATGCTGATGCACGCATCCGTTACCGACATGCCGTGGCGCAGGGGCTGGCCGGGCACGATGTCCTGGCGCCCCTCCTGCAGGTGGCTTTCGATCATGAGGCCGGTGATGCGTGCATCGCCCGCGGCAATCTGCTGGGCCACTTCGCCAGCCACCGTGATCTGGCGCTGGTGCTGCTTGCTGCTGTTGGCGTGGCTCACGTCGATCATGACCTGTTCGCGCAGGCCGGCAGCCCGCAGCAGCGCGCAGGCCGCGTCTATGTCGGCAGCGCCGTAGTTGGGCTGCTTGCCGCCGCGCAGGATCACATGGCAGTCGTTGTTGCCGCGCGTCTCGAAGATTGCGGCTTGGCCCATCTTGGTCATGCCCATGAAGGCGTGCGATGCCTGGGCCGCCTGGATGGCGTCGCTCGCCACCTTCACGCCGCCATCTGTGCCATTCTTGAACCCCACGGGGCACGACAGGCCGCTGGCCAGCTGGCGGTGGCTCTGGCTTTCTGTCGTGCGCGCACCGATCGCGCCCCAGCTCACCAGGTCGCTGATGAACTGCGGCGAGAGCAGGTCCAGGAATTCGGTGCCCACCGGCAGGCCCGTGGCCAGCACATCCAGCAGCAGCTGGCGCGCCAGTTCCAGCCCTTCGTTGATGGCGAAGCTGCCGTCCAGGTGCGGATCGTTGATGTAGCCCTTCCAGCCCACGGTGGTGCGGGGCTTCTCAAAGTACACGCGCATCACGATGAGCAGGTCGTCCTGCAGCGCATCGGCCTGCACCTTGAGCTGGCGCGCGTACTCCATGGCCTGGTCGTGGTCGTGGATGGAGCAGGGCCCCACCACCACGATCAGCCGGTCGTCCTGGCCCTGCAGCACGCGCGAGATGGCGGCGCGGCTGGATTCGACCAGGGTCAGCGCTGCATCGGGCGTGGGCAGCCATTCCTGCAGCAGCGCCGGCGTGATGAGCGGGCGCACGGCCTTGATGCGCGTGTCGTCAATGCGCGTGGTGTCGTGGGTGGAAACGGGGGTGGCGGAGCGGTGTGCGTGGGTCATGGTGGCTCCGATTGTCGCGGAGCCGCCGTTGTCCATGGGCCAGGGATGTGGTCACACGGCCGGAACTGGCGCGGCCCAGGCCAGTGACGCAGAGCAAGGGCCGCCCCGCAGCGAGTGCGTTGCCCCCCTCAGGGGGAGCCTCTACGGCCTGCGAAACGCCGCGTTCTGCCGTGCCCAGTGCCGCGATTGCAGGAGGTCCAGCCGCACGGTGCCCCCCGTGGATGGCGCGTGCACAAAGCGTCCTTCCCCCACGTAGATGCCCGCGTGGTTGGGCCGGGAGCCCGTGCCGAACACCACCAGATCGCCCGCTCGCAGTTCCTGGCCATCAATGGGGTAGCCCCAGGTGTCCAGCTGCGCCACCGTGCGTGGCGGCGGCGTGCCCACCTGGTTGCGGTACACGTAGCCGATGAGCCCGCTGCAATCGAAGCCCGAATCCGGCGTGTTGCCGCCGTAACGGTAGGGCGTGCCCACCAGACCGAGTGCATGGATGGCAATGTCATGCGCCTGCTCGGCCGTGAGGGGCGGCGTGGTGCGCACGGGGGCGACCGGCACGGAACGGGAAGGTGGGCGGGAGGTGCCGCAGCCGGCGAGGGCCAGCAGGGCGGCGATGCAGGTGGCGAAAGCCAGGCTGTGAAAGGCGCGCATGGGCTCTAGGGTAATGGAGTTGTTGCGCTTCCGAAACGGTTCCCCGTGGCACCAAGCGGCTTTTGTGGCCTCCGTGTCTCGCAGGGTCGTTCGATGTTGTGTGACTCTGTCGTCACCCTCGCGCACTCCCGTGCACCATCGGCACGAAGGCGATGCCATGGGTCTGCACCAAAGGCCCGGTGGCAATGAATCCCATCCGCTCGTAAAAGCCCCTGGCAAAGGGCGTGGCGTTGACTGTCATGCGCGTGCCCTGGGGCGCTTGCGATAACGCATGCAGCCACAGTTGCCGCGCCCAACCCCGCCGCTGGAAGGGCTCGGCGACGAACAGATGAAAAAGATGGATGCCGTCGCGCACCACGATCACGCCCACCAGATCGTCGTGATCGCCCTCCACTGCAACCCAGGTGGTGAATGCCGCGGCAGCCAAACGGGCGGCGACCGCGGCGGGCTGCAGGGACTGAAGGAAGTCTTCCGCTCCCCTGCCCGCCGGATCCAGCGTGAAGAAATGCGCCACCGACAGAATGAGCTCACTGATCGCAGGTGCATCCTCGGAGATTGCTGGTCGAATGTGCATGGACAGGCAAGGCAGGGAAGATGGCCGTGGGATCTCAGGCGAAGGTGCTGTTGGCTTGCTGCCGTGCCGGGCGCCGCGCTACCAGCCGGTTCGCCACACTCACGATGGCCTGCACCGACGCCGTCACGATGTTGTGGCTGGAGCCGGCGCCGAATGTGGAGCCGGCCACGCCTTCCATGGCCGCTTCCACGATCGCCAGAGCGTGGGCGTTGGCGCCCGTGCCGGTGGCGCGCTCTTCGTAGTGGTCCACGCGCAGCGGCAGGCCGAGCGCATCCACCGTGGCGGCAATCGGGCCGTTGCCCTGGCCGCGCAAGGTTTGGCGCGCACCATCGATGGTCACGTCGAGCTCAATGCCTTGGCCATCTTCATCGAGCCGGTGGCTGTGGCACACGATGGCCGCCTGGGCCGGGGCGCGCAGGTAGGTGCCCTGGAACAGTTCCCACAGCGCATCGCCGGTCATTTCGCCCTCGCTCGCGTCCGTCTGGCGCTGCACCACGGCACTGAACTCCACCTGCATGCGGCGCGGCATCACCACGCCGTGTTCGCGCTCCAGCAAGAAGGCAATGCCGCCCTTGCCCGACTGGCTGTTCACGCGGATCACGCTGTCGTAGGTGCGGCCGAGGTCGGCCGGGTCGATGGGCAGGTACGGCACTTCCCACAAGGCGTTCGGGTCTTGCGCGGCAAAGCCCTTCTTGATCGCATCCTGGTGCGAGCCCGAGAACGCGGTGAACACCAGGTCGCCTGCATAGGGGTGGCGCGGGTGCACGGGCAGCGCGGTGCATTCCTCGGCAATGCGGGCGACCGAGGTGATGTCCGAGAAGTCGAGGTTCGGGTGCACGCCCTGCGTGTACATGTTGAGCGCCAAGGTCACGATGTCCACGTTGCCACAGCGCTCGCCGTTGCCGAAGAGGCAGCCTTCCACGCGGTCGGCGCCGGCCATCATCGCAAGTTCTGCCGCCGCCACGCCGGTGCCCCGGTCATTGTGCGGGTGCACCGAGAGCGTGATGTGCTCGCGCGGGCTGAGGTGCCGGTCCATCCACTCGATCTGGTCGGCGAACACGTTGGGCGTGGCGTTCTCCACCGTAGTGGGCAGGTTGATGATGATGGGGCGGCCGGGGCCGGCGTTCCACGCGGCAATCGCCGTCTGGCAGGCCTTGAGCGACACGCTGAGTTCGGTGGCACTGAAGGTCTCGGGCGAGTACTGCAGGGTCCACTGCGTTTCGGGCTGCGCGTCGGTCAGCTGTTTGAGGTAGCCCACGTGGTGCGCGATGAGCTGCATCACCTGCGTCACGTTCATGCCGAACACGATGCGCCGCCACGCGGGTGCGGTGGCGTTGTAGAGGTGCACGATGGCGCGCGGCGCGCCTTTCACGGCCTCCACGGTGCGCGCAATCAGGTCTTCACGCGACTGCGTCATGACCATGATGGTCACGTCATCGGGGATCAGGTTCTCGTCGATGAGGCGGCGCACGAAGTCGAAATCCGTCTGCGACGCAGCCGGGAAGCCGACCTCGATCTCCTTGAAGCCAATGCGCACCAGCTCGTGGAAGAGCTTCATCTTGCGCTCACCGTTCATTGGCTCGAACAGCGCCTGGTTGCCGTCGCGCAAATCGGTGGAGAGCCACACGGGCGCGTGGGTGATGCTGCGGGTGGGCCATTGGCGGTCTGGCAAGGCGACCGGGGCGATGGGCTGGTATTTGGTAGCGGGCTTGGCAATCATGAGAGGCTCCACGAACGGTGTGTGCGGTGCGCCGACAAGAAATGGCGCGGTGCACGGGTCAATCGAAATCGAAACGAATGACATCCCCTGCAGCCCTTTGCGTGTGCAAAGGCTGGTTCGCGGGCCGGGGTCAGGGGGAGATCAGGTGCTGCGCTGAGCGAGTCAGGCAACGAGGGTGGCGAACGCAGGCAGACCCCGGCCAGGCACTAGGCCTAGCGATAGGGTGGATAGGAGCATGCTGCGTTGCATAGGTGGGCAAAGATAGCACAGGCTCGCTGCACTGCGCAAGAATTCAAATGAAAATCGGCTCCAGCGCCCATAAAACAAGCGCAAGCAGCTATGAAAATAGTAGTAAAAATAGGGAAGAGCCGCTGGTAGGATCACGTCTTTCGCGCCGCCCTTCCACCTTGCTTCGTTCAGGAGACCATCCGTGCCCTACATGCTGCTCATCATGGAACCTCACGGCCAGCGGGCCGAACGGGGGCTGGCCGGGGGCCAGGAAGCCTATGCGCGCATGCTGCGGTTTGGCGATGGCCTCAAGGCCCGCGGCCTGTTGCTGGCCACTGAATCACTCGCCTCCACCGAGCAGGCCGTGCGCCTGCAGGTGCGTGAAGGCCAGGCCCGCATGGTCGACGGGCCGTTTGCCGAGACCAAGGAAATGGTGGGTGGCTTCTTCCTGCTGGACTGCGCCACGCGCGAAGAGGCCCTGGCCATTGCCCGCGAATGCCCGGCGGCCGAATGGGCCACCGTCGAGGTGCGCGAGGTGGCGCCCTGCTACCACGGCGCGGCCTGAGAGCCTGCTCACGATCTCCCAGGAGCCGCGCTGGCCGCTGGCTGTCAAACCCGCGGCGCGCCCTGCAGCAGCGCCTGCAGCTGGGCATCGGGCATGGGGCGCGCAAACAGATAGCCCTGCAGCACGTCGCACCCCTGGCGCACCAGGTAGTCGGCCTGCTCGGGGGTCTCCACCCCTTCGGCCGTGATCTGCAGCCCCAGGCCATGCGCCAGCGCCACGATGGCCGTGACGATCGTGCGGCTGTGCTCCTGGCCAGGCAGGTCCTTGATGAAGCTGCGGTCGATCTTGAGCCGGCGCACGGGCAGCTGGCGCAGGTAGCCCAGCGATGAGTAGCCGGTGCCGAAGTCGTCGATGGCCAGGTGGATGCCCAGCTGGCTCAGCCGATGCAGCGTGTGGGCGCCCGCCTCCACGTTTTCCATCAGCACGGTTTCGGTGAGTTCGATCTCCAACTGTTGCGCGGGCAGGCCCTCCTCGCGCAGGATGTCCATCGCGCGTTCGAGGAACTGCGGGTCCCCCAGCTGCCGGGCCGACACGTTCACCGACACCCGGATCGGCCCGCCCGCCTGCCAGCGCGCCGCGTCGCGGCATGCGGTGCGCATCACCCAGTAGCCCAGTGGCGCGATGAGGCCGCACTCCTCGGCCACCATCACCGCCTCCAGCGGCGAGACGTGGCCCAGCTCCGGGTGCGACCAGCGCAGGAGGGCCTCCGCGCCCACCACGCTGTGGTCTTTGGTGGAAAACAGGGGCTGGTAGTGCAGCGCCAGCCCCTCGCCCTGCTGCAGCGCCGCCCGCAGCGCATGCTCGATGGCCTGGCGGCGCATGACCGCCTGGTTCATCGATGCCTCGAACCGTACGCAGCGGTTCTTGCCCAGTTCCTTGGCGCGGTACATCGCGGTGTCCGCATTGCTCAGCAGGCTGTCCATGTCGGCGGCATCGCCCGGAAAGGTGGCGATCCCTGCGCTGCAAGTCAGCATGAGCTGCTGGCCCACCTCGACGAAAGGGTTGCGGAAGGTGGCGATGATCCGATGTCCATACGAGTTCAGCCCGACCTCGTCCATGTCCAGCCGCAGGATCACGGCGAACTCGTCGCCGCCCAGGCGCGAGATCGCGTCGGTCCCGCGCACCACCGACTGCAGCCGCCGCGCCACCTGGCGCAGCAATCCGTCCCCGGCCGCGTGCCCGAAGGTGTCGTTGAGCGTCTTGAAGTTGTCCAGGTCGATGTAGACCAGGGCCACGCGCGTGCCCTGGGTCTGGGCCCGCGCGATCTCGGCGGCCAGGCGTTCGTTGAAGGCGTGGCGGTTGCCGGCGCCGGTGACGGCATCCGTGTGCGCGAGCGCGTGGAGGCGATGCTCCGCATGTCGCACGGCCGCCCGGCTGCGCAGCACCATCGCCACGGCCATGGCCATCGTGCAGCCCGCAATCAGCAGCGCGCTGGCGAAGCGGATGGCCAGCCGTGCATACACCGCGCTCATCGATTTGCGCACATACAGCGTCCCGGCCGGCGCACCGGCGATGCCCACCGGCTGCGCGATCTCGAGCACCTGCAGGCCTGCGCGTTCAAGCGCGCCGCCCATGCCGGTTTTCGCGAACGTGGGAGGATGGGGCTGCCCAGGATCACGCCCGTAGTGCGCCAGCAGCTGGCCCTGCAGGTCGTACACGTCCGCGCTCAGCATCATGGGCGACGATTTGAGCGCGCCGAGCATCTCGGTGGTGGTGCGGGCATCGCCGAACATCGTGGCCGCGGCGATGTTGTCTGCCACGATGGCGGCTTCCACGCGGCTGTCCTGCAGCATGGTCTGGCGTGCGCTCCAGTAGTCCAGTCCGGTCAGCGCCAGCACCACCGTGAGCAGCGCCAGGCCCGCCGCCCAGATTCCCGTCACCACCAGCCGGGATGAGAGCGCCGTCTGGCCTTGCGGCTCGCCGCCCAGGGGCGGGGCTGCATCTGCCGCGTGCGTCGGGGTCATCTTCATCGTCTACTTCTTTGTCTTCGTCATCGAGAGGGGGCTGTCAGCGCGTGACCTTGGCCAGCCGCAGCAGCCGCGAGCTGATGCTCAGCCCGGCGCGCGCGGCGGCATCGGCGCTGATGCCGAACACGATGCGCCCTTCCTGCTGGGAGAGCGCGATCACGATCTCGGGGTCGACAAAGGTGAGTTCGTCCGTGATCGTCAGGATGCCGTGGCCCGGCGGCAGCGTGCGCAGCAGCCGCAGCGCAGCCACCACGTCCGAGCTGTAGAGAACGACCACCCGGCAGGGGCGCAGATCGGTTATCTCCAGCAGTTTCACGCGCACCGTGGCCCCTTTCGAGGTCTGTTTACCCTCCAGCGCTGTGAGGGGCCGCTTCAAGGGGCTGAACGGCGACACGCACACCGTCATCTCATGGCGTGTGCCCGACTCGCCGCCAGGCCACTCGATGAACTGGATGAAGTTGTAAATGTAGGCCGCCTTGAGGTCCACCTCCTCCATCGTGGTGGCCCGCGCCGGCGCGGACAGGAAGATGGACATTGCGCACAGCGCCCACAGGCCAAGGCTTAGCGGGCGGAGCAGGCGCAGTGGCTGGGACATGGCGGGCTGCTCAGAACGCGTAGGTGAGCTTGACGCGGTACGTCCGCCCATCCTGCGGGATGGCGTCCTCCCGGATCTCGTACGACGCCGGGTCTGCGTAGCGGTGATTGAACAGGTTGTACACGCCCACCGAAACATCGACGGCAGCGAAGCGCTTGCTGTAGACGAGGTTGGTGAGGATGTAGCCTGGCAGGCGCGCATGGGCGCGCGTGCTGCGTGCGCCCACGCCCACCGCTTCCACGGCATAGTGGCCCGGCTTGCCCGCGTCGAGCGAGCCCAGTGCCAGGACATCCGACCATTGCACCTTCAGCAGCTGGCGTGGCGAATTGGTGAGCGGCTGGGGGCTGGCCGCATCGCGCGCCCGCTGCCACCCGTAGGCAACGCGCAGGCGCGCGCCGCGCTGCCAGCGCTGCTCCACCTCGGCCTCGATGCCGTGCACCTGAACACCCTGGGCGTTGCTGAACACGAGCCGCTCGGGCACCCCGGCGTCGCCCAGTGACACCAGGCCCGAGACCTTCGAGCGGAACGCCGTGAGCAGCATGCGTGTACCGCCGGCCGGAGCGTGCTCGATGGCCAGCTCGGTGGTGCGCACTTTTTCGGACCGCAAGGCGGTGGTGGTGGTGACAATGCCGCCGGGCAGGTCGACCAGGTAGTCGCGCTCGTATGCATTGGGCGGACGGTAGGCCGTGCCGTGCAGCAGCTTGACGGCGGTAGACGCGTCCCACCAGTACACCAGCCCGAGCCGGGGGTTGAAGCTGCCGGCGCTGCCAGACTGCCGGCCCCAGCGTACGCCCGTGTGCAGCGTGAGCGTGGGGGCCAGCGCAAACTCGTCTTGCACATACAAACCGACGGCGCTGCCATGGCGGCGGCTGTCCAGGTATTGCGCGGGCGGTTCCACGTCGAAATTGAGCTGCTGGATGCGCGTGTCGCGCCGGTACTCCACGCCCCAGGCCAGCTTGTGGCGCGCGATGGCCGTGCTGACCCACTGCAGGTCCGCGCCCCACCACTGCCCCACGCCGATGTCGCGGTTGACCGTGACCGGCGGGTAGTCGTACACATAGTCGCCGTCGAACCGGTAGCGCCCCGCGTGCAGCCGCCCCGTGAACGCGAGCGTGGGCTGCAGCTGGCGCGTCACTTCGGCCCCCACCCGGGTGGTGGTGTCGATCAAGCGGGAACGGGGGTCGTTGAAAGCCTGGGAGAACGCAGCTGTGGGCGTGCCTTTGGTGCGCTCGCCATGCGCCAGCGTCAGTGCCAAGCCATCGTTGCGCATGCGGGCAAACAACTGGGTGCTGCGGTCGAAGTCCAGGCGCTGTGCCACGCCATGGTGGGTCTCGGGCGCGTCAAAGGCCGCGTAGTACTGATCGGCCCCCCGCCGGTTGGACCGCGTCAGCGAGAACAGCCAGTCGCCCCCGTGGGCATCTACCGTGCCCACCGAGAAGCGTCCTTTGCTGCTGCCGTGGCTGCCGGCCTCCACGCTCACGTGCGGGCCGGGCATCTGGCGGCCCTCGCGGGTGATCACGTTGAGCACGCCGAAGAAGGCATTGGCCCCGTAGACGGCCGAGCCGGGCCCGGGCACGAACTCCACGCGGTCGATCAGGTCCAGGTCCAGCGGAAAGTCCGTGCCGATGGATGCCTGGTCATACAGGTTGTCGTTGAAGCGCACGCCGTTGACCAGCAGCAGCACGCGCGTGTTGTAGTCGCCCGGCGTGGCAAAGCCGCGGTTGCCGAGGTAGTGATAGGACCGGTCGTACGACACATACAAGCCCCGCATGCCGGCCAGAACCTCCGCCAGCGTGCGGTAGCCGAAAAGCAGGATGTCTTCCGCCGTCACCACACTCACCATGGCTGGGGCTTCCAGCGCGGTTTGCGTATAGCGGCTCGCCGTGGTCACCTCGATCTGCATGAGCTGCTCCAGTGGCAGCTGGTCGATATCGGCCTGCGCGCTCGCGTGTGCGGCCCCGGCGCACAGCAACGCCACGGCAGTGCGCTGGACCCACGGCGTCGGGGTAAGGAAGGCTCGGTTCATGGTGTGCGCCAGGGGAGCGCGGGGTGCGGGCAGCACCACGCCTGCAATAAAAGTTTACAAAGTGTATCAACTGCAGACAGGCTTGCGACCCCCTTGAAGGGTTTGACCTGTTGTAACAGTTGGGGGGTGGGGTTGTGGCGCGCGCCCCGCAGGATCCTCTGGACGAATCGGGCGGAAAGTGGGCGATGCGGATCAGGAGGAGCTGCCAGGCGACAAGCACAGCAAAGCAATCGCCATAGCTATGGCGAGCACTGGCTTGCGGGGCAGACCGCCTGCGCCTGCAGATACCCACGGCGCGGTGATTCGTGCAGGATCCTTAGCCCAGGCTGGGGCGGCCCAGCACGCTTCGCACTGTGTGCCGAACCCACGTGCGCAGGGGATGCGGTGTGGCCAGGACACACACAGCCGCTACCCCAGCCATCAGGGCCAGCCAGGGTCCCCGCGCGGCTGCCGCCGGCCGTGCGGCGTCGCTCGCGGACTGTCGGGACGTCGCTTCATCCTCGGCATGTGAATGTGCATGGGCATGGGCTGGCACTGCCGGGGGCGGCGCCATCGGGCCAGCGGGTGCCGGCGGTGCGTGCATGCCTTGCACGGCAGACGCCGCCAGCCACACCTCCCACCACGCCTCGCCGTCCCTGGCGCCTGCTTGCGGGTACAGGGTCAGCCACAGCGCCTGCGGCCCGCTGTGGTCTTCCGGCCCTGCCGGTGACTGGGCCAGCGGTTGGCTGAAGGGCACCTGCCAGCCTAGCGCCGCGTTGCCGCCGGGTGGTGGGGCAGCAGCACTCGGGGGTGCGGAGACGGGGGGGCCATAGCGCGCGCTCAGGCGTTGCGCCAAGGCCGCGTGTGCGTCCTTCACCACACCTTCCAGATGCGCAGCCAGGAACGCATACGGTCCGCTGTGCGATTCGCTCAGGCCGGCGTACACGACCCTGCGGAGGGTGCGCGCGCCTGGATCCGGATCGGAGTCCGCGCCAGGGGCCAAGTCGGCGGCGGGCTCGGCTTCACGAAGGCCGCGTGCGCAGGCATGGCAGCGGGCCTCTGCCTCCACCAGCAGGCGGTGCGCCAATGGCACGATGCCGTCGAGCGTTTGCAAACCCTCCAGGTGGTCGGTGAGCGGGCTGTGGAAAAAGGGCCTGGGAGGCCAGCAGTTGGCTTGCACGCCACTGCGCCACAGCAGGGTGCCGTCCGCATCCAGCAACGCCACCTGCTGGCCGTCATAGTGCGCACGCCAGACCACGGCCCCGTCGCCATTGACGTAGGCCGTCTGGCCATCGCGCGTAATGAAAGGCACCAGCGGCGTATCCGGCTGCGGGGCCACCAGCCAGCCGTCGCCATCGGTCAGCGGCTCCAGCAACTGGGCTGGCGCGGGCACCCATCGTCCGTCGGGATGCAAGAGGCCCCATGCGGGCAGCGCGGGCACCGGCCCTCCGCCACCGGGGTGCCCAGGCTGGGCCGCCGTGCGCACCACGGCAAAGCCCCGCTCCGATGAAAAGTCGGTGCCAAAACTCAGCGCCGGGGCGGGCAGCGGCATGCCATCCGCGCACAGGAACCCCCGGCCGTGCGGCTGGTGGGCCACGACCCCGCAGGCCATCTGCCGCGACAGGTGACGGCCGCTCCGGATCACCACCTGCCCTTGCACGTCGAGGTAGCCGTAGCCCTCATCCCACGCGTTGTGCTCTGCAAAGAAGGCCAGCCCGTCGGCGTTGAATTCGTCCAGCGCCGCATAGTGCGGCGCCAGCACCCAGCGGCCTGCGGCGTCGATCAGGCCGTGGTGGTTGCCGTCCAGCGAAGCGGCCGTGGACGGCCACTCGCCAAATGGCCGCGCACTGCGAAACCGCGGCGCGATGACCCACTGGCCCGCCGTGTCCACAAATCCGTGAAGCGGTGCGCTGCCGGTCTCCGTGCGTGGCGTGGCGCGTGCCAGGCCGTTCGCGCCGAATGCGCCCAATTCGCGGAAATCCTCGCTGCTCCGCGTGGTCTCATGGCGGTCGATGATGCGCCAGGCCTCCTTGCCCACCTGCACCGCACACACGCCATGGCGAAAGGGCTGCGCGTTGTCGTACGTGGGTGCGATGGCGACCCGCCCGGCCAGGTCCAGAAAGCCCCATCGTCCGTCTTGGCAGAAGCGGGCCAGCCCGTCGGTGGAAAAGCTGTATGCCTTTTGCAGGATGGGCGGCACGCGCCAGCGGCCTTCGCTGTCGATGTAGCCCCACCGCCCCTGCACGGCGCGCGCAGCCGCAATCCACCCGCCCTGTCCATCGGCATGAAAGCGCAACACCTGGGCCAGTCCCTCGGGCGGCACGGCTGCGCGGCCCTGGTGGACGATGACCAGCGCCGCATCCTGGTAGCCCGGCTCCAGGGGAAGGCTCGCAAGCCAGGGGGCTTGCAGGTCGGATTCGTCAGGGCGGTTGCTGTGCATCGTGAAAAAGGATCTGTCCCGGGGCATGCTAGCGAGGGGTCGTCCTGGACCGCGTAACCATTTGAACGGTGTTGGGAAATGCCCAACGCTCGTTTCTTCTCCGCACAAACCCTGATTTTTGGATCACCGTGTCGATCTGGCCGCGGCCCGTTCGTCGTGCGAGTGAAGGCCCCGAAATCCACCCTTGCACCACCCACCGAAAGGAAGTCCCATGCGATTCATGATCATTGTGAAAGCCACCGCTGAATCCGAGCGGGGCGACATGCCCACGGAACCCTTGATGGCCGCCATGGCGCGCTACCACGAGGAGCTGGCCCAGGCCGGCGTGCTGCTTGATGGCAGCGGCCTGCAGCCCAGCGCGAAGGGCTGGCGCGTGCGCTACAGCGCCACAGGCCGCACCGTGACGGATGGCCCGTTCGCCGAAACCAAGGAGCTTATTGCTGGCTACACCCTGATCCAGGTGCGCAGCCGCGACGAAGCCCTCGAGTGGACGCGCCGATTCCCCAACCCGCGCGGCGAGGGGCTCGATGCCGAGATCGAAGTGCGCCAGCTCTTCGAGATGGAAGACTTCGCCGACGTGCCGGGCGTCGAGAACTTCCGCGACCTCGAAGCCTTGCGCGGCTGAGAACCCTTTGCCAGATCGCCGATACCGTTTACCTTTGCACTTCGCTTTCAGGAGTTCCCCATGCACCAGCAGATTTTCGTCAACCTGCCCATTGAGAACATGGCCCGCTCGCAGGCCTTCTTCAACGCCCTGGGCTACCGCTTCAACCCCGAGTTCACCAACGACCAGGGTGCCTGCCTGGTGGTGGGCGACAACCTCTTCGTGATGCTGCTGGTCAAGGACTTCTACCAGACCTTCACCAGCAAGGCGATTGCCGATGCGCGGACCACGTCCGAGGTGCTGGTGTGCCTGTCCTGCCAGAGCCGCGAGGAAGTGGACGCGCTGGTGGACAAGGCCGCCGCTGCCGGCGCCACCACGCCGCGCCCGGCGCAGGACCTGGGCTTCATGTATTCGCGCAGCTTTGACGACCTGGATGGCCACACGTGGGAGTTTGTCCACATGGTGGATGCCAGCAAGGCACTCGGCTGAACCCCGTGGACCCAGCCACCCCAGCTCCCGGCGACGACACCCTGCACCGCACCATCGCCTCGGTGTGGCGCATTGAGGCCGCGCGCATCATTGCCAGTGTGGCGCGCATGACGCGCGACGTGGGCCGCGCCGAAGAGCTGGCGCAGGACGCGCTAGTGGCTGCGCTGGAGCACTGGCCTGCCACCGGCCTGCCTGCCAACCCGGCCGCGTGGCTCATGACCACTGCCAAGCGGCGCGCGATCGACCACCTGCGCCAGCAGGCGGTACATGCGCGCGAGCACGAGGCGCTGGGCCAGGACCTCGAAGCCCTGCAAGCCCAGTACGCGCCCGATGTGCTCGAAACGCTCCTGCGCGCCGAGCAGGACGACATCGGTGACGACATGCTGCGCCTGATCTTCACCGCCTGCCATCCCGTGCTGTCCACCGAAGCCCGCGTGGCGCTCACCCTGCGGCTGCTCGGCGGCCTCACCACGGGCGAGATCGCACGCGCCTTCCTGGTGCCCGAGCCCACGGTGGCCCAGCGCATCGTGCGTGCCAAGCGCAGCCTGTCGGCCGCACACGTTCCCTTCGAGGTCCCGGCCGCCGCAGACCGGGCACAGCGCCTGGCCTCCGTGCTCGAGGTGATCTACCTCATCTTCAATGAGGGCTATGCCGCGACAGCGGGCGACGACTGGATGCGCCCCGCGCTGTGTGGGGAAGCCCAGCGGCTGGCGCGCGTACTGGCCCGGCTGGTGCCGGATGAGCCCGAGGTGCAGGGCCTGGTGGCGTTGCTGGAGATCCAGGCATCGCGCCTGCCCGCCCGCACCGATGCCCAGGGCCGCCCCGTGCTGTTGATGGACCAGGACCGCGCGCGGTGGGACCGCCTGCTGGTGCGCCGGGGCCTGGCCGCGCTCGACAAGGCCGAGCAGCTGGCCCGCGCAGGGCATGCCTGGGGGCCCTATGCACTGCAGGGCGCCATTGCCGCCTGCCATGCCCGCGCCCGGCGTGCAGAGGACACCGACTGGCACCACATCGTCGCGCTGTACGACGCGCTCCTGCAGGTGGCGCCCTCGCCCGTAGTGGCCCTGAACCGTGCCGTGGCCGTGGGCATGGCCGAAGGCCCGGCCGCCGCACTGCCATTGGTGGACGAGATCGCCACCGAACCCTCGCTGCGCCACTACCACTGGCTGCCCAGCGTGCGCGGCGACCTGCTGGCCAAGCTGGGCCGGCGGGATGAGGCACGCGCCGAGTTCGAACGCGCCGCCAGCCTCACGCGCAACGCGCAGGAAAAGGCGCTCCTGCTGGCGCGCGCCTGCAGTTGAAAGAGGACGCGGTCAGCGCCGCTTTTTCTTCTGTTTCTTCTTGTCGCGGTGGCTGGGTGGTGTGGCCGCCTTGGGCGCCAGCCCCAGCGCGGCGCGTGCCAGGGTGTCGGCGGCGCCGTTGCGGTGGCGCGGAATCCATTGCAGGCGAACGCCGTGGAACGCTTGCAGCACGCGGCGCGCCTCGTCGAACAGCGGAGCCAGCCGCGCCATGGGTGCCGCCGGTTGGGCACCCAGCTGCTCCACCAGCACGCTGTTGTCGCTGAACACTTGCACCAGGGTTGATGCGGCCTGCCCCTGCTGCGCCAGCCATTGCAGCGCCCGCATCAGTGCGCGCAACTCGGCCTCGTTGTTGCAGCCGGTGAAGGTCGTGGCTTCGGAGATATGGTGCTGCACAGTCCCGTCGGGCCCGGCCAGCACCGCTCCCAGGCCCATGCGACCCGGATTGGGCCAGGCACTGCCGTCGCAGTGGATGACCCAGGCGGCCTGATCGCCGTTCTCGTTCATGTGAAAGGGCGAAATCCGGTCGTGATGGCAAGGGCCTGGGCAGTGGGCGAGGCCGTATCAATGGACGTCAAGCAAGGGCCGCCCCGCTTCCCGTGGGCAGCACGAGAGAAGAGGGGAGCGGCGCAGACGCTCGGGGGGATGTCACTTATAGAACGCCTCGACCTTGCCCTTCAGCTTGATCATCAGCGGTTGGCCCTTGCGGTCCACCGTCTTGCCGGCAGGCACCTTCACCCAGCCTTCGCTGATGCAGTATTCCTCGACATCCGTGCGGTCCCGGCCGTTGAAGCGGATGCCGATGTCGTGCTGGAACACGGCGGCCACGTGGTGCGGGCTGCGGGGGTCGACCGACAGATGGTCGGGCAGGGGCGGGGGCGTGGTGCTGGCGGAGGTGGCGTCGGTCATGCGGAAAGGCTCGTGATCAGAAAAATCGGAAAGCGCGGATTTTCCGGGATTTGCACCTGCTGCCCCTTGCCATACCCTTACCGCCCCAGGGGTGCCACACCGATCAGCCAGGCATGCCCCCACCACGCAAAGCCCAGCCAGGCCAGGGCGCCCACCGCGACGGTCGCCCCCGTGCCGGCTGCCGTGCCGGGTGCATAGGTTGTGCCCAGCACCCGGTCGCGCTGCCGCGCGGCGCGAAAGTTGAGCACGGCCCACACCAGAAAGCTGCCAAACAGCAGCGCGTCGGCCAGGGCGCCGTTGGACAGCAGGTGCGCCAGCGCCCACACCTTCACGGCCAGCACCATGGGGTGGTGCAGCCGCGCCTTGAAGGCATTGCGGGGCACGTACGCCGCGGCCAGCAGGACAAAGGCGATCAGCGTGAGCAGCGCGGCGGCATGCCGCATGCCGATGGGGGGCATCCACAAAGCGACGGGCTGCTGCCGTGCCAGCCCGTAGCCCCAGATGATGAGCGCCAGACCCACCGCCGAGACCAGCGAGTACAGGCCCTTCCAGGGCCCCTCGCCCAGGCGCGCCAGTGTTTGCGTGCGCCATCCGTCGGCCACGATGCGCACGGAGTGCACGCCCAGGAACAGGGCCAGTCCAAGAACCAGAAACAGCATGGGGTGGTCTTTCATGGTGGGTGAGTGGAAAGCAGGTACGCCGAGTGAGCAGTGCCGACTGTCGCGGATCTGCACTGCCTCGCAGCAGCGCAGGACGGACGGCGTATTATGGGCACGGCCCGGCCGTGCGCCAGGCGGGGCGCCAGCCTCGCCTCCCCCTGCTGTGGGCACTTCAGGGCGCGCTCACGGGCCGCGACGGGAAGGCGCTGGCGCAGCACGAGCGCACCGCGCTGCTCATGCAGCTGGATGACCTGGAGCGACTCCGTCAGAGCACTTCAATGGAGTTTGAATGAAAAGTGCCTCCAGCGCTGATTTGACAAGCGCAACCAGCTATCAAATTTGAAGCAATCCATAGTGTTTGAATCCCCACCCCGGGGTGGCTGCGCGGCCCTGCGGTCAGGCCGCTGCGTGCTGCGCCAGCAGCGCCCCCACCTTGGGCTTGGCGCAGCGCTGCAGTGTTTGCAGCAGCGCATGGCTGGGTTCGGCCACGCGCCACTGCGTGCGCAAATCGTGCTGCATGCGCGCCAGCAATGCGGCGGCCATCTCGGCGTCGGCCAGCGCCCGGTGCGCCTGGCCAGTGCGCGGCAGGCCGTGGTAGTCCACCAGCGTGCCCAGCTGATGGCTGGGCGCCTGCGGGTACAGCCGCCGTGACAGCAGCACCGTGCACGCAAACGGGTGCGGCGCAGGCAGGCCAGCGCGTTCCAGTTCGGCCTGCCAGAACTTGCTGTCAAACGCCGCGTTGTGCGCCACCATGGGCGCATCGCCCACGAAGCGCGCCGCGTCGGCCATGACGCCTGTCGCGTCCGGCGCCGCATCCACCATGGCGTTGGTGATGCCTGTGAGGCGGGTGATGAACGGCGGAATCCATGCGCCGGTTTTCATCAGGCTCTGAAACCGGTCCACCACGTGCCCCTTTTCCAGCAGCACGATGGCCACCTCGGTGGCGCGCGCGCCCTGGCCGGGCGAGATACCGGTGGTTTCAAAGTCGATGACAGCAATGGGAGGCATGGCGGCGCGGCAGAAGGTCAACGCCGGATTGTGACGCGCCGCGCGGTTCGTGACCGCTACAGGGACACCGGGAAACCCGGCCCCACAGTTCACCCTGTGTGTACAAAACACAGCTTGTGGCCTTCCGGGTCGTGGCAGTAGGCGGCGTAGAAGTCCGGCGCGTACCGTGGGCGCAAACCCGGCCTGCCCGCATCCGCGGCCCCCAACGCGAGCGCCGTCGCCCAGGCACTGTCCACGGCCTGCCGCGTGCCGACCAGAAAACTCACCTGCGAACCATTGGCCGTGGTGGCGGGCTGGCCGTCGAATGGCCGATGGATGACGAATTGGGGCCAGCGATGGCCGGGCTTTTGCCACACCACGCCTGCGGCGCCGATGCGGTCGAGCGGGGTGACCCGGGCCAGGCCCAGCGGGCGCAGCACCGCGTCATAGAACGCCGCCATGCGGTCCAGATCGCGGGCGCCGAGCTGGATGTGCGCGTACATGAAGGGCCGTCCTGGAGGCTGTGGAAGCGAGTGGCAGTGAGTGACAGCGGCAGGCGGCGGCTAGCGGCGGTGGCTCAGGAAGAAGCGCAGCATCTCGTCGGTGGCGCTGACGCCGGCGGGGTCGGTGTAGCTGCCCTGCGCGCTGCCGCCCGACCATGCGTGGCCGCCGCCGCGCAGCAGCCAATGCTCGGCCACTACGCGGCCTCCGCTGATCAGCGCCCTGCGGTACACGGTGCGCGTGTAGAGCTGCCCTGCGGGGGACGCGCCCTGCTCTACCACTTGGTCCAGAACCGCCGCGCCGCCCACGAGGCTGCCCAGCGTGGCCGCTACCACCTGATCGCCATTGCGCGCGTGCACCGCCTCGTCGGCATCGCCATGGAACACGATGACCGGCACCACGCGCTGCCCCGGCGAGGCCACCGGCTGGGTGCGGGCGTGGGGCTGGGCGCCATGCTTCATGGCCGACAAGGCGGTCATCATGTTGTGCGCGGCGCCTGCAGGCAGGCCCGAGTGCACGCCGGCCGCCGCGAACACGTCGGGGTACTCGCGCGCCAGCAAAGCAGCCATGGCGCCGCCGGCGGAAAGGCCCGCCACGTAGATGCGCCCGGCATCCACTCGGTGGCGCGCCATCACGTCCTGCACCATCGCCATCAGCAAGCCGGGCTCGCCACGGTCGCGGCGCTGGTCTTCGGGGCGAAACCAGTTCCAGCAACCATGGCGGTTGGCGCGGTGGGTCTGCTCGGGATACAGCACCAGCACATTGGCGCGCGCGGCGGCTTCGTTCATGCCGGTGCCGGCCGCGAAATCCGCCGGGGTCTGCGTGCAGCCGTGCAACATCAGCAGCAGGGGCCTGGCGCCCCCGGCGGTGGCGGCGGGCGGCACATAGAGGTGATAGTGGTGGGCGTGCGGATGCAGCGCATCGGGCTGGGTGAAGGCCACCCGGGTGAAGCTGCCGGGTGGCTCGGCGGGTGATGGTTGAGGTGCTCCCGGGCTGGCTTCTGCGGTGGCGGCGTCCTCGGCCTGCGTGGCGCGCTGCCCCGGCCAGTGCGCGATGCTGTGAAAGGGGAAGCCTGTCGGCATTGTGGCGGTGGGGGCCGGGGGCGGGTCGGCCTGCCGCGCTGGTTGCGCGCGTAGCGGCTGGCCGGCGGGCTGGCGCAGGGCCTGTTGAACAGCGCGCGTGGCGCTCCCCATCAGTTGCTTGAGTTTGCGGTTCCAGACCATGGGGCTCCCGGTATCAGTGCGCGCGGCCTGCACTGTAGCGCTCCGCGCTGGCGCAAAAGCACGTCATCCAACGCCAAAGCGGTGCGCTGGCTGCGCTGCAGGCTGGCGCGAGCATCTTGCGTGCCAATGCCTGGCCAGGCATTGGCACCTGCACGGACATGCTGACGTGGCGCCGCGCCGGGGGGGTCTGTGCAACGGCAGCCAAACGGTACGCGCTCAGCCCGCGCCGCGCGTGCCGCCGCCCACCGTGCCGCTGCTGCTGCTACCGGGCGCACCCCGCCGGGATTGCGCCTGGTTGCCGCTGCCAATGTTCGACTCGCGGTCATGGCGGCTCTCGGGCGTGCGTCGACCCTGGTTTGTCTGCGTGGAGGGCTGGTCGCCCGTCTGGTTGTGGTCGTTGGCGACCTTACCCGAGCCGGCACTGCGATGGTCTTCGCGGGTGTCCCGGGTGTCGTCCTGGCTGCTGACGCTTTGCTTTTGGCTGCTCATGGTGTGATCTCCGGAAGGGATGCTTAGAACACGTTCTTACGGCAAGGTGAGCTCGCGGTGTTCGCCCAGCTGCCGGGGCGGCTCGCCCGTCACGGCAGCCTTGGCCATCTTGAACAGTTGCACCATCTTGCTGTCGTCCACGTCCCAGTACTCGGCATGCCGGATGCGCACGGCCAGCAGGGCCACTTCAGGATCGGTGTGACCGCCCGGAAACCAGGCCTGTGCGGCGGGCGACCACAGCCGTTCCTTCTGCACGATGTCGTCCACAAAACGCGCCTGCCCCGAAAGCGAGACATAGCTGTCTTCGCCGGGATCGGCATACGACACATTCACTTCTCCGTCAGTAAGGAGCCGCTCGTAGAGTTCGCCCGACTTAGGAATGAAGAAGTACAGCTCGGCCTGCTCATCGATGCTGCGGTTTTGCGTGGTGAGCGGGTGGGCATGCAACATGCCGTTGGCGGTGCGGTGGGTCAGCATCCCGAAACGAATGTCCTTGATGAGCTTCCATAAGGTTTCGTGGGCAGGGGTGTTGTCGGGCATGGGGCCTCCAGCAGGTGGTGAATCGGATCAGGTATCGCGAGAGCGATGCATGAACGAAACACTTTGCGGGCCTTGTGCAGGAGGGGCCATCGGCGAGGCGCCCGCATGGCTGTGGGCATTTGTCTGACACACATGGGGTGCGGTCGCCCAGCCCCACCCCCGTCGTGGTGGAATGTCAGGCCTTTTTCAAGAACTCCGACTTCAGCAGCATGCTGCCCAGGTCGGTCTTGCAATCCACGTTGTGGCCGTCCGCGCCATCCACCAGGCGGATGCCCTTGATCTTGGTGCCCTTTTTGAGCGTGGAAGAGGAGCCCTTGACCTTGAGGTCTTTCACCAGGATCACCGCGTCGCCATCGGCCAGCGGGTTGCCATTCGCGTCACGCACGATATCGTCACCCGCCTCTGCGGCATCGGTATCGGCGGCATCAGCCACCTGCGGCCATTCGAAGGCGCAGTCGGGGCAGACATAGTTGCTGCCGTCGGGGTAGGTGTTCTCCAGGCCGCATTGGGGGCAGGCAGGAATGGTGTGGGGCATCGTGAGGGTCCTCTCTGTGGTTGTTGTCGTGGTTGTTGAATGGGAGGGGCGCGCGAATTGACGTGGCTTCAGAGCGCAGCGCGTTGCTGCAGCGCAAACGGAGGCAGCCCTTTGAGGAGCCGCTGGCCGTAGCTGGTGCGCGTGAGGCGCTTGTCGTAGCAGTACACATGGGCCTGGTCTTCCTCGGTGCGGATCGCTCGGCCCACCCATTGCGCCAGGCGGATGGCCGTGGCGGGCACCACCAGTTCGCTGAACGGGTCGCGGCCCACGGCGCGCAGCCATTCGGCGCGGGCCTCGCCCACGGGGTCGTCGGGCGGGGCAAAGGGCAGTTTGGTGATGAACACCGACTCGCACAGGCGCCCCGGCAAATCCAGCCCTTCCCCGAAGGACTGCATGCCAAAGATGACCGAGGGCTCGCCGTTTTCCACGCGCTCGCGGTGGCGCTTGAGCAGCTGCGTGCGCGGCAGCGCGTTCTGCACCAGCACCACACTGCGCATGGCGGTGGGCAGTGCATCCACCGCCTGGCGCATCTGCTCGCGCGAGGTGAACAGCACCAGCGCGCCGTACTCCACGCGGGCAATGTCGTGCAGCAACGCATCGACCATCTCGGCGGTGAACTGTGTGGCGTTCTTGGGCTCGGCCCGTGTCTCCGCGGCGACCAGCGTGCCCTGCGCGGCGTAGTTGAAGGGGCTGGGCACTTCGAGCGTGGTGGCGGCCTCGTCGCCATGCAGGCCCGCTTCGCGCAGGAAGAAGTCAAAATTGCCACAACTGGTGAGCGTGGCAGACGTGAGCACCGCGCCGCGCACCGCGCTCCACAGATGGTTGCGCAGCGTAGTGCCGGGCAGGATGGGGCTGGCGTGGGCCTTCACGACGATGAAGTCGCCATCGGTCTCCAGCGTGAACCATTTGGCGGCAGGTACCGCACCTTCGGGCGCATCCTGCAGCAGCAGCTGCGCAGTGGCGTGCAGCTCTTCCAGGCGTGGGGCCAGCATGCCGATCTGCGCGTACAGCGTGGACAGGCGCTTGGCCTCGTCGGGCTTGTCGCGCATCTCGGCGCGCAAGGCTTTGCTGATGGCGCGCAGGGCCTCCAGAAAACCGTCTGCGCTGGCGGCCAGCAGACCCAGCGGCGCAATCAACGGCTCGGGCAATTCGCCCCGTGGCACCCGCACGCGCGCCGGGCCCCAGGCGCTGGGCTGGCTCTTGAGCTGGGCACCATAGACGTCCATCACGATGCGCGCCAGGTCCTGCAGCGTCTGCCGCAACTGGGCCGAATGTTTGGGGATGTCGGCAATCTCTTCCACCTCCAGCAGCGCACCGATGCGCAGGCCCCGGCTGGCCAGCCGCTCGATCCAGGTGATGCGCGACAGGTCCATGCTGCACGCAAACTGGTCGAGCGCCGTGGCGGGCAGGTGGTGGGCTTCGTCCAGCACCAGGAGGCAGTTGTCCAGCTCGGGCAGCACGCGCGCACCCAGCGACGACAGCAGCAGATCGTGGTTGGCCACGATCACCTGCGCGCCCACCAGCTCCTTGCGCTTGTCGTAGTAGGTGCACTGGCTGAAGGCCGGGCAATGCTTGCCGGTGCACGACGCACCCTCCGCTGCCACGGGGCTCCACACCTCGGGCTCGGGCGGCGTGTCCAGGCTGTCGCGGTCGCCGTCCCAGGCGCCTTTCGACAAGGTTTGCGCCATGGTGCTGTAGAACTGCATGCGCGCCTCGGTCTCGTGCCGGGGGCGCTTGGCGCGGGCGGCGGCTTCCTCCTCGGCAAAGAGGTCGTCGTCGGCTTCGTCCTCCGCCTCGCCGGTCCCTGCCAGCCGGTCGAGCTTGAGCTTGCACACATAGCGCCCCCGCCCCTTGGCCAGCGCGAATTTGAACGGCTGGTGCATGCGCGCGGCCAGTGCGGGCAAGTCCTTGTTCACCAGCTGTTCCTGTAGCGCCACGGTGGCGGTGGAAATCAGCACCCGCGTGCCGCGCGCCAGTGCCAGCGCGATGGCAGGCGCGCAATAGGCCAGCGACTTGCCCACCCCCGTACCCGCCTGGATCACGGCAATCGACCGCGTGGGCGCGGCCTCGCAGCCGTCCTCATCTGCATCCACCTTGCCCAGCGTGGCGCTGCTGAACGTGCGCGCCACCTGCTCGGCCATCAGCCGCTGGCCTGGGCGGCTTCGAAAACCCTCGGTGGCCTGTACCACCGCATCGAAAGATTCAAGGGCCTGCGCGGCCCATACCTGTTGAGACATACAGTGGTAGTGTCGCATGCCGGGCGGAGGCTCCGGTGCAAGAGGGCTTCATGGGCGCGATGCAGCAGCTTGACATTTTCGGATGGTGTTCTGGCCAGCAATGGTGCATGCTGCGCAAACAAAAGAAGTTGTCAGCCAAGGTGTTTTGAGCGGCTGACCACCACGAGACCGTTTGGAGGGGGGTCGCCATGTCTGAGTACTGGGCGCACAGCGGTGGGCATTTGCTGGCCAGCCATTTGCAGGCGGTAGCGCTGCTGGCTGCGGAGTTTTCAAAGTTGTTTGACAGTGCGCCTGCGGAGCGGCGCTGGGCCTATTGGGCCGGTCTGTGGCACGACCTTGGCAAGTACCGGCCAGGGTTTCAAAAATTTCTCCGGCTGGCAAATAACCCCGATGCTCACATTGAAGGCAAGGTGGGCGGCCGTGAGAAGACCCATTCCGCAGCCGGTGCGCTGTGGGCCATCCGGCAGCTCAACGCACCTGGCCGCCCGAACGCACCGTTGGGTCACATCCTCGCTTACCTGATTGCGGGTCACCATGCGGGGCTGGCGGACTGGAGCGGTGAATTGGATTGGCGGCTGCAAAGCGAGGACGCGCAGCGCGAGCTTGCGGAAGCGCTGGCCGAGGCGCCGCCGGAAATTCTGCAGCACCACCCGGCTCTGAAGGCGAGCGTCCCCGGGGGGCCTGACGGCTTCGCCCTGTGGGTGCGCATGCTTTTCTCCTGCCTGGTGGACGCGGACTTCCTGGACACCGAAGCGCATTTCGACGCCCACAAGCCCGCCCGGCGCGAAGGCTTTCCGAGCCTCGCTCAAATGCGTGCAGCGTTTGATGCGCACATGGCCGCCCTCCCGGTGGCGGATACGCCGGTCAACGCCCTGCGCGCCGACATCCTGCGCCAGTGCCGCGCCAAGGCCGCTTTGCCACCTGGGTTTTTCTCGCTCACAGTGCCCACGGGCGGCGGCAAAACTCTCTCCGGCCTGGCCTTCGCGCTGGAACATGCGTTGGCGCACAACAAGCGCCGCATCGTGGTTGCGATCCCCTACACCAGCATCATTGAGCAGACCGCCGATGTGTTCCGCCACGTGTTCCAGGCCTTGGGCGACGAGGTACTGATCGAGCACCACAGCCAAGCGGAGTCGTCCCCGGAAGCGGAGACAGCACGCAGCCGTCTGGCCTGCGAGAACTGGGATGCACCGCTGGTCGTGACCACCAACGTGCAGCTGTTCGAATCGCTGTTTGCCGCGAAGACCTCGCGCTGCCGCAAGCTGCACAACCTGGTGGGCAGCGTCATCGTGCTGGATGAAGCGCAGCAGATTCCGCCCGCCTTCCTGCAGCCTATTCTGGACGTGCTCAAGTTGCTCGTGGCGCACTACGGCGTCACGGTGGTGCTGTGCACCGCTACCCAGCCAGCGTTGAACAGCACGGACTACTTCGACGCCAGCAAGAACCTGCGCGGGCTGAGCAATGTGCGCGAAATCATGGATGACCCAGATGCGCTGTTTTGTGCGCTGAAGCGCGTGCAGGTCGAGCTGCCGCCCGACTGGACCACGCCCACGCCGTGGGAGGACATTGCCGCCCGGCTCAGCACCGAGGACTGCGTGTTGGCCATCGTGGGCACGCGCAAGGCCGCACGCGAGCTGCAGCGCCTCATGCCCGAAGGCACTCTGCACCTGTCCGCCCTGATGTGCGGCGCCCACCGCAAGGACGTGATCGCCCACATCAAACAGCGTTTGAAAGACAAGCGCGAAGGCCGCGACCCTCGCCCGCTGCGAGTGGTGAGCACCCAGCTGGTGGAAGCCGGCGTGGACATTGATTTCCCCGTGGTGTACCGCGCGCTGGCAGGGCTCGATTCCATCGCCCAAGCGGCGGGCCGCTGCAACCGCGAAGGCCGCCTGGAGGGCTTGGGGCGCCTGGTGGTGTTTGTGCCGCCGCAAACGCCACCGCCGGGCCATTTGCGCAAGGGCGCACAGGCGTGCGTGGCCACGCTGCGGGGCCAGGAACACGACCCCTTGGCACGAGGCCTGTTTGCGCGGTACTTCACGGAGTTCTACCACTCGGTGGACCTGGACCAGCACGGCATCGTGAACCTGCTCAAGGTGCAGCCGCGCGATCTGGCCGTGAAGTTCCGCAGCGCCGCAGAGGCGTTCCGGCTGATTGACGATGCCGACTCGGCCACGGTGGTGGTGCGCTACGCAGCCCACCAGGCGCAGGTTGAGAGCCTGCTGGGCAGCTTGGCTACCGAAGGCCCGCAGCGCTGGCTGATGCGCAAGCTGCAGCGTTACACCGTCACCATCCGCGAAACAGACGCGCTGCAGATGCTTAAGGAGGGCAGTTTGGGGACCTCGGCAGTTCCGGGACTGTATGTGCAGACCAATGCTGCAGGTTTGTATGACGAGGACCTGGGCCTGTACCTTGAAGGAGTCCCACTTGACGCCTCGGCATATGTGTACTGAAAGCAAAAGGGTGGGGCGAACCCCACCCCTACTTTTTCAACAGTCAATACAACTGTCTAAGTTTCAATCCACGCTTTCGCGAATGCCGATCCTACCTCAGCTGTAAGCGTGCGACATAACATTCAATTCAATATTCTAAGAAGATGTATCATGCGGCCAACATTGCTGATGGCGAGGCGGTATGGACTTCTTGGATTTTTCTCGATCGCTCAGAGAGCTGAGGCTGATGCATCGCCAACCCGGCTACCGGTTTTTGCTGGCGTGGCTGCTGATCGTGATGCGGTTGAGCTTGGTGTTCGTCGCGCTGCCAGTGGGGAGCGGCATGGTGCTTTTCAAGTTGATTGACTTTGTGAAGTAGTCGAAAAATGACCCTCTTTTGCCTTGAAGTCGCAGGCCCTTTCGCCTGCTTCACCCGCCCTGAGATGAAGGTGGAGCGCGTCTCCTATGACGTCATCACTCCCTCGGCCGCGCGGGCGGTGTTCGAGTCCATCCTGTGGAAGCCCGCCATCCGATGGCGGGTGAAGCGCATTGAGGTGCTCAGGCCCATCCGCTTTATCAACCTGCGGCGCAACGAGGTCAGCGCCGTGGTGTCCACGCGCAACGTGCAGCAGGCCATGGCGGCGGGCAGCGGCACGCTAGGGCTGTACATCGAGGAAGAGCGCCAGCAGCGCGCGGGCTACTTTCTGCGCGACGTGGCATATCGCCTGCACGCCGACCTCTCTTTGGCCGCGCACTGCACCGAACCGCTGGCCAAGTACACCGAAATGTTCGCGCGCCGCGCCAGCAAAGGCCAGTGCGTGAACCAGCCGTATTTGGGTTGCCGTGAGTTTGCGGCGGACTTCCGGCTGGTCACTGCGGACTCCCCGCCCGCCGCACCCATCCCCGACACGCGCGAGCTGGGCTGGATGCTGCATGACCTGGACTTCACCCACCCCGCCGATCCGCAGCCGCGCTTCTTCAATGCGCGCATGGAGCAAGGGGTGATTGAGGTGCCGCCCTTTGAGGAGGCACGGGGATGATCCTTCAAGCCCTGAACGACTACTACCGCCGCAAATGCGACGACCCCGACCCTGCGCAGCGCCTGCCCGCTTTTGGGCTGGAGCAAAAGGAGATTCCCTTCATCCTGGAGATCGACGCTCACGGTGAGCTGCTGCAACTGCGCGACACCCGTGAACTGCAGGGCAAGAAGAAACTGGCCCGCGTGTTCCGCGTGCCCATGGGGGTGAAGAAAACCTCCGGCGTGGCGGCCAACCTGTTGTGGGACACGCTGGAATACGTGCTGGGTGTGGACACCAAAGGCAAGCCCGACCGCGTGGCCGAGCAGCATGCGGCGTTTCGTGCCCGCATTGCCGCATTGCCCGAAGCTGCGCGCCAAGACGCTGGCATCCAGGCCGTGACACGGTTTCTGGACCGTCTGGACCGGGCCCAGCTGGAGCGCCAGCCAGCCTGGGCTGAAGCACTGGAAACCAACACCGTCATGAGCTTTCGCCTGGAGGGCGACATGGACCTGGTGTGCCAGCGGCCTGCAGTGGTGCAAGCGGCGCTGAACGCCACGGCCGATGACGACGCGCCGCAGGCCATGTGCCTGGTAACGGGTGCGCAGGCCCCGGTGGAGCGGCTGCATGCGTCCATCAAGGGCGTGTGGGGCGCCCAGACATCGGGCGCCAACATCGTCTCGTTCAACGCCCGTGCGTTCGAGTCGTATGGAAAGACTGAGCGCCAGGGCGAAAACGCCCCGGTCAGCCGCGCCGCTGCCTTTGCCTACACCACCGCACTGAACCACCTGTTGCGCAAGGACTCGCCCCAGCGCATGCAGGTAGGCGATGCCTCCACGGTGTTCTGGGCCGAGCGGCAGGACCCGTTTGAAACGATCTTTGGAGAAGTCTTCCAGGACAACCCGGATGCCAACACCGACAAGGTGGAGGCGCTGCTGAAGGCCGTGCACAGCGGACACTGGGGACCGCTCGACAAAGACCTGCGCTACCACGTGCTGGGCTTGGCGCCCAACGCAGCGCGCATCAGCATCCGCTTTTATCACTGCGTCACGCTGCAGGAGCTGGGCAAGCGCATTGCGCAGCACTTCGAAGATCTGGCGCTGGCGCGCGGGTCGCACGATGCGCAGTACCCCTCGCTATTTCGCCTGCTCACGGCCGTGGCGCTGCAGAACAAGGCCGACAACATTCCGCCCAACCTGGGCGGTGCCGTGGTGGATTCCATCCTGGCCGGGCCTGACGTGCCCTATCCCAGTCTCTGGCTCAACGCAGCGGTGGGGCGCTGCCGGGCCGAGCAAACCGTCAACTACCTGCGCGCGGCGGCCATCAAGGCGTGCCTGAACCGCCAGCAGCGCCACGCGGCGCTGTCGTCTTTGTCATCTCTCGCCCCTGAAAAGGAGTTTTTGCCCATGCTCGACCTCAGCAACACGAACCCGGCCTATCGCCTGGGGCGGCTTTTTGCGGTGCTGGAAAAAATCCAGGAAGAAGCCAGCCCTGGCCTGAACGCCACCATCCGTGACCGTTACTACGGGGCGGCCTCCAGCACGCCCGTGGCCGTGTTCACCACCTTGCTGCGGTTGAAGAACGCGCACCTCAAAAAGCTATCACCCGGCCGCACTGCCGCGTTTGAAAAGCTGCTGGGCGAGGTGCTGGGGCCGTTGGCGGACTTTCCCAAGCACTTGCCTTTGCCCGACCAGGGACGCTTTGCCCTGGGCTACTACCACCAACGGCAAGACTTTTTCACCAAGAAGGCCGACGACAGCGCTTTGAACCACCCCACCTCGGAAGGAGCCTCAGCATGAACACCGATAAGAACCTCGCCCACCGTTACGACTTTGTCCTGGTTTTTGATGTGAGGGACGGCAACCCCAACGGCGATCCTGACGCCGGCAACATGCCGCGCCTTGATGCTGAATCGGGCCACGGCTTGGTGACGGACGTGTCGCTCAAGCGCAAGGTGCGCAACTTTGTGGGACTGGTCAAGAGCGATGACAATGCCGACATCGCACAAGACGAACAGCGGTTCGCCCAAAAGCTTGAACCCGGCGAGAAGCGCTTTGAAATCTACGTGCGTGAAAAAGCCATCTTGAATCACCAACACCAACGCGCTTATTCAGCATTGAATTTGGACGTAGCGCCCGAGGAGCAAGCGGAAGAAGCTACAGAAAACGTAGCGACTGATGCCAAAAAGAAAAAGCCCGCCAAAGAAAAACGCAAAGGCAGCGCAGACGATGTGAACCAAGCGCGCAAATGGATGTGCCAGAACTTCTTTGACGTGCGCACGTTCGGCGCCGTGATGTCCACCGGCGTGAACTGCGGCCAGGTGCGCGGCCCGGTGCAGCTGACCTTTGCGCGCTCGGTGGAGCCCATCGTGGCGCTGGAGCACTCCATCACCCGCATGGCCGTGGCCACCGAGGGCGAGGCCGAAAAGCAGCAGGGCGACAACCGCACCATGGGCCGCAAACACACCGTGCCCTATGGCGTATATGTGGCCCACGGCTTCGTCTCGTCCTTCCTCGCCAAGCAGACGGGCTTTGGCGAGGAAGACCTGGAGCTGCTGTTCCAGGCCCTTGCGCAGATGTTTGAGCACGACCGCTCCGCCGCGCGCGGCGAGATGGCCACGCGCGGGCTGTATGTGTTCAAGCACGATAGCGAACTGGGCAACGCCCCAGCGCATGCGCTGTTCGACAGGCTCAAGGTGCAAGCGAAGGTCCCAGGCGAAGCGGCGCGCAGTTTTGATGCCTACACCGTGGCGTTTGACGGGCAGGAGCTGGCGGTCGGGCAATCGATCCAACCCGCACCGGGCGTGACGCTGAACAGGCTCTGCTGAGGGGGTGACGGCGCGCATGAAAATCCTCCCAACAGAATTCGACGGCCAGTCCATCCGCCGTGTCTACGACGAAGACACCGAGACCTGGTGGTTCTCTGTGATTGACGTGGTACAGGTGCTGACGGACAGCTCCAACGCCAACCGGTACTGGTCCGATCTCAAGCGCAAGCTCGCGCAGGAGGCGGGTTCTGGGCAACCTTACGAAGAAATCGTAAGGTTGAAATTGACCGCTCCCGACGGCAAAAAACGTGAGACCGATTGCGCCACGGCCCAAACGCTGCTGCGCGTCGTGCAGGCCATCCCCAGCCCCAAGGCCGAGCCCATCAAGCTCTGGCTCGCCAAGGTCGGCTACGAGCGCATGCAGGAAATGGCCGACCCCGCCCTCTCTCTCGACCGCGCCCGCCAGACCTGGCAGCAGCACGGCCGCAGCGACAAGTGGATCCAGCAGCGCATGACGGGGCAGGAAACCCGCAACAAGCTCACCGACTACTGGAGCGCGCACGACATCAAAAAGGGCAGCGAGTTCGCCATCCTCACCAACATCATTCACCAGGAATGGGCGGGCCTGAGCGTGGCGCAGCACAAGGAGAAGAAAGGCCTCACCAGCCACAACCTGCGCGACCACATGAGCGAAGCTGAGCTGATCTTCACCGCCTTGGCCGAGCTCTCCACCCGCCAGATTGCCGAGAGCGTGCAGGCCACCGGGATGCCAGAGAACAAGGCAGCCGCGCAAAGCGGTGGCCGCATTGCGCGCCAGGCCCGCCACCAGCTGGAGAGCCAGACGGGTCAATCGGTAGTGACGGGGACCAACTACCTGCCGCCGGCCCAGCCCACGGCGCCCAAGCTGACTCGAAGCGCCAAGAACCCCGCAGCAACGCCGGTGAAGGCAAAGCCCGCCAAAGCCAAGAAGTCGTAGGCCACCATCTGCCGCAGGAGCCGCCCATGGACGATGCCTTCGACCCCATCCCCCTGTCGGCCCTTCAGCACTGGCAATACTGCCCCCGCCAATGTGGCTTGATTCACCTGGAGCAGGTGTTTGACGACAACGTGCACACCCTGCGCGGCCAGGCCGTGCATGCGCGGGCCGACCAGCCGGGTGTGGAGACTGCGAAGGGCGTGCGCGTGGAGCGCGCCCTGCCCCTCTGGCACGACGCGCTGGGCCTGATCGGCAAGGCGGACGTGGTCGAGTTCCTCGCCGGGGGAATCCCCTACCCCGTCGAATACAAGCACGGCAGTCGCCACAAGGCCGCCGACATTGCCGCGTGCGACGACCTGCAGTTGGCGGCCCAGGCGCTGTGCCTGGAGTCCATGCTGGGCAAGCTGGTGCAGGAAGGGGCGCTGTACTACGCCAGCTCCAAGCGGCGCAGGGTCGTCCCCATCACACCGCAGCTGCGCGCAGCCGTGGCCAGCACGGCACAGGATGTGCGCCACATGCTGGCCAGTGGCGAGCTGCCGCCGCCCCTGGTGGGCGAGCAGGCGGCGCGGCGCTGCAAGGCGTGCTCGCTGATCGACCGCTGCCAGCCGCACGCCACGCACGCCGGGGTGGCCGCGGCCCGTGCCGCGCTGTTCGACCCCGACGCATAGCGCCTGCACAACGCGCATCGTTGTCCCTGTGCCTCGCACGACCGCCACACCCCGCCATGCAACTGCTCAATACCCTGTACCTCACCACGCCAGAGACCTACCTGCGCCTGGACAACGACACCCTGCGCGTGGAGCTGGAGCGCGAAACCCGGCTGCGCGTGCCTTTGCACCACCTGAGCGCCGTGGTGTGCTTTGGCCACATCAACCTGTCGGCGCCGCTCATGCACCGCTTGGCCGACAGCGGCATCGCCCTGGTGCTGCTGGACGACAACGGCCGCTTCAAGGCGCGGCTGGAAGGCGCGGTGGGTGGCAACGTCCTGCTGCGGCAGGCGCAGTTCCAGCGTGTTGCCGACCCGGTGTTCACGCTGGATATGGCCCGCGCTTGTGTTGCAGGCAAAATCAAGAACGCCCGGCAGGTGGCCCAGCGCGGTGCGCGCGAGTCCAAGTCCGAAGACGAAGCCCGCGCCCTGACCCGCGTGGCCGACGACCTCGCCGCGAGCCTGCGCGCGCTGCCCGCTGCCAGCAGCCTGGACATGCTGCGGGGTGTGGAGGGCGAAGCCGCGCGCCAGTACTTCAGCGGTCTGACCCTGCTGGTACGCCCTGACCAGCGCGCTGCCTTTGCCATGGACGGGCGCACGCGCCGTCCGCCGCGCGACCGCTTCAATGCCCTGTTGTCCTTCCTGTACGCGATGTGGATGAACGACTGCCGTAGCGCGCTGGAGGCCGCTGGACTAGACCCGCAAGTGGGTTTCTTGCATGCCTTGCGGCCCGGGCGCGCTGCCCTGGCACTGGACCTGATGGAAGAGTTCCGGCCCTGGGCTGACCGGTTGGCGCTGACCCTCATCAATCGCGGGCAGTTGATGGTGGACGACTTCGCGCTGCGCGAAGGCGGCGGTGTTTCGTTGCAGCCCGACGCGCGCAAGGCCGTGGTGGTGGCCTACCAGGAGCGCAAGAAGGACGAGATCAATCACCCCTTGCTAGCCCAATCCGTGCCTCTGGGGTTGGTACCCCTGGTGCAGGCCCGTCTGCTGGCGCGCGCCCTGCGCGACGACGCGTCGCCGTATGTGCCGTTTGTTGGCAAATAGAAAGTAGAAAAGGCGGTGGAACCACTATGCTGGTGCTGGTCTGCTACGACGTGAACACCGAAACCAAGTCCGGCCGCCGCCGCCGCCGCCTGCGCCGCGTGGCCAGACTGTGCGAAAGCACTGGCCAGCGTGTGCAGAAATCGGTATTTGAATGCCAGCTCGATCTGGCCCGGTTCGAAACTCTGAAGCGTCAGTTGCAGGCAGAGATCGACCCGACTCAGGACTGCTTGCGCTTGTACCGCATGCCTGAAACGCGCGGATTCGAGGTGATCGAACACGGAACCTTCAAGGCCGTGGACTTTGATGGGCCGCTGGTGCTTTGAACTGATTTCACCTTGGTTGGGTTTGGTTGGCGCCAACGGATAACCGCCCCTGCCGGTTGTTGCTGAGCTTTTCGGTGGTTCGCCAAGCGTGCTAAGGTCGTTTCCGCGAACCCGGAGTGCCTGACGGCGCCCCTACAGGTTCGCGCAGTTCGCAAATTCTTGTTTTGCTTGGCTTTTCTTCCTTCAGACCCTTGCATCCCATGCGTGATATTTGCCTTGGTGCTCAAGTTCGCGCAAAAGCGGAGATTTTTGCTGTGCTGGCGCTGGGTTGCGCGCGAACTGTTCGCCCGTTAGCGATGACGGGCGTGGATTGAAACTTGAGATTCGGGGAAAGCAAGCTGCTGTTGCTTTGTTCGCCCGTTAGCGATGACGGGCGTGGATTGAAACAAGCTCAAGAAAGACGCCCAGGCTTGGGCGCTGGAGTTCGCCCGTTAGCGATGACGGGCGTGGATTGAAACTGTACGTCAAGCAGTACGCTCGCGCAGCCATTGACGCGTTCGCCCGTTAGCGATGACGGGCGTGGATTGAAACTCAATGGCGGCGATTTGCTCGCCAAGCCGCCAGCCGTTCGCCCGTTAGCGATGACGGGCGTGGATTGAAACGAGACTTCCAGGCCCTTGGTCGTGGCACAGCCACTGTTCGCCCGTTAGCGATGACGGGCGTGGATTGAAACATCATGCAGCGGGAGTACGACAAGCTTCCGCCCGGGTTCGCCCGTTAGCGATGACGGGCGTGGATTGAAACACCATCACGCTCAGGCACGAACACCCGTTCACACAGTTCGCCCGTTAGCGATGACGGGCGTGGATTGAAACACCGATATTGGAGAACGTCAAAGCGGCATAACCGTTCGCCCGTTAGCGATGACGGGCGTGGATTGAAACACCACGTTAAGCAGACTTGTGCGCCCGGCACACCCGTTCGCCCGTTAGCGATGACGGGCGTGGATTGAAACACTGCTGCCAGCAAGGCCGGGTCCATCGTCGCCCGTTCGCCCGTTAGCGATGACGGGCGTGGATTGAAACACGTTGGGCCTCTTTGATTAGTTCGGGAATAGTCGTTCGCCCGTTAGCGATGACGGGCGTGGATTGAAACTTTCGTCGGGAATGCCGCCGTACCACGTTGGGTGTTCGCCCGTTAGCGATGACGGGCGTGGATTGAAACATCCAGTCGTCGGGCTCTTTGACGGAACCCAACTGTTCGCCCGTTAGCGATGACGGGCGTGGATTGAAACTGGCCTCTGGCGCGGATGGCGCGGATTGCCTCCAGTTCGCCCGTTAGCGATGACGGGCGTGGATTGAAACAAAGACCACCAAAACAAGCGGGTGCAACTGTACGGTTCGCCCGTTAGCGATGACGGGCGTGGATTGAAACAAACCAGCTACAGCGAAAACATCGCCGCAGGCGTTGTTCGCCCGTTAGCGATGACGGGCGTGGATTGAAACTCGCTGCGGTGTGGGAGTAATGTACCGAAATCGGTGTTCGCCCGTTAGCGATGACGGGCGTGGATTGAAACCTCGAGCTGCTCCACGGCCGGCGGGATCAGGCGGGTTCGCCCGTTAGCGATGACGGGCGTGGATTGAAACTGGCCCGGAGGTGCGGCGCATGCTGCGCGCGCTCGTTCGCCCGTTAGCGATGACGGGCGTGGATTGAAACTCCACGAACAGCCCGGACTTTAAGCAGGCGCTGTCGTTCGCCCGTTAGCGATGACGGGCGTGGATTGAAACACCACGGGCGATGCAGACATTGATGCGCTCTTGAACGTTCGCCCGTTAGCGATGACGGGCGTGGATTGAAACCGTCGCATGGGCGAATCGCGCGGCGCACGCGGTTGTTCGCCCGTTAGCGATGACGGGCGTGGATTGAAACGCGTGTGCCGCAATCCATCACGGCACAGAGCGTGTTCGCCCGTTAGCGATGACGGGTGTGGATTGAAACCCCGCGTCCCTCTCCAAAGGGATGCCGGGCGGTTTGTTCGCCCGTTAGCGATGACGGGCGTGGATTGAAACTGCTGCGGCTGGCGCGATGGTGAGCGGCGGGGCAGTTCGCCCGTTAGCGATGACGGGCGTGGATTGAAACGTACTTGAGCGGGGACACGTAAGCGCCTGTGATGTTCGCCCGTTAGCGATGACGGGCGTGGATTGAAACTTCGTCGGCTTCTGCGCAGCCAACCTGCGACGACGGTTCGCCCGTTAGCGATGACGGGCGTGGATTGAAACAGACCAGAAACCGGCATGCCCACCGTGCCCAAGGGTTCGCCCGTTAGCGATGACGGGCGTGGATTGAAACCCCGTGCAGGGTGGCGATGAGCCGCCGTTGACGGGTTCGCCCGTTAGCGATGACGGGCGTGGATTGAAACCATCGTGCTTCCGCGGTCGTCGCGGCGTTGGGCGGGTTCGCCCGTTAGCGATGTCGGGCGTGGATTGAAACAACATGCTGCGCCTGCACCGGAACATGGGGGCCTGGTTCGCCCGTTAGCGATGACGGGCGTGGATTGAAACCTCACGTTGCAGGTGCAGCACGAGGCTCCCCGCGGGTTCGCCCGTTAGCGATGACGGGCGTGGATTGAAACACGATCAGCGGCGCTACGGTGCGTTCAGCCGTCATCGATGACGCGCACCGGCTGATAGCAGGTGAGGCCCCTACGTGGGCTCGCACAGGTTGGCGTGTCTTTGCCCGTTAACGACGAAGCGTGTGACCAAGACACCCTTGCCTTGGATCAGCTGGATGTTCTGAAGAGCAGGAGATGGCGCGGCACGGCTTCTTCTGCCCGGGTCTTCAGTCTGCCTCGCTCGCCTGCTCTGGACCACAATCCGCGCAACGACTACGAGAGGGATGCCATGCAAGGGACGACTGCGCAAGCGGGCTCGGATGCGGGCGGGGTGACAGCGAGGCACCCGGCCTGGCTGCGATGGTGGATGGGGTTGCAACTGCTGTTCTGTCTGGGCGCGGTCAGCGGCGCATGGGCACAGCAGCCCGCCAGCAGCCCTTCACGCGAGGGGCTGCTTGCGCAGCAGCTGGCCCCCGACGATCCGGCGCGGTTTGCCTGGACGCGCGCGGCTGAGGCCGTGGGCCAGGGGGCCGACGCGCTGCATTTGCAGCTGGCCCTGTTGGACGATTGGGTGCTGGCGCTGGAAGGTCGGCCCGCGCAGGCAGGGCGCAGCATCGAAGCCGCCATGGCCCACGGGCGGGAGATGGACGCCGACCTCCTGCAGCGCCGCGCGCGGGACGCATGGCTCTCCGTCCTGCAGGCGCAGCAATTGCGGCCGGAATGGGATCGCGATGGCCCCCAGGTGCCCCTGCCGCCCGAGCTGGAGGCGCTGGGCGCAGAGTTGGTGCAGGAAGGGCCCGGTTTCTGGGTGCGCCGGGCCCCGGATGGGCGGATCCGGGGGCTGTACCTGTGGCTGGGTGCGCGAAACGGGCTGGCCGTACCCCTGCCCTTGCCCGAATTTGCGCTGCGCCTGGGCCGTCCGGGCCAGCAGCCCGCCGCGCCGCTGATGCAATGCGCGTTGCTCCGCTACAGCACGCGCCAGTGGGTGCCGCCGCAAAGCACCCAGCACTACCTGTGCAGTGCGGTCGAGGGGGGGCACGGACTGCCGCCCGTCGGCGTCAGCTGGCTGGCGCAGATGGGGCACTGGTTCAGCCAGGGGGCGGTGCTGCAGACCGTCATTCCCCAGCACGACCAGGCCCTGTCGCGCACTGCCCGCATCCTTGGGCAGGTCGACAATCCGGCGGTGGACGACTTCCTGCGCGGCGCTCGTGAATTCGCCGAGAGGCAGCAACAACAACAACGCGCCCAGGCGGCTGCAGCAGCAGCGGCAAAGAAGGCCCGTGATGCCACGCCGGCGCGCCGCTCTGGCGAGCCGCTGCCGCTCTGGCTCAAGCGGCTGGCGTTCCTGGGCGGGGTGGCGGGCGCATTGGTGCTTTATGGGCTGCTCGCGCACCACGTCAGCGTGGCGGTGGCGTCCGGGGTGCTGTGGTTGGGCCTGGCCATTCCGAGCGCGATCTTCTTGCGTGCCATCTGGACAACAGGCGGGACCGACGGCTGGGGCAAGCTCGTGGCCATCGTCCTGTCCGGGGCCGCCGTCGTGGCGCCTTTTGCGGGCACGCTCGCCGCGTACACGGTCTACAAGCTGGTGGTGAGCGCGCTGGCGCGCCGCAAGGCAATCCTGCTCTTGCTCGGCGTGATCGTGGTCATCGTGCTCCATGCGCTGGAGCGGTGGTTGTTCTGGTGACAGCAGGCTCCGCGCGCCCGCAGCGCCGCAGGGCGTGGGCCTACAGCACGGAGGGACCTGCGGCGTTAGGGTGAACGGAATTCACATTGGACACCAAGGCCCCGCATGAAAACGTCCCCGTCCACCCACCCTCGTGCAGAGGAGGAGATCGTCCCCTCCGCCCCCATCCCCGCCCGCACGGAGCGGCGCGTCAACACCACGCAACCCGCCGTGCAGCCCGGCAGCGGCCCCGAAGACCTGAGCGCCCCGGAAGGCCGCCTGCCGCACGAGCGCGACCAAGCCACCGACATGACCGACGGCGAGCGCCACCCCGAGGTGGAGCAGGCGTACAAGGATCTGCAGCGCGGCCTGCAGGACACAGACCGCGGCGTGCCCGCGCACCAGGCGTACCAGAAGCAGAAAAGGTGAGAGCGCGCGCCAGATCCGGTCGGGTCCAGAAAATGCTACTGATTCAGGAGCTGCTTGCGTTTGATGGATAAGCGCTGGAGCCCGATTTGGCTACGATTCGCTCTATGAATCAGTCGGCCGCGCAGCCCCCCGTGCCGCAAGCGGCTGCACCCCCAGCACCTGCGGAAAGCCCGCCCGCATGGCTTCAATGAACGCCTTCAAGCGGGGCGAGCGCCAGCTGCTGCGGGGGTACAGCAGGTAGATGGGCAGGGGTGGTGCCTGCCAATCGGGTGCCAAGTGCACCAGCCGACCGTGCGCAATGTCGTCGGCGACGGCCCAGGCCGAGGCCACCCCCGCCCCCACGCCCGCCAGCGCGGCGTTGCGCAAGGCTTGCAGGTTGTCGGTGCCCAGGCGCGGGCTGATGGCAAAGCGTGCCGCCTCGCCCGTGTGGCGGTGGTGCAGCACCACCTCGTCCGCATAAAAGGTGCGCAGCGCCAGCCACGGCAGCTTTGCCAGCTCCGCTGGTGTTTGCGGCGCCTCATCCGAGGGCCACAGGTTGGGGGCGCCGATGGCGATGCGGGGCACCTCGGCCAGCGCGATGGCCATGAGGTTGGGTTCGTCCACCCGGCCCACGCGGATGGCGCAGTCGATGCCCTCGGCAATGAAGTCGGGCAGGCGATCGTTCAGCAGCCAGTCCACCGATACCTGCGGGTGCGCTTGCAGAAAGCCCAACAGCGCGGGCACCAGCTGCTCCTGACCGAAGATGCTGGGCGCCAGCACGCGCAGGTGTCCGCGCAGCGCGGCGGCCTCGCGGCCCCGCAGGTCGGCATCCATGCCGTGCCACCGCTCCAGCAGCGCCTTGGCTTGCTGGTAGGCCCGCTCCCCGTCTTCGGTCAGCTTCATCGCGTGGGTGGAGCGCTGCAGCAGCTGCACGCCCCAGTAGGCCTCCAGCTGGCGCAGCCGGCGACTCACGGTGGGCTGGGTGGTGCCCAGCTGCCGCGCCGCGGCCGAGAGGCTGCCGGCTTCCACGATGCGCACCAGCGTGTGCAGCAGTTCGAGCCGGTCCAGCGTGGGTTCGGCAGAGGTGTTCATACGCCAAGCGTATAGCAAATGTTCATTGTGGGTCTCTACACAGCGCGGTCATGCGTTCAGAGAATTACGCATCTTCCACTGTCGAACGCTGTCGTTCTGCCTGCCATGTCTGTTTCCTCCCCTCCTTCCTCCGCGGTGCCCTCCGCGTCCTTCGTCGCGCCCCCTGCCTTGGCGCCCTCGCTGGTCTTCCTGCTGGCCACGGGGGCGGGCCTGGGCGCCGCCACGCTGTATTTCAGCCAACCTTTGCTGGGCCTGATGGCCGCGGGCCTGGGCAGCACGCCCACCGCCGTGGGGGCCGTGCCGACGCTCACCCAGCTGGGCTATGCGCTGGGCATTCTGCTGCTGGCGCCCCTGGGCGACCGGTGGGACCGCCGCCTGCTGATTGGCGCCAAGGCCGTGGGCCTGGCGGCGGCGCTGGCCTGGTGCGCCCTGGCGCCCGGGGTGCACGCGTTGTGGGCCGCTGCCCTGGTGGCCGGGGTACTGGCCACGCTGGCCCAGGACATCGTGCCCGCCGCCGCCACGCTGGCGCCCGATGCGCAGCGCGGCCGGGTGGTGGGCCAAGTGATGACAGGGCTGCTGCTGGGCATCTTGCTGTCGCGCGTGTTCAGCGGCCTGCTGGGCCAATGGGCCGGCTGGCGCGCGGTGTACGGCGTGGGCGCGCTGCTGGTGCTGGGCATCGGGCTGGTCTGCGCACGGGGCCTGCCGCGCATGGCGCCTGTCACGTCACTGGGCTACGGGGCGCTGCTGGCGTCGCTGGGCTCGCTGTGGCGCGCACACCGTGCCCTGCGCCTGGCGGTGGGAGCGCAGGGCCTGCTGTCCATCGCTTTCAGTGCGTTCTGGTCCACGCTGGCCATCGTGCTGCAACAGCGCTTTGGCCTGGGCAGCGCCGTGGCGGGCGCCTTCGGCCTGGCGGGCGTGGTGGGGGCTCTGGGCGCGCCGTGGGCGGGCCGCTGGTCCGACCAGTACGGCCCGCTGCGGGTGGTGCGCTGGGGCGCGGCCATCGTGGCGGGCTCGTTCGCATTGCTGGCGGCAGGCGAAATGCTGCCGGCCGCCTGGCAACTGGCGCTCATGGTGGCCGTCACCATCGCGTTCGACTTTGGCGTGCAGGTGGCGCTGGTGGGCCACCAGACCCTGGTGTACCGGCTGGAGCCTGCCGCCCGCAGCCGCCTGAACGCGCTGCTGCTCACGGGCATGTTCATCGGCATGGCAGTGGGCTCAGCCCTGGGCAGCCAGGCACTGTTGCATGGCGGGTGGCTGGGCGTGGCGGGCCTGTGCGCGGCGGCTTCGGCCGGTGCGTGGGCGCTGCGCCAGCGTGGCTGAGTGCGCCGGAACGAGCCGGTCAGGCCCGCTCCCGCAACGCGCGTTCGATCCGATCCCGCCGCACCGTGGTCTTGGGCACCTTGAACGGGAACCACATGCGCACGTCTTCTTCCAGTCCGATGCCGTGCATGTAGTTGTAGATGGCCTTCTTCAGGCCTGCGCCCAGCGCGTCGTGATCCACGCCCGTGGGGTCAATGAAGGCCACATCGTTCTTCGCGAAAGCGCCGGGGGGCAGCGGGGCCAGCGTCACACCGTATTCCTCGGGGTTCTTGCCAACCGGTGAGTGCACTGTGCAGGCAAAGCGGTGGAAGAACCCGCTCTGGATGCAGCCGTTGGCGAACAGCTGGCGCACGTATTCGAGTGCGTCCACGGTATCTTGCACCGTCTGCGTCGGAAAGCCGTACATCAGATAGGCATGCACCAGGATGCCCGCGTCGGTGAAGGCCCGCGTCACGCGGGCCACCTGGTCCACGGAAACGCCCTTCTTCATGAGGTTGAGCAGCCGGTCCGACGCGACCTCCAGCCCGCCGGAGATGGCGATGCAGCCGCTGTCGGCCAGCAGCTCGGCCAGGTCGGGCGTGAAGGTTTTTTCAAACCGCACATTGCCCCACCAACTGATGCCCGCGTTGCGCGCGATGAGTTCGGTGGCCAGCGCCTTGAGGGCCTTGGGTGGCGCGGCCTCGTCCACGAAATGAAAGCCCGTTTGCCCCGTCTCGCGCACGATCTGCTCGATGCGGTCGGCCAGCACAGCGGCGCTGGCACCCTCGTAGCGGCTGATGTAGTCCAGGCTCACGTCGCAAAAGCTGCACTTCTTCCAGTAGCAGCCGTGCGCCACCGTCAGCTTGTTCCAGCGCCCGTCGCTCCACAGCCGGTGCATGGGGTTGAGCATGTCCAGCAGGGACAGGTAGCGGTCCAGCGGCAGGCCGTCCCAGGTGGGGGTGCCCACCTCGGCAAAGGCCACATCGGCTTCCATCATGTTGATGTACTGCACCGCGCCGTCGTCACCGCGGACGAAAGTGCGCACCAGCCGCTGGCGGCCGCGCTCGCCCTGCAGGTGTTCCAGCAGCGCCAGCAGCGGGCGCTCGCCGGCATCCAGCGTCACGTAGTCAAAAAAGTCGAACACACGCGGGTCGGCCAGCTCGCGCAGCTCGGTGTTCACAAAGCCGCCGCCCAGCACCGTGGCGATGTGCGGGTGCCGCGCCTTGATGGCCTGTGCAATGCGGAACGCGGCGTACACCGAGCCAGGGAAGGGCACCGACAGCAGCACCACGGTGGGCTGGTGGCGGGCGACGGCCTCGTGCGTGAGCTGCTCCAGCAGCGCATCCACCAGCGTGGACGGTGCGGCCAAGGCATCCGCCAGCGGGTCGAACGTGGGCTGGCTGCCCGCCAGCGATTCGGCATAGCGCACAAACTCGAAGCGCTCGTCCACCGCGTCGCGCAGCACGTCGGCCAGGTCGTTCAGGTACAGCGTGGCCAGGTGCTTGGCCTTGTCGGCGAGGCCCAGGGCGCCGAAGGCCCAGCCCAGCGGGTCACCGCCCTCCTCATCAACATACACATCGAGCGTGGCGAAGCGCGGCCCTTCGGGCAGGTAGTGGCGGCCTGCGATGCGGTGCGCCAGGGTGCTGTCGCGCCCTTGCAGGAAGGCAATGGCGGGGCCGATGGTGGCGAGGTAGCGGTCCTGCTGTGCGGCAAAGGACTGCACGGCGGGGCTGCGCTGCTTGGCCGGAATGGCCGCCACGTGCGCCGCCACGTCCTGGAGCCCCTCGGGCGACAGCAGCCGCAGCACAAGCGCCAGCGCCAGGTCTTCCTGAAACGCAGTGACGCCACGCGAGCGCAGAAAGCCGGTGAGGTAGGCAGTGGACGGATAGGGCGTGTTCAGCTGCGTCATCGGCGGGATGACGGCGAGCACGCGGCACGGGGAAGAGGCCATGGAACGTGGTGGGTTGGGAGCGCCGATTATCCCGACCGCCGCCCGGCCACGTGGCAGTGTGGCCAATGCCACAGGCGCATGGCCTGCGCTGGCGGGTTGTCCGCAGCTCAGCCGTGGGCCGCCAGCCCGCTGCTTGCCTGCGCGAGCGTGTCCTGGGCGTCGCGCCGAGCGCGCTTGACGCGGTACATCGTCTGATCGGCCACGCGCAGCACTTCGTCGATGCTGCGCTGCTGGTCGGGCGCGATGGTGACTACGCCCACGCTGGCGCCGCCGTAGTCGAGCGATGTTCCGGCCAGCTCGAACCGCCCCTGGGTGGCCTGCGCAATGCGCCGGCCGAGCGCTTCCTGCGCGTCGCTCGCAGCCTCGCCGGCATGCTCGCTCAGGCTGGCGACCACGAATTCATCGCCGCCCAGGCGCGCTGCCAGATCCTCCGCCCGCAGCATGCCCCGCAGGCGCTGCGCTACGGCCACGAGGAACTGGTCGCCCACCTCATGGCCGTGGGTGTCATTGATGGCCTTGAATCCATCCAGGTCGATGAAGGCGATCTGCACGCCCAGGTGGCGGCGGCGGCCCTGCGCGAGCATGCGGTCCAGCGCCCGCATGAGGGCGCGGCGGTTGGGCAGGCCCGTGAGCTGGTCGGTGGCCGCCACGGCGGCGAGCTTCTCGTTGGCCGCTAGCAGCTTCTGGATGAGCTGCTCGCGTTCCACCTGCTGCCCGATCAGATAGGCAAACAGCGTGAGGATGCGCTCGGCCTCCGGCGCGCGCGGGTGGGACCGGGTGCTGGCCGCGCACAGCGTGCCGTACAGCGCACCGTCGCCCATGCGCACGGGCTGGCTCACGTAGGTGCGTATGCCCAGGTCGCGCGCGGCCTGCGAATCGCCCCAGCGGGCGGGCACGTCGTTGGTGAAGGCGCGGCCTTCTTCAAGTGCGCGCTTGCACAGCGTGTCGTTCCAGGGCACGGCCAGGCCTTCGGGGATCTGCATGACGCTGGAGTTGCGTGCGTACAGCACATGTTGCACGCCTTCGGCCTCGTCGATGGACGTGAGGTAGGTGGACTCCAGCCCTGTCACCGATTCGAGCATCTCAAGCAGCGGACGCGTCAACTCCTCCACGGAACGGGCCGTGACAACGGATTCGGACAGGTGCTCAAGAAGTTCGCTCATATGCCAGAAATTATGCGCCGCACCTCCGCCATCGCCCAGGGCCTCAGGCGGCCCGTGCATCAGTCCAGAGGGGCGGGGCCTGCGGGGGGCAGGTAGTTGTTCTTCACCCGCACATAGTGCTCGGCGGAGTACCTGAGGTACGCGATCTCGGCCTCGGTCAGCGCCCGCTGGCGCACGGCGGGGCGGCCGATGTAGAGATAACCGCTTTCCAGCACCTTGCCGGGCGAGACCAGGCTGCCCGCGCCCAGCATCACGCGGTCTTCGATGATGGCGTCGTCCATCACGATCGAGCCCATGCCGATGAGGCATTCGTTGCCGATGCGGCAGCCGTGCAGGATCACCGAATGGCCCACGGTGACGTAGTCGCCGATGACCAGCGGCGAGCCCTCGGGCTTGGCCGCGTTGCGGTGCGAGACGTGGCCCATGGTCAGGTCCTGCACGTTGCTGCAGGCCCCCACGGTGATGCGGTTCACATCGCCGCGCAGCACGGCGTTGCACCACACGGAGCTGTCGCGGCCCAGGGTAACGTCGCCGATGACCTGGGCGGAGCCGTGGATGAAAACGCCGGTGTCCAGAACCGGGGCGGTGTCGAGGTAGGGGGCGACGGGCATGGTGTTCAGGCTGCGTGGAAAGAACGGGCGAGCGTAGTGCAAATCGGCCCGGATGCCGCTGGCTGGCCCGGGTGGTGGCGCTGATCAGCGCTGGGGGGTCCGGCGCGGGGTGGGCTTTGCAGGTGTGGTGGCCCGGGCTGCCACCGCCTTGCCTGGGCCTCTTGCCTTGGTTCTTGCGGGGGCCTTGGCCTCATCGGTGGAGGTGGCATAAAAACCCAGGAACATGTCCACCGCATCGCCCACCACCTGCGTCTGCAGGGCGGTGGTCAGGGGTGGCTGCCCCATCGCCAGTTGGGGCCAGAAGGCAAAGGCCTTGACCATGCCTTGCAGCTGCTGCGCGGCGTAGGGCACGTCCATGGTGGGCCGCAGGCGGCCGTCCTGCTGGGCGGCACGCAGCCAGCGCGGCAGGCCCTCTTCCTTGGCCGAGAGCTTGGCCGTGATGCCGCGCGCGCGCTCGGGCGAATGCATCATGTCGGCCATGGCCACGCGGCTCAGGTCGATGAAGCTCGCGTCATTGAGCAGGCGCATCTTCTGCGCCAGCAGCTCCAGCAGCTGGTCGCGCAGCGGGCGGGCTGCGGTGTAGGCCAGGTCGTCGGGCGACTGGCTGCGCTCCCACATCAGCAGCAGGATGGCTTCGAACAGCTCTTCCTTGCTCGGAAAGTGGTTGTACACCGTGCGCTTGGACACGTCGGCCGCCGCGGCCACGCGGTCCATGCTGGTGCCGTTGAAGCCGTGCTCGCGGAACTCGCCGATGGCCGCCTGCACGATGGCATCGCGTTTGCGGTCGGTCAGGCGGGCGGGTGGCGGGACAGTGGACATGGATAAATTTTACACCCGGTAGTTTACTTTTTATAAAAGTGAACTACACTGAGCAGTGTAATTTCTTGAACCGCCTGTGCCGCGCCTGAAACCCCTTCGCCGCCGTCTGCCCTTGGCGGTTTCACTTACCCTGATCCTGATCGCCATGGCCTACAGCATCTTCTCCCGCGCCGCCCAGCCGGTGGTTTCGTATGAACAGTCGCCCCAGTTCGCGGGCGGCAAGTTCCGCAATGCGGCGCCCCGCCACCAGCTCGGCACGCTCAAGACGCTGCAGGTGATGTGGCGCTTTGCCACCGGCAAGCCCGCTGATGCGGCGCCGCGCGAGCCCCTGCCGGTGTATGCCGTGATGCGCTCGGACCTGCTGGCCGCACCCGACTTGAGCCTGTGGCGCCTGGGGCACTCCACCTTGCTGTTCAAGATCAACGGCGCGTTCTGGCTGACCGACCCGGTGTTCTCCGAGCGCGCCTCGCCGTTCCAGTTCATGGGCCCCAAGCGTTTTCATGCGCCGCCCATCACCATCGAAGAGCTTCCGCCCATCACCGGCGTGATCCTGTCGCACGACCACTACGACCACCTGGACTACGCTGCCATCCAGAAGCTCGCACCCAAGGTGGAGCACTTCATCACCCCGCTGGGCGTGGGCGACCGGCTCATCGGCTGGGGCGTGCCCGCAGCCAAGGTGCAGCAGTTCGACTGGTGGCAGGGCACCACCATTGCCGGGCTGCAGCTGGTGGCCGCGCCCGCGCAGCATTTCTCGGGCCGGAGCTTCTCGGACGGCAACAGCACGCTGTGGGCGTCCTGGGTGCTGATCGCTGGCGAGACCCGCATCTTCTTCAGCGGCGACACGGGCTATTTCGATGGCTTCAAGGCGATTGGCGAGCGGTTCGGTCCCTTCGATCTCACGCTGATCGAAACCGGCGCCTACAACGCCGACTGGCCCGACATCCACATGCACCCCGAGGAGAGCCTGCAGGCCCACCTGGACGTGAAGGGCCGGCATCTTTTCCCCATCCACAACGGCACCTTCGACCTGTCGCTGCATCCGTGGGTGGAGCCTTTCGAGCGCATCACCGCGCTGGCTGCTGCCGCGCAGGTGCCGCTGGTGGCGCCCATCATGGGCGAGCGGCTGGACATTCGTGCGCCGGCGCTGTCCACGCACTGGTGGCGCAAGGTGCAGCCGCAGAGCGTAGGTTCGACGTTGACAGAGCGCGGCGCTGTCCTGGCCCTGCAGCCTGATGCCAATTATTGATCCGGCCTCTTTGCACCTGAAAACCTGTTCGGGCTGAGCCTGTCGAAGCCCTGCGCGGCGCTTCGACAGGCTCAGCGTGAACGGTTCAAGCGGATCCATGCCGGCTCAAGCAACTCATCGCAACGTGCGCGCGAGCCCGCCCACCACGCGCGCCGCTGCGCGGATCTCCGCCTCGCCATACCCCGCATACCCCAGCAGCCAGCCCCGCCGCTGCGACTGCATTGCGTAGCGCGACAGCGGCGCCAACATCACGCCAGCCGTGAGCGCGCGGCGGCTCAGGGTCTCGTCATCGTTGCCTGGCGCGCATTCGTGCAGCAGGTGCATGCCGCGGTCGCTGGGCTGCAGCTGCCAGGCGCCATCGCTCGCATCAGCCAGCGCCGCGATCAGCACCCGCTGGCGTGCCTGGTACAGCTCGCGCATCTGCCGCAGGTGGCGCAGCAGGTGGCCTTCGGCAATGAAGCGCGCCAGCACCGCTTGCGCATCGCCCGGTGCGTGCCGGTCGGTGATGGCCCGTGCCATGGCAAAAGCCTCCACCAGCGCGGGCGGAACCACCACAAACCCCAGGCGCAGGCCGGGGTGCAGTGTCTTGCTGAAGGTGCCCACGTAGAGCACGCGTTCCGATCCCGGCAGGCTGCACAGTGCGGGCACGCGCTGGGCCTTGCCATCGTTCTTGCCGTATTGGAACTCGCCGTCATAGTCGTCTTCGACCACCCAGGCGTCGTGCGTGCGCGCCCACTGCAGCAGGGCCTGCCGCCGTGCGAGGCCCATGCACACGCCGGTAGGAAACTGGTGCGTGGGCGTGACCACGGCCATGCATGCGCGGGGCCACTGCGCCGTGCCCTCGTCGATGCGCAGGCCCTGCGCATCCAGCGCCACGGGCCGCGCCAGCACGCCGTGGCCCAGCAGGCTGGCGCGGATGCCGGGGTAGCCCGGGTCTTCCACCAGCACCTCGTCGCCCGCGTCCAGCAGCAGCCGCGCAATGAGGTCGATACCTTGCTGCGAGCCCGAGCACACCACCACCTGCGCCGCATCGCAGCGGATGCCGCGCGATGCCCACAGCCACAGTGCGATGGCCTGGCGCAAGTCCGGATCACCAGCCGGGTCCAGGTATTGCGCCCGGGCGCTGCGCTGACGGGGGCTGGCCCGGCGTGCCAGGCGGTCCCACAGGGCAAACGGAAAAGTGTCCACCTCGGGCGCGCCGATGCGGAACGCGCGTGCCGCCACATGCGGCGGCCGCCAGCGGGCAGCCGTCTCGGCAATGAGCTGCCCGCGCCGCGAGAGGCCGCGCGGCGGCGCTACCAGCCCTTGCGGGGGCGGTGCGCTTGCGGCCTGCGAGACATAGGTGCCGTCGCCCACGCGTGCCTCCACATAGCCCTCGGCCTGCAGGCGCTGTACTGCCCAGAGCACCGTGTTGCGCGCCACGCCCACGCTGGCCGCGTGCTCGCGCGACGGCGGCAGGCGCGTGCCGGCCGGCAGGCGGCCCTGCTCGATGGCGCTGCGCAACTGCTCGTACACCCGCTGGCGAAGCTGGCCCAGGCGCCCGTCCGGGGTCGCGGTGGTTTGGGTATTGGCTCCGGCAACTGGCATGAATTGGCCCCTTGGTTGTGGCGTTGCAGCCATAAACTAAAGAACCATTTTAGAAACCCTTGGAAGCGAGACTCCCCATGGCCGAGCACACCGCCACCGTTATCTGGTCCCGTGGCACCGACGACTTTCTGGATAAGCGCTACCACCGCGCCCACACCTGGCAATTCGATGGCGGTGCTACCGTGGCCGCGTCGTCGTCGCCCCATGTGGTGCCGCTGCCGTACTCCGATGCGGCGGCGGTGGACCCCGAAGAAGCCTACATCGCAGCCCTGTCGAGCTGCCACATGCTGTGGTTCATGGACTTCGCCAGCCGCTCCGGTTACCGGCTTAACCGCTACACCGACGCGGCCGTGGGCACCATGGCCAAGAACGCCGAGGGGCAGCTCGCCGTCACCCACGTGCTGTTGCGCCCCGTCACGCAGTTTGACGCGGCCCACGCGCCCAGTGCCGCACAGCTGGACGACCTGCACCACCGCGCCCATGCCGCGTGCTTTCTCGCCAACTCCGTCAAGACACAGATCGACTGCGCGCCCGTGCTCGAAGTGGAGGGGGGCTGACATGACCATTGCCAACCGCCTGTTTCAGGTGACGGACCCGGCCGTGCTGCAGGGCCTGGTGAAGACCCAGCCCCTGGCCACCCTGGTCGTGCCGCACGAGGGCACGCTGCACGTGAACCATGTGCCTTTATTTCTGGACCCCGCGCGCGGCCCGCACGGCACGCTGGTGGGCCACGTGGGGCGCGGCAACGGCTTGTGGCCGCTGCTGCCGCAAAAGGCGGTGGCAGTGTTCCACGGACCGCAGGCCTATGTGTCGCCTTCGTGGTACCCGTCCAAGGCCATCGACGGCAAACAGGTGCCCACCTGGAACTACGCCACCGTGCACGCCCACGGCACGCTCCATGCGGTGGACGACCCGGTGCGGTTGCGCGCCATCCTGCACACCCTGAGCGAACAGCACGAGGCCCATCGCCCGGACCCCTGGGGCATCGACGACGCCCCGGCCGACTACATCGACAAGCTGCTCGGTGCCATCGTGGGTGTCGAATTGGCGGTGGAGCGCTGGGAAGGCGTCTGGAAGGTGAGCCAGAACCGCACCGACACCGACCGCGCGGGCGTGGTGCAGGGCTTGCTGGCGGAGGGCACATCTGCAGCACGGGACATGGCCGCGCTGGTGCTGGCGGCTTGATGCCGTGGGTACACAAATGCATCAAAATTAATAGCTGTTGGCGCTTGCGGGATAAGCGCTGGAGCCTGTTTTGATCAGATTTTTGTGACCCTGGGTGAAATCGTTCATCACCGTTCGGGCTGAGCCTGCCGAAGCCGTGGCAGCGCTCCGACAGCCTCAGCGTGAACGGGTTGGCGGCGAATCACCCCTCCAGCAGCTCCACCCGCAGCGCCACCACTGGCCCGGCCACTGCAGGGTGGGCGGCCAGTGCGTGCACGGCCAGGTCGACCGTGGCTTGGGCCACGGCATCGGTCAGCACCAGCACGTGGGGCTCGCTGCCCCTGGGCAGCGCCTTGTCGCAGGTCAGCTCCACACGCTGCACGGGCACGTGCTGCGCCGCCAGCCAGGCACCCACGGCCTCGATCTGCTGGGCGCTGTGCACAGGCACGCGCAGGTAGTGGCGGGTGTGCACGGCTGCGCGGGGGAGCACGGCCAGTTGCTCGTCCACCGCCTCAGGATGAAAGCCCAGGTGGGGCACGCGCTGCGCAGCGGGGGTGCCTTGCAGACGCGCCACGTCCACCAGGTCGGCAATCACGGCCGAGGCTGTCTGCTCCGACCCCGCGCCCGCGCCGTAGTACATCGTCACGCCCGACGCATCGCCTTTGACCATCACGGCGTTCATCGAGCCATTCACGTGCGCCAGCAAATGCGTGGCGGGCACCAGCGCGGGCTGCACGCGCAGCTCCACCCCTTCGGCGTCACCGTCCTTGCGCCGCTTAGCCACGCCCAGCAGCTTGATGCGAAAGCCCAGCTGCTCCGCACAGGCCACGTCCAGGCCCTGCAGCGCAGTGATGCCCTCCACCTGCGCATCGGCAAACCGCACCGGCATGCCAAACGCATTGGCCGCCAGCAGCGAGATCTTGTGGGCCGCGTCCAGGCCCTCGATGTCGAACGTCGGGTCGGCCTCGGCGTAGCCCAGGGCCTGGGCCTGGGCCAGCGCTTCGGCAAAGCCCACGCCCTCATCGCGCATCTTGCTCAGGATGAAGTTGGTGGTGCCGTTGATGATGCCCGCCACCCATTCGATGCGGTTGGCCGTGAGGCCCTCGCGCAGGGCCTTCACGATGGGGATGCTCACGGCCACCGCGCCTTCGTACGCCACGGCCACCCCATGCTGGCGCGCGGCGGCAAAGATCTCGTTGCCATGCTCGGCCAACAGCGCCTTGTTGGCCGTGACCACGTGCTTGCCCGCACGGATGGCGGCCAGCACCCAGTCGCGCGCAGGGCCGGTGCCGCCCGCTGCCTCCACCAGCACGTCCACCTCGGGGTGCGTGGCGACCTGCATCGGGTCGTTGGTCAGTGCCACCTCCTTGCCCACCACGCCCATGGCGCGGGCCAGGCTGCGGGCGCAGACCACCACCATCTTGATGCTCCGCCCCGCGCGGCCCGCGATTTCGGCCTGGTTGCGCGCCAGCACGCGGAAGGTGCCCGCGCCCACGGTGCCAATGCCGATCATGCCCACGCGCAGGGGGCGCATGGCGGCAGCGGGCGGCTGCTCCAGCAGGGCTTCAAGGGATTGGATGGGATCACGGTACATGGACTTCTCCGGCAGACGAACAAACAAAAAAACCCAGCTGCCAGAGCTGGGTTTCGTGCATTCGTCTTGGGGGAGAAGAGAGCGATCACCAGGTGGCTGCCGGAACGGCCACCTGCGCGTGCTCAGGTGGCCGCGGTGGTAATGGTGGTAATCATTCGTGCACCCATCGCCCGCGTGAACGCAGGCAGCATCATGCCCATGCCCTGGAAGGCAGCGGCGCGTGCGGCGAAGGCGGGAGTGGTGTACGACATGAGGAGGCGCAGTGTACCCGACGAAGCCGGGCGCGCGTCAAGCCCGCGCGGTGCGGCGCGTTGCGCGCAGATGCGAATGCGGCCTGAGGGCCCGCTTGATCTGCCGCCCGGTGCGTGTTTGTTTGCTATTGATTCAATAGCTTGCCGCGCTTGATAGATAAGCGCCAGTGGCCTATTCGCTTCTGAATGCCTCTACACCCAGCTGCGCCATCAGTTCCATCGCCCCTGCTGGCGCGCGCTCCTTCGCGCCGTTGATGAAGTACACGAACACGTCGCGCGGCCGTTCGCCACCCGTCCAGGCGCGCACGCCGGCGGCCCACTGTGCAATGGCTTCGGGCGGATAGCCGGTGGGCACATCGGCCTGGCTGCGCATCAGCCGCAGGTAGGCGAAGTCCGCCTCGGCGTCGGCAATGGCCGGGAATTTTTCCGAATCGGTGTGCACCGGCACGCAGCCGTAGCGGCGGGCCAGCGCGATGAAGGCTGGCGTGGCAAAGCTCTCATGGCGCACGTCGAGCACATGGCGCAGTCGGCGGCCGTCCACGGCCTGGGGCAGCAGCGCGAGGAAGGCCTCGAAGTCGCCGGGCTCGAACACCTTGGTGGGCATGAATTGCCAGACGATGGGGCCGAGCTTGTCCTTGAGTTCGGTGATGCCGCTCTCGACAAACCGCTGGATCGAGTCGCCTGCCTCGGCCAGCACGCGGCGGTGCGTGGCAAAGCGGTTGGCCTTGAGCGAGAACATGAATCCTTCGGGCGTCTCGCCGTGCCACTTGGCGAACGTGGGGGGCTTGAAGGTGCTGTAGTAGGTGCCGTTGACCTCGATCGCCGTGAGCTGACGGCTGGCGTAGTGCAGCTCCTTGCTGTGCGCGAGGCCTGCCGGGTAGAAGTTGTCGCGCCAGGGCTCGAAGGTCCAGCCGCCGATGCCGATGCGGATCTGCGCGTGGTGGCTGCGCGTGTTGCTGCCGCTGTCTGTGGTGGGGGCGATATTGCGGGTGTTGTCCACGGCGTTCTCCATCATCATCATGTGTCGACAGAAGGGCCACTGTAGCAATGGGTGGTGCCCAGCTTGGCACTACAGCTGCGGCCCGGGCAGTTCGACGCGCGCCTCCAGCCCCGGGCCGTCGCCGCGCGGCTCCAGCACCAGCCGGCCGCCCAGCGCCTGCGCCAGTTCGTTCGCAATCGCCAGGCCCAGGCCGGTGCCGCCGGTGCTGCGGTTGCGCGAGTCTTCCAGCCGTACATAGGGCTGCAGCACCGCGGCCAGTTCGTTGGCAGGGATGCCCGGGCCCCGGTCCAGCACCCGTACCAGCCATTGGCCGTCGTGGCCGGCCTCCAGGCTCAGTTCGGCCGCGCCCGCAAACTTGAGCGCGTTGTCCACCAGGTTGCACACCAGACGGCGCAGGGCCTGGGGACGGGTGTCGCAGGTGCCCAGCGCGGCGTGCAGCAGCTGCACGGGCAGGCCCGCGTCGGCGTAGTCGAATGCAATGCTTTGCACCAGCGCGCGCAAGTCCACGCGCTGCAGGGGCTCCTTGATCGCCTCGGAAGAGCGCGCGTAGGCAATGCCCTCTTCCACCAGCGACTGCATCTCGGCCAAGTCCCCGTGCAGCTTGTTGCGCAGCGCGGCATCGTCCAGCAGGTCGGCGCGCAGGCGCAGGCGGGTGATGGGCGTCTGCAGGTCGTGCGATACGGCCGCCAGAATCTGCATGCGTTCATCCAGGTGCGCCTGGATGCGCTGCTGCATGCGGTTGAAGGCCTGGGCGGCGCGCTGAACCTCGCGCGGGCCATCCTCCGCCAGGGGCGCGGCGGGGCGGTCGCGGCCCAGGGCATCGGCCGCATCGGCCAGCGTGCGCAGAGGCTGTGTGGCAGCGCGAACGGCCCAGGCGCACAGGGCCACCAGCAGGGTGAGCTGCAGTGCCAGCGCGCCCAATACCCAGGGCGAGATCTGCAGCCGGGGCGTGTCCATGTCCACGGCCAGCGGGGTGCCGTCGCTCAATTGCAGCTGCAGGCGCAGTTCGGTGCCGGGCAGGTGGGGGTCGATCACCTGCACGGGCTGGTCCGGGGGCAATGCCGCCGTCACTGCGGTGGCGACAAGCCGCGCCATGCTCGAGGGGTCTTCGGGTGCGTTCAGGGGCGGCGTCAGCACAAACCGGTAGTTGCGGCGCGCCAGCCGGTCCACCCACTGCGCGCGCTCTGCCGCGGGCAGACGCTCCAGCATGGCCACGGAACTGGCCACGTCGCTGGCCAGGTACGACACCATGGCGCGGCGCATGGTCATGCCACGCTCGGTGAATGCCAGCACCAAGGTGAGCGCGTGGGCCAGCGCCAAGCCCAGCGCCAGCACCAGCAGGATGCGCCCGAAGAGCGAGCGCGGCCACGGCAGGTGCGATGAGCGCGGCGTCATGCGGCGGTCCTTTCGGACGTGGCCGCTGGCTGTACGTCGGCGCAGAACACGTAGCCCTCATTGCGCACCGTCTTGATGTAGCGCGAGCCTCGGGCCTCGTCCCCCAGCCGCTGGCGCACACGGCTGACCAGCAGGTCGATGGAGCGGTCGAACACATCGGCATCCCGCCCCTGCGTGAGCTGCAGCAGCTGGTCGCGCGTGAGGATGCGCTGCGGGTGGTCCAGCAGCACGCGCAGCAGGCGGTATTCAGCACCCGACAGCGCCACTACCGCGCCCGTGGCATCGAGCAGGTGGCGCGCCGTGGTGTCCAGCCGCCAGCGGCCAAACGCCAGGTGGCGGGCAGGCTCGGCCATGGCCAGGTTGGGCGGCAGCATGCGCGTGCGCCGCAGCACGGCGTGGATGCGCGCGAGCAGCTCTCGCGCGGCGAAGGGCTTGGTCAGGTAGTCGTCCGCGCCCAGCTCCAGGCCCAGGATGCGGTCGGCCTCGTCGCTGCGCGCGGTGAGCATGATGATGGGCAGCGGCCGCGCGCCCGGGCTGCGCAGCTCGCGGCACAGCGCGATGCCGTCGGTGCCGGGCAACATCAGGTCCAGCACCAGGAGGTCGACGCGCTGCGTGGCCAGCACCTCGCGCATCTGCCGGCCATCGGCCGCCACGCTCACCTGCAGGCCCTGGCGCTGCAGGTACTCGGCCACCAGCTCGCGGATGCCGGCGTCGTCATCGACGATCAGGATGTGGTCTGCAGTGGACGTGCTCATGGGCCTTGATTCTCCGGGGTTTGCCCCGGCCGCGGGGGTGGCGCGGCAGGCCGTGTGTATCTGAACTTGTCTGGCGGCGCTGCCGACACGCACGCATACCAAAAGGCCCAGCCACGAAATATCACCGATACGTCCGCTGGCTTCAATGCGGTCTTCCTGAACTTCACGAGGACCTTGCCATGAAGATGAACCCCTGGATGAGCACGAGCGGGCTGCTGGCGCTGTGCGTGGCCCCCTGGGCCAGCGCCCAGCAATCCCTGGCCGCTGCGCCTGCCCAGGCCCCGCTGGGCCGCTGGATCACCGAAAGCGGCAACCTGGAGGTGGACATTGCGCCGTGTGCTGGCGCGGCCCTGTGCGGCAAGGTGGTGCGCGTGCTGGGCAACCGCTCCATGAGCGCGCCGGGCACCGACATGGCGGCGGCCGACGCGGGGCCCGCGCTGGGCATGACCCTGCTGTCGGGCCTGCGTCCCACCGATGGCCGCAACACCGAGTACCGGGGCGAGATCTACAACCGCGAGAACGCCAAGACCTACCGAGCCACCTTTACCCCCGCCGAACCCGGCCAGCTGCTGGTGCGCGCTTACGTGGGCATTCCGCTGTTCGGCAAGACGCAGGTGTGGCGCCGCCCCGCCGCCGAGCACGGGGGTGTGCAATGACCATGGCCGCCACCTCGCCCTGGCTGGCCGTGGCTGCGGGCATGCTCACCGTGGGCGCGCCCTGCGTGCTGCCCATGCTGCCGGTGGTGCTAGGCGCGTCGGTGGCCGGTGGCACCGCGCAGCGCACGCGGCCGCTGTTCATTGCGCTGGGCTTTGCGCTGTCGTTCGCGGCCGTGGCACTGCTGTTCAGCAGCTTCACGCAGGTGCTGGGCGTGTCGCCCGAGGGCTTGCGCCGGTTCGCCGCCGTGATGCTGCTGGTGTTCGGCGTGCTCACCGTGTGGCCCCGGCCCTTTCAATGGCTCAGCCTGCACGCGGGCGGGCTGGTCAACCGTGTGGCCGGCTTGGGGCGGAGCTCATCGGCCGGCAACTGGGGCGGCCTGCTGCTGGGACTGAGCCTGGGCGCCGTGTGGACGCCCTGCGCCGGGCCGGTGCTGGCCTCCATCCTCACCCTCATCGCCACCGAGCCGCCCGGGATCAGCACCGCGGTGCTGCTGCTCGCGTATTCCACCGGCGCCGCAATCCCCATGCTGGCCATTGCCTACGGCGGCCAAGCGGCGGCCAGCCATGTGCGCCGCATCTCGCGCCATGCGCACCGTGTTCAGCAGGCCTTTGGCGTGGTGGTCATCGCCGTGGCGCTGGCCATGCTGCTGGAGGTGGATGGGCAGGTCACCGCCTGGCTTTCACAGTTCTATCCCTCGGGTTCTGGCGGGCTGTAAGCCGCCCGCAGCAAGGAGTTTTCACCATGACATCGCACCCTTCCTCACCCATCTCGTTTCAGCGCCGCACGTTCCTGGCGTCTGCAGCCTCCGTGGCTGCTGCCGTGGCGGCACCCGCCCTCACCCACGCAGCAGGGCCCACCGTCCAGGCCGCCACCTTGCCCGACTTTGGCGCGGCGCCTGAGTTCACCGGCATCGAGCGCTGGCTCAACTCCGAACCGCTCACCCTGGCCCAGCTGCGCGGCCGCGTGGTGCTGGTGGACTTCTGGACATATGCCTGCATCAACTGCATTCGCACGCTGCCCCAGGTGAACCGCTGGGCCGAGCTGTACACGCCCCAGGGCCTCACCGTGGTGGGTGTACACACGCCGGAGTTCCCGTTCGAGCGCACCACCAGCAACGTCGACGTGGCCATGCGCCGCCATGGCGTGAAGCACCCCGTGGCGCAAGACAACCGCTACGGCACCTGGAGGGCCTACAGCAACCAGTACTGGCCCGCCGCCTACCTCATCGATGCGCAGGGCCGCATTCGCTACAAGCACTTTGGCGAAGGCGAATACGACCGCACCGAAGCCGTGATCCGCGCGCTACTGGCGGCGCGGGCGTAGGCCTGCCTTTCATGTCACCGCCTCTTTCCTTTTGTTCGTTTCCTTCGCCCCTCCGCATTCACCTTTTGCAGGACTTTCGCACCATGCTGTTCCCCCGCCTCCCGTTTGCCCTGGTCACCCTCGCCGCTGCCGCAGCAGCCCTGGGCATGGCCTCCATCAGCCATGCCCAGGCGCCCCAGCTGCCGCCACCCGAGGCCACCCACCCCGTCACGCTGCAACTGATGCAGGGCTTTCCGCCGCCGCCCGACAAGATCGTGCGCCTGGCCAACATCCTCAAGTACCCCAACGTGCGCTGGGCCGCGCAGCACCTGCGCGAGCTGGGGCCTACCGCGGCCGTCTGGCGCGGCGCAGGCACGCCCAGCACCCTGCCTGCTGCTGCACGTGCGCTGGACGACGCACTGGCCTTTGCCGACGGCAAGGGCGGCACCACCACGCTGGCCGACTGGCAGAAGGCCACCTACACCGACGGCCTGCTGGTGCTGCACCGTGGCCGCGTGGTGTACGAGCGCTACCCCGCGGGCCTGCAGGCCCACCAGCCGCATGTGTTGTGGTCCATGAGCAAGTCCCTGGTTGGCCTCTTAGTGACCGAGCTCATCCAGGAAGGCCTGATCGACCCGAACGAGCTGATCCCCCGCTACCTGCCCGAGCTGGCCACGAGCGCCTGGGCCGACGCCACGGTGCAGCAGGCGCTGGACATGACCACCGGCGTGCAATACGCCGAGAACTTTGCCGACCCCGCGTCCGGCGTGTTCCAGTACCTGGCCGCCGCCGGCCTGCAGCCCGCGCCGCCCGGCAGCAGCGCCGCCAAAAGCATGGCCGAGTTTTTGCCCACGCTGAGGAAAGACGGCGAGCACGGCAGCGCGTTCGCCTACAAATCGGTGGACACGGAAGTGCTGGGCTGGCTGCTACAGCGCGTGACGGGCAAGCCCTACGCGACGCTGCTGTCCGAGCGCATCTGGTCGCGCCTGGGCGCGCAGGAAGATGCCTATGTGTTTGTCGATGCGAACGGCGGCCCCTCGACCAGCGTGGGCGTGAACGCCACGCTGCGCGACCTGGGCCGGCTGGGCGAAATGCTGCGCGCCAACGGCCGCTTCAACGGCCAGCAGATCGTTGCGCCCGCCACCATCGCCGAGCTGCGCAAAGGTGCCGATCCCGCCCAGTTCGACAAGGCCCCCGGCACGGCCATGCGCGCGGGCTACTCGTACCACAACCAATGGTGGGTGCCGCACGACGCGGACGGCACGCTGGAAGCCAAAGGCCTGATGGGCCAGCACCTCCACATCAATCCGGCCGCGGAGCTGGTGGTGGTGAAGTTGTCCACCCACCCCGTGCCCAACACCGCCTTCACCCACGCGCTGGACCGGCAGGCCTTCGCCGCGTTGGCACGCGCGGTGAGGGCACTGTGAGGGGGCAAACATGGTGCAGAGCCCGCAGGCGCCGCTAGTTGCTACTTCACCAGCGTAGCGGTCAGCGTGATCTCGGGCACTGCCGCCAGCGCCTTCGACAGCGGGCAGTTGGCCTTGGCGTCGGCCGCCAGCTTCTGGAAGGCGGCTTCGTCCAGCCCCGGCACCTTGGCGTTCAGCGTGAGCGCGATGCGGTCGATCACGAAGCCATCGCCGTCCTTGGACAGCCGCACGCTGGCGGTGGTGTCGATGCTCTCGGTGGCAATGCCTGCCTTGTCCGCCGCGAACGAGAACGCCATGGTGAAGCACGCCGCGTGGGCCGCGCCCACGATCTCCTCGGGGTTGGTGCCCTTGCGGTCGTCACCGAAGCGGCTGGCAAAGCCGTAGGGGTATTTGTCCAGCGCACCCGTTTCGGTGCTGATCTGGCCCTGGCCGGCCTTGCCGGCACCTTCCCAATGAACGCTGGCTTTCTTTTCGGGCATGCGGGAGTCCTCTGCAGTTGGAAAGGGCCGATGAGACCACGGCCGGGCTGACGGGCGGGTGGGCGCGGGTGGCGTGGTGGTGTGGGTCTTGTCCTACGTCGTGTGGTGCAGCGCTGTGCTTGCGGGTGGTACGCAGTCTTTTTCGGCTCTGGCGCTTGTTTATCAAGCGCAAGCAGCTATCAATTCGATAGCTTTCAGGGTGAATGGCACACCAATGGTGTCGGGGGCCGTCTACCCGACCTGCCTGGTTGCTCCTAGCTTGCCGCGTGGGGCAAAGGGCCATCAGCCTGCGTCGACCATGTCATCCGCCAGCCGCGTGCGCACCATGCGGATGGCATCGAACGGGCAGCGCACCGCGCACAGCGCGCACCCGGTGCAGCCATTGGCGTCATGCAACTGTGATCGCTTGGGCCCCCAGACGGCTCTGCCCTGCTGCTGCGGTTGGCCGGACGGTGGCGGCAACACCTGCAGCGACAGCACATGCGGCGCGCACACGCCCACGCACCACCCGCAGCCGGTGCAGCGGTCGGTGTCGATGGCGGGCAGGGCCTTGGGCGGGGTGCGCGAAGACGGCATGGTCATGGTGCGAACGCGGCGGGCCACCTTGTGGGCCGGCAGCGCCAGACCGCAGCTTACGCGCGCGGCTGGGGCGGGTCGAGCCCGGCCGGTGGGGGCCGGTGCAGGGTGGCGCGCTACAGTGCGGCATGTCCCCGAACACCGCCTCGCCCACCGACACCCTCCTTGCGCCTATCACCCGGCACCTGTGTATCCGCGGTCGGGTGCAGGGCGTGGGCTACCGCTGGTCCCTGGTGATGGCCGCCCGGCAGCGCGGTGTGCAAGGCTGGGTGCGCAACCGCCGCGACGGCAGCGTGGAGGCCGAAGCCACCGGCCCCGCAGAAGCCGTGCAGTCCCTGATCGACTGGGCCCACCATGGCCCGGAGCACGCAAAGGTCGAAGCGGTGGAGGTGCACAGCCTGCCGGCGCCCACCGAGCCACTGGCGGGCTTTGTGCAGCGCGAGACCGTATAGTCCGGGCGCTGGCTGGCTGGCTGGCTGCGTGGCGGCGCTGGGCGGTCCTGCTTGATGATTTAGTCTGGCGCCGCTGATGCACAGTCATCAGCCGACAGCATTGCGCGCTGCAGCCCACCCTCGGTATTGATCCCTGACTTCATCGACGCGCTGCCGCTGCAGATGGGGCGCGGCGCGATGGCTTCACCCCTTGCGCCGCAACTCCCGCGCACCGTAGGCGCAGTACCCTGGCTTGGGGCTCTTCTTCTGCGGGTGCAGCCGGCAGGTCTCGGGCCGCTGGTCATACACCGTGCACAGCCGCGTCTTGGGGTCCAGAAAGTTGCAGTCCCCACTCGCCCGGCGCGCCATCGTGAAGATCGCGTTCTTGTGGTTGAAGTGGTCGATCAACTTCGCTTTCTGCAGCCGCTTGGCAATGTGGCGGATTTCTTCATGCTCCGCCTCGAACGGGTCCACCAGCTCCAGCCGCACCAGGTCCGAGAGTTGCACCTCCAGCGGCATGGTGCAACAGTTGGCCGCGCAGGTGTTGCACAGGCCCGCGCGGTAGCGGGTCCAGGTGTCGAGGCGGTCGACGTCAACGATGGCGATGGGGGAGCGCATGGGGGTGGGATTGTGCCTGGGCCGAACTCTGTGGCCGCGCCAACGTGCCAATCACACCACGCGGACCCCTGTTGGCAGTCCCCCTCCAGTGAATTTCAGCCCTCGCCGCATTGTTCGCTTGCAGCACTGGGTCTATGCGCCGTTACGTGCTGATGTCGTTCATTGGGTCTGGCCCGCCCAGCATGTGCGAAATCAGCGTGCCAAAGTGCGTGGGCTCATGGTTGGGCTAGAGTTGGTCCAGGCGCGCGGCGACGGCGCACCAGCCAGTGGAAGCATCGTCGGCGTCGTCGTCAGAGGTCATGTTGATGTGCCGGGCGGACTGATTTCAGTTGAAGCTTGCGCGATAAGTGACCGGGTCCAATGAGCAGTGTTGTTCAAGTGCTCCCACCAAGGCAAACAAACGGGGAGTCTTTCTGAACTCAAATAGGCGATACAGATGGAATTGGTCTTTGGCCTGAGTTGACAGCCTGAGCTCGCTCCTCGAAACAAAGAATGGCGTGTCTTTTCCGAAAGTCGTGGTCTTGACCTCCACGAATCGCTCACGCCCATCGGTTTCGTATGACAGAACGTCAAACCCTAGCCCATCTCCTTTGGTGCGAGAAACGTGCTCTACGCGGTCTGCAAGTTTGGGTTGGCCCAACTGGGTGAGTCGCCAGTGTTCATACTGGAGGACGAACTCTTCCCCCGCCAAACCGAGCGATTGGTTCCGTGCTTCCCGTTCCAGATAGTCTCTTTTGACTCCCGCGAAACTGAGATGTGTTTGCGCCTCGGCGGCCCGGTGTTGTCTGATCGGCACCTGCGCTTTCACCTGCGAGAAATCCGATTGCAGTGGAGCAATGGCAGGCTGTTGAACGGCAACCATCGCCGCTTGGTCAAGCGCTGGCCTTGCGCCTACTTGTGCTTCTAGCACGGTAAGCAAGAGCGCTTGAAAATTCGACCGTGGCTGATAGCCCCGAATGTATGGAAACCCCAGCGCAAGCATGGCTGCGCTGATGTTGCCGTGCTTGAACTCTATCGATCCATCCGAGCGGCCGTTGAGTTTGGATTGGAGCGCGCGGCGGTGCGCTGTCTTGCTGTAGCTCTGGCCGGCAAGCTCCAAGGTCAGCATGTGGAGGTAGTCTGCGACGATGGCCTCAATTTCTTCCCTCGACCAATCCATCCTCACCTCCTTCTCACACTGGGCCCCTATAGTAGGGCGCCGCGCCATTAGAGCACCGTCAACATTTCTGCGACAACAGCGAACTCCTCGTCTTCGCCAACCTCCAGCACGATCGCTTCAAATCCGGGGCTGTCCGTCTCTGGCCACAGCTCGATGCGCGTATGGCGCCACGTCCCTTCTGCTTCCATAACCTTCTCACTTGAATATCGTTTGATGGTGTAGCTGCCGCCGGTTTCGGGATCGTCAATGCTGCGGTGCTGAACCACCACAATCTTGCCGTTGCGAGTACCTCCGGGTGCCGCACGAAAGAGGCACCAAGAACCGTTGGGTATTCGCTTGTTCATGGACTCGCCCACTACTTGAGCTATGAAAAAGCCGGGCTGATAAGGAATCCAGTCTGGTAGCTCGAGCCACTCTTGCGCACCTTCTTCGAGCGACTGCGATTCAGAGAAGGAACCGGCTGCAAATCGCAGGTCGATCAGTGGGGCTGCATTCCTTCCTGCGGTCCGTTCGGCGGCGGTCACCACGCGCAGTGGGATGACGTTGCTTGCTGGTACCTTCGCAGCTGCGACCGTGTCAATCTGCTCAACGGGTTGCTCCGTGCTGATGCCTCGCAAGCGAGAGCGCAGGTACTCTGCCAAAGGGCGGTCTGTGCAGTACACAAAGCACCCGCGCATTCCGCGCGTCATCAAAGTGCGGTAGGTGTTCTTGATGATGCGATCTGCCATCTCCTGGGCCGCGACGGGGTCCTTCTTCATCAGACTTTTCAAACCCTTGATGGATTTGTCAGACCGGGCGCGGCCGCTTGCATCGGGCTGGATCTTGCCATTCCTGTACACAAGGTCTGGGCCGATGATTACGCCCACGTAGTCAAGCTCCAACCCTTGGCAGGTGTGGATGCAGCCGACTTGCTCGACAGAGCCCGGGGTCACGATCCAGAGGCTGCCGTCCTGGCTGAGGTTCCAGCGGCGCTGATAGCCGTACTCCGGTATGTCGATGTCGTACGCCTGGGGATCAGTTTTGCTCGGCCAGCCCCAGCAGTAGCCGGCTACTACCCGCGCCTTGTTGGCAACCTGGTTTTTCTTGTGGATCAGGTCATGCAGCTCGGTTGGGCTGTCGACCACGCGAAAATCGTACTCGGTGATGTTGAGCGTCTGGTTGGCTGTGGAACGGATGGCAAGGGTGTCGTCTAGCCAGGCCATGTAGCCATCAGAACCGTTACAACGGAACTGCGAGGCCAGATTCAGTTCGGTCACTTGCGCACCCAACGCAGCGGCCCACTTGCGTAGCTCGCCGGTGTGCCCAATATCCGAGATAGTGACCCGTTGGTCGTCATCCACGAAGAACACGCAGCACCGTGCCGAAGTGATGATCTCCTTGACCTGGTTTTCCCCCAGGTTGCCATACAAGCCGGACTTTTCGTTGAGCCGATGTGCCTCGTCCACGATCAGCGCATCGAAGCTGTCTGCAGCAGGATCGGTGAATCCACCGGAGCCGCTGAACAGGTTACTGATGCGGGTCTTCTTGAACGTACCTGTCAGCTTTGCTTCGAACACGGCGCGTGGCGCGGCGTTCTTCGACACATAGCGGGCATTCCGCCCTTTTCCGAGTAGTGCAGCCAAAAGGTTAATGGCAACCACCGATTTGCCGGTGCCAGGGCCTCCTTGCACGATGACGACCTGCTTTGGTCCGTTGACAGCCTTCGCCTCTGCCTCCAGCACGCTCTCATAGACCAGTTTCTGGTCATCGATCAGCACGAACTCGTTCTTGCCCTGCAAAAGGCCGACTACGGTATCTGCCAGCATCTTCGAGGGTTGAATGCGGCCATGCTCGATGCGGTACAGCAGATTCTTGCTGTCTCCATGTCGCACATGCTGCCGGATAAAGGCCTGCAACCGATCCCTCTCGGGTTTAAGGAACAGGGGCGCCTTGTCGATGTGGGGCGCGTAATTTGGGTGATCGATCACCCCGTCGCGCTGTGGATAGTTGTGCAGGTAGGCGCAGGGCTGCAGCACCATCCCGTCATCCAGCACGGCGGTGTTGAAGTCGTTGAGCAGCGCTGCGTACGACCAGGCCTGGTACGAGGGATGCGCGCCTTCGCTCTCGCCGGCCCGTCCCCCTCGCCGAGCCCAGATGATCCCGTCCTTCTCGCTCACCCGCGCTTCAGACCATTGCTTGAGTTCGACAATGACCACCTTGGGCTGGCGCTGCTCGTCTAGGCCGGTGATCAGAAAGTCGATGCGCTTGGACGTCTGCGGCACTTGGTACTCAATAGCCACGCCTGCATCGTCGGGAATCTCGTCGTCATAGAGCACCTTCGCCATGTGCGATAGCGAATTGGTCCAAGACCGCAGTTCGGCGGGACCAACGCTTTGGCCAGTAGCGTGTTTGTAGTGCTTGGAGACAACGTCTTCGATGTTGTCCGCAAAAGCGTGCTGCAGAAATTCGCGCTTGTTGGCTTGGTAGATGATCACCCGCGATGCACTCCACTGTACTTTGATCCACTGGCCTTCGTCGTATTGCTGCAAACACTATAGGCAGAGGTATTGTGGTGCACAGGAGGTTAGCTGCTACAGCTCGTCGTACTTCCGACTGTTGCCCCTGGCTTGATCCGCAGGGTATTTCTGCTCATTGATTGCAATCTTTGCATTCGCAGCCTCGATCAGATTCACGTCCAGCGCCGTAGCTATCTGCACCAAATACAGCAGAACGTCCGCGATCTCATGCGCGATGGCCTGCTTCTTGTCCGCTGGCAGGTTGCGGCTTTGCTCCTCAGTGAGCCACTGAAAGTGCTCCAGCAGCTCGCCGGCCTCAACGATCAGGGCAGACGCCAAATTTTTGGGCGAATGGAACTGGCTCCAGTCGCGCTGCTGCGCGAAGTCCTGAAGGCGCAAGGCCAGTTGTTGCAGCGTGGTCGCGGTGACTTCAGACATAGGCAAACTTGTAAAAACGCCCGGCAAGCCGGGCGCTGTTCATTAATTCACTACAACTTGGCTGGCTTACACGTCGATATTCCCCGCCCGCAGCGCATTCGTCTCAATGAAGTCCCGGCGCGGCTCCACCTCATCCCCCATCAGCATCGTGAACACGCGGTCCGCCTCGATCGCATCGTCGATCTGCACGCGCAGCAGGCGGCGCACGTTGGGGTCCATCGTCGTTTCCCACAGCTGCTCGGGATTCATTTCGCCCAGGCCCTTGTAGCGCTGGCGGCTGGTGGTGCGTTCGGCTTCGCTGATGAGCCACTTCATGGCCT
>Ga0307408_100000127_pt1 | contig 84326 bp, 61 predicted proteins | sample 322Cmetagenome_FD_202116 | JGI IMG/M metagenome (GOLD analysis project Ga0307408, IMG submission 202116) | Maize rhizosphere microbial communities from greenhouse at UC Davis, California, United States - 322HYB-C-3 | ecosystem: Host-associated > Plants > Roots > Rhizosphere > Soil | place... | reverse complement strand
TGGGCGTTACCAATGCTTCAAGTTCTGTCACAACTTGCGCCTTGCTTTTGTTTGGATCGGGCCATTCGCTGCGCGGTTTTAAAATAATAAAGTTGTCGGCCACACTCGGCGGCATAGGGTCAGTTGCCACCTCTGCCGTACCAATCTTGGCAAAGATGCGTTCAACTTCAGGCATGGTTTGAATTTTATCTTCAAGTACTTTTTGAAAGTCCAATGCTTGTGTGAGTGAGGTGCCGGGAATGCGCAGGGCATGCATGGCGATATCACCTTCATCCAGATTGGGAATAAATTCGCTGCCCAATCGACTCGATAAAAACCCGCATAGCACCACAAAAATCGCCGCAATACTCACTACACCGACACGCCATTTGATGGAATGTTGCAGCAGCGGTTGATAAAAAGAAGACGCGCGCTCCATAATTTTGTTGTGACTCTCTTTCATCGGCTTTTTAAACAGGATGGCGACCGCCGCAGGCACAAAGGTAATCGACAAAATCATTGCACTCACCAGCGCAATAATCACGGTAATGGCCATGGGGTGGAACATTTTTCCTTCGACGCCCGTGAGCGCAAAAATCGGCAAATACACAGCGGTGATAATAAAGACACCGAATAACGCCGGGCGAATCACTTCGCGTGTTGCGTCAAATACCAGTGCAAGCCGTTCGTTAAGTGTCAGTGTTTGTCTACGGCTCGCTTCACTCAATCGGCGCAAACAATTCTCCACAATAATCACCGCACCATCGACGATCAAACCAAAATCCAGCGCGCCTAGGCTCATCAGGTTTGCACTCACCTGGCTTTGCACCATGCCGGTAATGGTCATCAACATCGTAATAGGAATCACCGCAGCAGTAAGCAGCGCCGCGCGCATATTGCCCAACAAAACAAATAACACCACGATAACCAGCAACGCGCCTTCCAACAGGTTTTTCTGTACGGTATTGAGCGTTTTATTCACGAGGTTGGTGCGATCATACACGGCAGTAGCCGTGATACCTTCGGGCAGGCTGCGCTGGATTTCCGCTAACTTTTCACTGACATTCATCGCAACCGTGCGGCTGTTTTCGCCGATCAACATAAACACAGTGCTCATCACCACTTCGCGGCCATTTTGCGAGGCGGCGCCGGAGCGCAATTCCAAACCTTCTTCTACATTGGCCACATCTTTAATGCGGATAGGTACACCATCTTGTTGATAGAGAAGCGTATTTTCGATATCGGCGAGTGTTTGTGCCTGGCCGGGAACACGCAGCAACCACTGGGCGCCGCTGTGTTCGATAAAACCGGCACCGCGATTATTATTGCTGCGTTCCAGCGCCGCGATCACCTGTTCCTGATTCAGTTTTAACGCGAGCAATTTTTGTGGATCAAGCGCAACCAGAATTTCGCGCTTGTAACCGCCAATCGGGTTGACCTCAACCACGCCGGGTACACGTAGCAATTGCGGGCGGATAATCCAGTCGTGTACCGAGCGCAAATCCGTCGGTGTCACAACTGATCCATCGGCATTGGTCGCGCCTGGTTCAGCATCCACGGTGAACATAAAAATTTCACCCAAGCCAGTCGCTACAGGACCTAATTTTGGCGTGAGGCCTGCGGGCAATTCATCGGCAGCTGAAAGCAAACGTTCGGTGATTTGTTGGCGGGCAAAATAAATATCCGTGCCGTCGTTAAACACCAGCGTAATTTGCGACAAACCATAACGCGACAGTGAGCGGGTGTATTTCAATCCCTTCAAACCGCTCATGGAATTTTCCAGCGCAAAACTTACGCGCTGTTCCACTTCCAGTGGTGTGTAACCCGGCGCTTCGGTATTGATCACCACCTGCACATTGGTAATGTCGGGCACGGCATCAATCGGCAGGCGATTGAAATTCCAGAGGCCGAGCGCGCATACCGCGAGCACAAGGCTGAGAATCAGCGTGCGCCTTTGTAGCGAAAAATTGATAATGGATTCCAACATGATGTTTCCCGTATTAAGTAATGGGTCGAGTGATCGTGCTTTTAGTTATGCCAGCTTAGTGATCATGCGAAGCGCCGGACTTATCAATATCGGCTTTAATCACAAAACTGTTTTCAGTCACATAGGTTGTACCGGGTTCCAATCCGCCAAGAACCTCCACCCAGTCTCCGGCCTCGCGCCCTAACTCCAACATGCGTACTTCGTATTCATCGCCAATTTGTGCGTAGACCACGGTGAAATCGCGGAAGGCTTGCAAGCCACTGCGTTTGACGGCGAGCGGAACTTCATACTCATCAATTTGAATCTGCGCCTTCACCATTGCGCCCAGAGGCAAAGGCTGGTCGAAGGTGACGCGGGCGTTTACCGATTGATTGGTATTGGTTTCCAAAGCGATCTGTTCGATGCGGGATTCAAACGTAGCATCCCCAAACGTCAGCGTGACCGGCGCGCCGGTTTTAACCTTATCCAAGTGCTCGGGAAAGATGGCTAGTTCAACGAAAACGCGGCTGTTATCCAGAATTCTGGCCAATGTTTTACCGCCGGTTTGTTGTCCGGCTTTGGCGTGGAGCGTGGTGATCACGCCTTTGATCGGCGCTTTAACAGTGTAGGATTTCAAGCTCTCGTTACTTTCGACCGTAAACAGCGCTTGTCCCACCTCAACGACTTGCCCAGGAGCGACTTGAACATCGGTCACCACACCATCAAACCGCGCTTGTACATCGCGTTCCAAATTCGGGTGGGGGACGACCTTACCGTAGACGGCGATGGTTTCTTTGAGCAGCGCCGGGCCAGCAATTTCTGTGGCTATTTCCAGCGCTTCAGCAACGGCGGGTTCGATGCGGGTGCGACCTTCAAAACTCTCGTATTCCCAGCGGTGTTGGGTGCCTTTATAGGTCGCTTCGACCGTGACGATAAACGAGTGGGGTTCGTAAATAACCATATCACCGCGCAATGCATCTCCTTGCGGGGCAAAGTTAATCGTATCGATTTTGTTGCCCAAGCGGGTCAAGCGAACTTGCAGGCTGAACTCTGCGGGTGCAATCGGTTTGCCATCCACCAACGCCCAGGCGCGGTATTCGGGTGGCACACCGGTTTCAAAAATAGCGAGTTCGAGGGTAAAGTTTTTGTCGCGCAGCAAGCGACCATTGTGCTCGCCTTTTTCGACGGCGGGTTCGACGGCGGGCGCTTCAGCGGCATGGCCTGCATTTGCATTAGATCCGGAATCGCTACAAGCGCTAAGGCCACATGCCGCTAATGCCAGGAGCGCCAGGGCGCAGGCACGGTTTTTTATCATCGGGTTCATACAGAGCCTCATATCAGTTTGTAGTGGAATCAGTTGTTGATGTCGCCGCTGCCGGGGCAATCGCCACACCGGTCAAGCGCTCAAGTTCAATCGCCTTGAGGTGTGCAGCAAGGCTGGCCTCAGTCAGCGTATTTTGCGCATCCAGATAATCGCGCTGCACCGCTTGCCATTCGAGATAGCTATAGCGCCCCAAATCATAAGCGCGGCGGGTTTCGTTGAGAGCGGTAGCGAGGGCGGGCAGGATTTCGGTCTGATAGGCATTTACGATATGTAGGCTGTGCAACAACTCTTGATGAGTCCCGTACAAATTGGTGTCCAGCTGGATCTGCTCGGCTTCACGCTCGGCGCGGTTGAGCGCCATCAAGGCGCGGGCTTCGGCAATACGGCCCTGCTGACGATCAAATACGCCCAGCGGCACTGCAACACCGGCAACCAGCGCTTGGTCGTCAGTGGCGGCGAGGTGTTTTACCCCAGCGGATAATCGCCACTGCGGTTTGCTCTGGGCCTTGGCCAGCGCCAGTTGCGACTCCTCCCAGCGTTCGCTGGTGACGAAGTATTGCAGGCGTGGATTCTGATCGAGACGGCTTTTCAATTCGCTGTAGCTGGCAACCTTGGGCAGCTGGGTCAGTGTTCCTTCCACCGCCGTGAAGTCAACCTGGGTCGCACCCCACTGGGCGGCTAACTGACGCTTTGCCACCAGCAGTTCGTGTTCAATATCCTCATATTCTAGCAACCGGCGCGACAACTCCACCTTGGCCCGGGCGCTTTCAGCGGCGGGTGAGTTACCGGCATTTACGCGCTGATCAATCACTTTCACCACATTGCGGGCAAAATCAATAGCCTGTTCGGCTTGTTGCAAACGGGTTTGCAGGGCGAGTGCAAGCATGTACAAGCGCGCACTCTTGGCAGCGGCATCCAGACGTTGGATATCACGCTCCACCTCCAGCACCGAGGTGCGTGCCTGCGCCGCATTGACCCGCTCACGGCGCTGTTGTCCTTCCAGCACCCAACTGATCCCAAGCGTGGTTTCCGCACTATCCATACCGGTCAATTCACCACTGCCGAAGGCATCTTCAACCGCCAGGGTTAATTCGGGATTCGGTTTTAAACCCGCTTGCTGCACCCGGCCAGCCTGTGCCTCAAACTGGTGACCAAAAGCAACCAGGGTCGGATTTTGTTCCAGGGTTTTGTTAATTGCCTGTTGCAAGCCGAGCGTTTGGGTGGGTTTTGATTGTTTTGCAGCGCTTGATTGTTCCGCAGCGTTTGCAAAGGGGGCAATCAACAGCAGTAGCAGTAGGCCTTTTGGCGCAAAAAACCGATTGCGGATCGGTTTTAAGTGCGTGAGTAGAGGGAAAATCAACATAGTGATGGATTCCAGTGCCGGTAATTAAGGGTGGTAATGCAGAAGGGTTTCGATGCTGTGGTGCAGGCTATTGGCGTAATACATACCAACCGCCACCAGCGCAAAAGTACTCAGAAGAAAAGTGGGGATAGGAAAAGTGCGACCATGATCACTGCCCAATAATTGTTGAATGCGCGCTTCTATTGCGGTGGAGCAAAATCCGCAGGCAGAAAAATCCGGGGCTTGACGTTGATAGCGCAGCGCAAGGCGATTCACTTTGACCAGTGTGGCAGCAACGGTAGACGGATCGCAAAACTGACTGGCCACTTCCGCATCGGCCTGCTGTTCAATCAACAGCTCCAAGGTCGCGTAAAGTTCCTGGCGGGCTGAAGGGATAAATACCGAGATAAGCATCCCGAAAAACGACAAACGCAGCGGGTCGCGCGCACGCTGATGAGCCAATTCATGGCGATACACAATAGCCAGCTCGTCCGCAGTCAATGCACGGTCAAGCGCGCGGCTAATGAGGATTTTGGGGTTCAGCAACCCTAGGGTAAAGGCGTTGGGGATATCACTCTCTACCCGATAACAACCGGTCGCATCGACCTCTGAAAAGGCCAGCAGTGTTTGCAGCTGGTGATGCTGCCGGGATCTACGCCACAACATTGTCAGTAATTTCCAACCAGCAACCGTCGAGAGCAGCAAAACCCCGGCACCTTGCCAACTGAACCAATGGAAGTGACCCTGGAGGGAATGCAGGTGACCATGGTCAACACGCAGGAATTCATGGGTGAGCGCGGGTGTGAGTACCAGAGTGGCGGCGTAGAGCCCTGCGCCGTAGGGAAACAAGGCGATACACCAGAGAAATCGCTGCTTGGCAGTCACATTAAAACAGCTCAACCATGCCAGTAAGCGGGGCTGGATAAGCGCCATCAACAGGGCTGCGCCCAACACGCTCAGGCCAACTGCCAGCCATAGGTGAAGCAGTAGTCCGCCAGTTCCGGTGATCATGGCGCCTCATCCTTTTTTTGTTGCCGGGACACTTTGATCAGGGCTTCCAAGCGATCCAGATGCGCTTCATCAAGATCGGCAGACAGGCTGACAAACGCGGCCAGCACATGATTGTGGTCAGAGGAGAAATCCTGGGTAACGGTACGGATCAGCTCGCCCAAAAAGGCTTTCTTTTCGATAGCAGCGCGGTATTGGTAGGCGTGCCCCTGTTTCTCCCGCGCGAGAATCGCTTTTTTGTGCAGGCGATCCAGTGTGCTCTGGATGGTATTGAGGCTGCCGCCGCGCGTCTTTTTAAAATGATCGTGAACCTGTTTGGCATCGGCAGTGCCGTGCTCCCACAGGTAATTCAATACCAATTTTTCCAATTCGCCCAGTTGCACAGAAAACGCTCGCTTTAATGGCTTATCAATGTGGACAGAGCTTAAAGCCCTAAAAACCGATTCGCAATCGGTTTTTATGTTGCTATACACTCATTATCAAATAATGTAGATTTCACTACTCACTTGTAAATTACTCTACTCATTATGAAATGGATACTACTGATTTTATCCCTGCCTACCCAAAATGCGACAGTGCGGATGCGGGTGTGGCGAACCCTCAAATCCGCTGGTGCCGCCGTATTGCGTGACGGTGTTTACTTGCTTCCCCAGCGACAAGAACATCAGCAATTGTTTGATGGTTTGGCACAGGAAGTAGAGGCAAGTGAAGGCTCGGCTTATGTGCTCATCGTCGATACTGAAGACGCTAGCCAATTTAGCGGCCTGTTTGACCGTCGCGATGACTACGCCAACCTGTTACAGGAGCTGCCTCCGCTAAAAGAATTGGCAACCAGCTCACTGCAAGAGGCGACCAGACAGTTGCGCAAGCTGCGCAAAAATTTCACCGCCATCACCGCGACTGATTTTTTCCCCGGCGAAGCCCAGGCGCAAACCCAGCAGGCACTGCAACAACTTGAGCTTCAGCTCAATCGCCAGCTATCACCCAACGAACCCCATGAGCACACTGGTGAAATCCCTAGGTTGGACATCAGCCTCTATCGCGGGCGGTTATGGGCAACTCGCAAGCGCCCTTGGGTGGATCGCCTCGCCAGTGCTTGGTTGGTTCGCCGTTTTATCGACCCCGAAGCCCGTTTTATGTGGTTGCAAGCACCAGAGGATTGCCCCGCCGATGCACTGGGTTTTGATTTTGACGGCGCCAGTTTCACTCACCTCAATGGCAAGGTGACCTTTGAAGTCCTACTGGAAAGTTTTGGTCTCGACCACCCTGGTTTAGCGCGCATGGGCGCCTTGGTGCATTTTCTGGATGCAGGTGGAATCCAGCCCAGCGAAGCCAGTGGGCTGGAGCAAATCCTGTGGGGATTGCGCAACAGCATTCACGACGACGATCAACTCATCGCCACTGCCAATGGTGTCTTTGATGCGCTATTGGCCGCTTTTACCGATAAGGAAACAGCATGAACAACACTGAATTAACGTCCGATCAACCCGTTGATGCGCCTGCACCAGTCAGCTTTTGGGAAGCATTTCGTTTCTGGTTAAAACTCGGGTTTATCAGCTTTGGTGGCCCGGCAGGACAAATCGCCATCATGCATCAGGAACTGGTGGAGCGCAGACGCTGGATCAGCGAAAAACGTTTTTTGCATGCGCTCAATTACTGCATGGTGTTGCCCGGCCCGGAGGCGCAACAACTCGCCACTTATATCGGCTGGTTAATGCATCGCACCTGGGGCGGCATAGTCGCCGGTGTACTGTTTTTATTGCCATCACTGTTTATTTTGATTGCACTCTCCTGGGCGTATATCGCTTATGGTGATGTGAGTTGGGTAGCGGGTTTGTTCTACGGCATCAAACCGGCGGTGACTGCGATAGTCGTGCATGCTGCGCATCGCATTGGCTCACGCGCATTAAAAAATAATGTGATGTGGGCGATTGCCGCTGCCGCGTTTGTGGCGATATTTGCGCTCAATATTCCATTCCCTTACATAGTGATTGCAGCGGCGCTGATTGGTTATTTAGGCGGGCGCTTTTTGCCTGATTATTTCAACGGCGGTGGTGGCCACGGCAAAGCTGATAAATCTTTCGGCACTGCGTTAATCGATGATCACACACCAACGCCTGCACACGCTATTTTCCGCTGGTCGCGTTTCAGCATGATTTTGATTTCCGGCGTATTACTCTGGACGATTCCGCTAGCTGCACTCTGGAGTTATTTCGGTTGGGATCACACCCTCACCCAAATGGCCTGGTTCTTTACCAAAGCGGCGCTGCTCACTTTTGGTGGAGCTTATGCGGTATTACCCTACGTTTATCAGGGCGCGGTCGGCCACTATGCATGGCTCACACCCACGCAAATGATCGACGGTCTCGCGCTCGGCGAAACCACACCAGGGCCGCTGATTATGGTGGTGGCTTTTGTCGGTTTTGTGGGGGGATATGTGCAAGCCGTATTTGGCCCTGACATGGTATTTCTGGCGGGTGCAGTAGCCGCTACTATCGTTACCTGGTTTACCTTTTTACCATCGTTTATTTTTATCTTTGCAGGCGCGCCTTTTATTGAAACGACGCACAACGATTTGAAATTTACGGCACCACTGACTGCTATTACAGCGGCGGTAGTGGGTGTAATTTTAAATCTCGCCCTGTTTTTTGGTTACCACATTTTGTGGCCAACCGGTTTTGATGGGCAGTTTGAATGGATATCAGCGATGATCGCTATTGCAGCGGGCATTGCATTATTTCGTTACAAAATGAATGTGATGAAAGTGATTGGCATATCGGCGCTTGTTGGGCTGGCGGTTTCGTTAACGGGAATTAATTAAGTCATCTGTCAACCCTCTCGAACTGACTGCCACACTTAAGATGGGTAATCAGGCACATTTCCCAGCAGGAACAGATCATAGGGCGCAACCAAGGAAAGTGTTTCATGCATGCCACTGTTCCATTATAAAGGTAACGAGGCTATGCGAAGCATTTACTGCAAGGCGCGCCTCCCTCACAGTAATAGGTGGAGGCTCAATACCTCGGCCATGAGCTGAACCTATATGCGTTCGATAAGCACCAATACCATCGACGATAGATGCCAACCCCTGAAGAATTTTTTTCTGGTCATCTTCCAGTGTGGGATCGATGTTTAATCCCAAGTGGCCCTGAACGACTTTCCATAAAGGAGCAATTGATTGTTTGGCGGGCATGTCCAGCGTGAAGGTTTCAATGTAGGTTTTGCACAAAGCTTCAATGATGGAGCTTGCAGCAGTAATCGCGGCATGAGGATCACCATCCAATTGAGATACCGCGCGATTAAATTCAGCTTCAACAGATGCAAAATCACCCGCTTTAAAAAAATCCGCCAGCGACTTTGTGGCAAGGCTCGCTCCAGCCAATGTAATGAAGCCATTGAGTTGATAGCTTAATTGGTTTCTGGCAAGGCTTTCTAAAATTCGTTGCTGACCATCCGCAATTTGGGAATTGACGGGGGTTAAATCCATAAATTTCTGAATGGCTAATCCGAGAATAGCGAGTGGGTTTAGCGATTCATCTTCGTTGCAACGCTTAAACCATGCGCTGCACTTCGTTTCCATATTGCCTTGCGGTGGTTCACCTGGTGCGCCTGCACTCATGAGCAACACATTTAATTTGGAATGACTCTGATAATACTCACCAAGCACTGAAGACACAGCGCCAATGACGGAGTTAGGTATTGGATGCGCCATAAACTTATTCCCAGTTTTTTATACTATTCATCAATAGTTTTGAGTTGCGCTCTAAGGTGGGAGACATCCAATCCGAAGGCATCCAGTAAGATAATGGCTTTTTGAACAGCACGCATATACTCATTTTTTTCCGGCAATTTGCGCTTGCACGACAACCCATTAGCAAGCAACCACTCTTGTATTTCAACAAGTCCAGTTTCGGTAACACCATGTGAAAGTAAGGTTTCTGCGGTAATGTTAGAGACATACTGCGGCGTAAGTTCATCGGGTGAACGTAACTTCAACTGAAATACCAAATCATCCCGCAATACCCTACGGAGCGCATTTTTAGGCGAGGCAATTATCGCTAGTGCTGCGTCAATATATTTCTTTGGATTGGCCCGGATTTCTTCAAGATCCCAGCGTAATTTTATGTGCGGACAAAATCGGGATAATGCACCCCTCGCTTGGGCATAGCTAAGTCCATAGGGCTTCGCGGCTTCAGCGACTGACTGGCCTTTCGCTATCGCAATCAGAATATTTGCTTTAGTCATATCAGAAATCATATTTTCTCCATTGCGTAATTATTTTTGAATCGTTTTAACTGAATCATTGTTATAGGCGAGGCAGCTAAGGATTTTTTTATAATCATGTAGCAATGCGGATCTTGCGTATTTATTGAGTTGCGTCAACTTCGGATTGGGGTTTTCAACGTTAATTATTTTAAATCGTTGATGCCACTGACTATGCACTTCAACAATGACAGTTCTATCTGTCGATGAAAATTGGTTGGCGGTAATATCAATATCAATCTCATCAAGCTTTACCCAAATATGCCGCTGGGATTTTTTATGTCGATTTTCGCCCGTGACTATTTTCAGGGATGATAAGCCAATTTTCTCAATCAGAAATTTTGCCAATAAATACGAGGAAAACTCGCAGCAATTAACTGGGAAAGAATCCAGTGAATCAAATTGGAACCCATCCACTTTTGCTTTCAGGATTGCTTTTCGAAACAGGACAACCGATGGTCGTAAATCCATGTCGCACAATAAAAGGAAGTTAATCAGGAGAGGTCAGTGTAAATCATTTGGCGTGGAGATGAATGCAGCTATTTTATTGCAATGCATCATTCTCGTCTTGAAGAGAGTTAATAAGGATCTCCAAACCCTCATGGGGATCAACACCCAGTACCTGGCAGTACCTTACAAACTCAAGCACTTCAATTTTCCGTCGATCCTGCTCCATCTTGCCCAGCACAGAATGATGTCGCCCCATCGCGAGCGAGGCCTCGCGGAGTGTCAAACCACTTGTCTCCCGCTGCTTTTTTAGCCAGAGACGTAGCTTTTCGTAGTGAGGGGAGTAAGGAGATGATTTCATTGTCTCGATGATAGAGACAGGATAGAATGGCGCGAAATTCGAGACATGAGGCGTCAATCTCTATCATGAAATCTCTCACTGTTAAGTCTGGGCTGCTCTCGGCATTATCAACGCTGGTAAACCGCGAGTTCACAGTACACGATCTCACAGAAGCCTATTTGAATGATCCGGCATGCCTTCATAACTCCAAAAAGGCGGCTCGCCAGTTCGTTTATCGCAATATGCTGCGCCTTATCGACAAAGGAGATTTGACTCGTGTTGTCGTGGAAGGTGGATGGCCCCAATATAAATTAACTGCTCAATTTTTCGGCCGATCTCGGGCAGTCGCCGTCAGCGTCGTGCCTGCGCCACAGGCAAAGATGGACTTACCTATTGCTCCTGCTATCGCCATAGCCACATCGGATCCGCGGCAAAATCTCCGGGAACGATTAAATCACCACAAACTGGAAATGCTATCCGCGATGGGAGAAACCGAGGAATACGATGCAATTTGCAAGGAGATTCCCGAGCTGCGTGACCAGGTACAGGTGCTCTATAACGCTTCAAGGGACAAATGCTCTAGGTTACTTGGCCGCGTTAAGGCACTTGAAAGTTTGCTTGGTCGGGAAGCAGGAATTGGACAATGAAACTCAGGCGATGGCAGTCCAACTGTGTGGAGCAAGCATTACGTAAATTTCAGGCTGGTGATAACCATTTTTTGTGTTTGGCCACACCCGGTGCCGGCAAAACGGCAATGGCCGCAACGCTGGCCAACCGACTCCTGTCCTTGAATATGATCGACCTGGTACTGTGCTTTTCGCCGTCCATCATCGTTTCATCAGATTTTCAGGATACCCTTGAAACCCACACCTTACAGCGTATGGATGGATCGCTCGGTGCCCGCGGTTGCTCTTTAACCTACCAATCCATGTTACGGCTCGATCAAACATTTTGGGGATTGTTCTCCAGTCATCGAGTCATGGTTATATTCGACGAAATTCACCACTGCGCTGGAGATACGCTCGATAACGCCAATGCCTGGGGACAAACAATCATTCGCCATATCCAAGGGCGCGCGGCATTTACTCTCGCACTTACAGGGACGCCGTGGCGATCAGATCGCATCCCAATCGCATTGTCCAGCTACTGCCAGGATGACAAAATACATTGCGATTATATTTACGGGTTAGCGCACGCAATTAAAGAAAATGTATGCCGCGCACCCAGTATTACCTTGATTGACAATGATCGTGTCCAGGTAAAGCGCGGAAACAGGACTGATAAATATTCATCGTTCGCCGAGCTATTAAGCAAAGCTCGCTGCTCTTATCAGCAACTGATCGATAATGACGACCTGATTCTGTACTTGCTCAGACAGTCCGCAAAAAAACTAACCCAGGTTCGCAAACTACATCCCAATGCGGGAGGGTTAATTGTCGCCGCGTCTGTGGATCATGCTCGTAAAATAGCGAATTTATTGGAAAGACACCTTGGGCAACGGGCCGCTATTGCTACCTATTTGGAAGATGATGCGCATCAAATAATTAATATCTTTCGTAATGACACTCAACCGTGGATTATTTCGGTAGGCATGATTAGCGAAGGAACCAATATTCCGCGCCTCCGGGTGTGCTGCCATTTGACTCGGGTAAAGACTGAGCTGCATTTTCGGCAGGTATTGGGGCGTATTTTGCGAGTGGGTAGTGACGCCCCAGGGAACAGTTATCTCTATTTGCCAGCAGAGCCTAACCTGGTTGAATACGCGAGACGAGTTGCGGAAGAAATACCGGATTCCGCCAAAATAAGACGTGAAACCATGTCGGAGAATGATGTTGGGGTCACTCTGTCTATGCCTGCCACCGACTTGCCTGAACTCCATGATGAAATGGAAATCAGTTTCGGACATTTTCCAGCATTAACAGGAATACCGGATGTCTCTATACCAACCCCCTTATCAGTTTCGATACTGGCACAATCATACGATACGACCATTAATATGTTCGGCCGCTTTCGTCAGGAGCTGCTGCAGCTACCTCACCTGTATGCGTAATAGGCAGCAGTCGCTTGTGGGAATATCAAAAGCCAGTTAGCCTCGTTGGAGCAAATACAAAAAGCAGCGTAAGTTATGAACGATATTGATCGTTACATTCATGCGGCAACCCGGGATAACACCCGCCGCAGCTACCGGTCCGCCGTAGACCACTTCGAGCTGGAATGGGGAGGCTTTTTACCAGCCACTGCCGATTCGGTAGCTAAATACCTGGCAGCTTACGCTGGTCAGTTAGCCAACAGCACATTACGTCAACGAATGTCGGCAATTGCTCAATGGCATATTGACCAAGGCTTTCCGGATCCCACCAAAAGTCCTTTGGTAAAAAAAGTCCTTAAAGGTATCCAGGCGGTTCATCCCGAGCGGCCCCAGCAAGCCAAACCGATAGCGTTACACCACGTTGAAACCATCGACGCTTACCTTCAAGAAAAAATCGCGGAAGCTCGCGCCGCTCAAAACTCGCACCTACTTCAACAAGCCATGCGGGATCGTGCCATTGTCCTTTTAGGGTTTTGGCGAGGTTTTCGAAGTGATGAATTGAGTCGGATCGAAATTCAGCATGTATCGATTGTCCGCGATGAAGGCATATCTCTCTACTTGCCATACACCAAAACAGAATCCGCAGGCGTCACTTATAAGACGCCCGCATTAAGACGGCTTTGTCCAGTAGATGCCTGCCACGAGTGGCTAATGGAGTCCGGTTTGATTGAAGGCCCTTTATTTCCCTCGATTAATCGATGGGGGCATCTGGGCAAAAAGTGTATGCATGCGAGCAGTTTCATCGGTGTGCTACGAAAAATCCTTAATGATGCACACATTGCCGACTCAGGCGCTTTTTCCAGCCATTCATTGCGTAGGGGGTTTGCTAACTGGGCTTCATCCAGTGGATGGGATTTGAAAACCATTATGGAATATGTTGGTTGGAAGGATCTGCGGACAGCGATGCGCTATATCGACAGCGGTAATCCCTTTGAGCGGCACGCACTAGCCACTGACCGTCGCATTGCAGATTAGTCTAAAGGTGCCTATCGTACGGAATCTAATACAGCTAAACTAATCGACAAATCTCAACACTCAACATTAAAAAGAATAAAAAGGTATTTTTATATTTCTTTTTTCACATATTTTTGTAAAGTACGATACAATTTATCGAGAATAATTCTCAAGCATGAATCCCACTGAAGAATCCTATCAACCGTTTCAAAAAGCGTACGATTTTTTCAATGAACGGCTTTTCGAAGGGAAGCTTCCGTCTTGCCTGATCACTTTTCAACGGCAAAAGCGGATCATGGGATATGTTTCGCTGGAACGATGGGTCAACAAACGTAAAGAATATACGCACGAGTTGGCCATCAATCCAGAATACTTTGCCAATTTCCCGCTGATGGAAATTTGCCAAACACTTTGCCATGAAATGGTTCATATCTGGCAAGCCCACGCGGGAACACCGGGTCGGCAAAATTACCACAATATGGAATGGGCGAGGAAAATGATTGCGATTGGCTTGATGCCATCGTCAACGGGGGAACCGGGCGGGGATATGACCGGACAGTCCATGATGGACTATATACTGGAGGACGGCCTTTTCAAGCTGGCGTTCGACGAGCTGGCCGCGTCAGGATTCCAATTAACCTGGATCGACCGGTATCCGGTTATTCGCCAAGAGAGAAAAACACTCACTTATACGCGGGATGGTGCTTCGATTGGCTTGACGCTACCAACGCCGACCTCAAGGGTGTTGGAACACCGTAATACCGACTCAATTTCTATTGAAAGCCTTCCTTATTCACTCGCTGAGCTTGAAGCCGCATTCAACGACACGTATTTTCCCCAGTCCCTACCGGTTCGTCCCTTTATCTCCACAACCAAGCCTCGCCATTCCAGCAACAAACACAAATATAAGTGCCCCAAATGTCATATGCAGCTCTGGGGCAAACCCGATCTTTCGGTGATCTGCGGTGAATGTCGCGAGACTCTGGTAGAAACAAACTAGGTCGCTTGGTTACCTAACGCTTCCTCTATCAACTGCGTCATGTCAAATTGCTGACCATTAAAATAAAAGCTGTAACTTCCATTGAAATTGATGTGCAACCACGCAACAGGGGAGCAACATTTCACTATTTCAAGGCTTTCTATGCGATTTTCTCGCTGCAATTTTTCCATCATAAAAGACAATAATCGTGAGTTGAAATAAATGATGCACGTGGCAATCAAGCGGCTGCAGTCATACCAATTCGTTATCTCATCGGGAGAATTACCCCGGAATTTACCATTCACCTCTTCAATCCTCCGCATAAGCATGTGATAGGACTCACCGCGATTTAACGCGCGGTGGACATAACTGCGAAAAGTCCCATCATCGATAAAGTCCAGTAAGTAAATGCTCTTGATCAAGCGATCATACTCAGCTAACGCCTTGAATGGGTTGCTTCGCGATTTGAAGCGCGACATCTTTCTGACAATAGTTGCTTGCGATGATTGGCTGCTATCTAAACTCACTATTATCTGCTGAATGAAATCCCAGTTATCCTCAATCAGTTTACGGTTGATAGGTTTTAGTAGAACAATTTCCGAATAGTCTCCATTTTTTTGTAAGTTGAAAAACTTCGCTAACTCTTTTCCTGGACGGGCATACCTCGGCGCAAAGCTCCATCCAAAACAATCGAGGATGGCAAAATTAAATTGATTTGTTCCATGCGTGTCGGTGGATATCACGTCCGGCTGAATTTCTGAGGTGTTGCCGTGAAGAACATCGAATAGATAATGGGATTCGTGACTGTAGGGTTTCATAATCTGCGCATTCACTGGGACGTGATTGGCATTCAGGCTTACGGCAGACAACCCTTTACCTCGACCAAAATATTTTTTGCAAAAGTGCGTACTGATAGTGTTGAAATGACTTTGAAATCGCTGGCCATCATAACTCGCGTGTAACACCTCCTCTTGAATATTGTAATATTTAAAAATCGGTAAGGCAGCGATCGCGTTGCTGACCCGGTCTATCGCATTATGCAGCGTTTCGCCAGACAAATAATTTTTCTCTGTTTCCGCAAGGGTGTCATAGGAAATATTGCAAAGTTTGGCCATCCGATGTGTACCAAAGCGAGTCCCGTTTGCAACAATACACGCAATGATCGTGTTCAAATCCGGTGCCGTTTTGTTTAGGCGCCGGTGCGTTAGCGCTTTAGTATATTGGGTGTGTACCTCAACCTCCGCGAGCACATCACCGATGTGCATTTGCTTCAACTTATTTAGATAGTTTTCGTGTTTTTCGTTATTTTTTCCCGCTGTATTCTTCACGATCCACTTCTTTTTACCGTCAATATCCGTGAAAATTACAGACGGGTTGTCACCTGCAGCAATACGCGCCCCAACGTCTTTTCGCTTTCTATCAAATTCGGCAAGTTTCTCATCTAATAATTCCTGTACTGGTTTTTGTATAGTGGGGAGGCTACAAAGGGAAACTAACTCTGGAACGCATTCTGCCTGGACAAAATCGCTTTCATACCATCTGTAGGAAACACTTCGGTCTATAAAAAACTTGCATTCTTCTATCCTTGCAACAACTCGCATGTAAAGTAGCATTTCAGCGCGGATGAGATTGACCTGTTTCTTGCCATCGACTTCGTCAATCAAATACGGTTTTAGCTCTGGCTTGATTAGTCTTGTATCAAAGTTCTGCATCTTTCCATGTGCAAGTAGTTCTTCTTTTGCGTTATGAACCTGGGTCAGCCATGCTTGAGCTGTTTCATCGTGCGACTCAAAATTCAGGCATAAAAAAAGCTTTCGCAGTAGTCCTCTTATTACGTGATGCTTTTCTTCATAAAACTGCCATTTATATTTTTTTCCGTCGGTCTTGGCCTTTTTCATAAAATCGCCGACCGTAGGGATTTCGTTTTTGGCAAGAATTTCATAGGCTTCTTTCCTGGCATCACTATGAGCTACTTCATCACCACTGAAGCGTTCATCGACCCACAGCTTGACCAAGTCTCCGGCCCGTTCCAGTTTTTCTTCCATGCTTGCCATTTCAGTGACATATTTGTCTTGGGCTCGCGTCCCTGCTTCTGCTTCCAGCTTGCGAACGTGATACCGAAACGCTTCGATAATAATGTCACTTATCTGATGATATCGACGGTATATATAACAGGAGAGATAAAGTACGAATTTTCCAGTGGACAGGTTCCTCAATCGAGTAATACTGTAAAGACTAACGTAGCTCCCGAGATGTTCGATATTTTTAGGTGATAAGTTCAATGACTCGACGGCAGTGCAAACAGTAGGAAAGATGTTGCTGAGTTTATTCAAAACATCTATTTCGCTATACATCTCTTTTCGCTGAAAGCTCTTCGGCAAATTTCTAATTTTGGTGATTAATGGTTTGTCTTCCTCCGTTAACGCCATGCTTTTTAACGCGGCTAAATCCTGTTCAGTCAGTCGGCCCAAGATCTTGCCTTCAAGCTCACGCTCTTCATGCTTGATACCGGCGGAGATAATTTTTTGCAGCGTACTGTAACCAGGAATAACTACTTTGGTTGCATTCAAGTGATGAATGCAACCATCAAATATTTCTCTCGGTTCGACAATCTGTTTGGTCAGCTGGACTACGAAATCCAGAAGCTGGTTTGAGCTTTCGTCGAATTGTTGGTATCCACCATATTTAAGGATACTCTGGTAAATACGGGACTTTTGGGTAGGCGTGAGTTTTGCTTGAGTAAGTTTGAGCGGAATATCATATTTGTGCCGGATATACACAAGATCGGATTTAACTGCATCAACAGAAACGTCCAAAAGCACAGGTTTGTATTTTAAGTACCCCAGTAGCAATATGCCGTATGCGTTGGTGATGGCATCGTGTCGGTTGGAATAAAGTGCGGTTTCTTTTCCATGAAGGACGAAGTATTCCTCACGCTCGGCATCGGAGAAGCGGGGCACCCCGTAAAGTTCGTTGATTTCTGAGTCGGTTAGGATCTCGATTCGATTGTCTGCACTTGCCATTGGTAGCCCTCAAAAAAAAGGGCGGATTTTAGCGAAGCACAATCAATTACGTCGGCACAATGGCACATTTGATGAAGATGGAGTTAAGACATGCGATTAGATGCGCCATGTTGCGCTTTGTTTTTCCACGAAAAGCCTTGCGGCATATAGGCTTCGGCAGGTTTAGGTAATCCATGGCGGGAAGTTCCTGCTACCCCTATCCGTAGGGATTTTTATGAAATTTAAATTTGTATTTTTGTATTTTATAGTAATAATTTTTATTACAGTTTTAGGACTTTATTTTTCATTAAAGGGATCTGTTTTATATGAGGGAGCAGATAATAAAGAATCAATTAGTTTTATTGGGAAGGTTCTTTTGTGGCCTTACTGGGTGTGGAGTTTAATAAGCCATAAAATTTTCCTAGGAAAAGAATATTTTTCATATTTGAGCTTATTTTTGTCTCAAGTAGTAGGGTATTCTTTACTAATGCTTTTCGCTAACAAAATTAGAAAAGCGATTAATAATTTAATTAAAGTTAATGACTTAGATCCGTAACTTGGGTACTAGAATCCCGGCTGACAAATAATCCGCATGAAGCCTAGCGAAATACGGGATTAGATTCACAACAGAAAAGCTATAGCCTAACCCCCGATCAGTTTTGCTGGTCGGGGGTTTTGGTTTTCCGGCTTAGTATTACTATTCGGAGAGCGGTCTGAGGTACAACTGGCACCGCTATTACGATGCAAGTATTGGGCGGTATAACCGATCCTTCATAGAATTTTTTTCTTTCTACAAAAGAGCCATCCAAAAATCCAACCAAAAACAGAAGCGATAGGTCAATATCTTGAAAAAACCTAGGTGATCTGAAGAGTTGCTGGCATCAATAGCTCCCAAAATTGAAACAATTGAAAATATTAATAGTACCAACTTAGTTTTTGAACTTATTGAAAAGAAATTACTTAATTTATTAGCTATAGTTTTATTTCGCCTTCCATTTATTGCGGAAAAAATTGACAGTCCGTTGGCGAAAACTATTTTCAGTTCTTGGGTGCACAAAAAAGGCAGTAGCTATAGGCTACTGCCTTTTTTACTGGATAAAGCCCTATTGCTAGAACTTATAGCTCACGCTGCCTTTTACAGAGCGACCGATCAATGGGCGAGCAACGCCTGTGTAGGTGCCATCGCTAAACGCCAAGCCTGAACTGACATTTGAACCTTCGGTAAAGGATTCAGCGTCGTTCAGATTGGTGACGTGAAGTTGTAGCTCCAGATTGTCACTAATGGAATACAGCATACCCATATTGATCTGGGTGTATTCCGGGTAAACCGTCACGTTGGTGCTGTCATCTGAAGCAAAACGTTCACTGAAATATTGGGCTTGACCATAAATAGTGAGCGGAATACTTGAGAAAGTGTAAGACGGACGGAAGTTAAGCATGACCTCCGACTGACGACGTGGGCGGCGACCTTCAGTGGTAGATACTTCGTATTGGCGTTGATCATTGATGCCGTCATTATTGGTGTCAACATCAACGATACCTGTGCGTACCGCCTTGTCCTGACTCTGCTCCGGATCTTGCAATACCAGACTACCTTGCAGCGTCAGGCCAGAGAGGGCGATAGGCGTGTAGCTTGCCTCAAATTCCACGCCAGTGTTGCTTAAGCTGCGGCGGAAACTATCGCGCACTTTAGGGCAGTCAGCGGGGCCTGGTACTGTATTACATGCCACACCACCAAAACCTGTTGCATTCAGGTCATCCAGCGTAGCCCCCAAACTTTCTTTGGCTTTAAAGTCGATATAGAACGCCGATACAGCAAACTCTAGCGAGTTATTTGCGATGCGGAATCCGCCCTCGATTTGTTGAATATCTTCAACCAGATCACCGCGTACAATTTCTCCTGTACCAGGATTGGTAGCTGGGCCGCCAAAGATGTAATCTTCAAAACCCGGTAAACGGAAGGAGTCTGAGACTGTACCAAATACTGATACGTCGCCCCAGCTGCTGTCCTCTATTAGCAAATAGTTTGAGCCTACAGACCAACCATAATCGTCGTATTTTTCATTCGCTCGTTGTGGTGCACCATCGGGAACATTGACAAAATTATCCATCAAGGTGTCGCTAGTAGATCCCACAACTATATTGTTAGGTGTGAAATCTTCCGAGCTATTACCAGGATCAAAAGAGTTAGTGGTGGTGCGATCTACATCCAGATCCTGCCAGCGTACGCCCAGGTCAAATTTGAGTCTGTTATCCATAAACGCCATATGGTCGTGCAGGTAAAATGCAGTGGTTTGCATGGTGGAATCAGCACCTAATCCAAAAATGGCTGGTTGATCCATGCCGCCGCGAGTAATCGATGGGCCAACTTGTTGCTCTGCATCATTGACAGCATAAAGATCCACTAAACGTGAGCTGCCACTAATATCGCTCCAGGCACTGGCAAATACCGAAAATACGTCGTAGGTGTACTCGCTGGCATAAGCACCCAAGGTGACTTCATGACTACTGTTTGCCAGTTCAAACTCCTTGCTCAAGCGGAAATCTCCGGTGAGATTATCGGCGTCGACGTTGCCGTATACCGGGATATTGTGTGCTAAAAGTGCCGGGGCTTCTGTAGCAGTTGATAGATCGGTACCAGTCACCGTGTCTGTGTAGTAAGCCTTGACACTCGTGGCGTTGGTATAGGCATCACTCAATACACCGGTAAAACTTTTAATGCGGTTGTACTGGTCAGTAGTCAAGCGTGAGGTTTCTGCCGGTGGGTCATTGAACAAGGCGTTAAAACCATTGCTCCCGGATGTATGACGAACCTTACCTTCAACCCGGACACCGCTTTCTAACTCGTGCATGGCTTCCAAGGTAAAGATATTAAACTCTGGCTTGATGCCATCGCGAATATCTAAGTTAAGGGGCTTACCTTGGTTGTCGTAGAGCATGTATTCAGCGGTTGCATCAGAAACTACAGTGCCTGTACCAAAATCAACGCCCAAGCTTTTTACACTACCGGGATCAATTTCAAACGGGTCGTCTTCTGTACCGGGAGCGCGGTTATTGGGAACTGAGAAGGGGACGTTTTGATAAAAAATAGTGGTGTCGTCGATAACGTGTGCCTGTACCTTGGCGGTAGTTCTTTCATCATCACTGGTATAGAGCAGGTTCCCCCGCAACTGGCCACCTTTATTACCCGTAAACCCCGGGTCGCGCTGGCCATCTGATTCACGGTAATAACCACCTACCGCATAAGTCAGGTTCTGATTGATTGGGCCGGCCACAAAAAAGTCATTGCGTACATGACCCCAATCACCCAGTTCAAGCTTGTACTCACCCTCAAAGGTTTGTGTACCTGTACGGGTTACGTAATTCACTGCTGCGCCTAAAGCATTTGAGTAAAAAATGGCGCCTGGGCCGCCTTTTACAGCTTCAACACTGACTGTCATCAAGTCGCCTTTGATAAAGACATCGTTGTTCATAAACGGCGCCTCAGGCTCTTCATAGGCGGGCAGGCCGTCGATCAAGTTGGGCACGTAGCGATAGCCCCCAGCTTGAGGAAGCCCGCGCACCAGAACGTTGTTGTGTGTCTCCCCTGCGGTACCACCCTCCGCAAAAAAACCGGGAATGTTGCCCAGCAGTTCAGCTGTACCATTGGGGGCTAGCTGTTTTATGTCTTCTTGATTAAGGGTATTGATATTGAAAGTGGCGTCGAATTTCCGTGTTTCCTTCGCCACACCAGTAACAATAACTTCTTCAAGTAATGCGATTTCGGTGTCTTGGTTTGTTTGAGCCAAGGCTGCTGGGGTAGCAGTCCCGAATGTGAGCAGCGACATAGCCACTGCCAATTGTTTACGTCGGTAATTTCTCATAGAGCTCTCCCTAAAGGATTGTGTTGGATTTTATTGTTAGAGATTTGTGCAGCTGAATCGCGCAGAGACCATCCAGCCCACAGTACATAAGCTACTCAAATGTCTAACGATGGTCAATTTAAAAATGAAAAAATCTTCCTCTGCTTCCTGGTGGTCACTCCACCCTAAGCAGCACCTGGATAATTGCGACCAAAATACTGTTTGGTCACCTGTTGTTCAATCTTTGCGACTGTCGTAAGCTGCTCACCATGAAAAATACAGACACTCCTACCATGCCAGCCCGCGGCCCAGCCGACCACGATGTGCGCGATCAAATCGTGGTTGCGGCGACAGAGCACTTCAGTCGTTACGGTTACGCCAAAACGACCGTCTCGGATCTTGCCAAAGCCATCGGGTTCTCCAAGGCTTACATCTACAAGTTCTTCGAGTCCAAGCAAGCCATCGGCGAAATGATCTGCGCCAACTGTTTGCGTGAGATTGAAGCCGAAGTCAGTGCCGCAGTGGCGAGCGCGGACACCCCCCCGGAAAAGCTGCGGCGGATGCTCAAAACCGCGACAGAAGCCAGTCTTCGCCTGTTTTTCCAGGATCGCAAGCTCTATGAAATAGCGGCATCGGCTGCCACAGAGCGTTGGCAGGCAGTGCTGGTCTATGAAGAGCGCATCCAAACTTTACTGAAGGATGTGTTGCTCGAAGGTCGCCAAACCGGGGACTTTGAGCGCAAGACACCGCTGGATGAAACGACAATGTCGATCTACCTGGTTATGCGCCCCTACCTCAATCCTTTGCTCTTGCAATACAGCTTTGATTACATCGAAGATGCGCCGATGCATCTCTCGAGTCTCGTGCTCCGTAGTTTGTCGCCCTGAAAAAACAACTTTGTGACCATTGACTAAATTAGTCACTAGAAACATAATAAAAATCCTAATCACTTCCTCGATGGGATTTTTATGCGTTTGCGTCACTTCGCTACCTCTATTGCCATTTGTGCTTTGCCTACTGTGTTGGTCGCGTGTGGCGAAACTGCGCCCGTCGACCCACGCACCGGCATACCACTCGTTCGTACTGCCATTGTTGAACAATCGACGCTTACCGCGCGTTCGTTTACCGGAATTGTTGCGGCGCGAGTCCAGAGCGATTTGGGTTTCCGCGTTTCCGGCAAGGTGCTGGAGCGGCGGGTGGATGCCGGGCAAACCGTCAAACGCGGACAACTGCTTATGCGTATCGATCCTGTCGATCTCACGCTGGCGGCAGTGGCACAGGAAGAGGTAGTGGCGGCAGCGCGAGCGCGGGCACTGCAAACCGCGGAAGATGAGGCCCGTTATCGCGAGCTGCGTGGTACCGGGGCAATTTCAGCGTCAGCCTACGACCAAGCCAAGGCAGCGGCCGATACGGCAAACGCCCAACTCAACGCTGCTAAAGCGCAATACGACGTGGCGCGCAACGCGAGCCGTTATACCGAATTGGTGGCTGATGGCGATGGGGTAGTCATGGAAACCCTGGCTGAACCCGGCCAAGTGATCGGTGCGGGCCAAACCGTGGTGCGCCTTGCCCATGCCGGGCGCCGCGAGGCGGTTATCCAGTTGCCAGAAACCCTGCGCCCTGCGATCAACTCTGTCGCACAGGCCAGTTCTTTCGGCAAGCCGGATGTGATTGTTGCCGCCACACTTCGGCAGCTCTCGGATACGGCGGACCAACTTACCCGCACCTTTGAGGCGCGTTATGTGCTGGAAGGGGAGCTGGCTGATGCCCCGTTGGGGACTACGGTTACGATCCAGCTCGTTAATGAACAGCCTGCCATGCCCGGCAATTTCCAGGTCCCGATTGGCTCCCTGTTTGATGCCGGGAAAGGGCCCGGCGTGTGGGTTGTCACTGGTGAACCAGCCAAGGTTTCTTGGCGTCCGGTTAAGATCCAGCATTTGGATGACCATAGCGCGAGCCTTAGCGGAGAACTCACGCAGGGTGACCGGATAGTCGCGCTTGGTGCGCATTTGCTACGTGATGGTGAACAGGTGCGAGTGGCTGACCTCACAGCTAACAGCGTGACCGAAGGAGCGCCTCATGAGTGAATCCCGCTTCAATCTATCGGCACTCGCTGTACGTGAACGCTCGGTCACCTTGTTTTTAATTTTCCTGATTTCACTGGCAGGGCTGATCGCATTTTTCAATCTGGGTCGGGCAGAAGACCCTGCCTTTACCGTGAAAGTGATGACGATTATCACCGCGTGGCCGGGTGCAACCCCACAGGAAATGCAGGATCAGGTCGCCGAGAAGATCGAAAAGCGCCTGCAAGAGCTGCGCTGGTATGACCGTACCGAAACTTACACCAGACCTGGTTTGGCGTTCACAACCCTGACTTTACTCGACAGCACGCCGCCGGCTGAAGTGCAGGATGAGTTCTATCAGGCACGCAAAAAAATCAGCGATGAGGCAAGCAGATTGCCAGCGGGTGTGATTGGGCCGATGGTCAATGACGAATATGCCGATGTCACCTTTGCACTCTATGCACTCAAGGCCAAGGGGGAGCCGCAGCGCCTGCTGGTGCGTGACGCGGAAACATTGCGTCAACGGCTGTTGCATGTACCCGGTGTAAAAAAGGTGAACATCGTCGGCGAACAGCCGGAGCGAATTTACATCGAGCTTTCCCATGAGCGTTTGGCGACGCTGGGTGTTAGTCCGCAGGATGTATTCGCCGCGCTCAACAACCAGAACGCGCTGACGCCAGCGGGCTCGGTGGAGACCAAGGGGCCGGAGGTATTTATCCGTTTGGATGGCGCCTTCGATGAATTACAGAAAATCCGCGATACACCGGTGATGGCGCAAGGCCGCACCCTGAAACTCTCGGACATCGCCACCGTCAAGCGCGGCTACGAAGACCCCGCAACATTCCTGGTTCGCAATGGCGGCGAGCAGGCCTTACTGCTGGGTGTTGTTATGCGCGACGGTTGGAATGGGCTTGATTTGGGCGAAGCGTTGGAAACCGAAGTCGGCGCAATTAATACTGAGCTGCCATTGGGTATAAGCCTGACCAAGGTCACTGACCAAGCTGTCAATATCAGTTCGGCAGTCGATGAATTTATGGTCAAGTTCTTTTTTGCCTTGGTAGTCGTAATGCTGGTGTGTTTCCTGAGTATGGGTTGGCGCGTTGGTATTGTGGTTGCCGCCGCCGTACCGCTGACCCTTGCCATCGTTTTTGTGGTCATGCTGGCCACCGGCAAGAACTTTGACCGCATCACCTTGGGCTCGCTGATTCTTGCGCTGGGTTTATTGGTAGACGATGCCATTATCGCCATTGAAATGATGGTGGTAAAAATGGAGGAAGGTTACGACCGCATCGCCGCGTCCGCCTATGCCTGGAGCCATACCGCAGCGCCCATGTTATCGGGCACGCTGGTTACGGCTGTTGGATTCATGCCCAATGGTTTCGCTCGCTCTTCGGCCGGCGAGTACACCAGCAATATGTTCTGGATTGTGGGTATAGCGCTTATTGCATCCTGGTTGGTTGCCGTGATTTTCACGCCTTACCTGGGCGTGAAAATGCTGCCTCATTTGAAGAAGGTCGACGGTGGGCATGACGCCATATACAACACCTCGCACTACAACCGATTTCGTCAAATTCTGGAGCGGGTCATTGCGCGCAAGTGGGTGGTCGCCGCTTCAGTAGTCGGTCTTTTCGTCTTATCTGTACTCGGTATGGCGGTGGTGAAAAAGCAATTTTTCCCGATCTCTGACCGGCCGGAAGTGTTGGTCGAAGTGCAGATGCCCTACGGGACATCGATCACCCAAACCAGCGCCGCCACCGAGAAAGTAGAAGCCTGGCTCGCCCAACAAACAGAGGCGAAGATCGTCACTGCCTACATAGGGCAGGGTGCGCCCCGTTTTTACTTCTCGATGGGGCCGGAGTTGCCTGATCCCTCCTTTGCCAAAATTGTGGTGCGCACAGATAACCAGAATGAACGCGATGCGCTAAAACACCGGCTGCGACAAGCCATCGCCGATGGGCTTGCTGCTGAGGCACGGGTGCGTGTCACTCAATTGGTATTCGGCCCCTATTCGCCATTCCCGGTTGCCTACCGGGTTAGCGGCCCTGACCCCGACAAGTTGCGGGCAATCGCGTCTGACGTGGAGCAGGTCATGGCTGCCAGTCCGATGATGCGTACGGTTAATAGCGACTGCGGCACGCGTACCCCCACGCTGCACTTCACCTTACAGCAAGATCGTTTGCAGGCAGTCGGGCTGACTTCCACCGCTGTGGCACAACAGCTGCAATTTCTGCTGACCGGTGTGCCTATCACCGCTGTGCGCGAGGATATTCGCACGGTGCAGGTTGTTGCGCGCTCGGCGGGCGATATCCGGCTCGACCCAGCCAGGATTGGCGATTTCACTCTGGCAGGCGCCAATGGGCAGCGCATTCCGCTGTCGCAGGTGGGAGAAGTTGAGGTGCGCATGGAGGAGCCGGTAATACGCCGCCGCGACCGGGTGCCGACCATCACCCTGCGCGGCGACATCGCCGATGACTTACAGCCACCGGATGTCTCGACAGCTATCACTGCGCAGCTTCAACCCATCATGGACAAGTTGCCGAGCGGTTATCGCATTGAAGAGGCGGGCTCAATCGAAGAATCCGGCAAGGCAATGGAAGCGATGCTCCCGGTCTTTCCCATCATGCTGGCAATCACCCTGCTCATCATCATTTTGCAGGTGCGCTCAATTTCCGCGATGGTGATGGTGTTTCTGACCAGTCCGCTCGGGTTGATTGGGGTAGTGCCGACGCTACTGCTATTCCAGCAGCCGTTTGGCATCAATGCATTGGTTGGGTTGATTGCGCTGTCCGGCATTCTGATGCGCAATACGCTGATCCTGATTGGCCAAATTGATCACAATCAACGGGTGGGGCTCTCACCGTTCCACTCTGTGGTTGAGGCCACCGTGCAGCGTGCTCGCCCTGTAATCCTGACGGCGTTAGCCGCAATTCTGGCGTTCATCCCGCTGACTCAGTCCGTGTTCTGGGGAACGCTCGCCTACACACTGATTGGTGGCACTTTCGCGGGCACGATCCTGACCCTGGTGTTTCTGCCGGCTATGTATGCGATTTGGTTCAAGATCAGCCCTGCTCGCGGGCGCTGATCCCTGTATTTTTTGTCACTATTTCCCAGAGGAAAGCGTATGTCTAAATCAACGGTTGTGTTAGTAACTGGAGTCTCGTCCGGTATTGGTCGTGTCACTGCTGAAAAGTTTGCATTGCAGGGCTGTAGAGTGTTTGGCAGTGTGCGCAACCTGAAAAAAGCGCTGCCGATTCCCGGTGTTGAACTGATTGAAATGGATGTCACGCAAGATGAATCGGTGCAACAAGCGGTGGCGTTGGTTATTGAGCGAGCCAAGCGTATTGATGTACTGGTTAACAATGCCGGTGGCACCATAGTGGGTGCAATTGAGGAGACCTCCATTGCCGAAGCGGAGTCACTTTTTGATACCAATGTTTTCAGTATATTACGCACCCTCCAAGCGGTACTTCCGCACATGAGGGCGCAGCGTGCTGGAAGAATTATCAACATTAGTTCAGTGCTCGGGTTTCTTCCCGCGCCCTACATGGGCATTTATTCTGCGACCAAACATGCAGTCGAAGGGCTTTCAGAAACCCTTGATCATGAGGTACGGCAATTTGGAATTCGCGTAACACTCGTCGAGCCGTCTTTTACTAAAACCAATTTGGATATCAACGCACCCCAGGCCGCGGTTTTAATTCCGGCTTATGACACTGAGCGCAACCTTTCATCCCAAGCGGTTGTTGGTCATGTGAAAACGGCACCTGAGCCTGACAATGTCGCCAACACCATTGTTGACGCCGCACTCGGAAGCTGGCGTATGCGCCGCACACCAGCGGGGCAGGCATCCTTATTAAGCAAATTGCGGCGATTTATGCCCGCAAACCCTGTCGATGCGAGTTTGCGTAAAACCTTTGGGCTCAACTAAACCCTTGAGATTCCATCAACTCGTCAAAAGTAGAATACAGCTACAAAGTGCTGCCATTTTTTATGCAAGATCAATTGCTGCAGATATCAACGCGCGTGTCCGTTTTTATCAACTGGATAAACGAGGTGGCCTGCCTGCGAATCATTGGGAGAATCAACAATAGCTCGCTTTTTTAATTAATACCCCAGAGGATCGAGAATAGAATATTCCGATCCTTAGGTATCTTATATAAAACTTAACGCTGGAAGTGTAGCGACTAAAACCAGTGCTAACCTTGGTGCATATTGCAGTAGCAGAGCGACTGCACAGGCCGCCGCACTAAATAAACCTATTGTCATTACCAAGCCCACCGCTATTCCTGCTACTTTTGCGCAGTAAACCACAGTGGCTATCAGCAGCAACCAGCCGCCATTGCGCAATAAAAACTGATTGCGTGACGAGAATGTTTTGGAGGGCCACATCTGTTGAAAGTGGCGATTCATCGCAAGGCTGAGCGATAGGCAGGTTGCATAAGCGAGCGCAAAAGCAAGTAGCATTTAACTGGCCTCTGGTGATTGCAGGGGAATATCCTGTGCGACTATTTGTTTATTGGCGGTGGATTGTTTATTACTGCTGTTGATTCGCGTTACTTGAGATGTGCGCTGTAACCGCTGCTGCAATTTTACCGCCGCAACTGCAAACAACATTCCTGTTGCTAAAAAAGTAAGGTCAACACCGGCAAAGAGCCAATCACCTTGTGTAAGGCTATTAGCTAAATGCCGATCCGTCGTTATTGCATTAATGATCGGCAATAAACCGTAAGCGGCAGCGGCCATCCAAAGTAAATCAACCCAGCCGCGCATAATATTTCTGCTTAATGGATAGAGCAGTGTGGCGAGCCATACTAAAAACATCACATGAACTTCCCACTCGCTACGCGCTGCAAAATCCACTGGTAATAAACGGTTTGCCCAAAAATACGCGGCTATGGCGATAGGTAAACCGACAATAGTCCCAAGGTTTAAACTCTCTACCAGGCGATGGCCAAAATCTGGGCCGTTGGCTTTTTTGAGTTGTGCCGGACGGCGTTTGACCGTCCACAAAATCATTCCGGTGGCGATCATGGCGGTGCCTAATAAGCCCGATAAAAAATACAACCAGCGCAGTGCAGTATTGGCAAATAAACCTTCATGCAACCCTAAAAACGTATCGCGCACTGTGCGCGGTGCAGAAGTGGCGGCGGCATTGTCATTTAGCAATTCTCCGCTCACACCATCGAAAACTAATTCCGGGCTGGCGCGCAATGGAGAATCCAATTGGCGACCAATACTGACACGTGCATTGGCATCACCGGGATTGTCGATGTCGAGATAGCGAACCTGGTTTTCGCCCCAACGCGCTTCAGCAATTGCGAACATCACGCTCAATGACGCTAAATTTTCCGGGGAATTCGCGCGCTGAACTTTATCGCCTTCTGCAAATAACTCATCAAAAAATTTACGCTCTGCATCGTCGCCCGTACCGTAACTGCTAGCGACAATTAATGGCATGTAAGTAAAGGCAAAAAAAATCAGGCCACTGTAGGTAATCATAAAATGGAAAGGCAGTGCGGTGACGCTGAGTAGGTTGTGCATATCCAGCCAGGAGCGCTGGCCTTTTTGTGGGCGAAAGGTAAAAAAATCGCGGAATATTTTTTTATGGATTACTACACCGGTAACAATCGCCAGCAGCATAAACATGCTGCAGATGCCCACAATCCAATAGGCGACAGTCGTCGGCAGATAATGCAGTGCATAATGCATTTGATACAGCGTTTGTCCACCGCCAGTCGCGCGGCCACTGAGTGCATCGCCGGTAGTGGAATTCAATAGTTCATTGCCCCTAACACCGCGCTCGCCATCTTTACCTGGCATCTGCCAAAAAATGCGTAGATGGGGATTGTCGCGATTGGTGGGCGGGCTGATAAACCAGCGCTCGGCACCATCGGCCTTTTGTTGCAAACGCGCTTCTGCAACCGCAAGCGATTGCGCGATAGTGGATGTGTCTTTAGGTAATTCCGGTTTCATCCAGCGATCAATTTCGGTATCGAAATAACCAAGTGTTCCGGTTAAAAATACAAAAAATAAAATCCAGCCAACCGATAGCCCACCCCAGGTATGCACCCAGGACATGGATTGACGAAAACCACTTTTCATGGCGCAACTCCTGTGAGTTTCAACAGCAGCGCAACAGCCCCTAATATCAGCGATGGCACTAATAACCCCACACAGGCTTTCTTGATTGAGCGCACGGCAAATACCCACATAATTGCTCCGGCATAAATTGCGAAGCTCAATAAAATGCCGGTCATCACCGCATCGCTTTTGGGCATAGGTACCAAGTAGGAAAGCAAAATGGCAGAGATATTTGCCAGCAAGTAACCGCCAATAATAGCGACTATTACCCGCAGGGCAATTTGCCAGCGATAGCGGTTATCGGTATGTGCTTTTGTATGTTTCATTTAAAAATTAACGTGAATATTGACGGAACCCATGACCATGCGCGGCATAGGTTAGAGGCGAGCAGCCACCAATAACCGCAATAGCCAATGACATGGTTTCGTGGCTTTTCATATGGCAAACCCCATTTATATGAGATTTTTTCTCGTTTGCAACTTGTTCGCACTTTACCACCGAAAAGTGGCATGTAAAAGCAATAATACGAATGATTGCTATTTGAGGGTCTTTCTTTGATTTTCCGGGGCAACCCCGAGACTGGGTAACTCGTCAGGTTTGACGACACATACCAGCCCCTATCAAGCGACTGTGGTTAAAAAAACCGACCAAATTACATAGCCTGCTAATTATCTGGGCAGCAACCAATTTGCCTCGGGATTCAATATTCTTGTCAACAAACTCGCTTCAACTTCATAGAGATCAGAGGCGGTCGTATTGGAAATGGTGGTGGCGGGTTTGCTCCGCAAGAATGCAGGGATGTGATTGGCGGTTTACTGATTTGCATATGTGTTGAAGATCAACATGAGTACAATTGTTGTTATTGCGAATGCATCTCATTTGTGACAGCATGGCGCGCATACCCACTTGCAGCGCTTTGTATGTTGCCATCCACAGATAACTCCCCCATCGCTGATCTTTATCAAAACCATCACAGCTGGTTACATGACTGGCTGCGGCGGCGTATGGGTTGTTCGCATACAGCGGCCGATTTAGCGCAGGATACGTTTGTGCGGATATTGGCCAGACGAGGGGAGGTTGCTCAACGATCGTCACAACAACCACTACAAGAACCGCGCGCCTATTTATGGGCGATAGCTAAAGGTCTGGTGGTTGATCACCTGCGTCGCCGTTCGCTGGAGCAGGCTTATCTGGAAGCGCTCGCCAATTTGCCGCAAGCCTGTAGCATTTCGCCGGAAGAGCAGGAAATCCTCTTACAAACCTTACATCGTATCGATGCCTTGCTGGATCAGTTACCCCGGCAAGTGCGTCAGGCGTTTCTCCTTTCGCAAATTCACGGGCTGACTTACAACGAAATTGCGCAGCAGATGAAGCTCTCGCAGCGCACCATCAAACGTTACATGCAGCAGGGGTTTGCCCAGTGCATAACCGCGATGTTCTAGCCCCGCCACCAGAAGTAATTGCCCGCGCAGCCGCTTGGTTGGTGCGAATGCAAGAGGGCAAACTCACTACTGAAGCTGAGCTGCAATTACAGGCCTGGCGATTGGAAAATACAGAGCACGAGCGCGCATGGCGGACGGCCATGCAATTGCAAGAAATGATGGCAAGTGTGCCGGGCGGATTGAGTCAGCCAGTGCTCAGTCGCCAGCGGTTGGATCGGCGTCAGTTGTTATCTATTGCGCTACTGGCAGCCGCGTTGCCTGTGACCTGGACGGCCTATCGCCAATTGCCGGCACTGACTGCCGACTATCGCACGGCGACGGGCGAGCAACGGCACCTCACCTTGCCCGATGGCAGCCAATTGCAGCTCAATACCGGCAGTTTGGTAGATGTACAATTTGATGCGCAGCAGCGCTTGATTCGTTTGCATCGCGGTGAAATTGCGATTCAAACCGCGCCCGATAATCTCACTGATAATGCCATCAATAACCTCACTCACAAACGTCCATTTATTGTTGTAACACCGGCAGGAAACATCCGCGCATTAGGCACGCGCTTCGCCGTGCGCACTTTGGATGCCGACATCACCCAAGTAGAAGTTTACGAACATGCGGTTGGGTTAAAACCTGCGGGGATCGGAATCGAAACCCGATTGGACGCTGGAAAAAAAGCGCTGTTTGAGCGTAAAAAAATTCACTTTATGGCAGATCATCACCAAACCGCAGCGGCTTGGGCGAATGGCCAGATCATTGCCGACAATCAACGTCTGGGCGATTTTATTGCGGATTTGGCGCGCTATCATTCAGGTGTGTTGCGCTGCGACCCGGCGGTTGCCGATCTGCGTATTTCCGGCGTATTCCAACTCAAAAATCCCCTACAAGTTTTGACTGTTGTTGCGGGTACTTTGCCTATCCGTCTTTCACGCATCACCGATTACTGGATCACGATTACGTCGCCGTAAAAAATATTTTTATTTTCTGCGCGTATCGCTGTCCCCTTTTTATTTCTCGTCCGGCATAACACCTGAAAGCCACTTATTTACTTCCTTTTGGAGCTATCAGTTTATGCCGCCGTTTTCATCCACTGACAATTCATCCACGCATTTTTCAACTTCTTATTTTTTATTTGGGCCTATAGCCCGCATTCTGCGCGCCACTGTTTTAGGTATTAGCCTCGCTTGTGGCAGCACGGCTGTTGCACAGGTAGCGCCAGCTGAATCCGCATCGATCCAAAAGAGTTACCAGATACCGGCGGGAACACTCGCCCAATCACTCAACCGTTTCGCCAGTGAAGCGGGAATTACCTTGTCATTTACGCCCAATTTGGTAGAGGGAAAACAGGCGCAGGAATTAACAGGAAGTTTCACCCCATACGCGGGATTGCAAACGATTTTGCGAGGCAGTGGATTGGAAACGGTTATTAAATCTGATGGTAGCTTTAGCCTGAAACCAGCTGTGCCAGTTGGGCAATTAAAAACGGTGAAGGTGACGGCGGATGCGATGCAAGGGGAGTCGCCCGAAGCTTACTCGGGCGGGCAGGTGGCGAGAGCGAGTCGCATGGGTATCCTCGGCAATGTGGATGTATTCGAAACGCCCTTCAGCACCCAAAGCTTCACTGAGGAGTTTGCGCGGGATCAGCAATCGCGCCGGATTTCTGATGTGGTTGCGGTCGATCCCTCAGTGCGCAGCCCCATGGCCGAGTATGGCGATACCGAAACCTTTATGGTGCGCGGCCTTCCGCTATTTACCAATCAGGTGGGTGTGAACGGTTTATATGGCATGACCGATGGCCGTCGGCTTACCCCGGAATTTTATGAACGTGTCGATCTGCTCAAAGGCCCGGCCTCTATGCTCTACGGCGTCGGCCCTTTTGGGGTGGTCGGCGGCAACCTGAATCTGGTCAGTAAACGCGCGGCAGACGAACCGTTAACACGCCTTACCGGCAGCTATGTCTCCAATTTCCAACTGGGCGGGCATCTTGATCTCGGGCGTCGTTTTGGCGACGACAATGCCTGGGGCGTACGGTTGAACGCGCTCAAGCGGGATGGCGATACACCCGTCGAGCGACAGGAGGACAGTACCAACAATCAATCGCTGGCCTTGGATTACCGGGGCACAAGACTGAAAGTCAGTGTGGATGCGGCAAATCAAGAGCGTCGCACCGATGGCCACACGGCCAATATGACCTACAACCAGGGTTTTGCATTGCCCAAAGCGCCAGACAATCAGCACAACTTTTCCAACAGCTGGGAGTTTATCGATACGGGTGCAAAGTACTGGATGGCGGCGGCAGAGTATGAATTTGATCCGGCCTTCTCCATTTACGCCAACTACGGCCAGTCTGAAGGGGACGAAGAGTATTTTTATGCAGCCTCACAAATGCGCCGCATCATCAACAACGCCGGGGATTTCACCGCGCGAGTAGGCGGTTTCCGTGGTACCTATGACGTTGAAACCTATGAGACCGGAGTTCGTGGTGAGTTCAATTGGGGCGCAGTGAGCAACCGCTATGCGCTGACCTATAGCGATCTTGACCGTAACTCCGCGGGTCGTTTGGTACATGCTTCCGGTGTCTACACCGGCAATATCTACGAGACGGCAAATCTGCCCAAACCGACATTGAGTTACGACCCGCTGCTGCAAAATGGCGCGGTGCAATTAAGCAGTGTGGGCTTGCTGAATACCTTCGGTTTTATCGATGATACTGTTCTGCTGACACTGGGAGCACGAGACCAGAAACTGGAAAGTGGGGCCTTCAGCTCCGGTGTTCAAACTCGCACCGATGAAGCAAGCAAAGTCACTCCACTGTCGGCGCTGCTGGTTAAGGCAGGTAATTATTCTTACTACGTGAACTACAGCGAAGGCCTCGCGCAAGGTTCAACCGCACCCAATGGCACGGCAAATCAGGGTCAGTTATTGCCACCTTCTGTTACCGAGCAGTATGAAGGCGGAATTAAGTTCGACGCCGGTACCTTCGGCCTGACCGCCGCTGTATTCCAGATCGCCCAGCCCAATACCTTTACCAATAGCGCGAATGTTTTTACCGCCGACGGCGAGCAGCGCAACCGTGGCTTGGAGCTGTCAATCTTCGGTCAACCACTGGAGGGTATGCGCCTGCTGGGCGGTTTTACCTACATTGATGCCGAGCAAACCCGCACCCGCGAAGGCCTCAACGACGGTAAAGATGCGATAGGCATTCCCCATTACAATCTCGTGCTGAACAGCGAATACGATTTTGCGGTGCTGCCGGGGCTAACACTCACCAGTCGCATTACAGCGTTTAGTGATGCCCAAGCCGATGTGGGCAATGCCCAGAGCATTGCCGGGTGGGGAACTGTGGATCTCGGTGGTCGCTACATGACGGAGATGTCTGGTAAAGCGCTGACCTTCCATCTCAACCTGCAAAACCTTGCCGATAAGAGTTATTGGAATTCCGTGTCGCGCAGCTTTATCACCTCGGGCGCTCCACGCACGCTTCTGGTGTCGGTGACTTTGGACTTATAAAGCCGATAAGTGGGGCAGGTTGGAATGCGCGCTACGCCCATCCAACCTGCCGCACCACACTCATTTGATTTTAATTCCTATTTGAGAATTAATATTGTTAATGCTAAGGTGCCACCCCAAAATACCACTCACTTGGGGACTCTTTATGCGACAAGTATCTCGCCGCAACATACAACAAATCCATCCACTTACCCGTGCTTTGCGCACCGCCAGCCTCAGCTTACTGATCGCCAGCCCATTGAGCCTGGCAGCTACTGCACCGGACAACTCACAAACCAAGGAAAAAGTGCCTGAAGCGGCGGTGAAATTAAAAACCGTGAAAGTCACCGCCGAGGTGATTGATGGGGGCGCAGAAAATGGCTATCGCAGTAAAACGGTTTCCGGAGTGGGCGCTTGGGAAGGGCGCAGCCTGCAAGACACGCCTTACTCGGTGAATGTTTTTTCTGAGGAATTGATCGAGAACTTGCAAGCTACGACGCCCGATCAGGTGTATCGCGTCAACCCAACTACCCAGCTGATCCGCGCGCAGCATGAGAACAACCAGCCGCGCATAATGATGCGGGGTTTCACGGTGCAACGCTCCTATCGCGACGGCGTGCCGGACGACCAATACAATCACACCGCGACCATGGAAGACACGGCGCGCATTGAAATCCTGAACGGGCTTTCAGGCTTTATGTACGGTGCAAATAACGTCGGGGGCGTCACCAACTATGTCACTAAAAGCTCAACCGATGAGCGTCTGAATCGCGTGACATTGAGCAGCCTGGGGAGAGAAAGTGTGAATATCCATGGCGATTTCGGCGGTAAGCTCGATGGCGACGGCAAATATGGCTACCGTGTCAATCTGGTGGAGCAGGGTGGTGATGGGGCCATCAAGAATCAGAACGTTGAAAAAACCTTTTACAGCCTGGCATTTGACGGCTACTTGTTCGACGACTTCTGGGTGCAGATTCACGGCATGGATTACACCTACGATGTAAACGGTTCGCAAACCTACTGGTATTTTGCCAACGGTGTTAAAAGACCGGCGGCCGACAGCATCGCTAACGATGTTTCCTGGGGACAACCCTGGACCAATCGCTGGTATGACTACAATCGCTACGGTTCCAATGTGAAATGGCAGATCAGCGAACGCGTGTCATTGCGTGCGGCTTACATCGATAACCGGGGAACCCGTGGGTCGGAAAGCACCAGCAATACCATCACCGCTAACGGCACCTACAACCAGCAAATCTCCGGTGTCTATACCCCTGGCCTGGAAACCCTGCTGAGTAAGCAAGAGGATAAAGGCACTGCGGTTTATCTGGATGTGTTGTTCGACACCGGCGCGGTAGCGCACAAACTCACAGCGGGTTACCAAGCGAGCGAGAGTTTCCAATATCGGATGGGCGGTGCCAGCGCCGCGCCGATCAATCTCACTGGTTTGTCTAGGACGTCCCCCACATACATTCCTCGCCCAACTAATATGGCCCCCGTCAATCGCGGCGCCATTACTTTGAGCAGTAACAGTGAATACCAGAGTCTGGTCATTGGTGATGACATTACTTTTAATGACCAATGGTCGGCACTGCTCGGTGTTGCAAATACCACCATCACCCAAAAGACCGGTGCTCGCTACGATGAGTCGGCATTGACGCCATCGGTATCGGTGTTGTTCAAGCCGGTAGAAACAATCACCACCTATGTGAGTTACACCGAGGCACTGGAGGCCGGGGTTGTTGTCCCGGAGTTTTACAACAATACCGCCATTAAAGTTGTGAATTTTGGCGAGGTTTTTGAGCCATTGACCAGTGAGCAAGTTGAGGCGGGTGTTAAGACTGAAGTGGGGCAGTTGGAACTGAATGCAGCCGTGTTCCGCATCGAAAAAGGTTTGCAGTATTACGATATCACCAACCCGGCCATGCCCGTCTTTGTACAGGATGGTTTGCAAGTGCATCAGGGTATCGAGCTGACCGCCATGGGTAAGCTGACGGATAACCTCAATCTCATCGGCGGTTTCACCTGGCTTGACCCGGAAGTGAAAGAGCAAAAACAAACCCCGGCACTGGAAGGCAAGGCTCCGGCAGATGTTGCCGAGAAAATCATCAAAGCACGCCTTGAATATACATTCCCCTCGGCGCCAAACCTCAGCTTGTCAGCAGCGGCGAATTACAACGGTTCCAGTTATGGCGATGTGCTGAATACCGATAAGGTTCCTGGTTATACACTGTTCGACATTGGCGTCCGTTACGACATGAATGTCGCCAACTCGCTGCTAACCCTGCGCGCTGACCTGCACAACCTCACCAATGAGCACTATTGGAATGGCTTCAACGGCACCCGCATCGGCGACCCTCGCACTCTGACGGTTTCTGCAACGGTTGAGTTTTAATTAAGTGGCCACAACACGCTCATCTAATTGCGCATAATATGCATTATGTTAAATTGTAAAAATGGATGGGGTATCAACAACCGCGTGCCCTTCCGCCAGATGTACCAGCGGTAAAGGTATGCACGAGCTTTGATAGAGTTTGGAAATAGGCATAACTTTAGTTAAGTGAACACCTATGGCAAAAACTCTATCGGATAACTAACAGTGACTGGAGCCCCGGAGGTAGGCGGGAATGTAAACAGCTTAATTCGGCTCATTATTCTTGCTTCCAGGGCCGGATTATTCAAATCACTTGAAACTACTTTTACAGCAGCAACTTTGCCATTAGGCAATATGGTTAGTTGAAAAACAACTCGTCCTTTGAGGGTGGAGTTTTTTCGCCGCTCACGCTCATAAAGTGAATAAAGGCTCGATCTGTTTTTGTCAAAAACTCTTGTTAAGTCTTCTGGTGCACGCCCACCTGCTTGGCTAGTAGTATTAGTTGTAGCAATACTTTCTTTTTCAGCTTGCTCAGTGGTAGCTGTGATTTGTTTCCCGCTGTCTCGTTCTTCTAGCTTTGCCTTATTACTATTTGCGGTAATTTTTTCTGCATCGACAGTATTATTTGACGCTGTTGATTCAATCTTAATCGTATCGTGACTGGCGGCTGGTGCTGTAGCTGTGTTGGTACGCAATTTTGCCCGGACACTACTGCTAACATCATTAGTGTCAGTTAGTTCGCTCATCTCACTGGCTAATGCAAGTAAGCCACTTTGTTGCGCAACTTCTCGGGCTTGTTTTGCAGTTTCATCCAATGGTTTTTTATTTGCCTCCGATGGACGCTTCCGCTCTATAGTAACTCTGGCAGGTTGTTCTGGTTGAAGCTGTTGTGTCTGCGGTTTTCTTGGCAACACAATAGGCTTCGATTCTGGCGGAGGCACCGGTATAACTTTTTTAGGTCGCTCAGCGATAAAGTTAGCAATGCGGTCTGGAACTTTAGTTACAAAACGGCGCTCTGGTGCGGGTACCTTAATAAAAGCGACAACAACAGCAAGGACGATAACGGATAAAAAAACTACTAATGTGATCCATTTAAAATGATCAGATACAGTAGGCTTTGGCTCCCATTCAAGCGCAAGCTTTTTATAATTAATAACCTCTGACATCCTAGATCCGTAGTTAGTTTTTACGAGATGTTACATCTTCGGAATTGCTTTTTGCACAGCGGCAAATGCAATTTTTGTGTAATTTGATTGCTGACAACTGGTGAGCACTTTTTGAATTACCTCGTAAGGTACATTTTCGTCACTCATGATCGTTATCCGCCCATGTTGCCCGGTTTTCTGTGATTTAGCCTGTGCATGAAACTTCAATTCTGCCATTAACGTTGGGATAGTATTGTCTTGGCTGTGAAGTATCGTATTTACTTTTGCAACACTAACACCACTTAATAAAATATCCTTTTGGGTTATAGCAACAACCAAAGTATCCTCAGGTGCGAGCGTTGATTTAGAAGTAGGTAATTTTAGGTCTTTGTTTGTCGGCAACTGATGCGTATTAGATGAGCTTACCAATAGGAAAAAAACCAGAATCGTAAAAATATCCATTAATGCCACAAGATTCAGTGGTGGAATTTTAAACTTTTTATGATTTCTCTCCATTCGACGAGCGCGACGTGACATTTTCATTGTGCGGACTCATTCACTGGTGTTGAAGGTACTTCTGATTCTGTAGCGATCGGCACAATATCGATATCCCCACTGATTGAAATATTCGGAAATAGCTCAACAGATTCAACAGTTGCTAAATTAACTACCTCCATACTCCGCACATGATCCATTACTTCTATCATCGTTTTATAGGTTATTTTGGCTTCAAATAGTAACAACATATCTCGCTCTTCCGGAAAACGAGATTTTATTTCCAGCATTACCTTTGAAAAAAGTTTCCAGTCATCTGGATTATTATTGCGTTCAATTTTGTGGATTAATCCAAGATTTGCATCCTGGATATCAAAGCTGGTTTCCCTGACAACAAGTTCTAGCATGAGGTCAATCTTCTCTGCAGAATTTTTCTGGGCTTGGTCTAATACAGGAAGATTTAACTCTAATACCGTCATTCTGGAAAACACAGCTGTGACCAATAAAAAAGGTACCAGCATTACCATGAGATTCATAAATGCAGTGATATTGAGCTCAACCACATCATGCATATTTTTCTTACGTATAAATTTCATTATTTATTCGTCGACCATCAAATTGGAGCATTTTACTGCCGCCATTTCTATAGTATCTACTAACTTGCTGGTGCGTGTTGCGAGATACGAATGAATAAGCAATAAGGGAATTGCGACGATCAAACCGAATGCCGTTGTGTTCATCGCAACCGAAATGCTTCCCGAAAGTAAATCTGCTTTCTCTGCTGGATCTGCTTCTGCCACAACAGCAAATGCATCAATCAGGCCTATGATAGTACCGAGCAAACCGAGCAGTGTTGCTACGTTAGCCAAAGTGGCAAGATAATGCGTACGCTCTTCTAACAATGGCACTACTTCCATTACACCTTCTTCCATTGCAGATTCAACAATTTCTCGTTTTACCGTAGGTTTCGCGCGCGCAAAACCATATGAAAGTACCACAGCGAGTGGACTCTTGGATTCACTAATCGCACTTTCCGCACGAACTAAATCGTTTGCTTTTAGCATAGGAACAATAAGCTTCCAAAGTTTGTTAGTTGCGCTTGACATTCTCGATAGATAAAACAGTCTATCAGCCGCAATCGCCAGACCTATTGCCATTACAAAAAGAATGGGATACATAAAATTCCCACCGGTTTGAAAAAATTTTACTAATTCCATAAACCAACCTTTCACTCTTATTGAGAATAAATAAAGAAAAATAGTCCAATAGCTAGATTATTGAATCCGCTCTATTGACGTCGATATTTGTATCCAAGGATATAGTCTTTGATCCGTTAAATTCGCTATCCATCTGATCTATTAGCTGCCTCCGTCTGGTTCGATATTCTTCCATAGAAATACGGTGCTCGTAGTGAGCATTAGCTAATTTTTTTATTGCCTCAATATATATATTTTCCACCAGAATTTTCCATACTTAAAATATATGTAGCTAATTTTGAATTTCACGTAATACACGAAATCCGGTAAATGGATCTGCACGCCCATCATGGGGTGATGATTTATTAAAATTACATTCGTCCATGTCTGTATCAAATGATCCGCCAACAACAGAATATGTTCCGCCCGGCAATAGCACCCACTCTTGCGCGTTGCCTAAATGATTTACAACCCCCCACAGGTTTTGCTGGCCGAGGGAAGTTTTATTGAGTGAACTACCTTTTTTAATCCCGCGTGAGTTCAGTTTACAGTTGCGATTTGGATCGGGAATACTATTCGTTGATTTAGCAGCGTATTGCCACTCTGCTATCGTAGGTAAGCGATAGTTACGCCCTGATTTATTGGATAACCACTCAAGGTAAGCGGAAGCATTGTTAATGCTGATATTGGTGACTGGTGTTGCAGGCTCTTGTTGATTTTCAATACTACATTTACCACTCTGCTTACAAAACTCATTCATTTCATCTACTGAAACTTCATATTTTCCAATTGCAAAAGCTTTAATGCTGCCTCTACCTGGGATAACGACCATCATTGGTGCTTTGGTCGCACCATTGAGTCTATCGCGACAACTACTTCCCATACCGCGAGCACCGAGACCAGCTAATGAAATGCTACATGGGTCTTTTGCTGCGATTGTAATGCTCGCCAGCAGGCTATTACCTTCAAATAATCGTAGTGCTTGCCTTTTAATAACTTCAGCGCGATCTGGAAATGTCGCACCAATTTTTTTAATGCACAATGCCATTGAGGCAACAATACTTGGCTCTTCTTGCTTATACCTTATTAAATTCAATGAGCGCAGTTTTGCAACAGCAATTTCAAAGTCGCGCATATCAATAGTGCTATTGCACATCAGTGGTTTATTGACATTAGCGAGCGCCGCTTCAAAGTCGGAGTGTTGTTTTGCCTGTACTTTTTCTTCTTGCAACTTTACTTGCTTTTCTTTTGCTAATCGTTCCTGTTCGATCGCGATTGATACCTGTTGCTGTTCACGCTCTATTGCCTGACGCTCACGCTCCGCCAAGGCGGAATTTATTTTTTCCCCAAGCACTGCCAATAAGGTTTGATTGACAGCATATCGAATGGCATTGGTATGCCATAACTGTGCGTTATCCAACTCATTTTTAACTAAGGCTTCGTTGATTTTTTGTAGATAAAGTTTATAAAAACTATCTTCTTGCGTGATCAACCATGGATCGGTCTTGCCTAATAGTTGACGTAATTCTTGTATTTCAAGCCATACTTGATTTTCCCATTCTAAAGAAAAACTGGCTTGTGCATAAAGCTCCGCTATTGCTTTCTTTTTCATCTCAAGGCGCAACTTCTGTTCAATTTCATTGCGTACTTGATCTTCTGATAAAGTAATTGTGGGAGCAGGTTTAAATTGATAATAGGCACCTACAGAGCCACCCAATAATAGAACTGTAAATAAAAAGAAAACTCCTGCCCGGCTGGCAGAACGAGTAAACTCCTGCCAAAAGAGCTCCACTGATTGGGTTCTATCTTCCCGATCAAATGCCAATGCGTGTTCTATTGCTTTCCACTGACGATTGCTTAAACCAGAAATTTTCTTTGGCTTGATTTTCTGGCGTTTAGCTTCATCCGCATGCACCCGGTTAAATGGGTGGGATCCGGTAAATAGTTCATATGCAATACACCCCAATGCATAGATATCATCGCGCACATCAGGATTTTTTCCTTCAAGCATTTCCAAACTTGCATAAGCAGGAGTTAGTGCGCCGAGGTTTCCCGCATCAAATACAGTGCGGTCATCAACACTTTCTTCGCGATGCTCAACTTTAGCCACTGCGCGTGCGATACCAAAATCAATGACTTTAGCAATGCCTTTACTATTAACAAAAATATTTCCGGGTTTGAAATCTGAGTGAATAATATTTTGTGCATGTGCATAGATTAATGCTGCACACATACCTTCAATAATTTTAATAACTTCCGGGTGAGGTAACCCAACAGAACGATACTGTGCAATTAATTTATCGAGCGGTTTTCCATCCAGATATTCCATCGTCATAAAGACCGTATCACCATCGCGGTCAAAATCATACACAGTGACAATATTCGGATGAGCTATACGCTGGGTTTTGCGTGATTCACGCTGGAGTGCAATAAACGCTTCAGGATGTGCTTTAAATTCATCAATAAGTACTTTGATAGCTACATAGGGGTCGCGGTCCTGGGCTTCGATTTTAAGCAAATCCTTAGCTTTATAGACAACACCCATCCCCCCTGCACCGAGAAGCTCTTCTAATACGAAACGTCCTTTGAGTACAGTGTGTTCATCAGCGATGCCTTGCAGTGTGAAATTATTATTTTGTTGTTCAGAATATGGGGCACCGCTAATGCGAGTTTTTTCATTCTGCCCAAAGTTATCCGCAGGCATAAGATTAGGATTAACTTTTTGTTGAGGTATAAAACGGGTTTTGTCGGAACTTGGTGTAGTATTTTTTGGTTTCGATAATTGGATGCGTGTTCTCTCGTCATCCGCGATAGCGGTTTTTTTCATCGGCGCAAAGCGAGTTTTATCTTCCTCGCTCGCATTCGCGGTAAGTGATGGTTTTATTTGAGTTTTGTTTTCGATTGAATCATTCATTGTAGTGTTACCGCTGTCCTATTTACCCGGTCTTGCCCTATCCCTGCGCGCTATCTGCAGCAGACACTCTACCTGGATTGCCTTTAACAACAATCACAGAAACATTATCCCTGGCGCCTTGTTCCAGCGCTTTTTCAACCAATTCATCGGTGCTTTGCTGCACATCACGAATCTTCATTGATTCTACTATGGCTTCATTACCTACAGCATTGTAAAGACCATCACTACATAACAAAAAACTGTCGCCTACCTGTGTCGTAAAAAGAGTCATATCAACGTAAAGTGGTGTTTCAACGCCCACAGCGCGAGTGATGACATTGCGATTGGGATGATTTTCACTGGCTTCTCTTGTAATTAAACCAAGTTCAATCATTTCTTCCAGTTGGCTATGATCGCGCGATAGCTGTATCAGCTGTTGGTTACGCATACGATATAGCCGTGAATCACCGACCCATAAACAAGCGCCAATTCTTCCTTTGATAACCATAACCACCACGGTGCTACCCATAGTGCTTCCGTCAAACATGATTTGCGCATATTCCAGCATTAGCTGATTAACTTCGAGTAAACAATCCTCGATTACATCAACGCAATCGCCCAAACTTGTTGATGCACTAAGCGCTCCAAGTGCATCAACAATTTTGCTACTGGCAATGTCACCTACCTTATGGCCACCCATACCGTCAGCCACGGCCCACAGTCCAACTTCTGGTTTCGCGAGAACTGCATCTTCATTAATTGTGCGTACGCAACCTACATCCGTTCGCACACCGCTTACCCAACTGATCGGGCGTCTATAGGTTGTATCTGTCATTAACATGATCACCGGAAATTGGAGACTTAGATTGACGTTGAATGAGATTTAAGTTGATACGGTTGGTGCCAACCTCTTGCTGCCCATTGTCCGTCTAACATCGCCGCTATACCGCGCAATTGAGGCAACCCGCGGGTATAAAACAGACAAGGCTCTACCACTTGCGAGCCGTAAACAGTAGACCATACGGAATAGCTAACCAATTGCTCTTTACAAACAGCATCCATTAAAAATGGAAATGTGCTTTCTACAGGAGCCGCATCCTGTTCTAAATGAATTAGCGTACCTTGTTTTTCCAGCGACGCAGTACCCGTCATATAAGCTGACTTTACGTCAAGTGTGTGTTGATTGAGCTCCTGAGTAAGATCATCTATTTGCAACTGGCCCGCTAAAGCTTTTAATGCTATTTGTTCTATTGCTTCAAACCAGGTGTTTTGTTTAATTACATTGAATGAATTAGCATTTGCGTTGAGGCGCACTGCAACTGAAAATGGAAAATAACGACCTACACGATCTACACTAGGCAGTACAATTCCTGCCCATTGGTTTCCATCAATCACTCCATCAGATAATACAAAGCGCCAGATTGGACTAGTGAGATAAACGTCGAGCCAGGATTCACCAATTTGTTCTTGCGAGCTTCCCACAAAACCTTGTAGCCACGCATCCCAAGCGTTAATGAAATTGCTCGGTAAGTTACGATAGATAAAATCACCGTGTGCCGGCAATTTACCAAACAAACCCACGGAATTGGCATTGATCATTTAAATTGACTCCGGACAGCGGAACGATTCAAGTAAATCGTTTTTAAATGGATTATGAATGCTGGTCGCACGGCCTTCATAAACGATTTGTCGTGTATGTGCTGCCGCGACATCCATGTCATGTGCAAAGGTAATCAAATAAATATTGGATTGTGGCGTAGACTGAATTTTGGATGCATCCAATAAACGGAACCACGCCCAAGGGCCGGTATAGGCTTTATCAAATTGCGTGCCGTTCAAATCTTCGAAAATAACTCGAATACGACGGGAATCATTTTGCCCAGACCAGGTCACCGGCTTCCAAAATTTAGGGCCATGGTTATAAGTTAAGCGTTGATCACCCAAATCAAGAGTAAATACAGCATCGTCTTTATTCATTGTGAAAGGACGTAACTCTAAACTGATACTGGGTGTTTCCGGATTTTGCCGAAAAAACACATCGCGAATATTCGCTGCTCGCTGCAACTGATTAACGGTTGTTGAGGAAAACCCGATACTGTAGCCATCAACAGTTCTATTGGCCCAATTTCCACGTTTATCAATAAAGGGTTCAACAAACTCTTTTACAAATTGATCCACTGTACCTTGAGGTTTGAAAAATCCACTAAAGTCTAACAATGCGAGTTCATCTGTAGCGGCACGATTCAGTGGATAGCGCCCCGCCAAACCTTGCGAATAGGTTTGATATACACGGGCACGCCATTCTTTATTAACGTATTGGTGCGCTGAGCGCATAATCACTTGCCATGCCTCATCAGATAAAGCGGTTAGCCAACGCTGGAGAGGTTCGGGGGTAGATTTCGCATAAGCACGTAATGCCGTCACCGGGTTGGCTGCACCACTTTCGTAACGTGCTTTTGCAATCTCGAATGATTTTTGTTCTATATCAGGAGATAGCGCAATTTCTTGCACAAATATTTTTAAGGCTTCCAATTGTTGCATGGTGGAAGTAATTGGAGCTGGCCCACGCGATGATTGTTTGATGAGGGCATGTAAATCGTTAAAGCGCTTGTCGACGATCGTTCCTTCAACTTGGTTAGCAAGATAACTAACCGTCTGACCTGCGGCACCCGTAGAAATTTTATCTGCTGCTGCATCAAGCAATGGCGGAGTGAGCTGGGTATTGGTTTTTGCAACATCCAATATAGAGAGCACAGGAGAGTAAGCCGGGTCGACAAACGTTGACAATGCAGTATTTAAGTCACGCAAATTACTAAAATTCGCAACATGTAATGAGTTATGTATGGTCAGCCATACATTGCTGTAATCTGCAAAATAAAAGTTCTTAACCTGCTCGCTGATTACTTTTACATCGCGATTAACAAGTGCTTGATTATCACCTCCGCCTAGTACCCATTCCTCGTCTGCCACATCAGCGAATAATGCTGAGTTGGGAGAGAGATCCAAGCTTTGATAACCCTGAATCGTAAACAGTACAGGAATTGTAAATGCAGATTGATTTTCACTATTCAGTTTAAATGTGGAGCGCACAGCCTCCCCATAGAAATTAAGCACATTCACTGTTTGATTAAATTGTGGGTCAGTTTTAATTCGGCTATAAATTCGTTGCGCAATCGGAATTCGCAATAAAGTTCCACGCGTTTGTGTAACCAACGCCTCATTTAATACTGAGGAGGGGATGTCGTTAATTAATAACCTATTGAGATGTTTTTGCAGTTCAACGCGATGAATACTGTCAGCGCCATATAATTTATCCCATTTGGTTTCGAACCATTGTTTAACAAGTGACTCATCCATATGTTCAAGTGAATTAAACATGACGTAGATGCGAAATGTTTGATACAAATCGCCTTCTGGATCGCCTTGTTGGATTACCCGCTCTAAAGTGCGTAGTAATTGTGGTAGAAAAACGGTTTTTAATTTTTGTTCATATAAAAGATCGGCTTCTTGATCCACGCGATCATCATACAACCCCATACTACTTAACCACGGATGAGACTCTTTGTCATAAACGCTGCTTGCGCTGGCAAGAGCATTCAGCGCAGGCAGGGCAGCACTGGCCTCGGTATTCCAGCTGCTGATTTTTTTCTCTTCATCCTTAAAGTTTGCAATCTGTTGTTTTACTTCGCTCATATACAGATTATTGCGCGTAACACTGCCGCTCCATAGCAATACAATTGACAAGGTTACCACCGCAATTCCTGCATAAGCAGCATTTTGCGACCAACGAATCACGCGCTCATAATGCATATTAGTGCCGACTAATTCAGACTCTGGAAAAATAACCTCACGAAACAATCGGGCAATAAAAAAACTTTTCCCACGTTGATTAGTCGCCTGCGTAGCTTCACGCGCAAAACCAAAGTTTGCAGAGACAGATGTCATTAAGCGGTCAATAGGGGTTCCATCTTGCGTACCGCTTGAGAAATAAATACCACGTAGATAGGGTTGGAACTGAAAACGATTTTGGGCAAACGTGCGTTTAACAAATGATTCCGCCATTTGATAAAGATTTTCCATTTGCAATGGAAAGCTCTCAATCGCCGCGCAACGCTTAACATCACGTTCCTGTTGCATCCGCCAAATAACACGGTCATGTAATCTCCGCGATAATTTTTTAAATTCTTGACCTAAGAAATCAAAATCAGGGCTTTGCGATGGTTTGGGCGCGTTGGGTAAGGATACACCCCATACCTGTTCACGCTCTTCTTTACCTAAGTCTTCAAAAAATTCGCTGAAACCAGAAACGAGGTCTGATTTTGTAAAGAGTAGATAAACAGGAAACCGAATTTCCAATTTATCCATCAATTCATCCAGACGGGTTCTAATCGTTTTGGCGTGCAATAAACGCTCTTCTTCGGTTTGCAGTAACAAATCCTGAAGACTAATCGCCACAATAACACCATTAACCGGACGGCGACGGCGATTACGTTTGAGCAAAGTTAAAAAGCCTTCCCATGCTGAACTATCAACAACCTTGTGACTATCCTGGGTTGTATAACGACCCGCCGTATCAATCAATACGGCCTCATTAGTAAACCACCAGTCGCAATTACGCGTACCACCAACACCTTGCAATGCACCTTTCCCGAATTGATCGGCGAGCGGGAATTCAAGTCCGGAATTGACTAACGCTGTTGTTTTGCCCGACCCTGGCGGGCCGACAATAATGTACCAAGGCAATTGGTAGAGCGCTTTCTTCTTTCCTTTACCAGTAAATTTTAATTTGTTCAGGGTATCAAGTGCCTGATGAAAGCGATCATTAATCTGGGCAATTTCATCCGCTGCTTGCTCTGATGCAGAATCAGTCTGCGCATAAGAATTATTTTGCTGTAAATCAGTAACCAATGTTCTGTTACTGCGATTTGTCATCATCTGCAAGCGTAAATTATTTAATCCCCAGAGAATAATTGCGGCCATGATAAGTAAGAGGCGAGTCATCGGACTCGCCAATGGTGCTTGATTTTCAGAACCAAATTTAATCTGTGGGCCGGCGAACCAAATCAGCAATGCGACAAGTACCAGACCGATCAATGAGATCACTACCGGGTGAGTAAAAAAACGACCAATTTTATTCATATAATCCTGAGCATTATTCAGTAGTGCCTTGGCACATTATCAATGTATATCCGAGGAGCTATCGGTATGCGAATAGAGAAGAAAATACTATATAAAAAATAGTCAGTTATTTTTTTCTTCAACAAGTTCGGCAATATCATCTACTACCGGGCTTGATGATGCATAAAGCCAATAACGTAAACCGGAATAACTAAAAAATAGAATGGTTGCCATAAGCGCAACGACAACCCAGAGCGGTATATACTCGGTTAATGGATTACGAGTCCGCCCCAAACCATTCCAGGTAGGTGAAAGGCTGCGTTCATAGTCACCACGTTGACGGCGAACTATTGAAAATAATTCATCGCGCACCTGATCAAGTGCCTCTCTGCCACGATTCATAAGCCTGTACCTGCCCTCAAAACCCAGGCTCAAGCAAACATAAAAAAGCTCAATAACATCAAGATTTTCGGATGGCGACTGGCGAAGACGATCAAGTATTAAAAATGATTTTTCTCCGCCAGAGGTTTCTCCATGGAACACACTGAGCAGAGTGCGTTGTGCCCATGCACTTTCAGTACCCCATGGGGTATTTAATACAGCTTCGTCCAACACGGAACACATTAAATAACGAACAGATAACTGGACTTCCTGTTTGAGTCCTAAATCTCGCAACTCATTTTCCAGTTTTTTAATTTCATTAATTAAACGCTGATGCAAGCCTCCAACGTCAGGATGACTGACTGCGCCACGAGTTTTAGCAAATACTGCAATCAACGTAGAAGCTGCGCTAATGATAGGGTTTAACCCACAATCTGCTTTAAAGTTTGTACTGCCAGAATCGGAGAGAACATAACTAGCAACAGGAACAGAATTGTATGCACCTTGTGATTTATGCTGTGCAGAGACCTGCCCCATTTCAGGATTGGGATTTCTCGCCCCGGGCATTGGACGCATAGAGGTACGATCACCTCCTGGCATTGGCTGTTTAAAAACGGTTTTATCTGAATCATCCGTAGACATGCGGCGCTCCCTGAAGCAACAGGTTAATTAAAATTTATTGGCGGATAGCCCAAAATTCCATCTCAATTCCGGGGAAATCACCACCTAAATGCAGTGCAAAGCCACCTGATTGATTAAGCTCTTTCCAGAAATCACTGTGCTTATCTAATTCAAAATACGTATACCCGGAGCGAAAAGGAATTTGCCGAGGGGCAACAGGTAATGGCCGAAGCATTATGCCTGGCATCGCAGCATTAACCAGCTCACGGATACGCTCAACCGGCCCAATTTTAATTTGCGCGGGGAACCGTGAACGAACAGCTTCCTCTGGGATGTCGGCACGCACCGCCAATATAAAACTGGCAGTGTTTAATAATGATCGATCCATAATTTCCGAAACGCGAATGCCATATTTTTTCTCAATCAATTGCAAGGAGATTGCAGTCTGCTCGTAAACCATTGATAGATATTCACGCAGGGTTGCCAATACAGGTAAAAATGTCTGTTGCAGATTGTCATGTAAATAAACGGGAAATTCCGGTGGCCTTTTCGTTTTAGTGACAAACGTAGCCAGCTCGCCAGCAAGTTGCAATAAAACTGCAAACAACTCCGCAGGATGCAAACCCCTTAGGGAAGCAAGGTGATTAACGTAAGGCTCGGCACGATTGATAAGTTGCAATAACATATAATCGGCAATCTCAGCGGTACCGCCTCTGCGAGCATCAGCTAAACGCCCAGCAATTGACTCACCTCGATGATGCAATAATCCCCCCAATTCAGTAATGAAGCTGGTGAGTTTGAGGCTAGCGCGGCAATCGAGGCAAGTAGCCAGGAACTGTTCGTCTAAAATTATATTTTTATCATCGCGGGCTTCAGCGATCCGGATAAACGCGATGCATACATAGCCACTTAAATCATCAGTGTCCAACATCAATCGCAAACGCAGTTTCGCAATGTCGATAGCATGGTCTTCCCCACCCTCTTGGGTAACATCACGTACTGCTAATTCCGTTGGGTAGTATCTTGCCAAACCCTGAGTATTATTTTTTGATAACACATCAACTGCACCTGGTCTTTTGACTGGGACGGCTAAATATACAAGGGTATTGTGCAGCCCTGTTGGCACATCAATAACTGAAGGGGATTCATCGGTTGCGGGAAAACTAAAAGGAGTTCCATCAGGAAATATTCCACTTGCCCTGAGCAGGGAAATTTTACCCAACTTTAACAACTGGTGGTCAATTTCAAACTCTTGCAAGCCCCACGCATTGCTACCATAAGCAATACACTTACGATCAATGTATCGCTCTATATATCTATCTTGTTGCTGAAAATGCTGGGGATTGAGAAACATTCCCTCTGACCATATCACCTTACTATCTAACGACATACGAATCCCACCGAATCATGAAGCAAAAGGCTTAAAAAATTATTTTTTTGCCAGAGAAATAGTTCTTCCAGAAATCTTAATAATTGCTTTATTTCTAATAATGTTATTTTCTGTTATCGGAAATATAGCTTTGTATGTGGAGCCGGGATACTGAGAAAACTCAGCATATATAGCAATTATTTTTGTACCCGGTTCAAGTACAAAACTCTCAGTGCGCGCGCTATCTGGAAGCAGAGGCTTCAACACTTGTTTACTGACAATATCGCCACCAAAAATTTCCATATCCCGCTCATAAATATCGATAAAATCAGCTTTATCAAAAGCAACTGCAGATTTTAACTGATAAAAGCGGACGAAGACGGGAGATGGTCGAGACTCATCATCCGGATTGATATCAGATGCAATCTCAAATGTAAGTTTTAAATCTGTATCCAGATTAAGAGCACCTCCTACGCGGCTCTTTGACGAGCTGCATCCGTTCAAAAAAGCAGTAGCGCTGAAAATAATAATAATTGCCAAGGCACGGGAAAAGAAAACGAGAACTGAACCATCTAACGTAAGTTTATTGCGCATTATTGCTTATCCTTTTTTCGAGCTGCCGCCAGACGGCGTAATTGATCCTCATAGGCGCTGACAAAGTCGCTGCCAAATAAATGCTGAAATGAAGATTCCATGTTGTCAGTAAAACCAGCGTAATAGTCTGTATAGCTACTCCAATACTTTGCTTTCTGCATACCAGGGATTACGCCTCCTCGCCCCTGTTTGTTAAAATTTTTCTCCAAATTATCCGGGTTGAACCGCTCCATCATCCGTTCAAATCCTTGACGTATTCCGCCAATCATCGCGACCTGATGCTCTGCAATTTCTTGAAATCCCTCTTTAAATGCTTCGACAGGCTTTTTATAGGCATTAGATTTTTTTAGAAACATATTTTCCAATGCGTCATCAACACTGACTGAAAACTTTAACGGATTATTTTCTACCGGCTGAATCGTTGTTACATTCATGCGAAATTCGTTTTTAATACTTGTTCGGGAACGTAAAACGCTCATCATTCCTTCTACAATTTCGCGCATCAGCTGACCGCTCATTGTTGCAATGTCAGCAACCTCAGCCTCTGTAAGGCGCGAAGAATCCAAACCCATTGCCTGAATAAAAGAACAATCAGCTAGCGTCGTGCCAGGTTGATGCGATGATTCAATAGCCCTCTTCACAGCATTGGCAGGTTCTTGAGCCGGTGATGGCTCGGGAACTAGTGGTGGCGTTGAGGTAGAAGGGATTGGCTCAGCTACCATCAAACGCTCTGCAAGTGGTTGACGATCACTCCGTGGTTTTGGTACTAGCACATCAGCAGAACGATTAATGGGGGCGGTTTGAAAAGTATTTATATCTGTTGTGGGCGCTGTAATCTGAAGACCTGTTTTTTTACCCAAGTCAGAAAAATCATCTTCCCAATCCTCAGGAATTAAATTTTCCCTCAAGGCATTAGGCCAAACTACCGCTTGATCCATGCTTTGTGACATATCCAATTGGGCGAAATCAGGTGTTGAATACTGTGGCTCACCGCCAAAGATGTCATCTATCGATGTGCTGATAATAGCGGGAGTGGCGCTCGCAAAATTAGCCGGTGATTTTTGTACTCTAGCCGCTTTATCCCACATTGCCAATGGATCAAGCGGCTGCTCAAATAGGGGAGCCGCTTCTGGAATAGACCCATGACCAAATGGTTCATCGAAAATATTTGCTACAGGAGTGTTACCAAAGAGCGGTTTATTATCAAATGGAGATGCGTTAGGCGTAGCTTCAATGACAGAGACGGAGAAACTGTAATCACCAATGTCAAAAATATCACCATGAGCTATACGGGACTTTACACCTCGCCCTATCGGCTCAGGCGCGCCATTGAGGAAAGTACCATTAGTACTTCTGTCGAGTAAATAATATCCGTCGGCGATCCACAAAATTTCACAATGGCAGGAGGATAAAAATTTCTCGGGATCAGGTAGTACCCAGCTGTTGGTGTCGGCCCTACCAAAGGTTCCCCCTTGCTCATCAAATAAATGACTAGTTCTGGATAGGGAAACGCCTCCCGGTGTTTTCACCAAAGTAACCTGTAACGCCATTTGACTTTCACCCTTAACGATCCATCAGGAGTAATACTTAAATTTCAATAAGTTTTGATAATTTAATGCCCGCATCTCTTTTCAATCGCCGGACTATTTATCAAAAGTGCAGATGGTATCATGGCATCAAAACCACATACTACCGCTAGAATTGTGACGCAATTCGCCCTATGGAGTATAACTTTTGGTGTCAGTTCTTAATTTATGGCCGCGTTTGTGCTAGCGTGTCGGGCCTCGAAGCAAGAATTTGGAAACTACAGCAAAGTAATATTCTAAATAATAGTTTTTCAGATGTGGCATCTCACAACACAGCCATGTCAGGTTCGTTTTTGCAACTGAAAAGGGATATGAACTTAATGGCATCGTCGCCGATTTTAGATTTTTCCAGCCTTTTGGCCCCCATCTCTAGCGAGCAGCCTACCGGAATAGACTTGCGGCTCGACTCTTCGCCTATTTCTAGTTATCAGACAATAAAAACTGCGCGTTATGCGGCACGCGACGCCGAAAAAAACAATTTGTATAATGATTCCAATGGCGATGCAGACGAACACTGGCGAAAAATAATATCCTTGGCTCCTATGTTATTAACACGTGAGAGCAAGGATCTTGAAGTCGCCACTTGGTTAACTGAAGCCTTAATTCGTCGTCATGGATTTCAAGGATTGAGAGAGGCATTTTTATTAATAGAAGGTCTCATTGAAAATTTTTGGGATCATCTCTATCCCTCACCTGATGAAGAGGATGGGATTGAAACACGTATATCACCTCTCTCCGGACTCAACGGTACGGCAAATGAAGGTGTGCTCATTGCCCCCATTAGACGGGTTCCATTTACAGAAGGCTACACACCTGGTCCATTTGCTTATTGGCAATACCAACAGGCTGTTGAGCTGGAGAGAATTACCAACGAAGATACGCGCCATAGTAAGGCTGAAAAGCTCGGGTTCACTTTAATTGATATAGAACGCGCGATTGAGGAATCAACTCAAGAATTTATAGTTGATCAGTTTGATGCTATTGGTGAAGCAATTAGCTGCTCAAAAAGAATAGAAAAAAACCTTGACCAACTCTGCGGTTCAGAATATGCACCCTCTATGCGCGCGATTATTGGCGCGCTGGAAGAATGTCGCGCAGCACTCAATCATATTGCCAAGCATAAACTTCCCGCTACAGTAGAAGCTGAACCTGCCATTGAAGCCACTAACATAGCGACAGTAGCAGACGACCGCACAAAACCAGCCGTTATTAACCCGCTAAATACCTTCACATCTCGCGAAGCAGCGTTTAAACAACTGTTGGATATCGCAAAATTTTTTCGCACCACCGAACCACACTCCCCTGTGTCTTATGCGCTTGAAAAAGCCGTAAAATGGGGCAATATGCCGCTTGACGAATTGATTGTTGAGCTTATTCCTGACTCTTCGTCACGAAAACATTTCAGTGAACTCACTGGTGTTAAAACTAATGAAGATTAACCAAACCACACCTAGCCAAGAGGATTAGGGATTATGTCCGATAGCATCCACGATAAACTTAAACGCGTCAGAAAGCCTCGTGTTCATATTACTTATGATCTCGAAACAAACGGCTCTATCGTAGAAAAGGAAATTCCTTTTGTGATGGGCGTGATGGGCGATTATTCAGGCGATAACACTGAAGGTAAAAAGGCGTTGAAAGATCGCAAGTTTTCGCAAATTGATCGCGATAATTTCAACGAAATCATGACCAAGGTAAATCCCCAGTTACGAGTCAAAGTAGAAAATCTTCTTGAAAATGACGGCAGTGAAATGACCGCCAGTTTGGATTTCAAAACTATGGAAGATTTTGAACCACATAGAATCGTAGAGCAGCTTGAACCACTGAAAAAACTCATGGATACACGCAACAAACTCAGAGACCTGTTGACCAAAGCAGATCGATCAGAAGATCTTGAAGCAATTCTTGAGGATGTATTGAGTAACACTAACGCACTGTCATCGCTGTCAAGTGAACTCGGCGTAAGCAAAAAAGAGGAATAACCATGTCTAGTAAAGAACAATTAGAAGGCCTACAAGCAGAAGCACAAGTTGCCGAATTGAGTTTTCTTGAACAGGCAATTAGTGCTACAAAACAGACATCACGCGATGAAACAGAAGAGCTGCTGAGAACCTTAACTAGCGAGGCAATGAAAGGCACTGTCAAGTGGGATAAAAACTTGTCGGTTACGATAAACGCTGCCATTAAAGCTATCGACGATGCCATGTCCAAACAACTGGCGGCAGTCATGCACAGTGAAAAATTCCAAAAATTGGAAGGCTCATGGCGCGGACTCAATTATTTAGTCAGCAATACTGAAACAAGCTCTCAACTCAAGATTCGCATGCTCAATATCAGTAAAAAAGAACTGGGCAAAGATCTGGAAAAAGCTGTTGAATTTGATCAAAGCCAAATTTTTAAAAAAATCTATGAGAGCGAATTCGGTACCGCCGGTGGCCAACCCTATGCCGCACTGATTGGTGATTATGAGTTTTCAACTCATCCGGATGACATTTCCTTATTATCTAAAATGTCGAATGTTGCAGCAGCAGGTTTTTGTCCATTTTTATCCGCAGCATCACCCAAAATGTTCGGTTTCGATAGTTTTACCGAACTGTCAAAACCGCGTGACCTCGAAAAAATCTTTGATTCTGCCGAATATATTCAATGGCGCAGCTTTCGCGATACGGAAGATTCACGTTTTGTTACTTTGGCTATGCCCAGGGTTTTGGCGCGCTTGCCATACGGCCAATCCACAAAACCCGTAGAAGCCTTTAATTACGAAGAGCTGCCAAGAAGTAACGATGGTCGTCATATTGAAACTGATCACGATGATTATTGCTGGATGAATGCCGCTTATGCGCTGGGCACTACACTAACAAAATCATTCGCTGAAAATGGTTGGTGCACCGCCATACGTGGTGCTGAAGGTGGCGGTAAAGTTGAAGGACTACCAAGCCATACTTTTGTTAGCGATGACGGCGACACAGATCAGAAATGCCCAACCGAAATCGGCATCACTGATCGCCGTGAAGCAGAGCTCAGTAAATTAGGCTTCTTACCCATGTGCCACTACAAAAACACGGATTACGCTGTTTTCTTTGGCGCACAAACAACTCAACGTCCGAAAAAATTTGATGACCCAGATGCAACGGCAAATGCGGCTATTTCTGCAAGATTGCCATATATCATGGCAACGTCACGTATTGCACACTTTCTCAAAACTATGGCACGCGACAAAATCGGTTCTTTTATGGAGCCGGGTGAAGCTGAAGTATGGTTAAACCGCTGGATCAGCAACTACGTAAATGGCAGCGAAGGTGCGAGCGCAGAAGCCAAAGCTCAATATCCATTGCGCGAAGCAAGAGTTGAAGTGAAAGAAGTCCCCGGCCAACCAGGGGTTTATAATGCAGTTGTACTTATGCGCCCATGGTTACAAATGGAAGAATTAACCGCGTCACTACGATTAGTAGCAAACATTCCAAAAGCAGGTTAATAATTTACGGGCTATTAAAGTAAAGAGGGGAATACTAATTCCCCTCTTCCTTATTCAATAAATGGATTATTGTTGTGTCAGCTCTTAACCATCAAGGTACATCGATAGATAAATCCCACGATGTAAATATCGACTTGTTAACATCAGCTTGTAAGCGTAGACCTTACATCACATCACTATCCGGTTTTCTTGAAGAGACTGATCCCTATGAGGCCATCAGTTACTGGCTAAGTAACTTCGAAAATATAACCCCCGATACAACAGCAAACGATATCGACTTCATCATCAATAAAGCAATTGCTCGTATTGACCATCTCTTAAATGACCAACTAAATGAAATTATTCATCATCCAGGGCTGCAAAAACTTGAAGCCTCTTGGCGTGGCCTGTGGTATCTCGTAGCACAAGCTGACGGTAGTCGAAATATTAAAATACGTTTTTTAGATATTACTTGGGCAGAAATCACCAAAGATATAGAACGAGCTTTGGACGTTGATCAGAGCCAGCTATTTCAAAAAATTTACAGTGAAGAATATGGTACACCCGGCGGTGAACCTTACGGAGCCATTATTGGTGATTATGAAATAAGCCATAAAAGATCAATAAGACACCCATTTGATGATATAGCTACTCTCAATGGTATAAGCCAAATTGCTGCCGCTGCATTTGCGCCATTTATTGCCACTGCATCCAGTGAATTTTTTGGTTTAGACAATTTTACTGCATTGGGCATGCCTATAAACCTGCATAGTATTTTTGCGCAAACAGAATACGTTAAATGGCGCGCACTACGTGAAAAACAAGACAGTCGCTTTCTCGGGCTTACCCTGCCACGCATTTTGATGCGAGAGCCTTATCGCAGGTCTCCTGGAAGTTACAAAGGTATATTTTTTTACGAAAAATCAAATCACGAAAATCAATCCTCTAGCGAATTATGGGGAAATGCAGCCTATGCATTTGGTGGGGTTCTGATTAGAGAATTTGCAAACGTTGGATGGTTTGGTCATATTCGCGGTGTCCCTCGCGATGAGATAGGTGGAGGGCTATTAACCAATTTATCGTCTGTTAACTTTGCAACAGACGCTGATGGCATAGCATGTAAACCCTCAGTCGATATTGTGATTACAGATACCATGGAACGGGAACTTAGTGATCTTGGGCTAATGCCCTTATGTCATTGTTACGATACGCCATTTAGCGCGTTTTATAGCAACCAGTCTGTCCAACAACCACGCAGTCGACTATCGCGCTCGGATGACGTGAATGCGAAACTATCAGCAATGTTGCAACACGTATTATGTGCATCACGCGTAGCACATTATTTAAAAGTTATGATTCGGGACAAAATCGGCTCTTTTATTACAGCCGATGAATGCGAGCGATTTCTAACTGAATGGTTGTTCAAATACACTACCGGACGCGAAGATTTGGAATGGGAAGAGCAGGCGCGTTACCCTCTTCGTCAAGCCGCCGTGAGTGTAAACGAACACCCTAACAAACCTGGACAATATCTCTGTGTTATTCATCTGGTGCCACATTACCAGCTCGATCAAATGGTCGCTGAATTAGAGTTAGTAACCGAATTAATGCAAACAAGTTAAAAACGGCTAACAATAGGAAAACCGCGGAAATGCGAATTGGGAAAAAACAAGAATTACGGCCATCTATTTTAGACCGTTTGATAGATGATGAACCACACATACAAATCGAACAAGATAAAAACCGAAATCAATATTTACGCGAACTACGCAACAGCGTTAAACGGGATTTGGAAAACCTTTTAAACACTCGGTTCAGAATGCAATCACCACCTGATGATTTAAAAGAGGTGGAGTTCTCTATACTAAATTATGGCTTACCAGATCTTGCCACTATAAATATTGCAGATATAGAGAAAAAAAAAGGTTTCACTAAAAATCTAGAAAAAACACTTCGAACATTTGAACCGCGATTTAAATCAGTAAAAGTGATCCATCTAGACAATAAAGATACCACTGATAGAACCCTTAAATTTCGTATAGATGCAACACTTCATGCGGATCCCGCTCCAGAAGTGATCATTTTCGATTCCATTTTAGACCCGGTATTTAGAACCGTAAAAGTAGAAGAGTCCAAACATGGCTGATGAATTACTTCCCTATTACGAAAAAGAACTCGCTTTTATTCGGCAAATGGGTGCCGAATTCGCGAAGGAACATCCAAAAATTGCCGGCCGTTTAGGGATTAGTACAGATACGATTGAAGATCCGCATGTTTCACGCTTAATCGAGAGCTTCGCTTATTTAAATGCGCGTGTTCAGCATAAATTAGATGACGACTTTCCAGAACTTAGTGATGCCCTACTAGGTATCCTGTTTCCGCACTACCAACGTCCAATACCGTCAATGGCCATAGTGCAGTTGGTGCCAAATCAGGAGCAACTTGAAGCGAGCTATATCCTACCGGCACAAACAATCCTGGAAACAGAGCAATTCCAAGGAGAGAATTGTCGTTTCACTACAGTGTATGAAACTGAGCTCCTCCCCTTACAAGTTAAAGATGCAAGCTTGGTGGGACGACCTTTTGCAACACCCGGTGCGAATAGCGTGCGCGGTGCAGGGGGTGTTTTGCATTTGCGACTTCATACTTTTAATGAAGCAATAAATTTTAACGAGTTGCGCCCAAACCGTTTGCGTTTTTATATCAAAGGTCAACCACAACACGTTCATCCACTTTATGAGATGATACTCAATGAATGCCAACAATTAGTTATTTCAACATCTGCAACCGATATAAATCCGGTCTTTTTAGGTAAAAATATCGTAAAAGCGGTAGGGTTTTGCGATACAGAAAGTTTACTCCCTTACCCTTCTTCCTCTTTTTCGGGCTACCGATTATTGAGTGAATTTTTTGTATTCCCAGAGAAATTCATGTTTATTGATATTGAAGGAATCGCCAATTACATCCCAAATAATGCCACGACAGAGCTAAATCTCTATCTCTATCTCAATCGATCTGATGTAGAGCTTGAACATAATATTAATGCAGCCACTTTTGTATTGGGCTGTACACCGGTGGTAAATTTATTCAGCCATAAAGCAGATCCAATAAAATTGGAGCACACTCAGCTGGACTATCAAATTATTCCAGATGCGCGCCGGCCAACGGGATATGAAATTTATTCAATAGAGAATGTTATCGCTAGTAGCACAACTGGTATACAAGAAAAATTTCTACCATTCTATGGCCTCAAACATGAACATCTGGATTTAAAAACTCAGTCTTTTTGGTTTGCTAATCGCCAGCACGCAAAACTCGGCTACGGCCAACGTGATGAAGGAACGGATATGTTCCTAAGTTTGGTTGATTTAAACTTTAACCCAAACTTACCTGAAGATCGTACGCTAATTGTAGAAACCACTTGTAGCAACCGAGATTTACCCGCAAAACTTCCGTTTAATCTTGAACAACCAAAACTTCAATGTGTCAATGCAGCTCCGCCTTGCGAAAAAATTCGCTGCTTAACCCAGCCTTCAATTACTGTTCGTCCACCACTGAGAAATGGCGCGCGCTGGCGGTTATTATCTCATTTAAATTTAAACCATTTATCAATAACAGGATCGCATAACGCTACCGATGCCTTAAAAGAAATATTGCGTCTTTATAATTTTAAAGACTCTCCGGCAACAAGAGCGCTAATTGATTCTATTCAATCGATTCATACACGAAGTGTGAATGCACCACTTAATATAGATGGCAGAGCAACATTATATCGCGGTATCGAGGTTGAAATTGAAATAGATGATTCACAGTTTACTGGCAGTAGCAGTTTTCTATTTGCAAGTGTATTAGAACATTTCTTTGGTCTTTACTGCTCAATTAATTCATTTTCCCGCTTACTCGTTAAACGTAAAAATAAAGAAGGTTACTTAAAAAAATGTCCTCCCCGAGCTGGCGAAAAAATACTGCTGTAACCGATTTACTGTTAAAAGCACCACATGCATTTAGCTTTTTCCAGGCAGTACGCTTATTGGAACGTGCGGTTATTTTTAACGACTCATTGTCTGTTTATGACAATAATCAGACAAAAAAACAAAATCCAATTGGACTATTCGTGCCGCCGACAACTGAAGCCTTGCGCTTCAAAACGCGCACATCATTTAATTTTCCAAGCAGCGAAATATCATCTATTACAAAAACCAAAGAAGGAAACTTGAATGCACCATGGGAAATGCAAATAAATTTTATGAGCCTGGCAGGCAGCACCGGGGTGCTGCCCTACCATTACACAGAGTTAATATTACAACGCTTGAAACAGAAAGATGAGTCCCTCATTCACTTTCTGGATATGTTTAATCATCGAACTGTTTCGCTTTTTTATCAAGCGAGTAATAAATACTCATTACCTATTGAATATGAGCGAAAAAAATTAAATGGCAGCGCGAAAAAAGATAAATCAACAGCTACACAAGTTTTATTATCAATGATTGGATTGGGTACTGAGGGACTTACTAATAGGTTGTTAATAAAAGATGAGTCACTGTTATTCTACAGCGGACTACTAACACAGAAAGTTAGAACATCTACCGGACTAAAACAAATATTAGCTGATTATTTTGATCTGCCCGTGAAAATTCAGGAATTTGTGGGGCAATGGCAGGATCTAATTCCCGATATTCGTACACGCATTGCATCTAAATTAGAACCTAAAGGACAAAATGCAGCATTAGCATACTCAGCAATGTTAGGTGCCAAAGGTTGGATCGCCCAAGGGAAAATTAGGATATTGCTCGGCCCACTCAATAAAGAACAGTTTTATCGCTTTGCACCAGGGACTAAGGCCCTAGCTGCAATGAATCATATGATTCAAATGTATTTAGGGCTAGAACATGATTATGAATTTATAATTGAGGTAAAGCGAATAGACCTACCCAACAAAATTAAACTTAGCGCAAAATCACCTCCAATTTTGAGCTGGAATACCTGGTTATCTACTAGCGAGAAAAAAACATTAGTCGATAAAGATGAAACGCTAAAAATTAAAGTTTCAGCTAAACATGTCGTTTGATTATTAGAATTTAAAAGCACACATTAAATTAATTTAAGGATAGAGCCATGATTAATATTGATCTGAAATCGCTTGTAGTAAAACTCAATGAACCTTGCAGAAATGCACTTGAAAGTGCCGCTGGCTTATGTTTATCAAGAACTCATTATAATGTTGAAATTGAGCATTGGCTGCTTAAACTATTAGAGATAGCGGATAGTGATATCCTGTCCGTACTAGAAAAATTTGATATTAATATTGGCAATCTCGTTCGTCACCTAAACCGAGAATTGGATGCTGTTAAAACCGGAAACTCACGCGCTCCCGCACTCTCCCCTACTATTGTCGATTTGGCAAAAAATGCATGGATACTTGCATCAGTAGAGTATGGCCACAGTAAGATTACTTCTGCTCACATACTAGCAGCACTATTATTGGATGAAAGCTTACGTCGAGCAACCGAAGCCACTAACGGTGAATTAAAAAAAATTATTCCTGAGTCACTACGTGACGTAGTCCGTAGTGTTATTGGTACTACTGGTGAATCCAAACAAACAGAAAATTCGAACTCCTCTAATGAAGATAATTCAACATTTACTGCGCCAAGCAAAACACCATCACTCGATAGATTTACAGTTAATCTCACTGAGGCTGCCAAGAAGGGAAAAATTGATGCCGTATTAGGGCGAGATGATGAGGTTCGTCAAATTATTGATATTCTTATTCGTCGCCGCCAAAACAATCCTATTCTTACGGGAGAAGCTGGCGTAGGTAAAACAGCCGTCGTTGAAGGCTTTGCATTGCGTATTGCATCAGGTGATGTTCCTGAACAATTAAAAAATGTCACCATCCGCAGTTTGGATTTAGGGTTATTGCAAGCTGGTGCAAGCGTAAAGGGTGAATTTGAAAACCGTTTAAAGTCAGTCATTGCTGAAGTCAAAACATCATCTGAACCGATTATCATGTTTATTGATGAAGCGCATACATTAATTGGCGCGGGAGGGAAAGAGGGACAAGGTGATGCTGCAAATCTTCTCAAACCAGCATTAGCACGGGGAGAACTACGCACCATTGCTGCCACAACATGGGCAGAATATAAAAAATATTTTGAACGCGATCCTGCGCTAACGCGTCGTTTTCAGGTCGTAAAAATCGAAGAGCCTGATGAAGAAAAGGCTATCAATATGATGCGTGCTATCTCTGATATGTTACAAAATCATCATCGCGTAAGAATTATGGATGAAGCGATTGTGGACTCGGTACGCCTTTCAAGTCGTTATATTACTGCACGCCAATTACCCGACAAATCAGTAAGCCTACTTGACACGGCGTGTGCGCGCGTCGCACTCAGCCAAAGCTCCACACCCGCAGCAATTGAAGACACTCGCCGTCAAATTATTCAATGCAATGCAACAATTGAATCTCTTGGTAGAGAAAACGCATCCCATGGAAACGCTACCGAACGTTTAGCGCAACTTGAAACAGAAAAACAACAATTGCAGATGCAACTACATGATCAAAAGGGACAATGGCAACTGGAACTGGAAAAAGTAAAAACAATTCAAAACTTACAAAAACAAATAGAAGAAGATTTTCATAACCGCAAAAATAATGCAGCCGAAAACGTCCTTAATGACCATGAGTTAACTGCACTGCGTGCACAGCTGGATAATTTACGCGAAGAACTTGCTGTATTACAAGGTGAAGCCCCGCTAATTAAAGTCAATGTAGATAGCCAAGCCATCGCCGAAGTGGTTGCAAACTGGACCGGTATCCCCGTAGGAAAGATGGTATCAAATGAAATTAAAGCTATTTTAGATTTACAGAGCGCGCTAGGAGAGCGGGTTATCGGCCAGCCTCACGCCTTGGAAGCAATTGCACAAAGCATTCGTACATCGCGCGCCGGCTTAACTGACCCACGCAAACCTATCGGTGTATTTTTTATGGTCGGCTCAAGTGGGGTAGGAAAAACAGAAACAGCACTCGCATTAACAGACATTCTCTATGGTGGTGAACAAAATATTACCGTCATCAATATGTCTGAATTTAAAGAGGAACATAAAGTATCCATGCTGTTAGGCTCACCGCCGGGATATGTAGGCTATGGTGAGGGTGGTGTTTTGACTGAGGCGGTCAGACGCAAACCTTATAGTGTAATTTTGCTTGATGAAATGGAAAAAGCTCATCCTGATGTACAGGATATTTTTTACAACTTGTTTGATAAGGGCACGATTAAGGATGGCGAAGGTCGTGATATTGATTTTCGCAATACCGTTATCATTATGACTTCCAATGCTGGTGAGGAGCATATCCGCGCAATGTGCGCCGCACAAGAAGAACGTCCCGATCCAGAGGTATTGCTGGATAATTTCCGTCCGCAATTATTACGTTACTTCAAGCCTGCTTTTCTTGGTCGTACCACTGTGATTCCTTACTATCCACTCAATGATGACGATTTAATGAAAATTTGTTTAATTAACATGAATCGTATTAGTAAACGTGTCAAAGATCATTACAACGCAGACTTCACTTATGACGAAGATGTTCTACTTCATATTCTAGCCCGTAGCCAAGAAGTTGATACCGGCGCACGTAATATCGAAAATATTTTGACGCGTACATTGTTACCTGCGTTAGCAACTGAATGTCTTGGAAAAATGGCTAACAATGAACCGATCAATAGCATCCATGTGAGCGTGAATGAAAACGGCCAATTTACTTATCAAGTGATCTAATGAATAAAGTCACCAGAACTATTTTCTGGTGACTTTATCTTGGAAGTGTATAGCTATTCGGCTTTACGTTATCTTAACTTAAAGCATCAACATCAATCATTTTCTACTACGTTTTTAACTACCCATGAACTTATTCAGTACAAACGAAGAAAGAAAAAAAAAGGAAATTGTAGAAAATATTCATATTCTCTATTTTTATATTATTTTATTAATGATCTTAGGTTTGGGAAGCAGCGGAAGAGTAGCAGCTGCGTCTACAGACACACAATTTTTGACCGCTACATCGAATGCTTATCAAGATATAGTTAGTCGAGAAAAATCAGAGCCTATTACTACGGATTTAAATAGTATCATTGCGGAAGTTGACGCTGAAATTGCAGCAAAAAAAACCACCGCAGCAATGCTCATTCTTGTAAAAAACATGCCTGTTACAAAACAAAACATTCATTTGCCAGTTGTACAAAAAATCGTTTCCCTCGCTTTATCCCTGCATAACCTTACACTTGCTGAAACATTATTAGCACACGCGCATAATCAGGGCGATGCATATGGAGGCGCAAGGATTTCATTCGAAATAGCAAAATATAGTGCAGCACAAAACAAGTGGGATAAGGTGCTAATGCTACTAAAAGACACCGATGTAACCGAAAACCTTGAGAAAGAGGATGCAGAAGAAGCTAATTTATTAATTGGTAGCGCTTTACAGCAACAAAAAAGACATCGTGAAGCTATGAGCTATTATGAAAAAATAAAAGCAGATTCTGTTCATTATAGGTTGGCTCAACTTAATCTTGCCACTGCTAATATCCGTCAGGATTGGTGGACTGATGCGCACATGGCAATTAATAATGCAATAAAGAAAAATAGCTCTAAAAAAGATGAGCTTGATTATCGGCTGCATACCCTACTCGGTTTTTCTCAAATTCAATTTGGTTTTTATCGTGATGCACGAGAAAGTTTTCGCAACGTATCACTTAAAAGTGATTATACAAATCGCGCTTTGCTTGGGTTGGGAATGGCAGCATTACACCAACAGGACTTTATAGGGGCATTAAGTGCTTTCAAACATCTACGAACAAAAGAAGAAAAAGATATTTCAGTAGCTGAATCATATTTATTAAATGCTTTTACGTTGCGCCAACTTGGGCAATACGACGATGCGCTGGCGGCTTACCAGGAGGCGGTTGTCTATTATTCAGACTTACACAACCAACAAACTAATACGATATCTAACCTGAATGAACAAAGAATTTCGCTACAAATAATCAATAGTATTTTCATACGTCCAGAGTCGCGGAATGATAAGCAACTACGTCATTTCGTAGAAAAAATTAATATTATTGCTGAGCTATTGAACTATCCGGTATCAAGTATCACAAAGACTCAGTTAACGAATACAAAAATACTTCTCGAAAAAGAATATGTAAATCTTGCAAAAACAATTCTACGATCAGAACAAGAATCAATCGCTAGTTATCTAAGCCAATCAAAATTTGGGTTGGCAACAATTTATGATGGTAAATAGTCCCATGCATTCATCCATTCATTCTATACCATTTTTATTTTTATTGTTGTTAATGGGCTGTAGCACGACGGAACAACAAGAAGCCACGTTGCGCGATATAGATATCCAGTCATCTGATGAAGATGTGGCACCAGTATTCATTAAGGCTAAAAATGAGAGTGAAATTAAAAAGGCTTATAGTGATTACTTAAAATCTGCTTCCGTTGATGAAAAAGGACGCCGTGCGGCTATAAGCCGTTTGGCGGAGCTGGAAATGGCAGAATTAAACAAACTGGATGATGAAAGTACAAATACTGATGTCAGCATTGATCAAAGTGAAGGCTATAAGAAATCTATTTTACGCACAATAGATCTGCTTTCAGCAGCAATAAATGAATATCCCAATGCAAAAGATAACGATAGAATTCTTTATCAATTATCTCAAAATTATGAAAAATTGAATCTTCAAGATCAATCGCTGAATACGCTAACTCAGCTCACCACACAATTTCCACAATCAGTTTACTATGCAGAAGCCCAGTTTCGTTTGGCTGAAAACGCTTTTGTTTTGGGGGATTACTTAACGGCTGAAAGTTCATACTCAGAGGTGATATTTACTGCCGGTGGCAACGAATTTTATGAGCGTTCACTGCTAAAACGAGGTTGGTCCCGTTATAAACAAGGTCTTTTTACTGAAGCAGTAGAGGATTATGTAGCCGCAATTAAACATAGGAAATTCGGTAATTATCAGACCCTGACAGGAAATGATCTGGGTGATTTTGATGAATACTTCAGAGCACTTGCTCTCGCGGCAATAAACCTTGAAAGCACCGATCTGCTTAAAAATTATTTTAATACACCAACCGATAGTGATTACCTCTATCACACCCATCAGGTTATTAGTTCTATCTACCTGGCACAACAACGATACGCAGATGCTAGTATCATTCTCAATAATTTTATTGCGGGCAACTCCGATTCAGAACGAATTCCAGAGGCTTATTTACAACAGCTACAAGTCCTTAAAAAGGCCGGACTGAATGACGAGTTTGCAGCAGCGATGGAGGCTTTTTATATTCGCTTTAATACGAATAGCCCTTATTGGGAAGGAAAAAAATACTCTTCAGCTTACGAAGTTATTAAAAAATCCATGCGCGATAATATTTTGCTGGTTGCTGATGCACAACAACAGGAATATCGAAAAACCCGAAAAACTGGAAATTTTGTTGCCGCTAATCAATGGTATCAGCGCTACCTAAATCAATATTCATCCTATGCAAGGCAAGATAAGGTTTACACCGCATATGCAGAATTGCTTGTCACTCAAAATATGAATGAGCAAGCTCTCAGTTATTTTGAAAAAGCAGCCTATGATGGCGATATTGTACTGGACAAGGAGGCAGCTTATGCCACGATTGAGCTCACCGATAAACTACACAAATCTTATCCTGAAAATTCCGCATGGCTTGACCGACACCTAACCTACTCTTTGCGTTCAGCGCAATTATATCAAGATGAAAAACGCTACCAACAGGCGAGTCTATACGCTGTGGAACTTGCGTATAAAAATAAACGTTACGCAGAAGCGATTACGTTTTCCGAGAGCATTGCACGAAGTGCCGCGGAAAATATTCGCAAAGAAGCGGATTATATTCGAGGATTGTCCTTCTTAAAGATCAAGAATCCGGAAAAAGCAGAAAAAGTTTTCTCATATCTCCTATCTACCGAAAATAATAATACCGATAAAATCCGCTTTAGTAATGGCTTGGCCCTGGCAATATATGAACAAGGTCAGGCTGATTTACAACTCGACAAGATTGACTCTGCGATTGCCAATTATGCTCGCGTAGTCAAACAAGCTAATACTGCCACCATTGCACCTGACTCGCTCTTTGCCGCTATTAACCTTGCTATAGCGCATGAACGTTGGAATCTGGCAGTAGCTAATATTGAACTATTTCAACAACAATTCCCCAATCACCGCTTGTATCAGGATGCAACGCGGGAACTCTCAAATGCCTATATAAAACTGGGGCAGGAAGATAGAGCAGCCGTTGTATTTGAAAAAATATCGACTCAAGACAATGATCAAAATATAAAAATGGCTGCTTTATGGAAAGCAGCCGCATTGTATGAATCAAAAAATAAACCCTCCGACGCAATTCGCGCTTACACCAGTTATGCGAATAATTATCCGACGCCTTATGCTCAGTATTTGGAGTCTATGGATAAGCTATCTTCACTTTATTTACAAAAAAACGATCTTGGAAAAGCCGAATTTTGGCAACGCCAGATTATTAATGCTGACCAAAAGACAGTACAAAGTTATAAAAACGATCGCACAAATTATATTGCCGCTACGGCGGCTTTAGCCTTGGCAAAGCATAAAAAAGATAAATTTGAAAAGAAAAATCTTGTAGAGCCATTGGCTAAAAACTTAAGAGAGAAGAAAAAATTTATGCAGGAATCTATTTCTCTTTTTGGTCAGGCATCGTCATATAACATTGCTGAGGTGACTATAGAAGCAACCTATTCTATAGGAAAAATATATCAAGAATTTTCGAAGTCGCTTCTTAATTCAGAACGGCCGAAGAATCTTTCAGATGATGAGCTTGAGCAATATAACATTCTTATTGAGGATCAAGCATTTCCTTTTGAAGAAAAAGCTATCGAATTCTATGAAATAAATATGGCAAGGACAGCCGATGGAACACACAGTTCCTGGATCAAAAAAAGCCATATCGAATTACAAACACTTTTCCCATCGCGCTATCAGCGCCAGGGAAAATTTCATGTTTTTAGTAGCACAGCTAACTGACTATAAATAATTTTATCTTTTTAAGTAAACACTGCTGAATGGAGCCGTGATGAAATTTTTACCCGAATTACATATCCATAAAATAGCTGGGCTGTTGATAATCGGAGTGCTGTTGAATGCTTGTACAACAAAATCTGGAGCCCCAGCGGAGACGCCAGTGATATCCACAATAGCAGCACCGCTTGCTGAGAAAGATATCCCCTTATATACCAATGCCATTGCAGCATTAACCGCCGGTAATGCCAAAGAAGCTGCAGCATCACTCACAAGGGTTACTAAAAAAAACCCAGGCTACCTTGATGCCTGGGTTAACTTGGCAATTGCAGAATACTCGCTAAAACACATTAATGAAGCAAAACGCGCGATAGGACAGGCACACATGCTTCAATCAGAATCAGCCGATATCAGTAATATTCAAGCGCTCATCTGCATTGATGATGGACGCTATAAAGAAGCTGAGCAACATTATTTGAATGCGTTAAAACTCGATGCCAATAACGCTAATGTCCACTACAACCTGGCCTTACTCTACGATCTTTATTATCAGGATATCGCCAAGGCAATTCCGCACTATGAACATTACCTTTCACTCTTAAACCAAAAGGATGAGAAAACCGAAGCGTGGACAGAAGAATTAAAAGATACACTGAGCAGGAGAAACTGATTATGAAATGGCATAGATTGTTAATAGTTTGCTTTGGCATTTCGCTCTCGGTATTGGCCAACAATGAAATTGATAGCGAAATTGGAATAGCCGAAGGCAATGAGGAACTGCCCAAGATTTTATATGTGGTTCCATGGAAAGAGAGCCAGAACAAGAAAGTCGCAAATCCAAAACTGGTATTACATGACTTGCTAGGGGATTTATACGAACCCCAGTTAGCTTCTGATTGGCAATAAAACCGAATAACAATTTGGAAGAAATTCAGCGGTCAAATGTGGCAGCTAACTGATCAAAACCTATGGCATTAATACCATTACTGAAACTCATCGCCGCTCCTGCATAAATTAAATAGCCGCTAGCCATTTGCGGCGACAGCTCAATGATTCGTTTAAGCCCTTTCAGAAGTTCCGGTTTATAGGTCGAACTGGATTTTATTTCTATAGGTGTTAACTGCCTACCTTGCTGGAAAAGCAAGTCAGCCTCCAACCCATTGCTGTCGCGGAAGAAATAGAGATTATCCAACTTACCGCGGTTGTATCGATTTTTAACAAAGTCCAACACAACAAGATTTTCAAATAATTGCCCAATCAAAGGGTCCCGCGCAACCTGCGTTGTGTTTTCTATGCCCAAGAGAAAACACAGTAGCCCTGTGTCAACAAAGTAATACTTGGGTGATTTGATCACTCGCTTACCGAAATTTTCATAATATGGGGAAAGCTTATAGACAATAAAAGAAGCCTCGAGAATGGATAACCAATATTTTATGGTTGTCGCACTCACGCCCACATCGCCAGCAAGCGATGAATAATCCATCAACTGCCCTACCCTGCCGGCAACTAATTTCATAAATTTCTGAAACTGCGCAACATCTTTCAGGTTGATGAGTTGGCGGACATCGCGCTCGACATAGGTCTGATAGTAATTTGAATAGGCAGGTGTCGGTCGCTGATGCTGATCATAGATCCGCGGTAGAAACCCGTTGTAGATATAATCTTCCGCATGGCTAAAACCCAATTGATTTTCTACCAATTCGGCGATGGAGAAAGGCAGCAAGTGAAGTACTGCCGTACGCCCCGCCAAAGACTGGACTATGGCCTCGCGCAGAGCTAACTGATGGGAACCGGTTAACACGTAGCGGCCATTTTCTGCTCCCGAATCCACAGCGACTTGCAAATAGCTAAGAAGATCCGGCACTCGCTGGATTTCATCAAAAATAACCTTGCCAGTGAATTGCGCCAAAAACGCTTTCGGGTCATGTTGGGCGAATTCACGGGTTTCTGGTTGCTCCAGATTTACATAGGCGTAATCAGGAAGCGCCTGGCGTGCGAGTGTGGTTTTACCCGCCTGACGTGGCCCCAGTAGGGTGACTATGGGGTACTCACTCAACAGTTGAAGAAATTCTTGTTCTATATGTCGTTTAATCATCTGCACAGATTAAATTATGCAAAATTAAAGTTCAACTTTTATATTGCATAGCTTTACGCCTATTAACTTCGCAGCAACTCACAAAACAAATTGGTTAATAACTGAACAGGAGATCGTCACTATTCAAAACAAGTCGCACAAGACACCAGAACATGACGCCCATTGTGCTCGCTGCGCAATGGGCGAGGCCGCTTGTCAACCAAGGTCATAGCGCGATAAAGGGCATTTTCTTTATCGATGGTGAGGCGTTCGTGTTCTGCAGGGTAGCGCCAGGGGTCCAAACCGCCCTGCCCTATGAATGCATGTTTATCGATAGTAATTGTCTGCACGTGCAGCAACTCATGCAATAAGGCGTCGGCGGGTGAGGCGATGCAAAAGGGTTTTTGTTCGTCACACTTGTCGTAGAACTTTAACTTGGCACCGGATCGCGGATCAAAAAAAACGTCCACCTTGGTTATATCCATACGGGTACCTTTAACATTTGTTTGGAAGGTATGGGGTAGATATTTGAGTGTCCATTCAGTTGCGGCAATTGACTGTATCAGCTGCACTGCAGCCGGATACTGCGCGTAGTAAGCCGCTAATTCATGGATATCATCCAATATTCCAGGAGGATAACGGGCAATGTCATCCATATGATCAAGAAGAATTTGCGCCACGGCTTTACTCACCAAAGAATCCTGAGGTTGCCCAAACATTTTAGTGAGCGGTAAAACAGCCTTTTCTTGTTGCAAAAAGTCCGACCCTGCATATTCTGGAGCAATCAGATTCAGGCTTAGCTCTGCCTCCTCCGCTACAATCTCCATCGCGGACATACTCATTACTAAAAAAACAATCGAGAGAAATTTTTTGCGCCTGCAATCATCCGTCGCGCTTTGTGGCGCACGCCTATCGGCCTTTAAATAAATGCCTTGTCGCTCGGCATAGTTCTTCAAGCGATTAAAGTAGTCAGGATGTGTATGGGCTAGTGCCGGAGAGTGAATGTAATGTGGTACACCTGCGATGACACAAGCATGCACCGGGTGAATATCAACTGGGTCAACTTTATCCCGATTTGATAAGCCATGAACAACGTCGGTCCAATGATCAAGGATAGTTTTTTGCATCATCACACCTCAAAGCTGTGATTGAGCCGATACAGCTTTAGATGAGAAATAGCTGTGTTGAAAGTAATAATAGAAGCCAATACTGACTGCAGATTGAACAAATTGATCACAAAAACGGTTTTGTTACTCGATATGGAAATATAAAGAGCCCTCATCGACGTTTGATTAACGTTAATTCTCACCTATTTTTAGTCACGCGACTAAAAATAGGTGAGAATATCAGCTCCTCTATCACAATTTAGTCACATGACTAAAAAGGAAGCCACAATGGAATATTTGCCCTACCTTTTGGATAAACGGGACGCCGTTGATTTTTATCAGAAAAATCCCGCCTGTAGTGATGCAGCCAAAGCCTGTGTGGTTGCCTTTTTGAGCAAGGCAGGCCTATCCAACCGCGAAATCCGCGCTGCGCTCAATATCGATAAGGTTTATACCGTTACCCATCTGAAACGGGCGGGACTGTCGCTCACTGAAACGGAACTGGCGCTGTGGCATAAAAATCCCGCCTGTATCACCCTGGGCCACGTCAGAGCAGTGGCTAAGCTACCCCAGCAAGAGCGCGAGAGGATGTTGCGTAAACTACTGGCGCAAAAAACCCCCGTTCATCAGTTTGAAGCTATAGCCCAAGGTGAAACCGAACAACGAAACGCAGATATCAAACGCTATCAGGAACGAATGGCGGAAGTATTGGGTCGCCCCGTTAAGATCCGCTACAACAACGCCAAAAAATCCGGTTCGCTCTGTTTGGATTTTTTTACTCTGGAAGATCTGGATCATCTCGCCACTACACTGGGTTTTAAAGCAGAGGAAGATTTTTAGCATCCCCTGCCCTTTTGCCGCACAGAAACCCTTGATAGGGGTCGATTTTGCGATTGTTATGGTTAACACCCCTCAAGGCACTTGCTCAAGAAAATAACACATGTATATTATACGCTGTATGTTATTTTCAGGGGATTGAAATGTTTACTTATAAAAGCAAAGTTCTGGCTGTGCTCAATCAAAAGGGTGGCGTTGGTAAAACAACGGTGGCCAGTGTAATAGCCGAATACGCCGCCATAGTGGCCGGTAAAAATGTACTGGTAGTTGATTTGGATATGCAATGCAACTCATCGGACTACTGGGTGGGAATGGAAACAGCGCCACAAGCAACCGGCGGACAGTTGCCACCTCTACACCCGGATTATGATGGCGATCCTGATCTGGACTCGCGCTCCAATATTGCCGATATCTTCTTTGGTAAAGCGGTACTGCCGCACTCTACTTATATTCGCGCGGACAATGGCTTTAAACACAGTGTCGACATTATGGTCGGCCACCCTGCCCTGCTTGAGCGAATCAATAGTGAGTACGATAACTCTTCCGGTAAAATTGCATCCTTGATTATCGATCGGCTCGGTGAATTTTTGCATATGGAAGATGTGGCCGAAACCTACGATCTAATCATTTTAGACACTGGCCCAAGCCGCAATCCAATCTTCCGCTCGGCGGTCCGTGCCGCGACCCATGCAATTATTCCGTTTGAGCCGGAAGAAAAAAGCCTGCAAGGTATTAACGCAATGCTGCAGGTTATTCAGTCGGAAAACTTTTCGCGCAGCGAAGACCATCAACTTAACCTGATCGGTCTGTGCCCAAATAAAGTTCGCAGCAATACCAATATTCACCGCAGTACACTCGAAATGTTACATCGTGAACTGGGCGGTATCATGTTCCCCTCAGAGGTCTACCTCCCACAATCTACCGCCTTCCCGGAGCGAGACCTTAAAGGTATTTCACCGCGCAGTATTTTCCAAATATCCGCCCAGCATGTCGCTCACAAACAGAGTTCATCAGTCGGCGAGTTCACTATCAAGCGGGTTTTTGACCACTAATTATTGTAAATTTCGAACAGTCACGCAAACACGGACTGTCTGTCTCCCCGGGAGACACCATAGGAGAATTTATCATGGCTCGTAAATTTGGCTCATCCAACACCAACCGCGTCGGCACCGGCAAAATCGACCAGTCAGAATCAACTGGCGAAAAATGGGCAGGTTCTGTAGCTGCACAAGTAGCAACAGCGGCCAATATCAAAGCCATAATGGCCAAAACAATCCCGGTTAATTATGTTCAGTGTGATCCACAAAACCCGCGCAAACTTGCCCTGAGCCAAGCTCAAGTCAGCGCCATCGCACAAAACTATCCATTGGATGCAAAACTGCTGCAAGTGGAAGATGCTACTGATTGGATCGAAGACTATGTGGCAAGGGTAGGTCAGGGCGAAGGGCTGACAGGTAAAGCGGTCGGCGATCTGGAATCACTGGTTAGTTTTGCTGCCGCCTTGAAATCTGCTGACCGCTTATTACATCCCATAGTGGTTTGGCGCGATGAAAGCACCTTTCATTTAATCGCTGGCGAACGTCGGCTGCTTGCACATATCCTGCTGGGTGAATCGCATATCGCTGCCCGTATTCTCGAGCAGCATTACAGCCGCGCCGAAATTGACACCTTACAATGGGAAGAAAACGTTCACCGGGTCGATATGTCGCTCTGGGAACGGGTTGAGCATGTCAAAAAGTTGCTCGAATCAGAGGCGGGCATAGCCGCAACATCAGTTACCAAACTGAGTAAAATTTTGGGGCGCAGTCGCGCTGAAAGCCAGCGTTACCTGGTAGTGCTGCGCTACCCTTCACCATTGCTATTGGATGCCATCAAAACCGGTAGGGTAGGGGATCTTAAATCGGCGGCGGCGCTTGCACAGTTATCACCGGAACAACTACAGAAAAAATTGTCAGGTGCACCATTAATTGCTCCCCCGAAGGCAAGCCTAAAATTTAGCGATAAATCCCAAAGCCAGGCTTTTGCCACTTTGTTAAAAGCCGCAGCAAAACAGCTAAAAATGGAATCCGCCATTAAACAAATTGATTTAGAGAGCCCTGCAGGAATAAATGAGGCATTGGCCATACTCATCGATGGACTCGGGAGTTCAGCTAATGGCTAAGTTTTCCCTGCCCAAAGCGGGTGACAATAGTGCTCGTTCCAGCATTAGAGTTCCCAAAACCATGCTGGCCAAAATAGATGAAACTATGGAACAAAGCGGCTATAACCGCAAGCAACGGTCAAAGTGGATTGAAGATATCACGCTTTCTTTTCTCCAACGCTCAGATGCCCCCAACTTGATCGCCGAAGAATTTATTGTTCCGGGATCCACTGAATCCATTCCCGTTACACTCAGCAATAACCTGGATAACCAGATCAATGCAGTATTGGAGCGCGTCCAGCAGGAAGAGGCAATACGTAAAGACCGCAGCGCAGTTATCCGCACAGCAATCACCCAAAACTTGCTTGCAAGAGCAGGGCGTCAACTGTCTCCCAAGGAGACACGCCTCTCGGTGACCATGGGCGAGGGGGATTAAAATGTCGCAGAAGATCGAGAAAACCGACCAGCTAGACCTCTTTGTCGCCGACATCATCGATATCGCCCCTAAGGGTGACCTGCACTCCATGGAGTATCCGATTTTTGCAATCAGCTCCAAACCGGACACCGAGATTTTTCGCTACGAGAATCCAAACGGTAATTGGCTAGAGATTATCCCCTCGGTAAATGGTAGAGCCACAATTCATGACAAGGACCTGTTGCTTTATTGTTTTGGTCAGATTGCCGAGGCTCTTAATCGGGGCAAAAGCATCAGCCGACGGCTTAAAATTACTGCCTACGATTATCTGGTGAGCACGAATCGCAACACTGACGGGCGCTCCTATGCTGCCATTACCGATACACTTGCGCGTCTGCGTGGCACTACTTTCAAGAGCAATATCGGAAATCAGGAAAATAAAAAAGGCGAAGTGTTTGGTTTGATTGATTCAGGCAATGCTGTTACCGATAAAAACGGACGCCTGGATTATGTTGAAGTTGTGCTGTCGGAACACCTGTTCGCCTCCATTACCAACCATCGAATTCTGACTTACAACCGTGACTATTTCAGATTGCGTTCGCCCTATGACCGACGCATGTACGAACTCTGTCGAAAACATTGCGGCAATCAAACCTATTGGGAAATAGGGCTTGAAAATCTTTACTCCAAATTTGGGGTCAAATCAGAGCTTCGTGAATTTCGTCGAAAAATCAAGGAATTGGTAAAAGAACAAGCTATTCCAGACTATTACATCGAATATAAAACAGCCAAAGAAACAGGAACCATCGAAAAGGTTCAGGTTTACCATGATAAAGATGCCTATCTGCGGAATCAGAGCCAGATGCTGCATCCAGAAAACAATCCATAACGCCAATACATACTGAACTTTGCCTCGTGCTTTTAACCACAATTAAAATACTGGCATCGTGGTTTTAACCACACCAAGTAGCGCAACGAAAGCATGAACAAAGGCAAGAAGTACAAAGGCGATTAAAAAAGGAGCAATAAATCTCTGAATCAAAAAAAACATACCGTATGTTTTTGATTAATAGCAGTTCGTGATTTTAACCACGCAATCTGAGCTACGAGAAACAAAGCAAAAAGTGACCACCAAGTAGTGGGAATTGTGAATAGCAACGTGTTTTTGACCACAAAATCAACGTGCTTTTAAACACAGTCTATTCGAGCCTTTAACCACAAAAATACGTGCTTTTAACCACGGTTAATCGTGATTTTGAACACTCTACAGGCTATCAAAGCCAGCAATAGCAAGGCTTTGGTGAAATGTAACTCTTTAATAACTATTAATAACTTTATATATATTAACTTGCTAAATAACTAAAAAAGCTGGTCCTTCCTCCGCTGATGGACAATTGGGACGATGCTACGCACCGCGGGCAAAAGCCATGGAAAACGCTACGCGTTTACACACAGCTTTAGCCCACTTCGCCCCAATTGACCACAGCACAAACCTAAAAGTGAACTTGGGGTCTGTGGAATCAACAAACGCTAAAGCGTTACATCTAATAACTAAAAAAGCATTTTGATATGTTTTTTCTAATGCCTTCACACTTTTAAATTGTGATCACTGTCATAATCCGCGCCTTTTGAACACACCGCTTCATTCGACAGCTCCTCTCTTTATCGCAAAGGAATCATTACTATCATGACGATAGCTACACTGCACCGCGTATTCTCCCGAACCGTTTTACTCCTGGGCTTCACTGCACTTCTCGCTTGCGGCGGAGGTGGTGGGGGAGGCGATAACACAAGAGCTTCACCTTCGAGTACCAGCACCACTGATATCAGTAGCAGCAGTGTAAGCCTTAGTAGTACCGACGCGGTCGGAGTAAGCAGCAGTGCGGGTATCAATAGTTCGGTGGGTGAAAGCAGTATTCCCGGACAGAGCAGTAGTCTTGCTAGCGAATCCAGCAGTAACCAGACTCTGAGCAGTCAGTCCAGTAGTAGCATCGGCGGGGGTATTATTAGCAGCAGTGCATCGTCAGTCCCTCCTCTGGATATCACACCTAATGCTTTTGTTTTCCCGCAGGAGACTGACGTCGAACCTTCAGCCCTGATTACCTCTTCCACCGTTATTATCTCTGGTATCGATGCTCCGGTTGCAGTAGGCATCAGTGGTGGGGAATATTCTATCAACGGCGGTGCATTTACGGCTGTAGCAGGTACTATCGGTAATAACCAGACATTAGCCATCCGATTGGTGGCGGCCGATACCTACAGTACAACGACCAGTGCGATGGTCACTGTCGGCGGAGTGAGTGCCAGCTTTAACGCGACTACCAAGGCTGATACTACGCCGGAGGCTTTTAGTTTTGAGTCCGTAACCGATGCTGAACTCGATACGGTTTATACCTCCGGTGTTGCTACGATCACGGGTATTGATTCGACAGTATCCATTCACATCGAGAGTGGGGAATATTCTATTGATGGCGCTGCGTTTACCGCGATCGATGGTCGCGTCAGTAATGGACAAACACTCGCCGTACGATTGACCGCGTCGGCGGTGCACAGTACGGCGACCAGTGCGACGGTTACTGTCGGTGGTGTAAGTGCGAGCTTCAGTGTGACTACCAAGGCCGATACCACGCCGGAGGCTTTTAGTTTTGAGTCCGTAACCGATGCTGAGCTCGATACGGTTTATACCTCCGGTGCAATTACGGTCACTGGCATTGATGCGGCCGTGCCCATCACTGTCACTGGTGGTGAATATGCGATTAACAGTGAGGAGATATTTACCTCAGCGGCTGGCACTGTGTCGGCAAACAATACGGTCAGGCTCAGAGGAACATCTGCAACGGGTAATAATCTGACCCACGCGGTTGTCGTCACTATTGGTGGTGTCAGTGCTACTTATTCCATCACCACCATCCCAGACACCAAGCCTCCGGTCGCTGAATTCAAATTCCCTACGCCTTACACCATGAGTGAAGCCAATACAGTAAAAGTCCGTGGCACTGCCACCGATGACAACACCATTACCAGCGTGAAAGTGGTGGTGCGTTCATTCAAGCTCGATACTCCAGATGAAACGATTGCATCAACCGAGTTTGAGGTAACGCCTAAAGTGGAAACGAACGGAGTAAAAGATTTTTCCAGCTGGACGGCTGATATCCCATTAACTGCGCTTGCAGAAAATGAAATTAAAGTGATTGCAACAGATGAGAACGGCAATACGATTGCGAACGAGGATGCTAATAAGGTCACTATTCGGCAGGCCGATGTCTTGAGTGCATTCCCGGATGAGGTGAATCAGTTTGATTATGCGGTGAGTCTTGTTTTTGACACTTATGATGGACGCAATAGAGTGCTTGTTTCGTCATACTCTGGTGGCGATCAAAATGTCATAGCCGTTGATTTAGCAACAGGGCGTAGATCAATTGCTTTTACATCACCTGACTGCAGCCTATTTGGATTAACAATTGATCCCTTAAGTAAACATATCTTTGGGGTATGTAGTGGTAATTTATATGAGTTCAATTTAAGTGATGGTAGTTTAATTGGTACTTATAGGGTTGAAGGTTCTGTTACCACAATACCAGCCATTGTGCTTGACAGAAATAATGGTCGAAACCGATTAGTATTACTGGAACGTAAAGAATCTGAGTCATCCGGAAGTGTATTTTCCTTCGAATTAGACACCAAAACGTTCTCTACTATTTCTGCTGTGGATCAACTGCCGTCTTTTCGGGTCGGTGAATCTATTCTATTGGATGGAGATAATTATTTAGTGCCTGGTAGTGATTTCAGTAGTGATTTTGGTGGCCAGATCATTAGTGTGAGTGCTTTGGATGGTGCTCGAAAAATTATATCCGACAATACAATCGGTATCGGAGATCTTTACGGAGGAAGCGGTTTTTGGGATACACCATGGTTATCCACGATGGTTAAGCATCCGAATAAAAACAAGTTTTTCGTATTTGAGATTTGGTCCAGCAGAATATTTACTCTCGACCAAGAAACAATGAATCGAAAATTATTCAGTAATATTTTGTACGCTCAACAGGGCATCGACAGAAACTATGTTATAGCCATTGATATGGAAATTGATGGAGATCAAGGTCACCTTTATATTGCTGACGAGGCACGAGAATCCATTATTGTCGTTGATACGGAAACAGGCGCAAAAGTCATTCTTTCAAAATCAAAAAATAACCTCTGATACCTAAGCTTCCTAAACAATTCAGCGAGCACTACCAAGTGCTCGCTGGGTGGGCAATCTCCAAGAACCACATACGGTAGCAACGTGTTTCATCTCGTTCTCAAAGACTTTTTCATTTCGGCTCATAAACTGACCAACAAATTTAGCGCGTCGCAATTCTAATCCGCAATACGATACCCATTAACACGATCTCAAAAAAATCCACTAGAAATCACAACTGTTCGAGCGCTGTAAAACTGGCGCCAAAAACATTAATTATCATCATTTTTACTCCTAAAAATAAAAATAAAACCGGGTCACAAAATGTCTAAAAAAGCGCCATGTATAGTCAATTTCCTACAGCCAAGGCTTATTGCTAGCAGGTAAAATCCGCGCCCTTGGAATCGCTTTGACTTATGCCGCCCCGCATTTTTGTGCACTGCGTCAGCGTTGATGAAAAACTAATGTTTAGGAATGACATATGAGTAACACCCTTCTGCCAAAGTCCCTCCCGTCTCTCCAACAACAATCACACCTATCACGTCGCAAGCTGTATGCCGCTATGTTAGTTGCGTCCCAATGGATGGCTGCTGGGCATTTGCACGCCGCACCTGAGGGTGGCGAAGTGGTTGCTGGCGAGGGGACTATTACGCAGACCGGTGTAGACACATTGATCCAGCAAGCGAGTGATCGCATGGCCATCGACTGGCGCAGTTTTGATGTGGCTGCCAATGAACGGGTGGAGTTTATTCAACCCAGTTCATCATCTATCGCACTTAACCGTGTACTCAGCAATAACGGCAGTAAGATCCTGGGGCGGATCGATGCTAACGGCCAAGTAATGTTGGTAAATGCCAATGGGGTGGTGTTTGGTAAAGACTCTGTCATTAACGTCGGCGGCATGATTGCCAGTGGCATGAGTATTGATCCGGAGAGTTTTATTAATGGTGATTTCACGCTGAATAGCATTGAGGGTACAGAGGGCAAAGTAATCAATTACGGCATTATAAATGCCGCGACTGGCGGTTCTGTAACACTGGTGGGGCAACAGGTACAGAACGATGGTTTGATTTCCGCCAAGCTGGGGGCAGTGAACTTAGCTGCTGGTAATGAAGCGGTGCTCACTTTTGACCAGTCAGGTTTGGTTGGCGTTAAGGTGACCGAAGCGGTTCTGCAAAATGAACTGGGTGTAGATGCAGCGGTGATTAACAACGGTGACATCATCGCGGAAGGTGGCCGGGTTTTACTGAGCGCCAGCGTGAGTGAGGATATTTTTTCCAACGCTGTCAACAACGCCGGTATGAATAAAGCCAGCAGTGTTGTGGTACACGATGACGGCAGTTTCACCTTGGGCGCGGGCGCTGATGTGATCAATACCGGTGATATTGATACGTCCGTTGCTACCGGTGCAGCGGGTCAGGTTGTGGTGGTAGGCAATAACACCACCAGCAGCGGCACCATCACCGCGAATACCAATTCAGGTACGGCGGGCGCAATTGAACTCCACAGTACCGACACTACGCTGGTGACTGAAACCGGTAATGTTTCTGCGCAAGCAGCTGCTCAGGGTGAGGGCGGAGATATCAAAATCCTCGGCAATAAAGTCGGGTTGTTTGATAGCGCGGAAATAAATACATCGGGTGCCAATGGTGGTGGGCAAGTATTAATTGGTGGCGATAAAACCGGCGATAATCAAAAAATTCGGAATGCGGATTTTATTTATCTCGGCGAAAACACCGCAGTAAAAACCGATGCGTTAATTAATGGCAATGGCGGTAAATTAATTACCTTCGCCAGCGACACCGCACGCATTTATGGCAACCTCTATTCGCGTGGTGGTAGTGAAGGTGGTAATGGTGGTTTTATTGAAACATCAGGGTTGAAGGGGTTTGAGATCTTAAATACGCCGGATATTACGGCAGTGGCGGGAACTGGTGGGACTTGGTTGATTGATCCCTATGACATTGAAATTGTTCCTTACAACCAAGCTTCTGACAATTTTAGCGCTCCAAACACCTCTCCTTTTACGTCGTCGGCTACACAAGGTCCAAACCTGAGTATTACTTCCATTGTAGATGCTTTGGTTAATGGATCAACCGTAATAGTCCAAACTGGTGGCAGTGCAGCGCCTGACAATACCATCGGCTCGGGTTCTGGAAATATTACTCTCAAAACAGATCTAAAATTTAATTTCAGTACTAATGCAACCCTCCGTTTGCTAGCGCATAACGATATTATTTTGAATGAAAATATTCAGCGCGCAAATAACAATGTCACCGGAACGCTTAACCTTGAATTAATTGCTAACAAAGATAATTTAGATGGCGGCGACATCACTGTAGCAAGTGGTAGAAGCGTTGCCACTAACGGTGGTTATTTTTATGCAGGTGTGCGACCTGCGGTAGATACAGAAGATACAGATGGTTTTTTAAACTCGGATATTGATTCTCCAACCTTAGGAACATTTACATCAACCGGCGCTACCATTGATACAACTGGCGACTTAGGTGGTGGCGACATAGTTGTCAATGCGGCGGGTAATGTTGCCCTAGGTGCCCTTCGCTTTGGTCTGAAACATGAGGAGGCTGATGGTGGGAATTTAGTTCGTGTAGGCTCAGTCACCGTATTTTCTCAAGCGGATGTCGCATTCAACGGTTTAATAGATTTTAATGACAGTGGAAAGAGAACAGGAACCGGTGCTAACGGTTATGCAGGAAGCTTATTAGATGATGAAGATACAGAGATCAGGGTTTCCGCCTATGGAAATATTGATATCAACGCAGAGATCCGAGACGGTACGCCAGATGGTGGCGTAAACAGTAGCTGGGGTGGAGATGGCCGTGATTCGTTGAATATTTTTTTAACGGCGGACTCCAATAATAACGGGGCGGGTAACATCAATGTAAATGCCAATGTCTACACTGCTGGTGGCAACTTTACCGCAGCTGCAATCAATTTCGATTCAGAAGGATTTTTAATAAATACCGACAGAGCAAATGCATCTGACAATAATAATACCAACCAGTGGGGAAATGGTAATGCCACTTGGTCTAACGGTGGTGATGTCACCATAACTGCCAGTAATACAATTAAACTTGGTAGCATAACTACAGATGGCAGTTGTTCTTTCCCTACCTTCAGTGCATGTACCGGAAATCTAATCTTATCAGGAATTGATTCGAACTTGATTGATGATGGAGTTCAGTCTTCGGTGTTCATCACCCAAGCCAGTAGTTCAGAATTAAATATTGCAGGAGAAACGATTTTCGATCTTGGAGTCGGCGTTGCGAATCTCACCAATGAGAATTCCTTCACTAAAAAAATTACTGTTAACAGTGCATTAGATATCTCTTTGAATGATGTTGATGAAAATGGTTTGGTTCTGGATAACACAACTATTACTGGTGACATCACACTCAACGCAATGGGCGATATTACCAAAACAGGTTCCTTTCTCAATTCAGTCGATACTGATTTAACGCTAACCGGCAAAAACATAACATTCGATTCTTCGCTTGGTACGATTAATCGACTGGGAAACATGCAGATCACCTCTGACGGTAATGTGGTATTTAGAGATGCTGATAATCAACTGCAAGATATAAACGCATCATCCTTAAATATCATCGGAGCAAAATCTTTCATATCAGAAAATATCACCACCTTCGGTGGTAGCGTAACTATAACTGCGGATAATTCAATTAATGTCAATAAAATCGATACTTCTGCTGAGGCAGCGGGTGTTATCGCACTCACCGTAAAAGGTACTGGTGCTACCAAAAGCATCACAATTAGAGGCGATTTAAATGCACAAAACAATAATACAGGTCAGGCGAGTGTTGATTTAAATTTAGATGCTACTTCTGCTGCAGGAGTAATCAATCTTAATGCGAGTACATTTTTTTCCTCAGATATCACTGCGAACGGAGCAGGTACATCAGACACAATTAAAGCATTCAACACAAAAAATTCGTGGGATTTAACTGCTAACAATACAGGGACAATAAAAGAAACCGATAATTATTTATCGTCAAAAGTAATTGCTTTTAGCGGCTTCGAAAATATAACAGGCGGAACCTTAGCTGATACCTTTAACCTTGCGTATAACATTAGCACCAGTGTGAATGGTGGTAATGGTGATGATATTTTTAATATTGATCTTTCTAGCTTGGATGCAACAGTAAATGGTGGTGCTGGAAAAGATATATTTAATATTAACGTAAATACAATCAAGTTAGATCTAAGGGGTGGTGTAGGCACGGACACTTTTAATGTAGTGGCCACGGGCTCTGTGACTGCAAATCTAACAGGTGGTGGTGATACAGATACTATTGTCGCTGCTAATAGAGATAATGATTGGATCCTCGGCGATGCAGAATCATTAAATGAAAATTTGGCATTTTATGAAATAGAAAATATTTCAGGTACAGATAATATTGATACATTTACATTCAGTGGTAATCGTAGCTCTATTGGTGTGATAGATGCCAAGGGTGCTGAGGATATTATTTATGTTGAAAGTAATGCGACCATTGATTATTCCGATGACAATTTTTCGCTATTTGATATTGAAAATGTGGAGGTATTGAACTCTATTGATGGTGGGGTTTTAACTGCACTGAGTGATATTGCTGACAATATTAATTGGTTTTTTAGCGGTGCACTTACTAGCGTAACCGATGGAACTAATACAATTAAATTTAATGGGTTTACAAGTTATATCGGTGGGGTTGGAAGAGATAGCTTCGTTGTCGAAGATAACTACATATTTACGGGTCTAATTAATGGTGCAGGAGGAACAAATGATTCACTTGATATTTCTAACTCAACTACAGATGCTTATAGCTTACTAATTGCAGGTACATTTGATTCCGAATCCTCCATTACATTACAAAATATTGAATCCATTACTGGAAATAACCACAGCGATACTTCCTTAGAAATTACTTCTGGAAACAACGATTGGGTTATCAATGGTCTTAATCAAGGTGCTGTGGGAGCGGTTACATTTTCTAATATTAAAAATTTAAACGGTGGCACGGATAACGATAGCTTTGTATTTCAACCGGCGGGAGAGATTACTGGTTCTATCAATGGCGGTGATGGTATTAATAGCATCACCGCGCGTAATGAAAATACAAGCTGGTCTATTTCTGGATTAAATTCTGGTTCGCTGGCTTTGACCGATGAATCTAATAAAGTCTACCTTAATAAATTTAATTCAATTCAAAATCTTGTTGGTACCGATGCAGACGATACCTTTAGTTTTTCAGAGGGTGCGGGAGTTGAATCGGCTAATGGTCATGGTGGGTTCGATATAGCAGACTTATCCCAGATCACAACAGACATTATTGTAACTTTCGATACAGATTCAGAATACGGTTTTACTGCAGTTGAACGTATTGTTGCGAATGCTGCCGCCAATTTCACGTTAGCGGCAACAGCGGGCACCAATAGCTGGCGTGTTTATGATTTCGATGGTGCAGGCAGCGCATCGGATGGCGTCAATGACGGCGAAGTGACCGGTATTCAATTTGTCGATTTCAAAAACCTGCAGGGTAGTTCAGGTGTCGATACTTTTGATATTGATGCCAATTTTACAGGCACCATCGCTGGTGGTGGCGCGGCAGATATATTTAATATCAAAGC